>VOFH01000658.1_pt1 | contig 46572 bp, 53 predicted proteins | sample 5384091 | NCBI WGS metagenome assembly VOFH01 (sample SAMN12384727, study PRJNA508395) | human gut metagenome | isolation source: healthy gut G | host: Homo sapiens
CGGATATGTTATCGTTGGATGAAGTCAGCAGACAGGGCATCGTCTTATATTTGGCGAAGATATCGAAAATCTTGCTGATGAACATATAAGGCCGGAGTGTATGGTTCGATTCGAACCGGATGTATGTGATAGAATCTTTGGTAGCGACTGCCTTTACCATGTTTTCGTTCAATCTGTTGGCGGATATATAAGTCCCTTCTGATGTCGGTTCATCGGGTTGAGCAGACGGATGGGAATATTCTCTTTCCATGCTGTAGCCAGACAAAGCGGGTGCAGGATTTGGGGATTAAAGTAGATGAGCCGTTCAGCTTCACTGAAACTCAGGTTTTTATGGTGTCGGCATCTTTCACTACCAGTGTATCATTGCTGTGTATATCGACATCTGTCCATATCCGTATTTCCTCTGCCTGTATAGCTGTCCCTATTAGGGCAGCGGTGTAGTCACTTCCACCTTGTTTTAGGTAATCGGTCTCACCAAAGGCATTCCTGCAAATGCGTGATTTTCTCGTGTGCCTGCTCTATGTCGCGGTTGAACAGGCTGGCTGCAATCTCTTCTAGATGATTGGTTGTGCCTGCCGTTGCGGACAGGACTACAATCTTCGGTGTGGACTCTGAAATGAGTTCCGCTACGTGTTTCATTCTCTCTACTGTGCCGACGGAAGTACCGCCGAATTTGCAAACTTTCATTTTTAAATCTTTTTTAGTTATTCTTTTTTTACTGTCGGATGAAGCCTCTGTATTCCTTTTCGTTTTAGAAGGCTCATTTCCGAAATGGAAGGGCGAGTTTCTTTTTCAGTTCTCTTACAATGCCTCTGAGGATACATTGTAAGGTGTTTTTTTACTTTTCCGTAGTCTTATGTGCGCTCCCTTCACTTATAAAAGTTCAAAAGACATGCCGTTTGTTTCCCGGAAAACGTTTATATTTGCACATCCCCTGTTTTTACCATTTATTACTTTAAACTTATCCGAAAAATATGAGCAAGATTTTAGTCGTTGACGATGAAGTACAGATCCGTACCCTTTTGTCGCGTATGTTGGAGTTGGAAGGATATGAAGTATGCCAGGCCGGTGATTGCAGGACTGCTTTGAAGCAGTTGGAATTTCAGAGCCCGGATGTAGTCTTGTGCGATGTGTTTCTTCCTGACGGTAACGGGGTAGACCTTGTGTCGTCTGTCAAGAAAACAGCCCCTAACGTAGAGATAATCCTGTTGACGGCGCACGGTAATATCCCGGACGGGGTGCAGGCCATTAAGAACGGTGCTTTCGATTATATCACCAAAGGTGATGATAACAATAAGATTATACCGCTTGTCAGCCGTGCCGTGGAGAAGGCGCGCATGAACGTCCGCTTGGAGAAACTGGAAAAGAAAGTAGGGCATACGTATTCTTTCGATTCTGTTTTGGGTGATTCGAAAGTATTGAAAGATGCCGTTTCACTGGCACAGAAAGTATCGGGAACGGATGTGCCCGTATTACTGACGGGTGAAACGGGTACGGGAAAGGAAGTCTTTGCGCAAGCCATACATTATAATAGTAAGCGTGCTAAGCAGAATTTCGTAGCGGTAAACTGCTCCTCTTTCAGTAAGGAACTGTTGGAAAGCGAGATGTTCGGTCATAAAGCCGGTTCGTTTACAGGAGCATTGAAAGATAAGAAAGGATTGTTTGAGGAGGCCGACAATGGCACTATCTTCTTGGATGAAATCGGTGAAATGGCATTTGAACTGCAAGCCAAACTGCTGCGCATTCTCGAAACAGGCGAATATATAAAGATTGGCGATACCAAACCCACCCGTGTGAATGTGCGTGTTGTTGCCGCAACCAACCGCAATCTGCCGGAAGAGATTACCGCAGGACGTTTTCGCGAAGATTTATTCTACAGACTCTCCGTATTCCAGATTCATCTGCCGCCCTTGCGTGAACGGGCGGGCGATGTACGTATTCTGGCAAAAGACTGGTTTGAAAATATTTAAAGAAAAGGAGGAGAATTGATTATGTACACAGCATTATTCGTATTAGGTATTGCAATCTTCGGTTATTTGATGTACGTGCTCGTCAAACCCGAGAAGTTTTAAAGTCACACAGTTTAAGGTAAAAAGTATATGAATACAGAAATTTTAGGCGTGGTTGTTCAGATTGCTTGATGGTGATTCTGGCTTATCCATTGGGAAAATACATTTTCCTGTTGGTGGCGATTTCTTATCCGCTGGGAAAATACATTGCGAAGGTTTATAAAGGAGAGAAAACATGGTCTGATTTTATGGCTCCTATTGAAAGAGTCATCTATAAAGTTTGTGGAATCGACCCTAACGAAGAAATGAACTGGAAGCAGTTCCTCAAGGCGTTACTGATATTGAATGCTTTCTGGTTTGTCTGGGGAATGGTACTGTTGGTCAGTCAAGGTTGGTTGCGCTTAAATCCTGACGGCAATGGCCCGCAAACTCCCGACCAGGCATTCAATACCTGCATCAGTTTTATGGTGAACTGTAACTTACAGCACTATTCCGGCGAGAGCGGATTGACGTATTTCACCCAGCTGTTCATCATCATGCTCTTCCAGTTTATTACCGCAGCGACAGGTATGGCGGCTATGGCGGGCATTATGAAGAGTATTGCTGCAAAAACAACCAAAACGATTGGTAACTTTTGGAACTTCCTGGTAATAGTTGTACGCGTATTCTATTGCCGCTTTCCTTGATTGTAGGCTTTATCCTTATTCCTCAGGGTACTCCGATGGGTTTTGATGGCAAGATGGAGGTGACGACGATGGAAGGACAGGAACAAACGGTTTCACAAGGACCTGCGGCTGCCATTGTTCCTATCAAGCAGTTGGGTACGAATGGCGGTGGTTACTTCGGCGTAAATTCGTCTCATCCGTTGGAAAATCCTACTTACCTGTCTAACATCGTAGAATGCTGGTCTATTCTGATTATTCCTATGGCGATGGTACTTGCATTGGGATTCTATACCCGCAGAAAGAAGTTGGGATACAGCATTTATGGGGTAATGCTTTTCGCTTTTCTGGTAGGCGTATGTATTAATGTCAGCCAGGAAATGGGTGGAAATCCCCGTATTGATGAACTGGGAATTGCACAGGACAACGGGTCGATGGAAGGTAAGGAAGTTCGTCTGGGTGCCGGAGCTACCGCATTATGGAGCATTGTGACTACTGTTACTTCCAACGGTTCCGTGAATGGCATGCACGATTCTACGATGCCCCTGTCCGGAATGATGGAGATGCTGAACATGCAGATAAACACCTGGTTCGGCGGTGTAGGTGTAGGTGGATGAACTATTATACATTTATCATCATCACAGTCTTTATCAGCGGATTGATGGTAGGACGTACACCGGAATTCCTCGGAAAGAAAGTGGAAGCTCGCGAGATGAAAATCGCAACGATTGTAGCTCTGCTTCATCCGTTTGTCATTTTGGTGTTTACGGCACTCTCAAGTTATATTTATGTACATTATCCTGAATTTGTGGAAAGTGAAGGGGGATGGTTGAACAATTTGGGATTCCACGGTTTGAGTGAGCACTTTACGAGTACACTTCTTCGTGCTGCCAACAACGGCTCCGGTTTTGAAGGCTTGGGAGACAATACTTATTTCTGGAATTATACGTGTGGTATTGTATCTGATTTTGAGCCGTTTCATTCCTATCATCGGGCAAGTTGCCATTGCCGGATTGCTTGCACAGAAGAAATTCATTCCGGAAAGTGCCGGTACACTAAAGACCGATACGTTCACTTTCGGAGTCATGACATTTGTGGTAATCTTCATTATTGCTGCGCTGTCATTCTTCCCGGTACATGCGTTGAGCACAATTGCCGAACATTTAAGTTTGTAATAGATATGAAGGATAAAAAATCAGCTTCTTTGTTTCCAAAGGAGCAAGTAATGGAAAGTTTGAAACAGTCATTCGTGAAGTTGAACCCGCGGGTGATGATAAAGAACCCGATCATGTTTACGGTGGAAGTGGCTACAGTAGTCATGCTGCTCGTAACGCTTTACTCTATTGTAAATTCTTCGCAAGGGTCGTTTGCTACAACATTGCCGTGTTTATCATTCTGTTTGTAACCTTGTTGTTTGCCAACTTTGCCGAGGCTATTGCCGAAGCACGTGGCAAAGCACAGGCGGACAGCCTGCGTAAAACGCGTGAAGAGACACCGGCAAAAGAAAGTGGAAGGTAATAAAATCATTACCGTCAGTTCTTCACAATTGAAGAAAGGAGATGTGTTTGTTTGTGAGGCGGGAGACGTGATTCCTTCCGATGGAGAGATTATTGAAGGGTTGGCTTCTATTGATGAAAGTGCTATTACTGGCGAATCTGCTCCGGTGATCCGTGAAGCAGGTGGCGACAAGAGTTCCGTAACGGGTGGTACGAAGGTATTATCCGATCATATAAAAGTACTGGTGACTACTCAGCCGGGAGAGAGTTTCCTTGACAAGATGATTGCGCTTGTGGAAGGTGCTTCCCGTCAGAAAACCCCGAATGAGATTGCATTGACTATTCTGCTGGCAGGTTTTACGCTTGTTTTCGTCATTGTGTGTGTGACTTTGAAACCGTTTGCCGACTATAGCAATACGGTCATCACCATTGCTTCGCTTATTTCTTTGTTTGTGTGTCTGATACCGACAACCATCGGCGGGACTTGCTTTCGGCAATCGGTATTGCCGGTATGGATCGCGCCCTGCGTGCGAACGTAATCACTAAGTCGGGCAAAGCCGTTGAAACTGCTGGTGACATTGATACGTTGCTGTTGGACAAGACCGGTACAATTACTATCGGTAACCGTAAAGCAACTCATTTCCATACGGCTCCGGGTGTTAATTTGCACGGTTTTGTAGAGAACTGTCTGTTGTCTTCCTGTCCGATGAAACTCCGGAAGGTAAGTCTATAGTAGAACTGGGACGCGAGTCGGGTATCCGTATGCGTAACCTGAATACGACGGGAGCGCGAATGATTAAGTTTACGGCCGAAACCAAATGTTCGGGAGTAGACTTGGCAGACGGAACTCAGATTCGTAAGGGTGCATTCGATGCTATCCGTAAGATGGTCGAGGTGCAGGAAATGAATTCCCGAAAGAGGTGGAAGAGGTAATTTCTACTATTATCAAGTAATGGTGGTACGCCATTAGTAGTATGTGTAAATCGGGATGTTGTAGGAGTTATTGAATTGCAGGATATCATCAAGCCGGGCATCCAGGAGCGCTTTGAACGTCTTCGTAAAATGGGGGTGAAGACGGTTATGGTGACAGGTGATAACCCGTTGACCGCCAAATATATTGCCGAAAAAGCCGGTGTGGATGATTTCATCGCCGAAGCAAACCGGAGGATAAGATGGAGTATATCAAGAAAGAACAGCAGGCCGGCAAACTGGTTGCCATGATGGGAGACGGAACCAACGATGCTCCCGCATTGGCGCAAGCCAATGTGGGTGTTGCTATGAATAGTGGTACGCAGGCTGCAAAGGAAGCCGGCAATATGGTTGACCTGGATAATGATCCGACGAAACTAATCGAGATTGTGGAGATAGGTAAGCAACTGCTGATGACACGTGGCACACTGACTACCTTCTCTATCGCTAATGACGTTGCGAAGTATTTCGCTATTGTTCCTGCCTTGTTTATGATAGCTATTCCTGAACTGGCAGCTCTGAACATTATGCATCTGCATAGTCCTGAAAGCGCTATCCTTTCAGCGGTCATTTTCAACGCGATTATTATTCCGATTCTGATTCCGCTGGCTTTGCGTGGAGTGCAATACAAGCCGATAGGCGCAAGTGCCTTACTCCGCCGTAATCTGCTGATTTATGGTGTGGGCGGTGTGATTGTTCCTTTTGTCGGTATTAAGTTGATTGATTTATTAGTAGGTTTATTCTTTTAATTAAAAAACAATAGCAATGAAAACTTTATTGAAGTCATTAAAAATAACACTTGCTTTTTGTGTCTTTTTCTCCGTGTTCTATATCCTTATCTTGTGGTTGTTTGCGCAGGTTGCAGGTCCTAATAAGGGAAATGCCGAAGTAGTCACACTAAACGGAAAAGTAGTGGGAGCAGCCAATGTGGGTCAGATGTTTACAAAGGATATTTACTTCTGGGGACGTCCTTCTTCTGCCGGTGACGGGTATGATGCTACGAGTTCTGCAGGTAGTAATAAAGGCCCTACGAATCAGGAATACTGGATGAAGTGAAAGCGCGTATTGATACTTTCCTTGTACATCATCCTTACTTGAATCGTGCGGATGTGCCTGCCGAAATGGTTACGGCAAGTGGTTCGGGACTGGACCCTAATATCACTCCTCAATGTGCGTATGTACAGGTAAAAAGAGTTGCACAGGCTCGTGGATTGAGGGAGGAACAGGTGAAGTCAATAGTTGACGAGAGTATAGAAAAACCGTTATTGGGATTTTTGGGGACAGAAAAAGTGAATGTGTTGAAATTAAACATAGCGTTGGAAGAAAAAAGTAGATGAAGTGAGCAGCGTTCCTGTCCGGACCGTTTGGGTTATACCAGCGGTTCAAATTAACAGGGGGGGATGGGGCGCTGCTTTTTTACAGGAACATAAAATAATAAGAAGTATGAAAAGTTTTTTAAGCAAAAAGAGTATTTTAGGAACAATGGCTGTGGCGGCCGTATGTATGTTGGAACTGGCAGTGCACAAGCGCAGGAGTTTACCATACAAGGTGATTTGGTAAGTTCGTATGTATGGCGTGGTATCTATCAGGGGGGAGCCGCTTCTTCCAGCCGACTTTAGGATTTAGCGCGGGTAATTTTCTCGCTTACTGCATGGGGATCAACTAGTTTGAGTGAGAGCAATAAAGAAATTGACCTAACTGCAGCTTATAAGTTCGGTGAAGCAGGACCGACACTTTCTGTAGCGACTCTTTGGTGGGATGGACAGATGTAGCCAATGGGGAACTAACAAATGATTATTTCCATTTTAAGAGTGGCGATACCGGACATCATTTTGAAGCGGGATTAGCTTATACGCTTCCTATTGAAAAATTCCCGTTGTCTATCACATGGTATACCATGTTTGCGGGAGCTGACAGAAAGATGACTGACAAGGGCGAAGATAAGCAGGCGTATTCTTCGTACGTGGAGTTGAACTATCCGTTTAGCGTAAAAGGAGTAGACTTGAATGCTACCTGTGGAGTGGTTCCTTATGAGACTCCGCAGTATAATGTGAATGGTTTTGCAGTGACGAACTAGCTTTGAAAGCAACGAAAGCGCTAAATTTTAATGAGAGATTTTCATTACCTATATTTGTGCAAGCTATATGGAATCCGCGTATGGAGGATGCCCATCTAGTATTTGGCGTAACTTTAAGGCCATAAAATAAACTCATGAATTTTTGTGAAACCCGTGGTGATCGTGATGATTACTACGGGTTAGGATGTTTAAAATAACAGATAAATATGGATGATAGAGAACAAAGTGTACAGCATTTCCTGGATCTGATAAGAAGTCTCAGCGAGGCAAATTTAAGGTCTATATCGGTATGATAGCCGGTGTGGGAAAGTCATATCGTATGCTTCAGGAGGCGCATGAACTGTTGGAAAACGGAGTGGACGTGAAAATTGGCTATGTCGAAACTCACGGACGCGTCGGAACGGAAGCATTGCTGCAAGGGCTCCCTGTCATTTCGCGTCGCAAGATCTTCTATAAGGGGAAAGAATTGGAAGAGATGGACCTGGATACGATTATCCGTGTCCATCCGGAAATTGTGATTGTGGACGACTGGCGCACACGAATGTAGAGGGCAGTATGAACGAAAAGCGTTGGCAGGATGTGATAGCCTTGCTGGACGAGGGAATCAATGTGATTTCGGCAATTAATATTCAACACATCGAGAGCGTGAACGAAGAAGTGCAGGAGATTACGGGGATTGAAGTGAAAGAACGGGTACCCGACAGTGTGCTTCAGGAAGCGGATGAGGTGGTGAATATCGACCTGACAGCGGAAGAACTGATTTCGCGTCTGAAAGCGGGAAAGATCTATCGTCCGGAAAAGATTCAGACAGCATTGGACAATTTCTTTAGGACCGAGAATATTCTTCAATTGCGTGAGTTGGCTCTGAAGGAAGTTGCGCTCCGGGTAGAAAAAAAGGTGGAAAATGAAGTGATGATGGGAGTAGCCGTCGGACTTCGGCATGAGAAGTTCATGGCGTGTATCAGTAGTCATGAGAAAACACCCCGGAGAATTATCCGGAAGGCGGCAAAGTTGGCAACCCGGTACAATACTACTTTTATAGCTCTGTATGTTCAGACTCCGAAAGAGAGCATGGATAGAATTGGTCTGGCGAGACAGCGTTATCTGCTGAATCATTTTAAACTGGTGACAGAGTTGGGAGGGGAGGTTGTTCAGGTACAGTCTAGAGATATTCTGGGGAGCATTGTGGAGGTTTGTAAAGAGAAGCAGATATCCACTGTATGTATGGGTAGCCCTGACCTGAAATTGCCGTATGCTATCTGTTCCATACTGGGATATCGAAAGTTTTTAAATAATTTGTCGCAAGCTAATGTAGATTTGATTATACTTGCATAATATTAATCGTATGAACGTTATGAATATTAAAACGAAACTGATTCTTGGCATTGGGATGCTGGCGGGAATGATTATTTTGTTGGTAACACTTTCAGTTGTGAATCTTCAAATTCTAACGGCGACAGAGCCTGATAGCCCTGCTGCTATGCCTGCCTTGGAACGTGCATTGCTATGGATCTCCATTACCGGGCAGCATCTGTATCCTTGACCGGACTTGTGTTGCTTTATTGGCTTCCCCGGAGCATTAGTAAACCGATAAAAGAACTGAAAGAGGGTATTCTTGAAATAGCCAATCATAACTACGAGAAGCGCTTGAATATGGATAAGAATGAGGAATTTCGCGAAGTTGCCGATAGCTTTAATCGAATGGCAGAACGGTTGACGGAATATCGTGCAAGTACTCTGTCGGATATTCTCTCTGCGAAAAAGTTCATAGAAGCGATTGTGAATAGTATAGATGATCCGGTGATCGGTTTAAATATGGACCGGCAGATTCTGTTTATTAATGAGGAGGCATTGAATGTGCTGAATTTGAAGCGTGAAAATGTGATTCGTAAGTCAGCGGAAGAACTTGCTTTGAAGAATGATCTGCTCCGTCGGTTGGTTCGTGAACTGGTGACACCAGGCGAACAAAAGGAACCTTTGAAAATATATGCTGATAATAAAGAAAGCTATTTCAAAGCGTCCTACGTTCCTATCATTAATACAGAAGCGGAAAAAGATGAACCTCGTAAACTGGGAGATGTCATTTTGCTGAAAAATATCACGGAATTCAAAGAACTGGATTCTGCCAAGACTACATTTATCTCGACCATCTCTCACGAACTGAAGACACCGATTTCGGCCATTCTGATGAGTCTTCAACTGTTGGAAGATAAGCGTGTCGGTGCATTGAATGATGAACAGGAGCAACTGTCGAAGAGCATCAAGGAGAATAGTGAACGCTTGCTTGGTATCACCGGAGAATTGCTTAACATGACGCAGGTGGAAGCCGGAAAACTGCAATTAATGCCCAAGATCACCAAACCGATTGAACTGATAGAGTATGCGATTAAAGCTAATCAAGTGCAAGCCGATAAGTTTAATATTCAGATAGAAGTACAATATCCGGAGGAGAAAATCGGTAAACTATTTGTCGATAGCGAAAAGATTGCTTGGGTGTTGACTAACTTATTGAGTAATGCTATTCGTTATTCCAAAGAAAACGGTCGTGTAGTGATTGGTGCCAAGCAAGAAGATAATATCATTGAGTTGTATGTTCAGGATTTTGGTAAAGGGATCGACCCGCGTTATCATAAAAGTATTTTCGACCGCTACTTCCGTGTTCCCGGAACGAAAGTGTGGCTTTAATCTTGCGGGTTAACGCTATTGCCGTGGGATAGGCTCCTAACTTTTCACCTTGAAGAGAGTCTAATGAAAGGGAGTCATTCAAAAAATCTTTTGTTTGATACTCAATCCATGTCTGTTGGGCGTTGCTTTGTAATAAAACTATTGGATGGAATTTTGTTGTATCGACAACTTCCAGAGCAACAGCCGATGGCATGGTGACTGCACTATGCTTCTGCCTGTCAACCATACGTTTGTAGAAGCCTCCTATACTGTCGGCGGCTATCTGGATAGCTTTCGCGAGAACGAGGTCTCGGGATTAACATCAGAAGGTTGTGCAATGATTCCCGGCAACAGTTTTAAACCAACTTTCCGGAGTAAAGGATTCATTACTTCCTGACGTCCGACGTCTCCCATAATCATCATATTACCTCCGCGTTCAAGAAAACGATCTATGATTTCTTGTTCTTTGGAACTCATGGAAGAACGCATTTCAGCGATAAGTAATATATTGATATTACTTGGTATATCATTCATATCCTTCAGATTCAGTTCCACCAAATCAAAACCTTGATTAATCATGGAATAACGAAAGCGTCCATGTGTGGCAAAAAGTGAGTAATCCTGATCTCCCTTTTTTTAGTGGTGGAACGTTCCTGATGTCCTGTGATGGCGCCTACCTTCACAGGAGTAACAAGCATTTTCTTCAATGCTGCGGAGATTTCTGTTTCAGAAGGGTGATATTCCATATCGTCGAACAAACGAAGGCGGGCTTGTTCACCGGAGCCACGTTCAACAACCCGCACAAATCGATAATTTTCTTTAGCCAAGTCTATTTTTTCTTTCAGTTCTTCGGCGCTTTTAAGCTTTTTAGGATTGAAGTTCTTCTTCTTGGCAACTTCATAAGCTATCTCACGAATGTTTTTATTCGGATATTGGCGATAAAGGGTGCTGTCTTTCGGTGTAGAGTAATAGTAAACATACTCCATTTTTATCTCTGGTTTGAAACGTGTGTACATTTTGAAGCGTGCCATATCCTCTTTTTGCTCTCTTGGAGAAGCGACATCAAATTCTTTATCGAAAATATTGACGTAAGTTGTGATCGTCATAGGTCCGGACAATTGCTCCATTACTTTCTGGCTTTCTTCTGAAAGTGTACGTTGTTTGCTGCGGGTAGCATCATAAAAGCCCATCATTGCCGGACGGGAACTGACAAAGCCGATAACTATAATGGTACATACAGCTAAGGCATAGCGCATTGTTTTTGAAAAGAGTGAGCGACGTGTTTTTTCATTATTCAGTTTAATGACCGATAGCCAGAGGAATAATAAAATTACGGCAAGGAAATAGATAACGTCATCGCTACATATCAATCCTCCAACCATCTCACTGGCACGTCCTTTAATGGATAGCCAATAAGTAATTTCTCTAAAGAATATGGACTCCTGTCCAATTCCTCCCACATAATTGAGAAATGCTAATGCGGAAAGGGTGGCAACAGCTGCCACAACCTGGTAAGATGTGAGTGTGGTCATAAAGAGACCGATAGAACAATAGGTCAGTATCAACAGAAACATGGATAACAATCCCGCCAAGATAAGTGTAATATCGACATGCGGCACGGAGATAAACATTACGATTGTCGGTAGGGCAAGGATGATGACAAAGATTAGGGCAAATACCACCATTGAAACAAACTTGCCGGTAATGATTTGAACACTGCTTACCGGTGATGAATAAAGTAGTTTGATAGAACCTGATGAATATTCACGACTCATTAAATTCATGGTTAATAAAGGAATATACAGATAAATGGTTTCTTGTATTACTTCATATATTCCTTTGAGACCAAGGACAAAACCGGCTGTGACGCTAAAAGTGATCGTGTTGCCCAATGCTTTTATTTTTACTATTTCCGTCAGGATATTCATAAAGTCGAATCCTACCTGGCATGTAAATGCGACCAGCAGCAACCATGCGACCGGTGAGTAAAAGAGTACCGCTAGTTCGGTACGGGCTATTCTAAGTATAAGTCTTAAGTTCATCTTTTTCTCTTATTAATTTCTTCTGCGGAAAAACCAGATGCCAACTCCTATAAGTAAGAGGATAGCTGGTATAATGATTATGAAAATAGTTTTCATTGTACCAATATCTTTCACTCCGATCGAAAGTTTATTGTCGGTACAATGGGGACGGCGTATGTCGATTGGAAATTCTCCTCCGGAAAGCCAGCGGAAGCTTTCGATAATCAGATTAAAGTTTCCTGATCTATATCCTTCGCGTGAAAGAGTCAGTTCGGTGTTGCTTATGCAATCCGCATCACCAGAGATGATAATACGCTGCTCTTTATCTTTCAGTTGGCGTGAAAGGGCATAGGCTGTGATATAGGTTTGTTCTTTCTCTCCTGCCGAAGCATTACATTCTACTGGCAATTCCTGTAAATCTGTTTGTTCTTTTTCAATCCATACACCTTTGGCATTTGTTTCAAGAATCGGAGTATATTGGAAGCCGTAATCGTTGTCGGAGCATGTAAGGGCTACACATCCGGGCATAGAGACACGTAAATCATATTTGGGAAAATCATCTTTGAATCCGAATGTAAGTTTTCCCGATTCACGGGTTGCCTTGGCTAGAATCAGATTAGGAGAGAAATCAGCGGAAGATTGTGCCAGTTGGTATTCTTCCATTTTGATACCGAGTTTGCTTAAAAAGGATTCCTAACTTCTTGCCTGCCTGTATCGGTGAGAATAAATAAATTACCTCCACGAGCCAGGTAAGCCTCCAGTTGATTTTCTCCTTTTTCTGTAAGCGGGGTTCTCATTTCTGCAAGGACCACGATATTGATTAGGGAAGGAATGGTGTCTCCGTGAGAAATGTCGATCTCGCAGACATCAAAGCCTTGATTAATTAAGGCGGCTCTAGAATATTTCTCAATGGAGAAGTTGCTATAATCGCGGTCACCGGATTTGGACACCTCACGTTCACCGTCTCCTTTGATAAAGGCAACAGTGGGAGGAGTTGAAATCATCTTTTGATGGCTGCTGTAATTTCCGCTTCGGATGGCGTTGCATCCATATCTTCAAAATCACGGATGAAGGTACGTTTTCCATCTTGCGTTTCCATAATGCGAACAAATGTATTTTGTTCTTCACGCAGGTCGATGATTTGGCGGATTTCTGCCGGGGATTTGAATAAATGAGGATTCAAGTTATAAATCATGGTCATATAATCACGCATCTCATCTACTGTTTTGCCTTGAAACTTAGGATTATTTGCAACGCCGTTGGGGGCGAAATCATAATAATAGACATATTTCACTTGCAGGTCCGGTTTAGCGAGACAATAAGGTTCGAAGATTGTTTCATTCGCTTTCTTCATGATAGGGAGGTAGCGATATGATTTGTTATCAAGTAGGTTAACATAATTGGTAATAGTTACCGGTCCTGTCAATTTTGCTAATACGTGTTGGCTATTTTCGGTAAGTGAGTTTAGTCTAGTGCGTGTTGTATCCCATACCTTAATCATTCCCGGACGTGAAGTGAAATAGCCAATTGCCATTGCTGCGACAAAAAAATCCCAGATAGCTGATTGCTTGCCGGAAACGACTGATAGTGCACCGGTCGGATGTAAGTTTGAAAGTGGTAAATGTCAGGAAAAGGGTTACTACGACCACGAAATAAATCACATCTTCACTCCGGATTACTCCATTCAGCATATCGATTGTTCTTCCGTTTATTGACAGCCAATAAGTCAGTTCGCGTATAAAATCGTATTCCTGGCCGATATTTCCTACAAAATTCAGTATAGCTAATATAATAAGAGTCCCAACTGCTGCTACTACTTGATAAGTCGTGAGTGAGGACATAAAGAGCCCGATAGCGCAATAGGCGCATATTAATAAATAGAGTCCTAGAAGGGCGACTAGTACAGGAGCCCAATCAAAAGAAGGGATTACCAAACTGCCATAAATAGCACTGGCTATCGGGACAAGCATCAGACAGCAACCAAATCCGATGGCTGCAAGATATTTACCTAATACGATCTGACCACTGGTGACTGGGGATGAATATGCCAGTTTGATTGAACCCGATGCCGTTTCGCGACTGATGAGTCCCATTGTCAACAATGGAATATAGATGTATATGTTTGATACGACGGAGGACAAAAAGCCGTAACTACCTAAGAAGCAGATACCGCTCAAAGATACTTCCTTGCCGCCTGACAGATCATAGTCGGTCACTATATTCTCCATCAATGACGTAAAACTTGCTGTTGTCAGGAATGAGAAAACAATCAATATGAACCATGCAATCGGCGAATAGAATAAAATGGCCAGATCGGTTCGGGCAATACGCATTATAATCTTTAAATCCGTCATGTTAGATATTATTTTTAAGTTTTCCCGATAGTTGTGCAAAGATTATGTCAAGAGAGCAGCGTTCCATCGTGATTTCTTTCAGTCGCCATCCGTTTTGTATGCTTAAGGCTACTACTCGTTCAGTTATGTTTTCATCGTCATCAAAGCGTATCCGGAATGTACCGGGATAGAGTTCTTCTATATTCAACACATGTTCTATCTTTGCTAGTTCTTCTATAGAAGGGGGAAGGGCAAATGTAACGGTGAAACTACTTGGAACCACATAGTTATCAAAGTCTTTCATGCTACCTGAAAATACGACTTTACCATGTTCAATCATGCGAATATCATTGCAGGTAGCTTGCACTTCCGACAGGATATGAGTGGAGAGTAGGACAGAATGATCTTCAGCAATTTCTTTAATCAGATTGCGTATTTCGACAATTTGGTTAGGATCAAGCCCGTTTGTAGGTTCATCAAGTACTACGAATGGAGGATTATGTACAATAGCCTGTGCAATTCCTACTCTTTGTTGATACCCGCCTGAAAGATTCTTTATAAGTCGTTTGCTAAAATGGGCAATAGCGCAACGTTCTTTAGCTATTTCTACAGCTTCACGAATTTTTGATTTCTCCATTCTCCGCAGTGTGGCACAGTGTATGAGATATTCGTCGACAGTCAAGTCCGGATGGAGAGGTGGTTTTGAGGTAAGAAACCAATATGTTTTTTTGCTTCAACCGGATTTTTTCGTAGATCGATGCCATTGATAAATACATCTCCTTCCGTTTGATTTAAAACTCCACAGATGATATTCATAGTGGTGGACTTACCTGCCCCATTAGACCCTAACAGACCTAATATTCCTGTTTTTTCAATAGAAAAATTGATATCGCGAATGGCCCAATCTACACTATAACGATGAGATAAGTGTTTAACTTCGACAATAGGATTACTCATACTTTTTATTTTAAATGATTAATAGATTTCTTATTCATATTACCATGTAACTCCTCTTGAAATATCCATCCGGTTCGATTTGATCTTTCTGAATTTCCAGGAGAAATTTATGGTAAAATACCGCCCGAAGTTTTCTCGGTCAATATAACTGGTATAGTTATCTTTCATTTGGATAGCTATGAAATTCACATTTTATCTGACATCGGCCTATATTCGCGTATGCTTCCATCGTTTGTAGTACCTTCGTAGTTCGATTTCACTTTACCAAACCGATAAGCAAAATTTATGGTGAAAAACCGTCCATAATAATTTGTCCACGTGTTTTGAATGTAGTTGGAATACATTTGGCTGTTGAAAGTCCGATGACTATTTAGTAGATCATATGCGGCAATACTAATGTCTCCTTTGCGATTTAACACTTTACAGCCTATGTTCAAGTTTAGGGTGTGATTGCGGTTAATCTCTTTATTGATTCCATAATCACGGCTGAAAATGAAATTATAATGACTACTTAGATAGAAGTATTTACATATTTGGCTTATATCTAACATTGCTCCTGCCGTCTGATAGAATGTTTTACCTGTATAATTTTCAGTATTGATGCTATGTACATAATGAGTATTGGCACTGATTGTTATTTTTAATCTTTTAGTTAGATTACAGAGTAGAAAATGTTCGAGCGATGGATCATAGGTACGTGTTGTAGTCTTATTTTCTCCTATATAATATGGGTTATGTTCGTAGTTGAATCCGGTAGATAAGGCATATTTGGATTTTATACTACGTATAGGAGCCTGCCATATCAGTTTGCCTTTTTATGTCCCAATATCCTTCTACGTTTTCAAAACTAATTAGAGAACTGTGTGCAGGTGCTGTGTATTGCAATCCCGATAGATAAGTTTCGGCATTGTAATAGGTTGTCTTTGCAACAGGAGAGTGTTGGCGGATAGAGGCATTGATAATAACACCTATGGTGTGGTTATGTTTTCCTAACATACGATTGCAATTGAAGAGGAACGAATGTAGATATGATTGTTTTAAGTTGGGATTTCCACTGCGCAGCATGTAAGGATTGCTGTTATCTATTTGTGGGCGTAACTGCACTATGTTTGGTGCAAAATTATGCAGTCTGTAAGCGGCACTCCATGACTTTGTTATATCTGTATGCACAAAAGATATTGCTACTGTTGGAGAGATGAATGTTTTACGGTAGTTGTCCATTTCTTTTTCTTTCCGCTTAAGTGTAGTTTCCTTCAGTCCGGCTGAAATGTCACAACTTGTTTTTTGAAAGGGAAAAAGTGAAATGAAACTTCCTGTTTTTGTGTCAGGTTATTTATTTTATAACTATATGTATTGGCTTCGTCTGTTTGTGGATTTGTGGGGCTCAACATATTCCAGGCGAATTGGTGTTTCCATCCGTTTTCGTATTTAACGGAATAGTCAAAAGATATTTGGGTGTCATTTTCTGGATTCAGTATATATATTAATTGCGCATTGCCGTTCCACTCCGTATTGCGGAGTTTTGATGGAATAGTCAGATAAGTTTGTGTTGTCGAACTTTCTAATGTGTCTATCCGTAATGAATGATTTTTGCCTTTATTTATATCTACTGAACTTTCTAATGTATATCCGATTCTGTCGGTAATACTGTTGACATAACTGACATCTTCCTTCACATGAAAATTCTTGTTTAGATTATCGTAATGCATCAGGCTTTTCGATGTTTGAAGATTGTTTTCTTCATTATAGATGTAAAGCGATTGCCAATCTTTGTTGTTGTTATATGTTATAAGCTGGTTCCAACGGAATTCTCCCCATTTGTCATTTGAATTGGAGAAAGAAAATTCGGAATAGTGATTTTGTTTTCTGTCACTGTTGCTATTTTGTTCTTCATAAAGGCGCTGCTGATAATTGTTGCTAGGAAAATAATGTTGTTCGGATCGTGTATTTGTATTATCGCGATTATATCCGAAAGTGTAAAATGCTCTAAATGTACCGTATGTTCCATTTTCTGTGTCCCATGAGCGTTCCGTAGCCAGATCTGCATAAGTCGTTTCGTTGTAAGTACTACCAGGATCGGAAATGGAAAGAACATTTTTGATATTATTTGATTTTCGGTTGATATTATTGTGAAATACATTACTTGTGAGTAAAATTTCTCGGAGAAAAAGTTAGTGGTGAGTCCGAGCCCTTTACGGAACTTTCCTCTGTCGTTCTTTGAGTCCATGTTGCTGCCTGTACTAGCCAATAGGTGTGCTTTCCATGAGCTGATGAGTTTGCTTTTGGTTTCTATGTTGAGCACTCTGGTGAGATCCCCTCTGTACATTAGTTTTTTTGTTTTCGTATTTTCATATTCATCATAAGCCTTGATTTTTTAATACATCTGTTGCAGAAAGATTCTTTAGTGCTGCCATTGGGTCACTTCCGAATATTAGTCTGCCGTCTATATAAGTTTTGGTTACTTGTTTTCCCATGATTTTGACGGAATGGTCGTCAGTCTCTGTTCCGGGAAGTTGCTCGACTATATTCATAGCGACATCCCCTTCTTGTATGTTGACTGCCTTCGGGTTGAATATTAGCGTGTCGCCATTTTGGGTCACAATGGGGATTCTGCCCTTGATGGTGACTTCCTCCAGTTGGATGGATTCATCCAAAATTTCTATGTAAAGATTAGAATTCTTTCCAGCTATCATATTTAATTCTTTTCAACTTTCCGACACCCTATTGCAGTGATAATGAGTTTTGCTTTTCCTGTTTTTATGGGTTTGAAACGGAATACTCCATTTATGCTTGTTGTTTTCAGTGTGTCTTTTGCATAGATCAAAAGATATTGGCACCGTCTAATGAACCATTAGACCCATTTTCTTGTTTGTGTATAATAAATCCCGATAGCTCATTTGTTTTATCTTGAGCATTTATCGGTAAAGTAATGTATAACAATAAAAAAATAGAAATAAATTTTTTCATATTGCTGTTTTATAAAAAGTTTAGTGATAGTGTGTGATTTTATTTGTCTAAGGCTTGTGAACTTTCTTTTAGGAAGAAGTTCACCACCCTACGGCCTCCAATTCTTTCTTGTTTTGTTTCATAACCCAGATAACTTGCTTGAGAATTTTTTTGTCGGCCTTAGAAATGCCTATACTATATTCTCCATCAATATCAGTTATAGTACCATTAGTACTACCCACTTCGATAACGCTCGCGCCTATTAGTACCTCTTTTCCTCCTTCAGTATAAACAACCCCTGTGATTTTCTGACTGAAAAGGACCATTGGGGAGATCGGAGATTGAAGTTTTTTGTTTTGAAAAACTCAGTACTTTTATTGTCTCTTGCCTTGATTATTGAGAGGAGGGGGCTTCTTGTGCAAAAGAACACATCATTATAGTAAATATGAATACAATGAATAAAATAATCTGCTTCATAATATAATTTTTTTTATTGTTATACATTTTACTATCACTAAACTTTTTATAAACATACACGTTGAATGGTAGAGGAAAGGCTAAATTACCCTGTCAATCATCGCTATCAAATAATCGCATTTTCCACGTTCAATATCATTACTAGCCAAAGAACGAGCTTGTATCAAATAGCGACGTGTACTTTTCAACTTATCATAGCAAATGGCTTCGATATCCGTACCGACATAGAAATTGACAGCAGTCATAGGTTCCATACCCGATTGCTCTTCTGTTGCAGATATAGAGGCAAAAGTTGTCAGCAACCCTAATGATTGTAACTTATGATTAGTTTGCTCGTTGAGAGCAATGGAAGTTATTCTTGTTGATACAGCCTTGTCAATAGCCTTTAATGTCGGACACATTCCTTTTAAAGAATTGATATATACAGACAGTTGTGCAATCATTGGAGCACTTAAAGGTTTCCCATTTAAAGTTTCTTTGAATAATTGTTTCTCTATATCATTCAAATATGCTTCTTGGGTATAAGGTCTAGTTGATTTCTCTACACTCAATCCCATACGCATCAAACGAAACATCAAAGACATCATTGGATACCCGTTATTGTAAATCCATGCTGACATATCAGGATTGACACCACCTAAACGCAAGAAATCCTTATTAGAGTCCAGCCAACTTAAATCATAGAAGGTACTGAATATCTTTTGTAAGACTTTCTTTTTTGCATATCTGCCGATACCGGTTGATATGAAGGAACATTGCTTTTTTCGTTGGCTTCATTGATATAAATACCTCCGATATAAGAAGATACAGGTGACAATGTTTTATTGATTAATTCAATAATCACAAAATCAGGAAATAGCTCCCGGTAATCATTGGGGATATTATCGTCGTGAAACCAGGCAGGACTATTTTTAACTACATATTTCACATGAGCGATTTGTGCATCTAAAGAGGCTATCGGATCATTACCTAAATCATAGTTTTGGCAACGCGGGTCTGTAGCATAAGCTGGTGAACGCTTTCCATAGAAATAGCGTGGATCTCCATCGTGTTCCATAGCCCATTTCTTCAACATGTCTGATTCATTTTCACTGGTGGCGGCATACAGATATTTGAGCGTAAATGCATCACATACACCCGGTTTGTCGACAATCAATACCACTCCTTTTTCTTTATCACCGGGCTGTGCCAGATAATTGTATAATACGTTGTCCATGACTGAAGCTGTGATACCATATTTTTGAGTAAATTCAAGAGAACGCAGTTCCTCAGGGGAGTATGCTGCAGAACCAGCCAAATTAGTTGCCAATCCCAAACTAAGACCAAATGCTTTTAGCATACGTGCTGTCAGATTCTCACAGATCACCTCATCGGCAATGTAATAAGTCCGGAAGCGCGGATCAATCTCTGCCATTTGGTATACTCCATTACGACGTACGCTGACGGCAAGGTCGCGTGGTACTCCTATCTTGGTACTTAAGATTTCTCCAGTGCGTAAGTCAGTGACATTGTATGCGGTAACTTCCGAGTTGTTGTTATTCAGGAAAGCAATCGTATTTATCATTGGGTTATTAGCACGGAAAGTTGAATCTTTCTCATATGGTTTTATTATGATTGGTTTTCCTATTCCTAAGTCTTCAAATATTATATTCCATTCATCTGCACTTTTTTGGATGGCTTTTACCCAGCTATCTTGAATCAGAGTGTCGATGTAGAAGACAACAGGTTGTTGTGTCGTTATATTACGGCGTGTTACATAGTATCCTTTCTTGAAACGTTTTTCATTACGATAGTCTGTGTATGATATATAACCTGTTCCTACACGTGGGTTGGCTTCGCGGGTGTTCATTTTTTCTTTCGACAGTAGGGCTAGTGTTGTTTGTACCGACATGGTTAATTCCGGTTGCTCTTTGGAGACGAATCCCATGATGCTGATGCTCAACTTTGCAGTACAGTTTTGAGTGATACTGATACAATTGTCGAATGCGTCTGCAGAGTCCACAAAAGATGTTTTACTTTGAGGGGAAGCACTTACAATTGTGAGCATACCTCCATAACTGCGTCCGCTAAGATTGAGTACATCTTTATTGGAACAAGAGAAATAGGAAGTGGCATTAAATACAACAGCCGTTGAATCGCTGGTGTATCCTTCAATTGGAAATGCTTTGTAAATATCATTACTACGAGATAATGCAAAAGCCGCTTCTTGATTATCGTCCTGTTCGTTGAGGCGAACATTGTATTTCGGATCTCGGAATAATATTAATGAATCGGTTTTATCAATAATCAGATACCTGCTTTGAGCAGCTTTTGTGCCCGCCAGCGAAATGTCACTTGCAGTAGTGATGGCAGAGTTTACTAAAAAATCCCGTCCCATTAATTCAATCGGTAGTTCCAGATAAATCTTATCCTCGTACTGATGAACTGTGATTGTCCCTTTATTGACTGTATGTTTCTTCTTATCTTTGAAAAGCTTGTCGTAGACACTCTTTTTTTTTTCTTTTGAACACTGTCAGTCTGTTGTTCGGTTTTTGCTTTTCCTTTTTCTTTTTGGAGCGGGCATTGGCTTCATTTGTTGATCCGATAATCAACAAAATTGGCATCAACCATAAAAATAGTATTTTCATCTTTTGTCCCTCCCTTATTTTAAGTTGATGTCGAGCATCTTTAATAATAATTCATAGTGAGCTTTCGTCTTCCCTGATGCACTGGCTGCCTTTTTGTTTCATCAGTTGTTTGGCTTTAGCTATATATGCGTATACATCTGCTTGTGTAACTTTAGCCGTCATAGAAAAACGATTCAACGGTCTCCATTCAAAACCTGCTACAGGGTTGTGTATAACATCCTCTTTGATAGCATGTCCTTGGCAACAAGTATATCCGAACTGGCGGTGATTGATGTCAAGTGGTTTTTCTCCGGCCAATGCTTTCCCAGCTCCTTTGATTGTGAAACCGGCAGTTTGCATCATCATGTATATATATTGTTTCTGGAGATTCATTTGGGATTCTGTTAATGTACATCCGGAAATGGTCGGTTTCCATACAAAATTGTATATCATGTTGAAAGCCTCGGCAGCAGTAAATGAATCTTTTCTAATCCTTCGTATTGTGATACCTGAAAAGGTACAGGCAGTATATATCTCAACATGAAGTTTTGAATAGTTTGTTTAGGGGAACCGGAAATTGGGAATTTAGTTAACAAGTTTTTGTTGTCAAGCCAATTCAGATCGTTATAAATCTCGAATAGGTAATTCAGGGCTTCTTTTTTTGTTGTGCCTTTGGGATCTGTGCAAAACGTGGCATTGTGTCCCCTTCTTTAACTTCGTTGACAAAATAGCCGCCTACATTGCCTGCTACATGGGTAACGTACATTGCAAGTTGTTCTACGATACCAATAAATAAATCTTCACGGTATTCGTATGTATCGTCACCTTCGGAAATCCAACTTTCCAGATTATTCATGATATACTTAAGGTTCTTGATGCCATATCGAGTTGCTTTCATAGAGTTGTCACCAATATCTTCCGTTTGTGAACGGGGATCAACAACTCCATATACTTGTTGTTTTCCATATCGGTACACTGGATTCTCTTTAATGGCATCACTGATCCATTTGCCTGTTATAATTGCTTCTTCCTCTGCAGAATTAACATTGAATACTGGAGTATACGTCCATTTAATGAGGTATTTGTCGTATTCACCAAAGCGGGGAGGAGTCAATTTAACGCCACGTTCTTTATCGCCAGGTTGTGCTACATAGTTGAAGCGTGCATAGTCCATGATGGAAGGAGTGGTACCATACTTCTGTGTGAATTCCGGTGAACGTAAAGAATCTACCGGGAAGGTGGAAGAAGCTCCCATGTTATGCATAAACCCTAAACAGTGCCCGATTTCATGTGAAAGTACATAGCGCAACGCATCTCCAACCATTTCATCCGGAATATTGACTGTGCGTACATCTTTATCGGCTTGTGCTGTTTGCACGAACAACCAGTTGCTGATAAGTTTGATGACATTGTGATATAGATATACGGAGGCATTCAGGATTTCTCCGCTTCGCGGGTCTACCCATGATGGTCCCATTGCATTTTCAATGCTTGATGGAGCATAGCGGACACATGAATATTTGATATTGTCGGGATCGAATTCCGGATCATCTGTCGGGAAATCTTTGGCTGCTACAACATCTTTGAATCCAATCTGTTCAAATAATTCATTCCATTGGGTGACTCCTTCCCGCAGATATGGTTTCCATTTCTCTGGGAAAGTATTATCGATGTAGAAGACAATCTGTTTAGTGGGTTTCACTTTCTCTCCACGTAAGTAGGCGGCGGTGTCGGACGGTTGTATATCCCATCGATTGGCATAGTAAACGGGTACGGTCGTTTTAGCTCCTTCGCCTAGTTGTTCGCGTCCGGTAAAAAATACACCGATCCGGTAATCTGCCATACGTGGACGATAAGGCTTTTCTTTTAACAGCATGATGGAACGTGTCATTTCTGCGGTGAATGGACGGTCTTTTATGAGTGATGTTCCTTGTGAATTGCTGACAGAGAATGTATATGACAGACAGCTTTTAATAGAAACATTATCTTTGAAAGCCTTGATTTGTGAAATGTACGAGCAGTCGGATTGATAATTCTCTGTACGATTGTACATTCCATAAATAGAATTTTTGTCGAAGGGACTCATCTTTTTATTGTCGCCCAGGAAGACGCTGCTCATATCAAAAACGATAGCAGTAGAGTCATTATTGTATGCTTGAATCTTTTGGTTGCTTAAAATTGCTCCCAGTGTACTTTTGCGTAAAGCTTCATCAATTTGTGTGTTACCAGTAATATAGTCAGTGTTTACCTGACGTAACTGTACATGTGTTTTATTGCGTGTGAATACTACGTGAAGAAGATCGGTCGGCTTGGAACCAACTACTGCATTACCATTATCAGAGATACTGGTAACGGTGGAACCAATAAGCATATCTTTATTAATTAAATCCACAGGAAGTTCAAAATATACTTTTCCATCCAGCAGATGGAGAGTAATCAGTCCTTTGGCTATTTCATGCTTTTTCTTGAATAGTTTGTCATATTCACTTTCTTTTTTAGCAGGAGTTGTTTGTTCTGTTTTTGCCTTTTTTTTTCCAGAAGAATGGAAATTTACGCTGTGCGTCAATGGTGGTAGACGAAGCTACCACCATTGCTGCAAGTAAGAAGGATTTTCTTTTTCATATCAGTTCTTTAATGTATTTTTATGAAATTAGATTAATATCCGGTTGTTGTTACATCTAGGATTTTACCAAAACCATCATAGATTAGGGCTTTAGAAATATCCAAGGTTCCTGCACCGGCCTGTTTCATCGGAACAATTGAGACTTTTCCGTTAAATTCTGCGGATTGGGTCACAATAATGAGGGCTTTGTTATTCCATGCATTTGGGGCAATAGTTGGTGGATTACCAGTCATTACATTAATTTGATTGGTATATTGCCCTTGTTGATATAACTTGGCCTTTGTAATTTTTCTCCGTTACTGGGGGTAAACTGTGAGGTGGTGGAGACAGATACTTCATTTCCCATACCGTAAGTAAATGAGTATATAGCTGCATCTGTTACTACATATAATACATTATTTGTATGTCCGAAGAAAATAGATACAGCTTTGTCTAGTAAGGTTTTTCCTGTCGTTGGAATAATATATTTGTTTTTTTGCTGCTGCTGGTTGTTCTGGTGAAGTCACAATCCATCCCTCCCAATTATCAGGATCTTCATAGTAGCCTTCTTCTGCTTTATATTGGCTTAAAGTGTAAATAGCATAATTTCCACTATTATCGTCTTTAAGTAAGAAAGTGGCCAATGAGCCATCTTGAGAACTTGTTGCGGCAATAGCTGTTTGACTCCCCATGTCATTAGGATCGAAATCCGGATTTGAGATATACGGAGTACATGTGTTATAACTCGTGCCATTTAAGGAATAAAAGGCACCTTTGGGTTTATCTAACCATACTAAATGGTTGTCTCCAATACTATATGAAGAATTTGCTGCATATACATTGTTATTGATTTCAAATCCATTAAAAACAGAATTAGGCATAGAGAATTTGTTACCTGCTACGTTTAAGAATGAATATAGTCCATTATTAGTATAAGCGATGAAAAGTTGTGAAGAACGAATATAAGATTTTACTTGAAAATCGGTGGGGCAATATAAAAATATTTTTTCATCTTCCCATGTCCCGTTTATTGAATAGTCCTTACAGTTGAAACGAATGCTTTTTCCTGTGGAAGAAATAGCCCAAATCTGATTTAAGTGAGAACTACCAAGTATTGCTGTGTTCCCCATCACCTCATAGGTTAATGAAGTCAATAATTCATCATATGCTGCTCCATTAGCAGTTTCTAGTATGTGACGGAATATTCTTTCTTCTTTTGTATATTGATTTGTTATTTGAGAATTGTTAATCAAAGTAAAATCTGTTGTTGTTCCGTTTTCACTATCTGCGATCAACAATCCGTCTAGGAAGCTACTTTGTACATATAATTCCCAAGAATAAATATATTGTAAGTTATCATTTGCTACATCTGTTACAGTCAATTTTAACGTATAGGCTCCATTTGATATAGGACGATTTATAATACCATGAAAGTCTTTTTCTGTACCAATAATTTCATAAACAGGATTATTAGTTGAGGGTTCCTCGGTTACAGCCCATTCATAGCGCAAATTAGAACCATCAAAACCATCTTGGGTAATAGATGGTACAATATCGACAGGAGATTGATAACCTACGTATATTGAATTTTCTTGATTTTTATCGTTTATACTAATTTGTACTTCTGGAATAAGGTTTGTTACAAATGAACTTTTATCCTCATAACAAGAAGTAAACCAGAGAATATTAGGCAGCAGTAATATTATTAATTGAGTTATATTATTTTTTTCTTCATAATTTTATAGAATTATATAAATTAATATGTTCTGGCTTCTATAATTTGTCCTTTCAAATTACCTTCGTTATGAACTAGGGGGTATCGGGATGTTCTTTCTGATACTTTTTAGATAATCCGCTAATTTTGCAGCATAAGCTTCATATGATTTGTCTGTTACGAATAATCTATAATTGGCGAGATATTTATATGTAAAAATATGTTGGTCTCTGTGGTTGGTCAGGATGCGCAGTCATATCGTCCCAATCATCCCAGTCTAAAGCTGTTACAATTGTTTTTAAAGCATTGGAACTATACGCTGTTGTAGAATAAGAGGTTGGAGCTAGGGATGATTTTATTAGTGAATTATATGTCATCCATACATATCGTTCAGTCGCTGGAGGGGCAATGATATTGTTGTTCCAACTTACTGTTGCTGTGATATATTCTTTAGGGCCTAACCCTAGAGTTGATGACTCCTTTAGCTGGATATAAAGTTTATATGATGCTCCATTTTGTATTTCATCAGTATTAAACAGCCTTATTTTTATTGTTCCTTTTAAACTATTTGCGGGAATCACTGCAGCAGTTATTTCATAACTGTTTTCGGGGGCAGTGGTTTCCTCCGCATTGATTACATAATTCACAGTACGGTCTTCTGTCGATACATTTCCGACCAAAACTAAAGGCAATTCATATTCACCATATTCATCAAAGGGATTCTCCAGAAAAAAGAATAATTCCCTTTAAATATGTCGGTTTCTGCATCGTACTCATTCGTAGAATTGAATCTGACAGCATTATATTGACTGTCAAAATATGGTATTTCTTCCTTGCCGCAACTAATGAGGCATAAAGAGAAACAGCTTATCGCTAAGACTGATTTTATAATTATTTTTTTCATATTAATATTGTTTATTGTACACGACCGGATTGTATTTCGAAGGTAGGATAAGGCAATAAATATTGCGTATCTGTCATCTCTTCACTATAATTAGGAATAGATTTACACCCTGTTCGCTTATAGTAATAGAACATGACACCTTCGGAAATGAATTCTTTGTGATATTCTTTTTGTATTTCTTTTATGATTTGATCTGCATTTAGATTTTCAAGAGGGGTGCTGATACCTCTGTTTTCGCGAATCTTATTTAGCCTTTGTAATGCCATGTCAAGATTTGGGGTTGCACTTGTTGCATAGCGTTCTGCAGCAATATAGAATATTTCAGGCAAGCGTATTAGAGACAAGCGGTTCTTATTGAATTCGTCTAAACTTGCTTGATGAATTTTCATAGGGACATATCCTCTGGAATCACTTTGGGTTTGATCTAACATTCGTGTGAAACGAACATCTGAATTTATGCCTTCATATATATTTTCAACATCTGTTGGAGATATATACATAGCTGTATAGTCTGTGTTGACGAAGTTGGGTATTATATATGAGGTAATTTTGGACGTAACGTCTGAAACATTTAGGCTAAATAAAGCTTCGGATGCTAGAGAACGGTTAGATTGAGAAATTTCTGGTAACAGGTAGGAGTAAGTGTACATATCGTCCATAACAATTCCATTATCACCGATAGCTGTGATTATCTCTTCAGTAGCATTTAAAGCTTTGTCTATGCTTTCTTTACTGCCTTCCCATAAATATACACGTGCTTCCAATGCTTTGACTGCATAATAATTGAGTCGTAAAGTTCTATCTTTGAAGAAACCATCTGCATCTATACTTGTGTAATAAGAAGCCGGATGTTTTTTTGTGATCGGGTCGTATTCCTTTAATAATTTTTCTGCGGCTTCCAAATCGTTGATAATCATTTGAAGTGTCTCTTTTCCTGTGCGTTGAGGAGTTGGGATCGATGATAAAGTTGTTACATATGGAATCGTTTTTTAGAGTTTAGTTCTGCGGAACGGTTTTTCCAATCACCATATCCATATAGGCGCAACAGATCAAAATGTATATATGCACGAATGGCAAGAAGTTCTCCTTTGATAACATGATAATAGACTTCGTTCAGACTTGACTCCTGTCCTTCCATATTAGTTAATGCTTCATTGGCATTGGCTATTACAGAATATGCTTTAGCCCAGATATTTTCGATGTCCGAGAATATTTGTGTGTGGTCGTAATTGAATTTTTCATATTCTTGCATTTCTCTACTATTACTTGAATTGGAAGTCACAGGATTAAATTGATGACCTAATATTTCAATTGCATACCAGGATAATTCTTTACCATAAAGGGCATTGTCTGTCATGCTAATATAACAACCTATTAAAGATTGTTGGAATCCGGCTAGAGTGCTATAATGATCTTTTTCTCGAATTTCAGATCCTGAAGTAACATCGAACCAGTCGCTGCAAGAGGATAATGTTACTACGGACGTTAATAGGATTAATATGTATTTTTTCATCTTTATAAAATTTAGAGAGTGGCTGTTAATGAGAACGACATATTTCTTGCGAAAGGATAATTTAAACCTCGTTCTATTTTTATAGAAGAGAACGTTGCAATATCATTTAAATAGAATGATAAACGCAGACGTTGCATACTTAATTTCCTATAAATGGAACTGGGAAACTCATAATATGCACTGATGGAAGAGAGTGATAATTCACGCCGATCCTGTACAAAGCGAGTGGTAGCACGTGTAGTTGTTTCAGAATTAAATTTCTTGTATGGTGTTACTTGTCCGGGAGTAGTCCAACGACCAATTAGCAATCGGCGATCCACATTGTAAGCAATATTTGCATTTTCTACCCGACTGACGAGGGTTGAATTATACATTTGACAACCAGCAAGATAACTTATAGTAGCGCTTAATCCGATACCTTTATACTCGGCTGTGAAACCGCCTGTACCACGATACTTAGGATCGGAGTTACCAGCAGCGACCATATCATTGGCTGAATAAGTATAGGTGTAGGTACCATCTTTTTAATGTATATTTCTTGTCCGGTTTGCGGATCAATACCGGCTGAAGGAACTGCCCATATTGTTTTCATAGATAATCCGTCTTGATACATTAATACATGTGCAGAGGTATTATTATCTTCTGCTTGTTTCATCATTTTTTCATTGTAAGCCCGCATACTCTCTGACAAACGAATTATTTTATTTCGGTTATAGGCAAATGTTCCATATACATTTACAAAACCTTCTTTTCCTTGCCATATTGTATAATTAGCTTTAGCTTCAACTCCAGAATTACGTACCAATCCTAAATTATCTTTTACTATTGTGAACCCTGTAGAAGTTGGGATTGTTACATCGGTTAACATATTCTTGGTATCTGCTGAGTAATAGTCAACAGAAAGGGATAATCCGGCAACTCTCATATCAATTCCTATATTATGATCCTTTTCTGTTCCCATTTTAATTTGGAGTTAGGCATAGATGCTAAATAAGCTCCTGTAAATTTGCCAGCTAAGCCTCCATATACGACGCCTGTGTAATAATTATATGTAGCAATTGCTGCGTTGGTATCAAAGTTTTGATTTCCAGTCAAACCAATCGAGGCCCGAAGTTTTAACTGTTTAATCCATCCAACACCTTTCAAGATGGCTTCATTGTGCAGGTTCCATCCAATACCAAAAGACCAGCTATTGGCCCAACGGTTATCTGAACCGTATAAGGAAGATGCGCTTTCCCGAACAGTTGCATCGGCTAAATAACGATTGTCATAATCATACGAAGCGGCTAATAGGAAGCTGGCTTCACGGTTAATTGTGGAATAACCAGTAGGGGTACTGTTTTCTGCATATTGTTTTGCGAATGAAATATCTGCCTTCTGATTATTGGGGAAACCTTCTGCCGTGTGTCGATATGCTGATGATTTTCTCCGGAGATAAAGGCACCGGCATTTCCAAAGATAGTATGTTTACCAAATTGATTCTTATAGTTTATATTCAAGTCTCCGGAAATAGAACTGGATTTACCATTTTCCATAATATACTTACCACGCTTAAGTATATCATTAACATTTGCAAAAATGGAATGTGAGGCGGGATAGAAATCATCCATATCATTTCGTTTTTCAGAGACTCCTATACGTGCTGTTGCTTTCCAGTTTTTATCAACTTGCCATTCTGCATAAAAATTATTGGTGAATTGTAAATAACTGGAAGTAAAGCTGGTTCCGATAATAGAATTATACATAGGGTTAGCTACTTTGCTTGATGTTGAGCCAATTTGTTCTACCCATTGAACTATATTCCCATTTTCATCAGTTGCTTGCCAATATGGATTCATTCTGGAATATTCGCTAAATTCTCCATAAGGGGACTCATTACTTTTGTTAGATATGATTGATAGGATATTCTTTAGTAATAGTTTGTTATGTCTGTATGATAAATTTATATCACCCGATATATTGCGGCGGTCAGATCCTTCATAACCCCAGTAATCTGATTATAAGTAAGGTCTAAGATTGCACGTAAATTTTGGGAATCGCCTAATTCTATATTTAGGTTATGTTTATGTCCTATGCCAGTGTGAAGTGGCTTGGATAACCAGTAGGTATCTAATCCTTCTAATGCAAGTTTTCGTCGTCCATTATATAATTGATCTAATTGGATTTGTGTATTGGCGCTACTACTTGTATATACTCCGTCTAAACGTTCTGCTTCCAATTTTTCAAATGCATTACAAAGGTCATAACTGGTTAAATCCGGCATTTCCAAAGAAATACTACCATTATACGTAATACGCTGTTGATTTCCGGTTAAACGTTTTGTTTCAATAACAATTACACCATTGGCTGCTTTAGAACCGTAGAGAGCTTTTGCTGAGGCGTCTTTTAAAATTGTAATGCTTTCAATTCGGTTCATGTCCATGTCCATTATTGTCTCAGCAGTTGTTTCAAAACCATCAAGAATGAATAAAGGTTGATTGGGTTGATTTTGATAGTTGCTGCGCAAAGAACTGCTTTCTGTCGTTGGAAAACTGGAAGTTCCACGCATTGACATATCCGGAACACTATTGGGATTGGAGCCCATATCAAAATTATCTGCAATGTATATTGTAGGATCCAGATTTTTTTCAAACTCTGGAACACATTCTGATTTCCGACACGCATCAGATCTTTGCTCGAAATAGTAGTTGCTGCTCCAGTAAAACTTTCTGCTTTACGAGTATAAATTCCAGTAACGATAACTTCATCTAATTTAGTATCACTTTTTAGAGTAATATTTTTTCGTACATCATTCCGACCACTATTAATCATTACTTGCTGAGTAGACATTCCGATATATGAAAAGGTGATAGTACATGCGGTATTAGCTGGAATCTCTATATTATATTTACCATTATTATCTGTTATGGCAAAGCGTTGAAGATCACTAATCACAACATTAACACCGGGCAAAGGATATCCTTCTTCATCCGAAACGATACCTGTTGCGATACGTTTGCTTCCTTGTTGTTCCACTTTAGAGATAGTGACAATATCTCTTTCCATGCTGTAAGTGAGACCCGTGCCATTGAGTACGGTACGTAGTACGTTATCCACAGTTTCATCTTTTACATGGATAGTGATGGGTTTCAGTGACTTTGTCTGTTCTGTATTGTAGACAAAGCTTAATCCGGTTTGTTGTCTTAAAGCATCGAAAAAATCTTTGACAGTGACAGATTCCAGATTTAAAGTTACTTTTTTGCCACTTTCTGGAATGGCAAGCATCATTGTGGGTAATAGTAATAATACTACTACCAGAGAAAGTATTCGGATTCTTTCTCTACTTTTTGTCTTTCTCATTCTTTCTTCTTGTTTAATTAGTAATTAATTGTCTGTGATTAAAATTTCTCTTCCTTCTATTTTTATTTGTAAATTCGTAGTACGTGCTATTGCTTTTAATATCGGGCTGATTGTGGCATAACGATCCATATTACCAGTAAATCGCAGTTGTTTAAGCTCGGAAGTGCCAAAGGAAATATTAACATTATACCAATGTTCTAGAATTTCGACAATATTTTCTAAAGTACGATTTTCGAAAATAAGTCGTCCTTCATTCCATGCTATGTAGGGAGTGAGGTCTACATTGTATATAGATATATTGTTACCTTTCTGTTCAATGTGTGCCAATTGGCCCGGCTCTATGAGTTGTTCCTGTGTACTTCCTTGAGGAATAATACTGATACTCCCTTTCACTAATGCGACTTCTGTTCGTCCAGAGGTGAATGTATTAACATTAAATTCTGTACCATACTGTTTGATTATTCCTTGGTCAGTGACAACGTAGAAAGGACGAGCATCTTTGGCTATTTTAAAATAGGCTTCCCCTTTTAGATAAACCGTGCGTTTAGTCTTACTAAACTTTACAGGATACCGTATTTCTGTATTATAATTGAGGTGTACGGTTGTTCCATCTTCAAAGGTTACTCTGAATTCGTTTCCCTGTTCAGTTGTTAATGTGTTTTTTTCTACTATTTCAGGCTGCTGTTTTTGAGATATATCTATATTTATATTGGGTGTTGATGGATAGATGAGCGCACCATTTTGAGCTATAGCAGTTGTGGAATGATTAACCTTAACTGGTGTTGGATATGTTGGAGTAAGTGATTGCTTGTCATTCCCGGCTAAAATTAATGTAGCTTTAGGAATTCCTGGCTGTATGGCATCTCCTAAGGCTAGATTGTCAGATATTTGTTTTTCAGAAGCAGTATAAAAGTACCATCCTCCTGCTGTTATTATTATAGGTAATATTAAAATAGCTGCATATTTTAGGAGAATTGATGTGACTGATACTTGGTAATATTTCTTTTTGAAATGTTTCCATGCCTGATGTGAGTTAATCTGTGTATATGCCTCGTAGCGCTTACGAAATGATGCGCTTGTTCGTAAACGATTGAAAAACTCTTGAATACGGTATTGGCGCGCGCCATCCGTGCATTAGGAGTTTATAGTGAGATTTATCCTCACGACATCACCGTAGAAGAACTGAAAGCATTGCCCAACGTAAAGGGTATTATTATCAATGGCGGCCCGAACAATGTGATTGATGGTGTGGCCATTGACGTAAATCCGGCTATTTATGCAATGGGACTTCCCGTCATGGCTGCCGGCCATGACAAAGCGACTTGCACTGTGAAATTGCCGGAATTTACAGATGATATCGAAGCTATTAAGGAGGCTGTGAAGGCTTTTCGTTTTCGATACTTGCAAAGCTGAAGCTAACTGGAACATGACGAATTTCGTCAATGATCAGATAGAATTAATCAAGCGTCAAGTAGGCGATAAGAAGTATTATTGGCTTTGTCAGGCGGTGTTGACAGTTCTGTTGTTGCTGCTTTGCTTCTGAAAGCAATCGGTAACAATCTGGTTTGTGTGCATGTGAATCATGGTTTGATGCGTAAGGGAGAGTCTGAGATGTCGTTGAGGTATTCAGCAACCAGTTGAAGGCAAACCTTATTTATCTTGATGTGACCGATCGTTTTCTGGATAAACTGGCAGGTGTGGAAGATCCGGAACAGAAACGTAAGATCATTGGTAGTGAATTTATCCGTGTGTTCGAGGAAGAAGCACGCAAGCTGAATGGTATTGACTTCTTGGGGCAAGGGACTATTTATCCGGATATTGTGGAAAGTGGAACGAAAACGGCCAAAATGGTGAAGTCTCATCATAACGTAGGTGGGCTGCCCGAAGACCTTAAGTTCGAGCTTGTGGAGCCGTTGCGTCAACTATTCAAGGATGAAGTTCGTGCCTGTGGCTTGGAGTTGGGTTTGCCTTATGAGATGGTTTACCGTCAACCGTTCCCGGGACCAGGTTTGGGCGTGCGTTGTTTGGGAGCTATAACGCGTGATCGTCTGGAGGCTGTACGTGAGTCCGATGCCATTCTGCGTGAAGAGTTCCAACTTGCCGGATTGGATAAAAAAGTATGGCAATACTTTACAGTAGTGCCTGATTTCAAATCCGTGGGTGTACGTGATAATGCTCGTTCTTTCGATTGGCCGGTTATCATTCGCGCTGTCAATACAGTGGACGCCATGACTGCTACTATTGAGCCGATTGACTGGCCTGTTCTGATGAAGATCACGGACCGTATACTGAAAGAAGTGAAGAATGTAAATCGTGTTTGCTATGATATGTCTCCTAAACCCAATGCGACCATAGAATGGGAATAGAGAGACTTTTTAAGTGATATTTCGATAGCCTCAATTTTTTGTAAGTTGAGGCTATTTTTTAATATGTTCAACGTTGGCTTCATTGAATGTAGAAATGTTTAATTGATAGATTTCACAATGATTTCGCGAAGAGATAAAAAGAAAAAGGCACCCAGAAGTGGAAGCCTCCCAAATGCCTTATTCTTATCAAGTAGCGGGACCCGGGATTGAACCGGGGACCTCATGATTATGAATCATGCGCTCTAACCAGCTGAGCTATCCCGCCATCGTTTCTCGATTGCGGGTGCAAAGATAGATGATTTTTTATAATCTCCAAAACAATTCATAACTTTTTTGTGTTTTTTCTTAATAAGGGTCTTGATTTTCCCTATAAACAGGGAGTTTGAGGCTCGATAATGAAAGACTAATTAAATAAAGTGTCTGATTTATGCGGCGTATTTAGAAAAAAGTATTTATCTTGGCACACGTAAAAACAATTCGAAATTGCTATGAAAAAGGAAAAAATTCATTTGGAGTATTTGTTGAACGCAACATCTAAAAATATACTTTGGGCAGCTATTAGCACACCGACCGGGCTGGAGGACTGGTTTGCCGACAAAGTTATTTCTGACGATAAAATAGTAGAGTTCCATTGGGGGAAGACTGAGCTAAGAAATGCCGAGATTATTGCCATTCGCTCTTTCTCTTTTATCCGCTTCCGTTGGCAGGATGATGAAAACGAACGCGATTATTTTGAAATCAAGATGACTTATAATGAGCTGACTAGTGACTATGTGTGGGAAATTACCGATTTCGCAGAGCCGGATGAAGTAGCCGATATGAAAGAATTGTGGGAGTCGCAAGTAGCTAAATTAAGAAGAACTTGTGGTTTTTAGTTAACTTTCAACTAAAAATTTTCGATGCTCCTTTTTTTGTGCTAATTTTGCATCCTAATTGCACGAACCTATTAAGATGCTACGCATAAAGAAATTAGATATATTCATCGTAAAGAGTTTTTTGATGCTCTTTATTGGTACATTCTTCATCTGTCTGTTCATATTCATGATGCAGTTCCTGTGGAGATATGTAGACGAATTGGTCGGAAAAGGGTTGGAGATGAGCGTAATGGCTCAATTCTTCTTTTATTCCGCATTAACATTAGTGCCGGTATCGTTGCCATTGGCTGTGCTACTGGCTTCTTTGATTACTTTCGGTAACTTTGGTGAGCGTTATGAATTGCTGCGATGAAAGCCGCAGGTATTTCTCTCCTTAAAATCATGCGTCCGCTTGCTTTCTTCGTTTGCGGGACTTGTCGGTGTCTCATTCTATTTCCAAAATGTAGTAGGTCCTATCGCCCAGGCTAAATTGGGAACCCTGATCCTTTCGATGAAACAGAAATCTCCGGAGTTGGACATTCCGGAAGGAGTTTTCTATTCTGAAATCAAGGACTATAATTTAAAGGTAGCTAAGAAGAACCGGAAGACCGGTATGCTATATGATGTGCTGATTTATAGTATGAAAGATGGCTTTGAGAAAGCACGTATTATATATGCTGATTCCGGGCGTTTGGAGATGACCGCGGATAAACAGCATCTTTGGCTGCATTTGTATAGCGGAGATTTATTTGAGAATCTGAAAGCTCAAAGTATGAAATCGGAGAATGTACCTTATCGACGCGAGGAATTCAGGGAAAAACATTCCATTATTGAGTTTAATTCCGATTTCAATATGGTTGACGGTGAGATTATGGGTAAGCAGTCCAGTGCTAAGGACATGGCGCAGTTGCAAAGCTCTATCGACTCAATGACGGTAGTGGGAGATAGTATCGGACGACAGTATTACAGGGAAGTGGCAGAAGGAAATTTCCGTCCTTCTTATGGATTGACAAAAGAAGATACGGTCAAAATAGAAAAGGCGGATATCCATGAATATAATGTAGACAGCCTTTACGAAGTAGCCTCTTTAACGCAGAAACAGAAGGTGCTTTCTTCTGCTGTCAGTCGGGCGGAGAACGTGGCCAACGATCTTGGGTTCAAGAAATTCACGATGGAGAACAACGATTATAGTATTCGCAAACATAAGACGGAATGGCATAAGAAGATAACGATTTCACTCTCTTGTCTGCTGTTCTTCTTTATCGGAGCTCCATTGGGTGGAATCATCCGCAAAGGAGGTCTGGGAATGCCGGTAATTGTATCCGTGTTGGTATTTATTATTTACTATATCATTGATAATACAGGATATAAAATGGCCCGCGACGGTAAGTGGATAGTATGGATGGGAATGTGGACAAGTAGTGCGGTCCTTGCCCCATTAGGAGTCTTCCTTACCTATAAATCGAATAAGGACTCTGTTGTGCTTAATGCAGATGCCTATATCAACTGGTTCAAGAAGATTATGGGAATTCGTAGTGTACGCCATATATTTAAGAAAGAAGTGATTATCCATGATCCTGATTATCCACGTCTGACTGGTGATTTGGAACAACTCACAGCAGAGTGTAAAGCGTATGCTGCCAAGAAACGATTGGAAAAAGCACCCAATTACTTTAAGTTGTGGATGTCAAGCGAAGATGACAACGAAGTAATGGCTATCAATGAAAAGCTGGAAGCGTTGGTTGAAGAAATGTCCAATACGAAATCTGCCACTTTGATCGGTGCATTAAACAATTATCCGGTTATTTCCGTTTCTGCTCATGTGCGCCCGTTCCATATATATTGGTTGAATCTGGTAGCCGGAGTCATTTTCCCTATCGGTTTATTTTTCTATTTCCGCATCTGGGCGTTCCGCGTTCGTCTGGCTAAGGATATGGAACGGATTATAAAGAACAATGAACAAATTCAATTCATCATACAGAAAATCAATAAATAAGTGTTATGAAAGAGATTAAAATGGATAGAATAGAAGATGCGATTGCCGATTTCAAAGAAGGCAAGTTTGTCATAGTAGTCGATGATGAAGATCGTGAAAATGAAGGCGACTTGATTATTGCAGCAGAAAAGATAACATCGGAAAAAGTGAATTTTATGCTGAAGCATGCACGTGGAGTATTGTGTGCTCCGATTACGGTGTCTCGTTGCAAAGAGCTGGATTTGCCGCATCAGGTAAGTGACAATACTTCCGTGTTGGGAACTCCTTTTACGGTTACCATTGACAAACTGGAAGGCTGTACAACAGGTGTTTCCGCTTCCGACCGTGCTGCTACTATTCAGGCACTGGCCGATCCTGCTTCTACACCGGCTACCTTCGGCCGCCCCGGACATATCAATCCTTTGTATGCACAGGAAAAAGGAGTACTTCGCCGTGCCGGACATACGGAAGCTACGATTGACATGGCTCGTCTGGCAGGACTTTACCCCGCAGGTGCCTTGATGGAAATCATGAGTGAAGATGGTACGATGGCACGTCTGCCCGAACTCCGCCAAATGGCCGATGAACATGGACTGAAACTGATCTCCATTCATGACTTGATTGCCTATCGTCTGAAACAGGAGTCAATCGTGAAAAAGGCGTGGAAGTAAACATGCCGACCGAACACGGGAAGTTCCGTCTGATTCCTTTCCGTCAGAAATCGAATGGACTGGAGCATATGGCTATATTTAAAGGTACATGGAATGAAGACGAACCTATCTTGGTGCGTGTCCATTCATCTTGCGCTACTGGTGATATTCTTGGCTCACACCGTTGTGACTGTGGCGAACAATTGCATAAAGCGATGGAAATGATTGAAAAAGAAGGAAAAGGTGTAGTGGTTTATCTCAACCAGGAAGGCCGCGGCATCGGTCTGATGGAAAAAATGAGAGCGTATAACCTCAGGAAGACGGTATGGATACCGTTGATGCGAATATTTGCTTAGGACACCTTGCTGATGACGTGATTACGGAGTAGGTGCACAGATCCTTCGTGAGCTGGGAGTACACAAAATGAGACTTTTGACAAATAATCCGGTAAAACGTGTCGGTTTGGAAGCCTATGGCCTGGAGATTGTAGAGAACGTGCCGGTTGAAACAGTTCCTAATCCGTATAATGAGCGATACTTGAGAACAAAGAAAGAAAGAATGGGACATACTTTACATTTTAATAAGTAAATTGCCAATTTGTTTTCATATATCAAATATTATCGCTTATTTTGCAACGATTTTCACTCAACAACAATAAAAATAGATACAAAATGAATCAATTATCAGATCGTTTGAACAGCTTGTCGCCGTCGGCGACGCTTGCCATGTCTCAAAAGAGCAACGAGCTCAAGGCACAAGGCGTTGATGTTATTAACTTAAGTGTAGGAGAACCGGATTTTAATACTCCTGACCACATCAAAGAAGCTGCGAAAAAAGCCGTAGATGATAACTTTTCCCGTTACTCTCCGGTACCGGGTTATCCGGCTTTGCGCAATGCTATTGTTGAGAAACTGAAAAAAGAAAACGGTCTGGAATATACAGCCGCTCAGATTTCGTGTGCCAATGGTGCAAAACAATCTGTTTGTAATACGATTCTTGTATTGGTAAATCCGGGTGACGAAGTAATCGTTCCGGCTCCTTACTGGGTAAGCTACCCGGAAATGGTGAAGATGGCAGAAGGTACTCCCGTTATTGTTTCGGCAGGTATCGAACAAGATTTCAAAATTACTCCGGAACAACTGGAAGCAGCTATTACTCCGAAGACGAAAGCATTGATTCTTTGTTCTCCGTCTAACCCGACAGGTTCTGTATATACAAAAGAAGAATTGGCCGGACTGTCAGCTGTATTGGCTAAACATCCGCAGGTAATCGTAATCGCTGACGAGATTTACGAGCATATCAATTATATTGGCGCGCATCAAAGTATCGCTCAATTCCCTGAAATGAAGGATCGTACAGTGATTGTAAACGGTGTTTCCAAGCGTACGCCATGACAGGTTGGCGTATTGGTTTTATTGCAGGACCGGAATGGATTGTAAAGGCTTCTAACAAATTGCAGGGGCAGTACACATCAGGTCCTTGTTCTGTTTCTCAAAAAGCTGCTGAAGTGGCATATACAGGAACACAAGAACCGGTAAAAGAGATGCAGAAAGCATTCCAACGCCGTCGTGACCTGATTGTGAAGTTGGCTAAAGAAGTTCCGGGATTTGAGGTAAACGTTCCGCAAGGTGCTTTCTACTTGTTCCCGAAATGTGATACTTTCTTTGGAAAATCTGCCGGCGACCGTAAGATTGAAGATTCGGATGATTTGGCAATGTACTTATTGGAAGTAGCTCATGTAGCTTGTGTGGGTGGTACCTCTTTTGGTGCTCCTGAATGTATCCGTATGAGTTATGCTACAAGCGATGAAAATATCGTAGAGGCTATCCGTCGTATCAAAGAAGCATTAGCTAAGTTGAAATAAGAGTTCACCACAGATTACACGGATTGAACACAGATTGAAAAGAGATTTTTGTCTGAAAATATATGTTTAAAATCATCCTAATTACTACAGTATACAGTAAGGGTGATTTTTTGTTTAAGGAACTTCTTTGTATTTTTTATCCGTTTGATTGTATGAATTAATCTGTGTTAATCTGTGTAATCTGTGGTGAAGAAAGAGCAATAAAAAAGGCTGCCTTCCGTAGAAAGCAGCCTATACTCTTTTTGTAACTTGTATTATTCAGCCGGGTGAATTGCTTCAGACGGACAAACGTCTGCACAAGTACCACAGTCAGTACATACATCTGGGTTGATAGAATAGATATCACCTTCAGAGATAGCTTCTACCGGACACTCGTCAATGCAAGTTCCGCAAGCAATACAATCGTCACTAATTACGTAAGCCATTTTTCTAAGATTTAAATTATTAGTACTAATTTCTTCGGCAAAAATAAGGCTTTTATTGATTGGTTGTTATGCTTCGATGATTAAATTGACTTAATTTGTACGTCTTCTAAATAAGCTACCTCCCTATAATCTGCTATATTTTTCGTATTTTTGCACTCAAATTACTAATATATAGCGATTATGCCGTTAAATTTACCCGATAAACTACCTGCAATAGAGCTTTTGAAGGAAGAGAATATTTTTGTGATCGACACTTCCCGCGCTACGCAGCAAGATATTCGTCCGCTGCGGATTGTGATTCTGAACCTGATGCCGTTGAAAATTACAACGGAAACAGACTTGGTGCGCTTACTCTCCAATACACCTCTTCAGGTGGAGATTTCGTTTATGAAGATCAAGAGTCACACGTCGAAGAATACGCCGATAGAACACATGAAAACGTTCTATACGGATTTTGACAAGATGCGTGACGAGAAGTACGATGGTATGATTATTACCGGAGCCCCTGTAGAGCAGATGGACTTTGAAGAAGTGACCTATTGGGACGAGATTACGGAAATCTTTGATTGGGCACGTACGCATGTCACTTCTACCTTATATATATGCTGGGCAGCGCAGGCCGGGTTATATCATCATTATGGAGTTCCTAAATATCCGTTGAAAGAGAAGATGTTCGGCATCTTTGAGCATCGTGTACTGGAACCTTTCCACTCCATCTTCCGTGGTTTTGACGATTGTTTTATGTGCCGCATAGCCGTCATACAGAAAGTGCGCAGGGAAGATATTCTGAAAGTTCCGGAACTGACGTTGCTTTCCGAATCGAAAGGGCCGGTGTCTATATGGCGATGGCACGGGGCGGACGTGAGTTCTTTGTCACGGGACACTCCGAATATTCTCCGCTGACACTGGACACGGAATACCGTCGCGATCTCGATAAAGGCTTGCCGATAGAGATTGCCCCGCAATTATTATATAGACAATGATCCGAAAAAGGCCCGTTGGTACGTTGGCGTGCTCATGCCAATTTGTTGTTCTCCAATTGGCTGAACTACTTCGTTTATCAGGAAACACCTTACAACATCAACGATATTAAATGATAAAGCAGCGTAAAATAGAACTTCTCGCTCCGGCGAAAAATCTGGAATGTGGCATTGAAGCTATCAATCATGGGGCAGATGCAGTATATATCGGTGCTCCGAAATTCGGTGCCCGTGCGGCAGCTGTGAACTCATTGGAAGATATTGAAGCATTGGTGCAGCATGCCCATTTGTATCATGCACGTATTTATGTCACGGTCAATACGATTCTGAAAGAAGAAGAGTTGAAAGAGACGGAGGAGATGATTCATGCACTTTATCGGATTGGCGTCGACGCACTGATAGTGCAGGACATGGGGTTGTTGGAGCTGAATCTGCCACTTATACCGTTACATGCCAGCACACAGATGGATAATCGTACTCCTCAAAAAGTGAGATTCCTGGCTGAGGCAGGTTTCCGTCAGGTGGTATTGGCTCGTGAACTTTCTCTTGTTGAAATAGGAAATATCCATCATGCTTGTCCTGATGTGCCTTTGGAGGTATTTGTACATGGTGCTTTGTGTGTAAGCTATAGTGGACAATGTTATGTTAGTCAGGCTTGTTTTGGACGTAGTGCTAACCGGGGAGAATGTGCCCAGTTCTGTCGCCTTGCTTTTGATATGGTAGATGCGGACGGGAAAGTGATTGTCAAAGACAAACATCTGCTTTCCCTGAAAGATATGAATCAGAGTGATGAACTGGAGCAATTGCTGGATGCCGGAGCTTCCTCCCTGAAAATAGAGGACGTCTGAAGGATGTGTCTTATGTTAAAAATGTAACAGCTGCCTATCGCCAGAAACTAGATGCGATCTTTGCCCGTCGTCCGGAATATGTAAGGGCTTCTTCGGGTACGTGCAATTTCGAGTTCAAGCCTCAATTGGATAAGAGTTTCAGCCGTGGATTTACACATTATTTCCTGAATGGACGTGATAAAGAGATTTCCTCTTTCGACACTCCCAAGTCGCTGGGCGAAGAGATGGGGACTGTGAAGGAGGCCCGGGGCAACTATCTGACAGTTGCGGGACTTAAATCCTTTAACAATGGAGACGGTGTTTGCTATATCGACGAACAGGGACATTTACAGGGTTTCCGTATCAACCGGGTGGACAGCAACAAACTCTATCCACAGGGAATGCCCCGCATCAAGCCTCGCACTACATTATATCGTAATTTCGACCAGGAATTTGAGCGAGTGCTTTCCCGTAAGTCTGCCGAAAGAAAGATCGCAGTGCGAATGTTGCTTGCCGACCATCATTCCGGTTTCTCTTTGACATTGACTGACGAAGATGATAATAGCGTCACAATCACTCTCCCTCGTGAGAAAGAACTTGCCCGCACTCCGCAGACGGACAACCTGAAAACGCAACTGTCCAAATTGGGGAATACGCCTTTCGAAGCAAAAGAAATAGAAATCTCCTTTACCGACAACTGGTTTCTGCCGGCTTCGGTATTAGCCGATTTCCGCCGGCAGGCAATCGACCGGTTAATAACTGCCCGTCGAATCAATTACCGTCAGGAATTGTCGGTATGGAAGTCAACCAATCATGCTTTTCCACAAACGACGCTAACCTATCTGGGAAATGTCATGAATACTCGTGCAGCCTCTTTCTATCAGGAGCATGGGGTTCAACAGGTAGCAGCGGCTTACGAAAAAGAAGCGGTGGAAGATGCGGTACTGATGTTCTGCAAGCATTGTTTGCGTTATAGTATGGGCTGGTGTCCTATCCATCAACGGGTACGTTCGCCTTATAAAGAACCCTATTACCTGGTGTCAAATGACGGCAAACGTTTTCGTCTGGAATTTGATTGTAAGAATTGTCAAATGAAAGTAAAAGCGGCTCAATGAGGATAATTAATCACGGAATTATTCGTCACAGAGAGGACGTAGAGGAGACAGGATATTTAACAACTTCATCATTCTTCTGAACAGACTGTTTGAGTGTTTTTTGGAAAAAGTGAAAAAGTTTTTTCTTCATGTTCTCTGTCCCCTTTATGTCGTCTTTGTCTTATTTTATCCTCTGTGTTCCTCTGCGTCCTCTGTGGTGAAAATAGTGATGAAAACATGAACCTCCTACTATGTTTACTTTTGCTCTCATCTTGTTATTATAAAGCACCGGCTTTGGATTCGGAAGAACTGTCGAAGAAGACAAAAGACTCGCTGACTTACTTGTACGAACGGCATTATACATGGAATACAAACTTGGAAGTAGTCGATGATTCCATCTCTTTGGAATGCCTCCCAATAAAAGATACTTTTATTCAGTTGAATAAGGGGGGATAGGGTAGTGGTTGCAGAGTTTGCGGTTCATCCTGCCGATAGTGTAGACAGCATTTGGGTGAAACTGGCTCACACACAAGATGAACAGGGCTGGATACGTGAGAAAGAACTCAAGAAGTCATTTGTGCCGACTGATAGTATTTCGCAGGCCATTCATCTTTTCAGTGATACGCATGCCTCTTATTTTGTGGTTATTTTTGCTTTTATTTGTTGGAGTTATTTGTTTCGCGCTTTTCGCCGAAAGCAGTTGCAGCTGGTCTATTTTAATGATATAGATAGTGTCTATCCGTTATTTCTCTGCCTGTTGATGGCTTTCAGTGCAACGATTTACGAATCAATGCAGGTCTTTGTACCGGAAACGTGGGAGCATTTTTATTTCAATCCTACTTTGTCGCCGTTCAAAGTTCCTTTTATTCTCTCTGTCTTCTTGTTGAGTATTTGGCTGTTTTTGATAGTAGCTTTGGCGGTGTTGGATGATTTGTTCCGACAGTTGACTCCCGCTGCAGCTATCTTTTATCTGCTGGGGTTGATGTCCTGCTGTATTTTCTGCTATTTCTTCTTTATCCTGATGACACATATTTATATCGGTTATCTGTTCCTGCCTTTTTTATGCTGGTTTTTGCGAAGAAAGTCTATCGGAACATTGGGTATAAGTATCGTTGCGGACATTGCGGGGAGAAGTTGAAGCAGAAAGGTGTATGCCCCCATTGTGGAGCGATCAACGAGTAATTTTATTATCTGTTTTATTCTTGAATAACTTTTCAAATGATGGAAATCAGACCTACCGAAATAAAAGATCTCCCTTTAGTGATGGAGATTTATGACTATGCCCGTGCCTTTATGCGTGCAACCGGGAATACGACCCAATGGATTGACGGCTATCCTTCTGAAGTATTGATTCGTCAGGAAATTGAAGAGAGTCATAGCTTTGTCTGCATAGATGAACAAGGAGAAATTCTGGGGACTTTTTGTTTTATCTTGGGAGACGACCCTACTTATCAACAGATTTATAAAGGTGCATGGCTCAATGACGAACCTTATGGAGTGATTCATCGGCTGGCAACGAACGGAAAGCAGAAAGGGGTGTCGGAAGCCTGCTCTGGACTGGTGTTTCGAACGTTGGCCCAATCTCCGGGTAGATACTCATCGGGACAATAAAGTCATGCAGCATATATTGACGAAGTATGGCTTTCAACGTTGTGGTATCATTTATGTAAAGAACGGTACAGAGCGTATCGCTTATCAGATGACGCGTGTGCATGGTGGGGTGGAGGAATCTGATCGTACTGAAGTATAGGTCAGTGCACGTTGGATTATGAGAAGCAGTCTTAGGTATAAGCAAACTGATAGCAAGCAGTAGGTAAACTAATGCCGAACATTGATAAAGTTCCGTTAAGATGCCGGTATAGTTGTGTGAAGGTACCGCTATCTTTACCTTCCCACGGCCGTGGTAACTTCTTCCCACAGTTGTGACGAGATCCTCCCACGGCCGTGAAGAGATGCTACCACGGCCGTGGAGAGTTAAGGATAGCGTAGGTCTGACAGAACAATACCGATTGGGTAAATTAAGTATAACGGCTTTATAATGCAAACTTCATAGGGACATACGTTCTTCTATCACGTATTCCATGCCATCAATCTACTAAGAGACAGGCTGACAATAAAAAAAGACTAAATAATATCCTTATCTCTATGAGTGAAAATGATTAGAATCGGCAGCGGAGATCTACTCCAAATTGCATCGGACGTCCTTGTTGCATAAACCCTTTGTTCATCGTTTCAAAGTAGAAGGCTGCATATTCTTTATTCAAGAAGTTACGTGCCCAAAAACTAATCATTGCGTCACCTATTTCTAAGTTTGTGCGCCAGTTGAGAGTACCATAGAAAGATTGGCTGACATATTTTGCTCAGTCCAATAGATTCGTCCGGCAGCGTTATAGTTTGCTTGGAACACTACGCGGTCAAAGATAGAACGGGGATTGCAAGTAATAGCGTATTCTCCGCCGATATTTAATGTATGCTTGGGGACGAAGGGTACATACTTGCCGTTATATGACTTATCCGTAAGATTACCCTCACTGTCTTTTTGCTTTGTTACATAATCCGTAAAGGTGGCATACGTATATCCGTAGCTACATTCAGGCTAACTCATTTGTCACACTGGCACGTAGGGCAGCTTCTGCACCATAGCTACGGCTTTTTCCTGCATTGATCGTGATACGTCCCAGACCACTTTCTGCAAATTGGGAGAGTTGTTGGTCGCGGTGTATCCATATAGAAGGCGGCAAGGTCAGCCCAAAGTCTTCCTTCCCATAGAGTAAGGTGACTACCTACTTCGTAGTTCCACGAATATTCGGGTTTGTATTGAGTCGTTGCTTTCACCTCCGGCAGTTCATCTTTCATTCCTAATATTCTCTCCGCCATTGAAAAGTTCGGGTCGGCAGCTAATGCATCCATCATCGAATTTTTCAAGCTCCTTGTGCTAAGTCAGAGAACATTTGAATATTGTAGCCTCCCGAACGATATCCCCGGGTGACAGTTGCATAAACGCTGTTTCCTTTTTCCCATTCATACTGGAGAGCGAATTTAGGTAGAAGTTGTACGTAATCGGTAGCTTACCTACGAAAGAGGCCGGAGCTTTATATTCTGATCGGACTGGTTTATTTCATAGGTCCCATTGCTAAAGAGAAGTCAAAGTTTAGAGGGTTGCTGATAGAATTATACTCCATCTTAATTTTCTCGTAGTCTAAACGTAGACCGATTGTGGCAGATAGTCCTTTGATAAACAGATTATTGAATGTTGACTGATGATAAAACAGCTCCATTTAATATCGGAGTGTCAAAACTACCGTCCAACTCCCAATAATGTGGAATTATTGGCTGTCATGCGCATCTTGGGACCAGCAAGCCCTTCAAATATTTTGTTTACATTACTTTCAATTACAGTTTTTACGCCTTCTTGCCTGAAATCTACCGGACCGCTTGTATGTAACCACTGATAGAATCCGGAAACTCCGGTTGCCCATTGCCAACGCTTCTCCGGCTTTGATTTGAATACGATCTCTTCAGAAATTGTATTTGCTCTTTGTTTCTGTTCCAGAGTATAAATGTCTTTTTCTGTAAAGTCCTGATCGAGAAACATACGGTCATTCAGGTTTTGGTAGCCTGTGACCGCATTTAAAATAAATGTCCTGGCTTGATATTCTATATTAACTCCGGAGTTTAATAATCCGCGACGATAGCTACTGCGTTCGTTGTTGGCGATTTTTCCGATATATTCGGGGCGAGTTTCTTCTCCTTCTGTAACACCTGTATATTTATAAGGATATCCCCCCTGGTCACTATATTCGTAGCTCAATGTCATATCGACTTTCAGATTCGGTGTCGGCAGATAAATACCGCGGAAGCGTCCGCCTCCGGCGTTGCTTTTATCTATTTTCTCATTGTTGCGTGCTGCATTCTCAAAGAAACCTCCTGTATGTTCATAGAAACCTCCGGTGGAAAAAGCAAAGCGGTCGGATGTACGGTGATAATGTGTGAGTGAAACATTATAGTCGTTGTAGGTGGCGGCTCCCATTCGGATATCAGTCCCTTGATAAGTGAAAGGAGATTTGGTATGTATCTTGATTAGTCCGCCCATTGTATTACGGCCGTAAAGAGTACCTTGCGGACCACGAAGAATGTCGATACGTTCGATATCAGCGTAGTTGAAGTCGAAAGCGGACTTATCTATATAAGGGATATTGTCTACATAAAGCCCTACGGAGGGGGTGTTGAACCGATTCCGCGGATATA
>VOFH01000779.1_pt1 | contig 46561 bp, 64 predicted proteins | sample 5384091 | NCBI WGS metagenome assembly VOFH01 (sample SAMN12384727, study PRJNA508395) | human gut metagenome | isolation source: healthy gut G | host: Homo sapiens
CTTCAATCTTTCTTACGAAAGGAGCATATTCCTTAGCCATCTGGATAGCTTTTTTCAACGCTACCTGCTGCACCGATATGATTGTCTTTCAGCAAAATACCGTCTGTAAGGTTGTATCTGTGGTTATTTCCGCCGCCAACTCTAACAGAATATTTTTTTCGAAAATACGATTATTAGGTGAAGTCTTTCTTGTATCAAGAAGCTTAGTCTTGCTGCCTTCTAATAATTTTGCAATTGAATTAGTATATGTTGCAATACCACTCATTCTCTGAAGAAAGCGGACATTCGCAATCCGCTTTCGCTACTTGCTCATGAACGCAGTCGCTTTGCGATCTGTCAGTGGGAGCTTTTAACTCCCACTGACATAAGCATCCCCCTCACCCGCCAGTGCTCCGCGCACTTGAAGCGGGGAATGCTTATCTGCGTTCAAATAATTTATCAACTTTTCAAATAATTTCACGGTCTTTTTCAAATAATCTTTCAAATTTTTAAGCATTGTAAAGATTAATTTTCCTGTTTTTCTTCATCATTCATTTTTGCATTTTCTTTATCGATTTCATCTCTAATTAACTGCTTGTATTCTTTTTCAAGCTTCTTCTTGTCTTCATATGGTGTGAAATCAACATTGTCAAAACTTTTGTTTTGGTCTTATCAAACTCTGCTGTCATTTCTTTTGCAGCTCTCTTGGCAAAAACCATACTTTCCAATAATGAGTTGCTGGCAAGTCTGTTTCTTCCGTGAACTCCGTTGCAGGCTGTTTCCCCAATTGCATAAAGCTGATCCATTGAAGTCTTACTCTGAAGATTTACTTTAATTCCACCCATAAAATAATGCTGAGCAGGAACAACAGGTATCATTTCATCAGGCACATTATAGCCGTGTTCTTTACAATGTTCAACAATATTAGGGAAGTGTTCCTTCAACTGTTCAGGATCAATAGTCTTCATTGAAAGCCATACATGTTCGCTGCCTTCTCTCTTCATTTCCTTTCTGATATTTCCCGTAAGAATATCTCTTGGAAGAAGTTCCTCTGTAAATCTTTCCTTACTATTGTTATATAACTTGGCACCTTCACCTCTTACAGACTCGGAAATCAGAAAACTTCTGTCCTCTTCTTTTTCTGAATAAAAAAGTTGTTGGGTGAATCTGCACATAGTTTACATTCTTTAATTCTACACCATGTTTAATTGCAACTGCAATACCATCACCTGTTAAATGTCTGTAATTAGTTGAATATCTGTAAATACCTCCGATTCCACCACAAGCCAAAACTGTATAATTAGCAGTTATTGTATCAAGTGAACCGTCATCCTTTCTTACAACAACACCATAGCAACAATTGTCCTTAGTTAACAAATCGACCATTGTCCAGTGTTCCTTAATTGTAAGATTATCAAGTTTCTTGCACTGTTCGTATAAATGGCTTGTAATCTCCTTGCCTGTAATGTCCTCGTGATAAACGATTCTGTTTCTGGCATGGGCGCCCTCTCTTGTATAGGCAAGATTTCCATCTTCATCTCTCTGAAAATCAACCCCATAACTTAAAAGGTCTTTCACCAAATCAGGTGATTCCTTTATCATAGTTTCTACTGCTGCAGTATCATTTTCAAAATGGCCTGCTTTCATTGTATCATAAAAATAACTGTCAAAATCATCAGGATCTTTAAGCATACACATTCCACCCTGTGCTAAATAGGAGTCACTATGTTCTACTATATCCTTTGTAATCATTAATATATTTTTGTCCTTCGGCAAATTAAGTGCGCAATATAAACCTGCACAACCACTGCCTACTATCAAAATATCTGTTTGCATTTCTTCCTCCTAATGTGCTATATGGACTTAAATTGCCATATTTTTTCTACATTGCCACTTAGTATAGCACAAACATATAGAACTGACAAGACAGTTGTAAATACATATGAAGAAAATCTGTAAAGTTCTGTCATTACAGATGATTTTTTCAAAAAAAAAAACGGATGCTCAACTGAAACATCCGCTCTTTAAAAAATTCTTATTTATCTGGAAACACCCGGCTTTGACATTAACGCTTCCTGCCTACTTCAACGCTGCAAGTGCCTTAACAACTAACTCCCATGTACGCTGTGTTGATGAAATACTTAATTCTTCATTTGTTGTATGGATATTATTCATCTGTGGTCCAAATGATACAGCATCAAGTCCAGGTAACTTAGAAGCAAAGATTCCACATTCAAGTCCTGCATGAATACCTTCAACAACTGGTTCTTCTCCGTTGTATAAATGTTTATATGCTTCAACCATAACCTCACGTAATCAGGAATCTGCCTTATATTCCCATCCAGGGTAATGTCCTACTATTTCTACGCTTCCTCCAAAAATTTCTGTAAGCGATTTTAATTTTTCAATTAAGTACTGTTTTTCTGTCTCACTGGAACTTCTAACTGCAAATGTCATCTTAACTTCTAACATTTCAGTTCTTAAAATTCCATATTAAGTGATGTCTGTACTAAACCGTCAATTTCAGGATTCATTCTCTGAACTCCATTAGGCATATTAACCATTGCAATAATTGTTGCAAGTGTAGCTGCGTCTGTAAAGGCATCAACCATATCTGATTTTCTTACATTTAAAGTTAAGTTAGCATCAGGATCTGTAACCCTGTACTCTTCCTTAATTTCTGCAAAAGTATCTTCGATAATCTTTTTAGCCTTATCTACTGAGTCAGGAAGTACAACAATTGCTGCTTCACTTAATTTTGCTATAGCATTGTCTTTTTCACCACCGTTAACAGAAACTAATCTCATACCAACATTCTGGAATACGTTAAGAAGAACTCTTGCCATTGCACAGTTTGAATTTGCGCGTTCCTTAATAATTTCAACACCTGAATGTCCACCTGTGAAACCATGTAATTTAATCTCGATTACAGGAGCGTTAACAAGATCTCTCTTGTATGGGAACTTACATATTACTGATGCACCGCCGGCACAACTTACTGTAAACACGCCTTCATCTTCTGAATCCATATTCATAAAAGACGTCCTTTAAGGTCTGAAACATCAATTGATGCTGCACCAAGCATACCAATTTCTTCATTTACTGTAAAAATAGTTTCGACTGGTGGATGAGCCATTTCTTCATCATCCAAAACTGCCAATGTATAAGCTACTGCAATTCCGTCATCTCCACCAAGAGATGTTCCTTTAGCTGAAATGAAATCTCCGTTAATTTCTAAGTCTAATCCTTCTTTTTTCCATATCTTTCTTGCAATCAGCTTCCTGAACTGCAACCATATCCATATGTCCCTGAAGAATTACAGGTTCTGAATCTTCTGTATCCCTTTAGATCCGTCTTTCCAAATAATTACATTTAAATCATCATCCTGTCTATATTTTAAATTATGTGATTTTGCAAAATCTACAAGATAATCACTTATCTGTTTTACATTATTTGAACCATGAGGAATTGAACAAATCTCCTCAAAATATTTAAACACTTTGTTTGGTTCTAACTCTGATAATACTGCCATAATGTCCTCCTTATTTCTTGTGCCATTTATAACGGCTACCTTCTTTTTCAATCTGGTTAGTCTTTAGCATATATTCTATAAGTTTCTTTGCGTAGTCCTGTTTATTCTTTACAACAGCCCTGTTTTGCGAAAAAGGCTGTTTCGCTTCAAGCCCATCACAAATCTGCTCAACTTGCGATATTGTAATGTATTCATTCTGTTTTAAATACTTTTTATTTTATCCTGTCCTTTACTAAAAAAGCAAATTCATCAGGTCACTTGTCTGATTCTTTTGTTTTACGATTCCCCATCCATATAGGATCATCGTCACTATGGCAAATAAAAATTATACCTATAATTACTGTTGATGGTTTCATTTTTTTATCCTTTTCACTGCCTTAAGGCTTTATTTTTCAAAACAATATATTTATTGCGTTCTAATATTCCAAAAATATTTTGAAAGTCTTTCATATAACTGATCTGAAGCACCTTTATGCTTATTTCCAAGTTCTTTTCCAATTTCATATATACTTTTTTTTTGCCGTCAATCTGCTGCCACACAAAACTTCCATATTCATCTAATTTGATAAAACTGTAACGTGGCTTTTTAAATAATCTGTGCTACTTTATTATAAAATCCGGTATTTTCTACTGTGATTTCTACTATTCCATCCTCTAAAACTTCCCATTTCATATCATTAATCTTGGGAATGTTATCAATATAATTCTTCTTCTCTTTCATGAACTCTCCATTTTTATTTAGAAAGCACTACTGCATAATTGCAGCAGTGCCTTTTTCTCACTGAAATACATATTTTTTATTTTTTATTTTTATTTTGCGTCCACTTCTATAGTCTTTTTCCTTTGTAAAGTGGAATAATGTTGAAAGTAATAATACAAATGCAATTAATCCTACCCAGTTACCAACTGTCTGGAAAGCTCCACTTTCACCATATAATGATGAAAGATTTAACTTATCAGCAACGTTAACAACTGCTAATATTGCAAGAACGATACCAACGATACCTTCTCCTGCAATCATACCTGCAGCATAAAGGACACCTCGATCTGATCCGTCTTTTCTTTCTTCCTCATTAGCATATTTTCTCTTGTTATCGATAAACCACTTAATAACACCACCAACCATGATCGGTGTACTTAAGTAAATTGGTAAATAAAGACCGATTGAAAATGCTAACACTGGGATTCCAAGGATTTCAACAACGATTGCGATAAACACACCCATGAAAATCAATACCCATGGTAATGTACCACCCATAACACCTTCAACGACCATTTTCATCAATGTTGCCTGTGGTGCTGGAATCTGATCAGAACCGAATCCCCATGCTGCGTTCAGAAGGTACATAACTCCTCCGATTGCAAATGCTGCTACGATCGCACCGATCAATTCTCCGATCTGCTGTAATCTAGGTGTTGCACCTACGATGTAACCTGTCTTTAAATCCTGTGAAGTATCACCAGCCATAGCTGCTACGATACAAATAACTGTACCGATTGAAATAGCTGATACCATACCTGTTGCACCTGTGCTGCCTGTAGCCTTTAAGATAAATGTTGTTACGATTAATGTTGCAATAGCCATACCTGATACAGGGTTGTTACTACTTCCTACAATACCAACCATACGTGATGATACAGTTGCAAAGAAGAAACCAAATACAACAACTATAAGTGCTCCTAGGAAGCTAACAGGAATCTCTGGAAGTAACCAGATTAAAACTGCAATTACAAGTGAACCACCAAGAACTAACTTCATTGAAATATCCTGTTCTGTTCTTAACTGGCTGTCACCCTTCTTACCAAATCCCTTGATTGCATGTTTAAATGTTCTAATCATTGTTGGGAATGTTTTAATTAAGCTAATTAATCCACCTGCTGCAACGGCACCTGCACCGATGTATCTTGTATAGTTGCTCCAAATCTGGCTTGCTGACAACTGATTAAATGCAATAGCTTTTCCGGCATCATCAACAACTTTTGATGCTGATTCGCCACCGAAGTAAGCAATTGCAGGAATTAAAACAAGGTATGATAACACACCACCTGCAAAAAGGTAACTTGAAATCTTAACACCACAAATGTAACCTACACCTGCTAATGCTGGAAGAACATCCATACCTACTGCTGTTGTGTATTCGCCCTGCATTGAAAAATCAACTTCACTAGGGAAAAGTTTTTAAACCATCTGCAATAAATTTATAAACTGCTGCAATTCCAAGTCCTGCAAATACAACTTTTGACTTACTTCCACCTTCTTCTCCTGCTAAAAGAACTTCTGCACAAGCTGTTCCTTCAGGATATGGAAGTGTTCCGTGTTCTTCTACAATAAGAGCTGTACGAAGAGGTACCATGAAAAGTACACCTAAAATACCACCACAAAGTGCAATTAATGCAATTGAAACGAATGAAGGTGTGCTAATTCCGCTTCCCTTTTCTGATGCCCAAATAAAAATAGCAGGGATTGTAAAGATTGCTCCTGCTGCTAATGATTCACCTGCTGAACCAATTGTCTGTACCATGTTATTTTCAAGGATGGAATCTTTCTTTAAAATCACACGGATCACACCCATGGAAATAACTGCCGCTGGAATGGAGGCTGATACAGTCATACCAACTCTTAATCCGAGATAAGCGTTTGCACCACCAAATATAACCGCCAGTATCATACCAAGAATTACTGAAGTTACTGTAAACTCAGGTAATACCTTGTCTGCGGGGATAAATGGCTTAAAGTCATTTTTTCTCCATTTTTATCTCCTGTCTCAATATATATTTCACTGTATCTCTCTATTATACTAAATTATTAAAAAAAGGGAAGTCCCTATTTTACTGGAACAACTGGGACTTTTTACTAAAAAAGTAAAGTGATTTTTTAATAAAATAAACAAAAGTAGTAATCTTCACGCAAAAAATCCGCCGGATTTATTAACACTTTGCGTGTTTTATCATCCTGGCGGATCTTTTATTTACTCTACCTTCTCATCTGCCGAAGCATCTGTTACCTGTGGCTCCGTTGCAGGTGGCTCTGTTGCAGGTGGTTCTGTTGCCTTTGGTGCTTCCGTAGGCTTTGGCGTAGCCTTTGGTGCTTTTGTTGTCTTAGGCTTTTTGTCGCTTTATCCTTCTTTGTTGTTTCTTTCACCTTTTTCTTTGTTGTTTCATCACTACTCTTTTCGTAGGTTGTTGTGTAATTGGCATTATCTTTGTTGTCGTCATCGCTGTCATCTGTTACATCATCTGTTTTTTCATCATTACTGCTATCATCTGTTGTAGTTACTTCTACTGTTGTTTCAACTGTGTTGTTATTGTTATCATTTCCAAATGATTTTGTAAGAATAATTGCTGCAATTACAATTCCGATAACAATTACAACTGAAACTACAATAGCAATAATGTTTAACTTCTTATTCTCATTTGTAATCATTGACTTATCGATTTCATCTTCATCATCAACTACATATTCTTCATTTTCGTCTGAATCAAATTCAAATTCTTCTTCAGGTTCCTCCGGAAAATCAAACCCTTCGATTTTATCTTCAACATATTCGATTTCTTCAGGAAAATCGCTGTCGTCAATATCGTTAAATGAGTTTGTGTTATTTCCAAAAGATTTCTGATTTTCTAATTCATTAAGATTAGGGATAACCTTTGTATCTCCCATATCTTCCATATTATTAAGCCCTGGTATAACTTTTGTGTCCCCCATACTTTCGGTGTTATTGTTCTCCACTGGTGTTCCACACGTTGGACAGAAATTCTGGCCCGGCTGTATGTACTTTCCGCATTTTTTACAAAACATCTTTTTTACCTCCTTGTGTTTCATACAGAATTTAAAATTATATCTGCTCTGTTAATATTTATGTATTTCCAATTATAAAACCTTTAATACCTCAATAACATTTGTCATTAATATATTAATAGATTTTAAACAGCTTCTACAATTATATCTGCTGTGTTAACATTTATTACTTTCTTAAAATCTTCAAATGGTATCTCCACCTGAAATCCTATTTTTCCACCGCTAAATAATATAGTGTCAAAATCCGGTGCTGTCTTATGAATTGTTGTCTTAAACAATTTCTTCATTCCAATTGGTGAACAGCCACCGTGAATGTAGCCTGTAAGTCCAAGCAACTCTTTCGACTTAAGCATTGCAATAGACTTCTCACCTACTGCCTTTGCGGCTTTTTTAAGGTCAAGTTCCTCTGCAACCGGAACCATAAAAACGTAATGCTCCCCGGACTTTCCTGTTGTTACCAATGTTTTAAATACATTTTCAGGATTCTGTCCCAAAGCCTTAGCCACATCAACACCACTTACTGCCTCCGTGTGGCCGTAATAATACTCATTGTATTTTATTTTTTACTGTCAAGAACCCTCATAACATTAGTCTTTTCTTTTTTTTCATGTCTAACACCTTCTGCTATTCTTTTTGCTCTTATTAGTATAACGCTAAACCCTAATATTTTATTGCATACACCTAACGTTGTGATTTTTTTAACAAAAAAAGCGCATACAAATCTAGTTAATTATAATTCACAGTTACTATATTTGGCAAGTAAAAAATGACAACAGCCCTTTCGACCATTGTCATTTGCATAATTATTTATATTGGCTAATCTGTTAACCGACTTAATATTTCCTTATTTGTAACTTTATCATAACAATTAGCATTTGCAATTCAATTATCAGATTATCTCTTTATTCTGCAGCTTTATCGCTTTCATTAATATTATTTATAATATATTTTTCAACCTGTGGCTTATCAATATCAAGTGCCAGTGAGAACTCATCATATAACACTTCCTTGGCTTCCCTTAAATACTTCTCATCCACATAAGTAATCTTTTTGCCGTGAGCAAGTCTACTACGTCCTCTTTTTATGTAATGTTTTAATAATTCCTATTAACTGCTTACAATCACAAGATCCTATTACTTCTTTATACTTATATTCTCTCTGTCTTTCGTTGTCTATCCAAATAGGCTCAATCTCATTAATATGCTCAACAATCTCTTCAACCTGGTCTTTGGTATGAATAGTTCTCATTGGTATTTTATCATTGTCCGTTGGATAAAATACCTTACTATCCTGATTCTTCATTGGAATCAAAACATAATAAAGACTCTTCTTGTCTGCACCGTCAATGTCCAAATGGGTAATGTCCTCTACCTTACATACTCCTTTTCTCCCATGTACAATATATTCTCCTTTGTTAAACATTATGTCACCTCTACTTCTAAAAACATCCTAAAGAGCAAAGAAAACGCAAAGACGTAAACGTAGTCTCTGCGTTCCTCCAAGTAGTATTATACTCTTCTTAGTGAAAAAAATGTCATAGGCATATTATACAATCTTTTTCAAAAGAATATTAGGCAAACTGTTAATGATTGAATCCAAAAATATTTTTTAATTGTCATATTGTCTTTCATATTCATCGTCACTATCATCTTTCTGACTGTTTTCAATATTCTCCTGCTCAACCATATGACGAATGTATGCAGCCTCCTCAGCTCTCTCATCATCTTCCATTATACCGTTTTTGTTTGTGTCAAACTGTTTATCGTAAGGTCCAAACTTAGTCCCACCTGCAATGAAAAGAACGCCTAAAGTTCCCGGACCGCAATGGCTTGAAATAACTCCTCCGGCATTTGTAATTATTATTTCTTTAAAGTAATTAAGATTTTTTAAGATAATCTTTAACTGACTTTACAACTTCTGTGGAGCATCCTGTTTGAGTAATAAAACCCTGTCTCTCTTAGCCGTTTTCAAATCCTGCTCCATTTCATGTACGTACTGGAGAATTACCTTTTCGATTTTGCCACGATACTTCTTTCCGGCATCCATCTTGCCGTTTTCAACATAAATACGTGGTTTAATTTTAAACACACTACCAACAAGGGCTGATGTTGCTGAGCATCTTCCACCTCTATGAAGATATTTAAGTGTATCCACAACAAAGCTTGCTCTTACATATGGCTTAAGTGATTCGATTCTGTCAACAATCTCTTTTGCTTCCATCCCCTTCTTTGCCATAACTGCTGCTTCCACAACTAAAAGTCCTATTCCTGTAGAAAGGCTTTCTGAATTAATTACAAATACATGGTCTGCATATTCAAGATTGTCTGCAGCAAGTCGCATAACATTGGCAGTTGTTGACATATCTTCTGAAATGGCAAACATAATAATATCTGCATTCTTTTCCATATATGGAATAATTGCATTCTGCGCATCTTCAATTGAAGGTGCTGAAGTTTTTGGTGTAGTGTTGTATTGATCAGACCATTTAAAAATATCCTCAACTGTAACTTCTAACCTGTCCTTGTATTCGTTTTCACCCATATGAATATATAAAGGCAACATATCAATATCATATTTTTTAATGTAGCATCTGACAAATCACATGTGCTGTCCGCTATAATTTTAACCATATTTATCTCCGTTCTTATTTAAAATCTAATAGTCAAAGACCTTCTATATAATATATTAAAATAATTTTTCTGATTAAACTATTTTATTAACCAATTATTTATATTTATTGATTTACTCGTTTTCAACTTCCTTAATGTCATATGGCGTAGTCTGGTAAACATAATAGTTAATCCAGTTAGTCCACAGCAACTGTCCTGCTGATCTCCAATTTACAACCGGCTCTTTTGTCGGATCATCATCAGGAAAATAATTATATGGTACTTCCGGATTCATTCCCTTAGCCTTATCTCTTTCATATTCAAGTTTCAAAGTATCTGCATCATACTCTAAATGACATAAAACAAATAACTGTCTGCTGTCTTTTGATTTTACAATTGTTACACCTGCAATATCTGACTCGGCCATTAACTCAAGTTCAGGCTCATTAAGAATCTGCTCTCTTGTAACCTCTGTAGCTCTTGACTGTGGTGCATAAAACACATCATCAAAACCTCTAAACAAAGGTGACTTCTTATTTAATAATTTATGTTCGTAAATTCCTGAAAGTTTAGGAATCCTGTCTCTCTTTCTTATTCCATAATGATAGTAAAGTCCTGCGAAAGCTCCCCAACACAAGTGGAATGTACAATGTACATGTTTCTTGGACCATTCCATTATCTCACATATTTCATCCCAGTAATCCACATCTTCATAGTCAACGAAATCAAGTGGAGCACCCGTTATTACAAGTCCGTCATAATAATCGTCCTTAACATCATCAAAAGTCTTATAAAATTCATTTAAATGTGACTCATCCGTATGCTGTGACTGATATGTAACTGTCTGCAAAAACTCAACTTCTATCTGAAGTGGAGTATTAGATAATTTTCTAAGAATCTGAGTTTCTGTTACAATCTTTGTTGGCATAAGATTTAAAACCAACACCTTCAACGGACGGATATCCTGAGTCATTGCTCTTGTGTCCGTCATTACAAATATATTTTCATTTTCAAGAATATCTCTTGCAGGTAAATTTTGTTTAACTTTTATTGGCATAATAACACCCTCTGTTTTGAATTTATTTTATACCCTATAATATGTTTTTATCGGATTTTCGTACATAATAATATGATTACAGGCACTTTCACCCTAATTGATATAAAGTGTATACTTGACGATTTTAACACATTTTTGGCATTTGGCAAATACCGTTATTAATGATTTGCTCATGTTCGTCCTATATACTGATTTTTTTTATTATTACTTTTATAATTATTTTTATAATCGTTTTTTGTAATCCCTTTATGACAATTCTTTGATTAACACATCCAAAACATACTCAACGCTTTCGTCCCTAACATTGTTTCTTCCAATATTTCCGAAATGTTTTGTGTCAGAAAAAAAACTTTTCCGTCTATATAGAATCCAAAGCAAACCATTCCCACCGGCTTATCCTCCGTGCCGCCTGTAGGTCCTGCTATGCCTGAAATTCCTGCTGCAACATCTGCGTTATTAGCTTTTGCCACGCCTTCAGCCATCTCTCTTGCAGTGTTTTCACTAACTGCTCCGTACTGTTTCAGCGTGTCTTTTGAAACATTAGCATACTTCATCTTTGCCTCATTTGCATAAGTTACAATGCTTGCGTTCAAAACCTTTGATGCGTCGGGCACATCAACTATTCTTGCTGCCATTTTTCCACCTGTGCAACTTTCCGCAAAAAGAAACTGTATATTTTTTTTCTATTAATAATTTCACTAACTGTTCTGCCTTAGTCATTACAAACGCCTGCCTTTCAATATTTTGCAATTATTATTATAAACCTTTTTGTAATAAAAATGTATACTTTTGGCAAATCTATATATTGTTAAATATTTAATTAAACTATAGGAGTTCTTATGTTCTTTGATATATCTGCCAAATCCCAAGTGAATACTTTTTTCCATTAATGAAAACTACGCCGGGCTTGTGCTTGCAAGTGATATTAACAGACTCTCTTGCAGTACTGACACAAATTCTATGAATGATAATATTTTTTCTAATAATTCCGGTAATATTTCCAACTCTGGCAGTGTCAGGAATTATGTTGACAGCTTCAAAACTGTTATTGGTGATTTTAATTTTTCAAAAATTATTTTTTTTAAAGATGCCATAGTATGTTGCATTTCCATTCCATGCATTCAGGAAGAACGGAAAAATTTTTCTTTTATTTATAATGGGCGCAGTATTCTTTTCGTTGATTACAATAATTTTTGACTGATATTTTCAGTATCATTATTGAAGAAAATATTAATGAAATAAAAGAAAGCCAAGATTTTATTTATTTTATGCTAAAAAAGTATTTTGAAGCATGACCTTGAAAACCTTAATTCCATTAGCCAAAATCTGTCTGTACTTGAACTTAATATTCTTACCGACTCCTCTAATTATAACTATAACGCCGACCAGATTCTGGCTTTTTCGTGGAAACTCACTTAGACTTCACCACTATTATATTATTCTTATGGATATATGTCGGGCACTTTCAAAAGAGAAAACTTTTTTATGAATGATGCCAACAAAGAGCTACTTGAAAATCTTTGCGACCAGATTCTTACTTTAAGCAATGAGTCTCAACAAATATGGGAATACACGTCCCAAATAAGAGATGTTTATCAGCAGAAACTTTCTGTTAATCAAAATAATATTATGAAGGTTCTTACAATTGTTACCACTATTTTTATGCCTTTAACGTTAATCACCGGCTGGTACGGCATGAACTTTGAATATATGAAAGAACTTCATTGGAAATATGGCTATCCTTTGCTATTTGGCATAAGTGTATTGGTTGTAGGAATATTATGTATAATTTTCAAAAAGAAAAAATGGTGGTAATTCTTGTGTTGCCTTTTTTTGCAATTTCTTTATACTAGGATATGGGTGTCAAAACGCCCCACATCTTTATTGCATAGATTGTGATCTGCTTTGCACTCTCACAATCCTACCGATCATATATATTTTATTAACATAAGTTGATAATCTTATTGATTCTTTTAACATTTTCAAATATTTTATTTACAAAAATATAATTTTTAAATTTACATTTGGAGAAAAAATTATGAATTCACTTAAACTAAAAACTCTTTTCTTTTACTTCTTACAGCTTTTATTTGGGGAATTGCTTTTGTAGTTCAGGATTCAGGTGGCGATGCCCTTGGTCCTTTTTACATTTAATTGTCTTAGAGCTTTTATTGGTGGTATTGTTTTGCTACCTACTATTAAAATCTTAGATCACGCCGGTCTTACTTATATGAAACCTAAGACTAAAAAAGAAAAAAAGACCTTAATTATTGGAGGAATTTCCTGTGGTATAGCTCTCTTTATTGCAAGTAATATTCAACAACTTGGACTTTATTTCAGAGCTTCAGCCGGAAAGGCCGGTTTTTTAACAGCTTGCTATATACTTATTGTTCCGATACTTGGTTTATTCTTCGGCAAAAAATGTGGTTTGAATATTTGGATTGAGTTTGCTTTTCACTGGTTGGACTTTATTTATTGTGCATACATGGTTCATTTTCATTAACATTCGCAGATACATTGTTACTTTTGTGCGCTCTTGCGTTTTCAATACATATACTTGTTGTAGACCACTTTTCACCGCTTGTTGACGGCATCCGCCTGTCATGTATTCAGTTTTGGACAAGTGCAATCTGTACATCAATTCCAATGTTCTTCGTTGATATGAAACATTCCATTGCAGGTATAATGAATTGCCTACACAATCTGACTTCAATTAATAACTGGATACTTCTCTTATACGCAGGTGTCCTGTCATGTGGTGTTGCCTATACACTTCAGATAGTTGGTCAGAAAGGCCTGCACCCTACAGTGGCTTCACTGCTTATGAGTATGGAATCTGTATTCTCCGTACTTGCCGGCTGGATAATACTGGGCCAGACAATGTCCGCAAGGGAAATATTCGGATGTATATTTATATTTGTGGCAATTGTGCTTGCACAAATACCAATGAAAAAGAAAATTACGTTGTAGATAACTCTTCATACGTATAATTACGGATTTTTACAGCACTTTGCCTCGAAATATCCATAATTGGTGGCAAAAGGACAATTATCACCACAACTAAAAGGCTACAGCTTTAACGATTCTAAATCATCAAAGCTGTAGCCCAATTATTACTTCTTAGCTAATTAATTCATTTCCTATCAAGCCCTTAGGCTTCCAATATTGATTTTAGGAAGTTCTGTGTTCTTGGATTCTGTGGGTTATTAAATACTTCATCAGGTGTTCCCTCTTCAGCAATAACTCCATCTGCCATAAAGATTACTCTATCAGCAACTTCCTTGGCAAATCCCATTTCATGAGTAACACATAACATTGTCATTCCTTCTTTTGCAAGATCTTTCATTACCTGCAACACATCGCCTACCAATTCAGGATCAAGAGCTGATGTAGGTTCGTCGAATAACATGATCTCAGGCTTCATGGCAAGTGCTCTTGCTATAGACACACGCTGCTGCTGACCACCTGACAATCTATTAGGATATTCATCTGCCTTTTCTTCAAGACCTACACTTTTAAGTAATTCCAATGCTTCTTTTTCTTGCAGTTTCCTTATCAACATTCTTAACCTTAATAGGTGCAATCATAATGTTTTCCAAAACTGTCTTGTGTGGGAAAAGATTAAACCTCTGAAAGCACATTCCCATTTCAAGTAATAATTCTTTCTGCGTCTCTTTTGCAATACGCTCTACGGTTTTGTCGTTTCTCTATGAAGAAATAAATCTCCCTTAATGAAAATCTTTCCACTTGTAATCTTTTCTAACTGGTTATGAACGAAGGTATGTTGACTTACCTGCTCCTGAAGGACCGATAATACAAATAACCTCACCCTTTTTAACCTTTAAATTGATATCTTTTAACACTTCTAAAGAACCAAAACTTTTACTAACATGTTCTGTTTCCAAAATATACTTACTATCCATTACTGCACCTCCTATTCATAGACTGAGAACTTCTTCTCAATCTTGTTAAATATATAAGTGAAGAATGCCGTAATTATTAAGTAAATAATTAAAGCCGGAATAAATACAATGTATGAACCATCACTATTCATAATACTGTTAGATATAGTTGTTATATCCATAAGTGAAATAGCAAATACTAATGATGCATCCTTCAATACCATAATAAACTCATTACAAATAGCAGGAAGCATTCTTCTGATTGACTGTGGAATAACAATTAATGACATTGTCTGGCTATAGTTCATTCCCAAAGCCTTAGCTGCCTCGTACTGTCCCTTGTCAATTGACTGAATTGCCGCTCTTACTATTTCAGCACAATATGCTCCGGAGTTTAATGCAAAAGCAATAAGTGCCGCAATGAAAGCTCCTTTATATACACCGTCAGCATCTGCCGCAGAGAAGAAATCTCTCCATGCGAAACCAAAAAGTCCCGGCACTGTAAAATAAACAACAAATAACTGAATCAACAATGGTGTTCCTCTAAAGAAGAATACATATGCACTTGCAATCTTGTTAATTACTCTGTTCTTTGAAATCTTTCCTAATGCAAGGAAAACACCTAAAATAACACCAAGAATTACAGTGAATGTTGTAAGTGAAATAGTAAGCTTTGCACCATGAAGCATATTCTCTCCACAGCCTAACATTCTATATGTGTAGTTTACCATCTTTCCTACAATACCTGCTGTTCCCTTGTCTGCCTTATAAATCTTTCCTGCAAAACCAACAAACTTTTCACTTAATTCTGTTGCACCTGAAGTTGAAAATGCTGAGTAATTAATAATAATTAAGTCATTATATGCAGATGAAACTCTCTTTCTTGTTAATGTTTCATCTTTTTCAATCATCTTCTGCATCTCAGGTGATGCCTGACTAATCATTTCAAGCCTACTTGGCTTAACTGCTGATAAAATACTTGCAACTATTATTGCGATAATTACAACGATTGTAACTATCTTAGTTTTCTTTTTTCCAACCTTTTACGTTTACAATTCTTTTTAAAGTGTTCATAAATACCTTTTCTATCCTTTATTCCTGTGATGAGAACCAGTAATCTGCTGTATCCTTAAGGAATCCGTCTTTATCCATCTGTTCTAATGCTTTGTTAATAGCTTCCTGAAGTTTTGCATTGTTTTTTCCAATAGCAATACCGAATTCTTCAGGTTCTGTCTTATCTGAAAATGCCTTTTCATACTTGTCAGGATTCTTTGCTACGAAACCGTCAGCAACAGTACTATCAACTACTACTGCATCAATTTCACCATTTGTTAACTGTGTAAAGCAGTTTAATAACTTGTCATTAGCTGCTACTTCTACATTAATAGTCTTTGTTGACTTGTATTCTGACATAAGCTGATCTGATGTTGTACCTTTCTGTACACCAACTGATTTTCCGTCAAGATCCTTTAAGCTGTTAATCTTTAAGTCGCTACCCTTCTTAACTACTACTGTCTGATAGTTTGTAATATATGGTGTTGAGAAAAGAACTGCTTTCTTTCTTGTAGGATTAATTGTTACTGCTGAACAAACTACGTCGTAGTCTTTTCCAATCTTTCCTAAAATACCATCAAATGATGTGTTAATGAAATTAACTTTAAGACCTAATCTCTTAGCAATTTCTGTAATAATATCAATATCAAATCCTTCAGGTGTCTTTCCATCTTTCTGAAGTGTTTCAAATGGTGCATAACCCATTTCTGCTCCAACTGTAAGAACTCCATCAGAAACTAATGTAACTCCTGATGCATCGATTGTTTCTGCCTTTGTTGTTTCTGCCTTTTGCTGCTGTTGTGTCTTTGTTTTCTTCTGATGACTTGCTAGAACCGCAAGCTGTCATCATAGACATTGCAAGAACTGCTGTCATTACTACTGCTAAAAACTTCTTCATGACTTTTTATCTCCTTCTAATATATAAATTTTATATGTAGAAAAAGACAACGGACTTTGGACCATTGTCTTTCCTCCTATGCACAAGTTAGATAATAAACTACAAAATATTTTGTGTCAATATTTTTAATGGTTAAACCTAACTTTTTAAGTATAAAATACTAAATTTGTGAATATTTATTCACGTGTATAATTTTAGGATTAATGTAACGATAAAACTTTCTTTTAGCTAATCGCTTAATTTTATTCCTATTGTACTGCCAAACTTCACCTTTGTTTCTATATCATTGGCAGTATTTCGGAAATACTTTTCATCAATATCAACTTTGTCCTTTTCAAGAAGAACGACAATAGTTGAACCACCATATAGAAACATACCCTTCACGACCTTTTTTTACTAAGCCTGATTTCTGGTGGTTTTGATTTTGCCAATCATTAATGCCCCAACCTCAATCTGGGCAATTGTTCCAAAATTATTAGTTTCAATAACAGAATACTCACGACTATTTTGAACAAAAACCGGATATCTGTTTAATGCAATAGGTCTTACAGTATGCAAAACTCCCGGCACATAATCAATTGTTCTCAACTATCTTTCCGTCGTCCACATACCCATAGCGGTGATAATCATCTACGCACAATCTGAAAACAAGGCATACTCCTCCGTTAAAATCAGGGGCTTTCTTACTATTCTTTATTAAATCAGCCACTGAATAATAACTCTTCTTTATATAAAAATCCGAGTTTTCTGAAATATGATAGGCTGACAGTCTTCCGTCACATGGAGCGATAAATGCATTTTCTTCCATATTAATAGGACGCATTTCTTTTTTTTATCTTTCTTGTAAAGCAATCATTAAAACATCCATATTTAGCTTTTTCATATTGAGTCATGTCAATATTATTGTTTTTTATAAAACCTTTTATATGAATTTTTGATACCCTACAATCCATATAAGCCCCACCAATTTTTGAAATTGTGGGGCTTGTAATTATCTTTAAGTACCATTCTTCCCGGCACTGTATTATATAAAAATCTTAAAATTCCTGAACTTTCTTTTTTTCATATTATCTTCCAAAACAAATCTTCATTAACACTACTGCCAAAAATTCAACTGCACCAACAGCAACCATAAGATAAATCATTGCTGTTCCCGGTTTCTTTAACTTGAATTTTAAAATATACAATATTCCAACAATAACTAGCAAAATATAATAAATATACGAAATGTTAATCTGACATGTAATAAGCATAATGTGTCTCATTAACAAAAAATGTTGGAAATATTAATGCTGTTGATGTAACAGGAAGTCCAAAATAATATTTGTCATCGCCTACGCTGTCTCCCTGTGTTTCTTCCACTGTAATGTTAAAATATGCAAGTCTTATGAGAGCACACAGTACAAATAACGCTCCCAAAATAACAATTATTACAAATGGAATATGTAATAACAGGCTTTTTCCTTCCCTGTTTTAATAAAATCAAACTTATCTCTGTTGTATAATGCCACTCCAATACAAACCGGCAAAACACCGAAAGCAACTAAGTCAGATAATGAATCAATCTGTACTCCGCTTTCTCCTTCTCTGTACGATTCTTCTTTGAACGTGCCACACGTCCGTCAAAAGTATCAAACAAACCACATAATAACAAAAGCATTACTCCAATATATGGATGACCTGCTCCGCTAAGTGAAACATAAATCCCTATTACTGCTGAAATTACTGAGCAATATGTAAGAACAACAGTGTAATCATAAAAACCTAACATTTTTCTTCTGCTTCATTCCTTTCCACGCTTTTGTACAATAAATACCAAGTGTAATTATTCCACAAATTATAATGCAACAATAAAATGAAATCCCTCTACTTAATAATTCAATACTAACAGGATCTTTTAATATACCGCCAAATCCATCTATAAAAGATAATCTGCTGCACCAACTGCTCCCGGAATGGGAACGCTGTTTGAACCAAGAACCACATAGCCCTGTGCTGAAAATACATCAAACGCTCTTTTTTATATTTCCTTCTACGCCCATATAAACACATACAGAAACGCAAATAAGTGAAATTCTCTGTAATAGGTTAAATATAAAAGCCTTAAATACAGCTACTTTATTATTCTTTATTGCTGCCGCACATTCCTTTATACTGTCTTTCCACTTTGACCAAATGTGCCTGTCTCTTTTCTATGTTCTTCATCAGATGAAGCTTATGCAATATCTTCATGCCGGTATTTGCTATTTTTGTAACAATCTTCTCTTTATAAACCAAAAGAAGAAATACCGTCAATAACACAAACTGGACAACACATCCGATAAGTATCATATATTTTGACCAAATGCTAAAATGCCTAAACATATCAAAATTAAATATAAAACAAACAGCACCTATAACTATAATCGCAATTGTGTATAAGGTCAAGTTTAGTAACAAAACAATCGTTGTTACTGCTCCTGGAATTCCATCCTGCATCATACACATTGCCGATGCCGGCTGACCGCCTGTAGCTGACGGAGTAATGGCTGAAAAATAAATATCAACAGCTGAATAAACTATTCCACGCTTAATCTTCTCTTTGTATCCAAAAGCCTTGCATAATTGTAAAACAGCAAGTCCTTCAAAAACGATGAATCCTACCATGCAAAGAAAGGCTAACGCTATCCACTGCCATTTTGCAGCTGATACATAATTTATAAAACCTTCTATTGAAAAAGATTCATTCTGTTTTACAATAACCCATACTGTCAAAACAATTAAAGCTATAAAAATTAAGGACCATATAATCTGTTTCTTATTGCTCTTCAAAATCCTACCAAGCCTTTCTACTCTAAACCTAATTTATTCTCAATAGCATAAAAAAATTCTTTTTGTATTTAATTTTTTTTTGCTAGGAATAAAACCTATTTCAACAACCAAAACACCACCGATAATATCAATTACAACATGCTGCTTTATTAATACTGTAGATGCAAAAACCAAAATTGCAGACACAAACATAAATATCTTCATTGCCGTGCCCTGCTTTTCGCATCTCATTACACCTCTAAATAATATCCAGCTTTCAAGACAATGAATGGACGGGAAAAGATTATCCGCCGCATCCGTTGAATATATCAATGAGGTAAGCCAATTCCAAAAGCCTGCACCTGTAATTTCAGGTCTTGTTAATGTTGTTGGCATTATTATAAAGCAAACAAGACATATGAGTTTTGCAATCATTTCCGCTGAACATACTTCATAACATAATTTTTTGCTTTCTCTTCCTATTATGATAAAGCCCAAAATCCATGTGACATAAGCCAAAACATAAACCGATACCATGGGAGTTACAAATGGCAGCATTCTATCAATGGCTATGCTTATATCATAGTGGTGCATTCCCGTTGTAAATATTCTGCTTCCAAAATAAGTAATACTATTTAATAAAAGGCAGGATATAATGGGAATAAATGCGTATTTAGGCAATATCTTGTAAATATGTTCCATACTTTTCCTCTACAAATTTCTAATTTTTGTGATATTGTACTACACCATATAGTACAATATCATACAAATTATATTATATAGGTTATGGATGTCAACATAGTTTAAACAATCCCTTTTTTTATATTACCCTTTTATATTTAACTCTGCTATATGAAAATAGAGCTGTATCACTAACGGTGAGATATCTCCTTTTGAAATTCTTATAATATCTTTTTACATAGATGCAGAAATTTTTGAAAGCAAACAAGCGGGCATTCGTATTCCGCTACGCTTCATACTCATATCGCGCAGGCGCGATATATAAATTAATTAAACCTGCTTTTTATTAAGCAAGCTAATAAAAAGCAGGTTCACTAATTTATGCACCGTTTGTAGTAACGCGTAAATCAACTGTTTGAGCCGTAGGCGAGTTTTGATTTTTGTTTTACAATAGGCGGCGGAGCAAAATAAGAAAATCAACGTGTTTGCGACGAAAATTTCTGCAGGCTATGTAAAACGATTAAATTACACAAGAATTTCAAAAAGGAGAAGTCCAATCGTTAATAATACAGCCCTCTTATAATCTCACTATTTTATGCTTTTAGTGATGGAATAATCTAAGTCCTGTAAATGCCATTGCCATACCATGCTTATTACATGCATCAATAACATCCTGATCACGAATTGAACCACCTGGCTGTGCAACATATTTTTACACCGCTCTTGTAAGCACGTTCAATATTGTCGCTAAATGGGAAGAACGCATCTGAACCAAGTGTAATGCCGTCAGCCTGTGCAAGCCATGCCTGCTTTTCTTCCTTTGTAAATACAGGTGGCTTTTCTGTAAATACTCTTTCCCATTCTCCATCAGCAAGAATATCCATATATTCTTCACCAATATAAAGATCAATTGCATTATCTCTATCTGCACGTTTCATATTTTCCTTAAATGGAAGATTAAGTACCTGTGGTGCCTGACGAAGAAGCCAGTTATCAGCTTTCTGTCCTGCAAGTCTTACACAGTGAATTCTTGACTGCTGACCTGCACCTACACCGATTGCCTGTCCATTCTTTACGAAACATACTGAGTTAGACTGTGTATATTTTAATGTAATCATTGAAATAGCCATATCAATTTTAGCTGATTCAGGAATATCTTTGTTTTCTGTAACTACATTGCTGAAGAAATCATCATCAATGTTAAGTTCGTTACGTCCCTGTTCAAAAAGTAATACCAAATACTTCTTTATGCTCAATTGGCTTTTGGTACATAGTTAGGGTCAATTTCAATAATTGCATATGCCCCTTTCTTCTTTCCTTTTAACATTTCAAGTGCTTCAGGTTCATATCCCGGTGCAATGATTCCATCTGAAAATTCTCTTAATAACCTTTGCTGTTGAAACATCACAAACATCAGATAAAGAAATAAAGTCACCGAATGAAGACATACGATCTGCACCTCTTGCTCTGGCATATGCACATGCTAATGGAGATAAATCTCCCATATCGTCTACCCAGTAAATTTTTGCTTCAACTTCGCTAAGTGGAAGACCAACTGCTGCACCTGCAGGTGAAACATGCTTAAATGATGTTGCTGCAGGAAGACCTGTTGCTTTCTTTAATTCCTTAACTAACTGCCAGCCGTTAAATGCGTCTAAAAAGTTAATGTATCCAGGCTTTCCGTTAAGAACCTTAATTGGAAGTTCTCCTTCTTCCATATAGATTCTTGATGGTTTCTGGTTATGGATTACATCCGTACTTTAATTCGAATTCTTTCATTATATATTCCTCCAAAACTTACACTGATTATTATAATTATTTGTTTTTGTTAACAATCTTTGTTTCGTACTTACCTGTCTCAATATCAATATATCTTACAAAACAGAGATACTTTGTTATCTTCGTTCAGGCTGTTCCAAAGCATATCTGTAAATGCGTCCATATCGTCCATCATAGGTACAAGCTTTGGTTCACCTTCAAAACTTGGAAGTGGATTTCCGTCACATTTGTATGTGTGAATGAAATGACCTTCTCCGTTAACAGGGTTATTATATGCAAAAGTATATCTGTTACATGCTTCAGGATTTCCATTGTTGCTCTTTAAGATAGACATTGCATAATTGTAATTTCCATCTTCAATATGCATAATTCCTGAAATTCTAGGTGTGTAATTAGGAGCATCAGGTTCAAACTCACGTGTTCTAAGTGCCTGTTCAAAAGTCTGCTGCTTATCCATTAATTCGTAAATTGTATCTGTCTGATCGCCGTTAGTTACGATAGTCTTGTTTCCAAGAACACGAACAGGTGCGTAGATAATAAGACTTGGATCAACAAGCTTTGATGGATCAAAAGCTTCTGTGCGGATTCCTTCTCCTTCTTCAACAAAAACACGATTTCTACTGTTTCGCTTCTTCCCATAATAAAATATGCTGTTACAGCATGCTTTCCATTAGGTGTTTTCCAATTACGATTCCTCTTCCCGGATATGAATTTTCTTTTAATTCATTTTCAAGTGATAACATCTGCATTTTTAATCTCCTTAATTTTGATTTTAAGTTTACTTTGGGTTTTAAATTTTTAATTTAAGATTACTGTTTAATGTAATTCTCTTTGCAGAAAATGGGTCAGAAGTTTTTCTGCAAAAAGAATTAATAAACATATTTTAACTCCTCTGTCCTCTCCAAAGATAGTTAATTGTTTTGCAGAACTTATAAGAAATTTTCCAAAAGAATCTTTCAAACCTTTCTAAAAATTCCACAAAATGAAAAAACCACCCAGGTAACCCAGAGGGTTGCCCAGGCAGTCGACTACGTGCATCCATACTCCCTGTGGGTAATCCCACTAATCCGCCAGTCGTATGGAATATATAAGTAGCATAAACTATTTTTTTTCTTTTTTCAACTGTTTTTTATCACAATTTTTTATAATATTTAGATGTCAAATCATACAATCAATGTTATAATACAATCTTGTATGAAAAGGAGATGTAAATATGGGAAAAAGAAATGAAAACACGAAACTAGTAGCAAAGATTCTTTCTCTTGCTATGATTACAACAATGATGAGCGGATATGTAGCACCGCCTAAGGAAGTTAAGGCTGACATTTAACTCATCACATTCTTATGAAGTAAACACACAGGCTACCAAGTTGAAGCTGCCACATATAATATTGTGCAATCTGCTTCTAATGTGGTTAATTCTTCTGATTCTTTGGAAAAAGCAATTGAAACTTCAACAGAACAATCCACTGAAATTACTACTACTGAGAAATCAACAACTGACAATACTACAACGGATAGTTCTACAACTAATCCTGCAGAAACAACTACCACACCACAGGAAACTACAACTGAACAACCTACAACAGTAGACCTGATGCTTTTGACTTAGTTGCACACAGAGGTTACTCAGCTTATGCACCGGAGAACTCAATTCCGGCTTTTGAAATGGCTGTAGCTTCAGGATTTTCAAAGATTGAACTTGATATCAGAAGATGTAAGCCCGATTCAAACGGCAAGGCTACATGGGTTATCTCACACAACGATTCATTAAAAAATACAATGGGCGTTAACGTTGATATTTCAGACTCAACTTACAGAGAACTGTTAAAATATTCATATACTAAGGGTAACAATGTTGATGCTTACAGCAATCTTAAAATTGCCACATTAGACCAGGTTATTAACTTGATTAAGAAATACAAATCCGAAGGCAAAAAAGTCAACTGGCAGATTGAACTTAAGAGTGTATCTGACAGTAACTATCCTAACTATTTTGAAAGTGAATTAATTAAACCTTTAAAAAATGCCGGCGTTGAAGACTGTGTAACTTTTATTTCTTTTAGCAACACTTATTTGGATAAAATTAAAAGCATTGACAGCACTTTAGCAACTACTTATCTTAGTACTATTTTGGATGAAGATGCAGTAGATGACGCACTTAAATGTAACGCTGAAGGAGTTACTTTTAATGGAGGAAAAAATTATACTACGGAAGCTGCCATAAAACTTGCTTTGTCTAAAGGTTTAAAGGTTGGTGTTTACACACTTGATACCCCTGCAATAATGGGTGTTTATTATCAATGGGGTGTGCGAAGCTTCACAACTAATATGGTTAATCCTAATGAAGTTACACCTACAATTCTTCGTGCCAAGTACAACACTAAAGCTTTTAGTTGCACATTAAGTAAGACAAGTTACACATATGACGGTTCAAGAAAGTTGCCTACTGTTACTGTTAAATATAAGGATATCGAACTTGTAGAGGGCATTAATTATCAGTTAAGCTACTCTGACAATAAAAATCCGGGAACAGCAAAGGTTTACATATCAGGTATAAACAACTGTACAGATGAAAGAGAATTAAAGTACAAAATTGTTATGCCTAAAGTGACCGGCTTTAGTGATTCAACTACTACAACATCAAAAGTCACTTTAAAATGGACACCAGTAGACAAAATAACAGGATATATTGTTTACCGTTACAACTATTCAAAAAAGAAATATGAAGCCATAAAGACTATCGCAAACTCAGATGCAAAGTCATACAAAATCACTAAACTTGCTTCTGCTACAAAGTACAGATACAGAGTTGCAACATATTTAAAGGCTGATGGCAAAACATATACATCTTCACCTTGCACAGCAAAGACTACGTATACAAAGCCGGCAAAAGTAACAATTAAGTCTGCTAAGAGATATAGCAAGAACAGACGAATCATGGTTAAGTGGACTAACTCACCACGATGCACAGGCTATGAAGTTAGAGTTGCAACAGACAAGAAAATGAAGCATGTCGTAAAGAAATACACTGTTTCAGGCAACACAAAACAGTATGTAAAAGTTAAAGGCCTTACAAAGACAAAGAAATATTACGTAAAATTGAGAGCCTACTTAAAAGTTGGTAAAAAATATTACTACAGCTCATATAGCGCTGTTGTGAAAAATAAGCCATTGAAGATTAAGAAGAAAAAAATAGGGTTTGAATTTTTTAAATGAATTAATAAAATATCCGGATAGAAGAAAGTATTTTAAGCTTACATTCTATCCGGATATTTTTATTTACATTACACAGAACATTTTGTGATTTTTCTATTTTTACTGTAATTCCCGTTTCCACCACACAATGCTACTGCCTTATTTAATTTTTATCCAAAAGATTTATTCAAGTTCTTCCACCTTCATTACTCAATTGTAATGAATTTTTCTTCTACCTGTGGCTTCTTTACTTCTTTAGGAACATACATTGTCAAGATTCCGTTTTCAAACTTGGCATTAATATCTTCCTCTGTTACGTTCTTGCCAACAAAGAAACTTCTCTGGCACTTGCCATAATATCTTTCACGACGGATATATTTAACGGCTTCCTTCTTCTGACCTTCTTCGTTGTTCTCTTCTTTATTTTCTGCATTGTGTTCAGCGGTAATTGTAAGGTAACCGTCTTTCAACTGTGCCTTTACTTCTTCTTTGGAAAATCCAGGTAATTCCATTTCAATCTGGTAGCCGTCAGCCAATTCTTTAATATCTGAGCTTATATTTCTAGCTGCTGCTACCTGCTTTCTAAATGCAGGTGAAAATTCAAATACATCTCCAAAATCATCAAATAAATCATTCATTCCAAAATACTAGGTGCTAACATAATACTTACCTCCTTATATATCTGCAATCAAAATCTGAGAATTTAGCTGACTGCATATTGCGACTTCCATTAGTCGTAATTGTTAATTTTATTTCTTTCAGGGACTCTCTTTTTTCCCTGTGATTATGTTATAGCACTTTTGTTAGCACTCGTCAACAGTGAGTGCTAATAGTTCTTGTAAACAATTTGTTAACTTTTATAATATAAAATGTTATCTGATTTTTAACTTTCCTAATACCCTAACGGTAACTCCAAGCCGCTTTCTTCCATCAGCTCTTTATCCAAAAGAATCTCCTTTGTATTACCATCCTTAATTATCTTTCCGTCTGAAAGAAGTATTGTTCTCTCGCAAGTGTCCATTATCATATTCAAATCGTGAGAAGCTATTATTTTTGCCTGATTCAGTTGATTTAATATGTTGATTAGGTTTCGTCTGTTCTTTGGATCAAGTGCCACGCTTGGCTCATCCATCAATATAACGTCCGGTTCCGTTGACAGGATTGTTGCAATAGAGGCAAGTTTTTTCTCCCCTCCGGAAAGCTTATAAATCTGCTTGTCCTTTAGCTGTTCAATGTGCACAACTTTCAGTGCTTCCATTGTTTTCTCATTAACTTCTGCCTCAGACATTCCGTAATTTCTCGGTGCAAAAGCAACATCATCAAAAAACAGTTGACATAAAAGCTGACTGTCCGCATCCTGAAAAACGTAGCCAACATTTTTTCTAATAGTCTTTAAATTTTTTTTCAAGGGGAATATTGTTGACCATCACATCTCCCTGAAAACCTGTATTTAGACCAACAAGTATTCTTAAAAGAGTAGACTTTCCAACGCCGTTAGCGCCAACCAAGCCCACCGACTCACCCTTTTTTAATTGAAAATTTATATTTTCCAAAACCTTTCTCTTGCTATCATAGCCGAAAGAAAGGTCGGAAACTGAAATTATATTCTCCATCTTTTTGTCCTTTATGTAAACAAACCGCCCACTATTTCAAAAACAGGGTACACTCTAAAAGTGATAATCACCAGTGTCCATACAATCATCCACACGTAATCCCTGCTACTTAATTTGTAATTTCTGATTCGCACGTTATTAAGATTGTAACCTCTAAGACTCATGCTGTTATGCACATCGGTTGCCCTGTCTATACTTCGTAAAAGCAACTGCCCCAGCAGACTTCCCCAAGCCTTAAAATTAATGCCTTTCTGGCCCGGTGCCCTAAGGCTGTACGCCTCAACTATTCTTTTTGTTTTCCTTTAGCAACACGTTAATGTACCTGTAAATCAACTGGATAATCATAACAATAATCTCAGGAATATGTATTTTTCTAAGCGCCATGCATACTCGGTCTATAGTAGTTGTAATTATAAGAATATAAATGGCAATCACCGTCAAAATTCCTTTAATCATCAGTGTCACCATGGAAATTTCGCCGCCGGTTATTTTCACTCCACCCATTGTCAGCAAAACATTTCTGTCAAAAAAGGATTAAAAATACCAATTATGCAAATCAATGGCAAAATAAGTCTGATTCTTTTTATACATTTTCCAAATTTAATGTCCCCAAGGTTAAAAATAATCAAGGGATATATTATCATTTCCACTAGACCTGTCACATTATATTTCGGAAAAGAAGTCACCATACAAACATACAAAACCGTTACAAACAGTTTTGCCAGTGCATGTATGTTATTTAGAAAATTATCTTCCCCAGCCTGATTTTCAATAGCACACATTTCGTGTATTGCATTTTCAAATTTTTCCATTATGCTTTCTTTCTAAAAAACTTAAATAAATTGCAGCACACAATGCACAACAGGATTACTACCACTCCACCTACAATGCCTGAAAATGATGTTCCGGCAATTGTGTCTGAAGACTTAAATCCGTAGTCAGGAAGGATTGCAAGCTTGTCCTGTATTCCTGCAAAAAAGCTGTAAATTCCACCTGTGCTTTCCACTTCTAGCTCCTGTGATTTTTGAAATTGACCATTCCAAGCCATCAGGCAAAGATGAAGCCACAAGTGATAAGCCACCTGCAACAATTACTGCCATTGCCAAAAGAATTGCCAAAACTTTTTTGTATGGCATTTTTTTTTTTTGTAAACAGCTTCAATTCCCCAAAGCAATTCAGGTCTAGCCTCGTAGACGAAGCAAAGAACTGCCCCGGTAATTATTCCTTCAACCAATCCGATGCACAAATGTATTGGCTGCATTACTGAAACAAATGCAGTAAAAGGAAGTTCTGTAATTCCTGAAGCCAAAGTTTCAAGTGTTACTGAAAAAGCTCCAAGTTGTAAAGTAACAACGCAACCAATAATTGACGCTGCCATTATTTTCTTTTTTTGATGCGCCGTTTTTCATCACAAGGCGCCATATAACCATTGCTCCTATGAAGCATCCATAAAATGCCATGTTCCACACGTTTGCCCCCAAGAGCCATCAAACCTCCGTCAGCAAACATCAAACACTGAATCAGCAAAATACCTATCATTGTCAGGAAACCTGCCGGTGCCCCAAGCATTGCGGACAACAACATTCCTCCGCACAAATGTCCTGAAGAACCTGTTCCCGGTATTGTAAAATTAATCATTTGAGCTGCAAAAACAAAAGCTCCCATTATTCCCATGGTTGGGATTTTAGTCTGATCATCTTCTTTTCTTATTTTTGTAATTGAATATGCTGCCACCGCTGTACTGCAGGCGTACATTGTCCCTGCAACTGCCGGTGATAACAAGGCGTCTGCCATATGCATAAATTTGTCCTCCTAAAGTATCTTTATTAAATATTCTCCTTCACTTCTCTTATGGAAATGTTATTTTCAATAGCTATTTTCTTCAAATCTTCAAACTCCAACTTGGATTTTTCAACTCCATAGCCATATGTCTTTTTCACATCAATATCTCCATATTGGGTGCTAACCTTCTCAATCTTTCTATTCAAAATCATTCGGCTACACTTGTATTCTCTAATTCCAATTGTTGATGTATGCTTAAAAATAGTTACGGCAACATCTTCCTTAGCCGACTCTTTGCACATTACATTAAGCAAAGTTCCCTGACGACCTTTTTTCATACTAATTGGCGTAGTGTAAACGTCCAACACATCATCCTGCCAAATCTGTTCCACCGCAAAACTTAATTCTTCCGCAGTCATATCGTCAATGTTGCAGCGAAGCTCCACAATGGTGTCTTGGATAGTATCACTATTCTCAATGGCTCTATTATTTTGATTGGTGTCATTGTTACTTTCCGTAATTGAATTGTTTTTCTGTCTTTTCTCCAAGAATTGCTCTAATGCAGTTAGCCACCGGGAAGTCTTTGTTTCCCATGCCATAACCCTGCTTTTCCATAATCATTGCAGGCATATTTCCAAACTCATTAACATAGTATTTCAAAATTGCTGCCCCTGTTGGCGTGCAAAGTTCACCTTCAATATTTCCACTGTAGCAAACCATTCCTTCAAGCAAATTAGCTGTAGCCGGTGCGGGAACCGGAAGTATTCCATGAGCACATTTCACTTTTCCAAAACCTGTATTAATAGGCGATACAACCACCTTGTCAGGGTTAATCTCTTCCATTAACATAGCGCAACATGTTACATCCGCAATTGCATCCATCATTCCAACCTCATGAAAATGAATTTCAGAAACATCCACACCGTGAGCTTTACTCTCAGCCTGAGCTATAAGCTTGTATATAGAAATTACATCATTCTTAACCTTGTCTGAAACTGCAAGATTTTTGAATCGTGTGCTCAATAAAATCAATAGTTGCATGGTAATGAGCGTGGTGATGGGTATGGTTATGATGATGTAATTCATCACTGTTGTGTACATCCTCAGACAATTCTTCTTCATCATTAATCAAAACTCTAACATGATTTCCTTTTTATACCACATTTAACCGAACTTTCAAGCTTCACCTTAACATTTGAAATTCCAATATTATTAATTTTTTCAACAAACTTATCTTTATCCGGAACAAGTTCTAGCAAAGCAGACATCAACATGTCACCTGCTGCACCCATTCCACAATCTAAATACAAAATCCTCATATTAGTTCCTCTTTTATATGTGTTTTCCTGGAATTATCCGTAATTTCTTCCGAAAGAGCAGGTTTTCTCCCACCCCTACTACTTCGCTCTCATATGATTTATCATGCTTGCCTGATATGCTGCTCCGAAGCCATTATCTATGTTGACTACGCTTACTCCGCTGGCACAGGAGTTTAGCATTGACAAAAGGGCTGATAAGCCTCCGAAGTTTGCACCGTAGCCTACGCTTGTAGGAACTGCAATGACAGGGCAATCTGCTAAGCCGCCTATGACACTGGCAAGTGCGCCTTCCATTCCTGCAATTGCGATTATTACGGAGGCACTCATTATTTCGTCAACGTGGCTTATCAATCTGTGAAGTCCGGCAACACCCACATCATAAAGTCTTGTAACCTGATTGCCGAAAACCTCTGCCGTCAACGCTGCTTCTTCTGCAACATACATATCACTTGTTCCTGCCGTTGCAACAACTATTGTTCCAATACCGTCTTTCTTAGGCATTGGTCCAACTATTCCAACCTTAGATATTTCATCATATCTCAAATCTATTTCTTCACTGACAAACTTAGCGGCTTCACTGCTCATTCTTGTTATAAGCACAGTTTCCTCACCGCTTTTTTGTAGATGCTTGACAATTTCTTTTATTTGTTCCTTGGTTTTTCCTGCGCCATAAATAACTTCAGGCACACCCTGTCTGATGCCTCTGTGGGTATCAATCTTTGCAAACCCCATATCCTTAAAAGGCTCTTCTTTAATGGCAAGCAAAGCTTCTTCCTTAGTAACTTTCCCCGTTGCAACATCATCCAAAATATTCATCAACTCTGATTGTTTCATAATGTCGCCTTTCTTATAATCATATTTCTTTGTCTCGTTTTATGTTGTTCCTATCTAGTTCTCAAATCAAACAATACCTCATCAAATATTTTTGACAATTCTTCCAATACAATTTCTCGCTTTTCCATAAGTGCCTGTAACCGGCTTTCAGGCATTTGGATTTTGGCTTTGTTGTCCATCCATCTTACTCTGAAATCAGAAAAGCCTAAGTCAAACAAAAATGTTTCTGCTGTTTCTACCTGTTTGATTTTTTCTTCATCTATTTCAGTACCTGTTGGTATTCTTGTTGCAAGACAAGCGTATGACGGTTTGTTGTACACGAACAAACCTGCTTCCTTTGACTGCTTTCTTATTTCAGATTTCACGTAGCCACACATTCTAAGTGGGGACAAAACCTTCATCTCCTGCAAAGCCTTCATTCCCGGTCTGTCGTCTGCATCATCTGAAGCGTTGGTTCCATCAAAATTACTGTCATTCCGTCATTCTTTGCTGCTTCAAGAATTGTTCCAAAAACACCCTGCTTACAATAATAACATCTGTTGACCAGATTGTCTGTAACCAGCTTGTTAGACAAAACATCCACATTCAAAATCTTCAAATCAACGCCTAGCTGCCGGCAAATTTTTCTGCATCCTTTTTTCAAATTCCGGTTGAAAAACAGATTTGACAAAATACGCCTTCACGCTCTTTGCATATTTTTTGCCATATAAACCAAAAATACTGAATCAACTCCACCTGACAAAGCAATTGCCACATTAGGATATTTTTCAAAAAACTTTTTTTATGTTCATTTCTTCTTTTGTAATATTTTTCATTTTTTCAGTCCCTCTTATTTCCATAAACATTTTGTTTTCGATAAATATTTTGTTTTCAATAACATTTTCTGAACTTTATTTAAGATAATGTATTTGCCATTAATTTTAATCCAAAATCTTTCAACACCGCCCATTATATCATAGGTTGATTAATCCATAAAGATTTCTTAATTTATTGTTAACTTTTTGTGTATTCTATAGATAGTTTGGTATTTTTTGGTAGAATTAACGGCGTAGAAAAATTTAAAAAGAAGCTAAATGTCAATGTTTCCCTTATTGCATTGACCGGGGTATGCCTGGATTGCCCGAAGCTTACAGGAGGTAATTAATGAACATTTTATTTTTTTGACACCGAAAGAAAAGGTGTCACATATATTCAATGACGATACACTGAGACAGGTTGTGGAAAAATGGAGTTCCACGGATATTCCGCCATTCCTCTTTTAGATAAAGAAGGAAAATACATAGGAACAATTACTGAAGGGGACTTGCTTTGGTACCTTAAGGACCACGATTTTCCTGACATCTACCAGTTGGAGGATATTCCTATTACGGACATTGAACGAAAAAGAGACAACAACGCTGTCAACATACAGGTTTCAATGGAAGAACTTTTTGAAAAAAGCCACTAACCAGAACTTCGTGCCTGTGGTGGATGACAACAATGTATTTATTGGTATTATCACAAGAAAAGATATAATACTGTATTTAGCAAATAAAGAAAATACAAATAATGCTATATCAAACTAAATCATTACTTAACAATCTTTTTAGGTGTGGTACATTATTAATTTTGTATTTTATAAGCGAAAACGGGTTTGCAAACGATAGGCAGATTTTCGAAATTTTGCGAGTATAATTTAAGACAAAAATCAACTGTTTGAGCCGTAGGCGAGTTTTGATTTTTTGTCTTATAATAAATGACGGAGCAAAATAAGAAAATCAACGTGTTTGCAAACCCGTTTTCGCTTATAAATATCAATCAAAATTAATAAGTACCACACCTATAATTTTCTTTTTATTCCAACTCTTCTTTTTAGCGTATCTATAAACTTCCTGCACGCCTTGGATATATATTTCCCTTTCTTATACGCCACGCACATTGTTCTAACCGCATCTTTATCTGAGCCTACCTTGTAGTAGTATGCGTGATTTTTGATGTTGTTGTATTTTATGGTTGTTTCTGTAACGAAAGAGATTCCCATATTGGCAAGTGTCATGGCTAGCCCTGTTACTGTCTGAGATGTTTGCAATATTACGTTAGGTGTAAAACCGGCTTTTTTCAAATATGCTGTCTACCATGCGTCTTACATGCTGGTCCTCGTTTAACAAAACAAACTCTTCATCCTTCATTCTGCTTATGTCCAATGTTTTCACTGATGAATAGTCAATTTTGTCACTTAGTAATTTTTCTATTGGAATCTGGTATTCCCCTATTTCTTCATTAATTGCCAGGTTTTTCGGAACAACCATAAGCAATCTTTCTTCAAAAAGAGTTTCCTTATCAAATAACTCGCCATCGATTCTTCCATCTGTCAGAAAAATATCAATGTCTCCCAAAAGGCATTTATTCATTATTTCAGGGACTTTTTCTTCTGTTAATTTAAAAGTAATTCCCGGATATTTCTTGTGGAAGACTGACATTGGTCCGGCAAATATGTTGTTGAAAAACATACAACACTTCCTATTTTTATTTCTCCTTTTTTTAAATCCTGCAAATCTGACATAACATCATTAAGTCTGTCTGTGGCTGATATAACATCCTCTGCGTATTCCAAATATGCCTTGCCGAACTCTGTTATTTCAATCGGAGAAATACTTCGGTCAAAAAAGCAATACACCCGTTCTGTCTTCCAGTTTTTAATGTAATTGCTTAATGCCGGCTGGGATATTCCCAAAGCTTTTGAAGCCTTTGAGAAACTTTTCTGTTTTGCCACTTCTTTTATATAAGTAAATTCGTTATTATTCATATTAGCTCCACTCCCAATCAATTTTGAACTAATATGATTATAATATTTTTCTGTACTTTTTCCAATGCTATGTTAGCTGATTGTTTAAATGTTCCCATAACTTGGCGTAACCCTCACTTGCAGGCGTAACAGGCTTTTCAATAGTGTTGTACAAATGCTCCTTAATGGTTCCTTCCTTAGACATTACCATAATTCTGTTACCAAGAGATATTGCCTCCTGAATGTTGTGAGTTATAAAAATAACTGTTATTTTTTCTTTTTGTTTCAATTTCAGTAATTCATTGCAACTGCTTTCTTGTCATTGCATCAAGCGCTGCAAAAAGGCTCATCCATTAATATTATTTTTGAACCAAGTGCCATTCCCTTTGCTATTGCCACTCTTTGCTTCATTCCACCGCTTAACTGATGTGGATAATAATTAGCATACTGTACCAGATTAACTTTTTCCAAATATTTCTTTGCTTTCTGCTCTCTTTCCGCCTTATCCTTCATTCCATTTACTTTTAACGCATATGTAATATTTTTCAAAACAGTTTTCCAAGGAAATAACTGATTAAAGTCCTGAAATACCATTATTCTGTCAGGTCCCGGTTTTACAACCGGCTGACCGTCCACTTTATGCTTCCTTCATAATCTTCAAAACCGGCAATGCATCTTATTAATGTAGATTTTCCGCAACCTGAAGGGCCAAGAATGCATAAGAAATCTTCATCATTTATAGTCAAATCAAGATTATTTAAAATAACTCTATCGGAATTATCATATTTTTTACCAGATTACTTATCTTTAAAACTTCATTGCTCATCGTGTCATTCCCCACTTTCTAAAAGTTTTATTTTCTATGTTGCGGAAAATTCCGTACTCAACAACCATTCCAATAATTACAATAACAATAATTGCCGCAAAAACTCCGGCAATGTCAGTATTAGTACGTCTGTCCTGAATAAAATAGCCAATTCCTAAAGCTCCGCCTCCGCCAAAAATCATTTCGGCACTGATAAGTCCACGCCACGCTCTTGCCCAGCCTACTTTTATACCTGAAAAATTCTAGGCAAAGCTGCCGGAAGAAAAACTCCAAAATCAACTTAACCGGTGAAAGTCCTATATTTCTGCCTACTTCCAAATACAATTCCGGCACTGCATTGAAACCATCAATTATACTTCTTGACATAGGCCACACAACTGCATGAATAACCATAAAAATTATGGCACCGTCACCTACGCCTATCCAAAGAATTGCTACTGGTATTAAAGCTATTCCCGGTATTAAGTCGCACATTGAAACAATCATATTGTAGATTGTGTAAAATGTTTCGCTTATAACTGAAAGGCTTGAAAAAACCAAAGCCAACGCTATTCCCACAATTAATCCTTTAATGATAAGTGAAAGGGAATGTAACACCATTGTCCCAAGTTCTCTTTCCGTAAAAGCAGTTACAAAAGCTTTTCCAATATCGCCTAATGATGGAAACAAAATTTCCGGCCAAATTTTCAAAGTATATAATACCTGCCACAAAATAAGAACTGAAACAATAAAAATTATTTTTACCAAACTATTTTTAATATTCTTATTCAAAACTATTCTCCTTTAACATTATCGAATACTAACTGGTCAATACTACTTGCACCTTTGTCTAAGAAATTTTCTTCTACCATAAAGTCTGAAAGATTCATAACTCCCTGCAAAGTTGAATTGTACTGAACGGCACCATCCTTCAACCATGATGCAATTTCATCTTGTGAAGCATCATAAGTTTCAGTAAGGATTTTTGCTGTTTCGTCAGGATTCTCTTCTATATATTTCATTGCTTCTTCTGTTGCGTCATACAAAAAGCTTTGTATAGATCAGGATTGTTTTTGTATAACTTTTCTGATGCTATTCCTACGATTGATGTGTCACCTTTAGCCCAAACGTCTTCGCTTACCGGTATTTCGTGTATGTTATCTTCTTTTACTTCCATTAAATTGTATGGTGCCAATACCATATTGCACTGAACTGCACCTGATATTAACGCTGAATATCCGTCTGCATTAGCCATTGCAACTAAGTTTGCATCTAAGGCATGAGCGTCGCCCAATTCCTTCTTTGCAGCCATAGCCAATAATATATGAGGCTGACTGTTAACCGGAGTTACAACAATCTGGTCGCTTGATTTTTTATGTCTTTCAAAGTCTTAATGCTACTGTCATTAGTCTGATTCCGCAAGAAACTGCTGCCAAACCTGTACAAATCTTGTACGGTGTCTTTGACATAATTCCGTTAATTGCAACTGATGTTCCAAGGGCACCAATGTCTATTGAACCTGCTGTAATTCCTTCACTAATTGCTGCGCCACTTTCCAACAACTTCCAATCTACATTTACGTCTTTTTCCATAATGCTTCTCAATAAGTTTCTTCTCCTTCATAACCAACAGCGGTGTGTATGAAAGACCATTCTGATAAGCAATTACCAACTTATCATTTTTCTCTGCTGATTTTTTAGTTCCACAAGCTGTTAAAGACAATGCCAAAACAAGCGATAATGCTACAGCTATACCCTTTTTTATTCTTCTCATATCAATTCTCCTTTTTGTTCATTCTTATAACTTTTCATTATAACTATTATCATTTAATAGTTATGCTGTTATGGATAATAACATCTGAATATGAAAGAAATATGATAAGTATTAATAATGCGGAATATTAAAAACAAAAAAGTACGTGTATGGTTTGGGACTTTCCAAAACATACACGTACTTTTTACAGAATTGTTAAAATACAAATTGCAAGACAATCCATATTCGATAACTATATTTTTATGCCACCACATCAAGCTGTGAATTGTACAAGTCTGCGTAAAAGCCTTTCTTTGCCATAAGTTCTTCGTGTGAACCCTGCTCAATGATATCTCCATCCTTCATTACAAGAATTATGTCCGCATTCTTAATTGTACTAAGTCTGTGAGCTATAACGAAACTTGTTCTGCCTTTCATAAGGTTATCCATGGCTCTCTGGATTCTATGCTCTGTTCTTGTGTCAACTGATGATATTGCCTCATCAAGAATCATTACAGGGTTGTCTGCAAGGATTGCTCTCGCTATTGTAAGAAGCTGTCTCTGACCTGCAGAAACATTAGATGCTTCTTCATTTAACTCGAAATCATATCCACCTGGCAATGTTTTAATGAAATGATGTGCGTGAGCTGACTTAGCAGCTGCAATTACTTCTTCATCTGTTGCATCAAGTCTACCATATCTGATATTCTCCATTATTGAACCTTTAAACAACCACGTATCCTGAAGAACCATTCCGAAAGCATTACGAAGTTCATTTCTGTTGTAATCCTTTAAATTATGTCCATCAAGTTTTATTTCTCCTGAGTTAACATCATAGAATCTCATAAGAAGTTTAACAATAGTGGTCTTACCTGCACCAGTCGGTCCTACAATTGCTACCTGCTGACCTGCCTTAACGTGAGCGTTAAAGTCATTTACAATAATGTTATCAGGATTGTATCCGAAATGTACATGTTCGAAATCAACAACTCCCTTTAACATTTTCAATAGAACAGGATTTTCAGTAATCTGGTCTTCCTCTTCTTCCTCAAGAAATTCGAAAACTCTTTCTGCTGCTGCCATCATTGACTGCATCATATTAGTAACCTGTGCAATCTGTGTTATTGGCTGTGTGAAGTTCTTAACATATGTTATAAATGCCTGAATATCACCGATTGTAATCGTTCCGTTAATTGCAAGGAACGCACCTGAAATAGCTACTCCAACATATCCTAAGTTACCTACAAAAGTCATAATAGGCTGCATCATACCTGACAAGAACTGTGATTTCCAAGCTGAATTATACAAAACATTATTTGTCTTCTTAAATTCATCTATTACATCCTGCTCTTTTTCCAAAAGCTTTAACTACTAAATGACCGCCATAATTCTCTTCAACCTGACCGTTAATGTGACCTAAATACTCCTGCTGTGTTTTAAAGTATTTCTGTGAATGCTTCATTATAAAGCTTATAAAAATCATACTAACAGGAAGTATTAATAATGTTATTAAAGTCATAAGCGGACTAATTGTTAACATCATTATTACTACACCAATCATAGTTGTTAATGAAGTAATAAGCTGTGTTACACTTTGGTTTAAACCATTACCCAATGTGTCAACATCGTTTGTAATTCTTGAAAGTACTTCACCATATGTTCTGCTTTCAAAATATTTCATTGGCATACGATTGATTTTTTCAACGATTTCACGACGAAGTCTGTAACATAACTTCTGTGTAATTGTTGACATTGTAAAGCCCTGAACTAAGTTAAATAATGAGCTTATTCCGTAAAGAACCAATACTATAATAAGTATTTTTCCAATATAACCAAAATCAATACTGCCTGTTCCGGAAATCTTGGACATTAAACCTTCTGCTAATTTGGTTGTAGCTTTTCCCAAAATCTTAGGGCTTACAATTGAAAATGTGGCACTTGCTATGGCACATATCATAACAGCAATAATGCCTATTCTGTATCTTCCGGCATATTTAATAAGCTTCTTTAATGTACCCTTAAAGTCTTTTGCTTTCTCTCCCGGTTTACGATTCATTCTTGGCATGGCTTAGTCCTCCTTCCCTTCAATACTTGCTGCAAACTCTGCTTCTGAAAGCTGAGATTTTGCAATCTGCATATATGTTTCACAAGTTTTTACAAGTTCCTTATGTGTACCCTTTCCTACAAGCTTTCCTTCATCCAAAACAAGAATCTGGTCTGCGTGAAGAATTGTGCTTACACGCTGTGCAACAATAAATACTGTTGCATCTTTAGTCTTTGGTTTAAGTGCTTTTCTAAGCTGTGTATCTGTCTTAAAATCAAGTGCAGAAAAACTGTCATCAAAAATATAAATCTTTGGATTTCTTGCTATTGCTCTTGCAATTGAAAGACGCTGTTTCTGCCCACCTGATACGTTTGTACCACCTTGTGCAATTGCACTTTCAAATTTGTCAGGTTTGTCTTCAATAAATTCTGTAGCCTGAGCAATCTGTGCTGCTTCCTTAATTCCTGCTTCATCTATTCCCGGTGCACCATATGAAATGTTGGAATTAATATCACCTGAGAATAAAATGCCTGTCTGTGGAACATATCCAATCTGTGAGCGCAATGTTTCAATTGATATATCTCTAATATCCACACCGTCCAAAGTAATCTTTCCATTAGTTACATCGAAAAATCTTGGAATTAATTTTGCAAGAGTAGATTTACCACTTCCGGTACTACCGATAATTGCAACTGTCTGTCCCGGCTTTGCCTCAAAATCAATATCTTCCAAAACATTTTCTTCGCCGTCTGCATATTTAAAATCAACGTGGTCAAACTTAACAACTGCATTGTTTGTTTTTTCTGTTAATGCATTGTGGCTGTCTTTTATGGTAATTTCTGTTTTTAATACTTCATCAATTCTGTTAGCTGCAACTGCTGCTCTTGGAAGCATAATTGAAACCATTGTAAGCATTAAGAATCCCATGATAATCATCATTGAATATGTGATAAATGCTGTCATTGTTCCGACTTCCATAACACCCTGGTCAATCTTCTTTGCCGCAACCCAGATAATAAGAACTGAAACGCCGTTCATTACAAACATAAGTGCCGGCATCATAAATGACATGGCTCTGTTTGTAAAAAGCATTACTCTTGTAAGATTGCCGTTGGCTTCTTCAAATCTTTCTTCTTCTTTCTTTTCTCTACTGAAAGCTCTGATAACTGAAAGACCTGTTAAAATCTCTCTTGAAATAAGGTTAACCTTGTCAACTAATTTCTGCATCATATTAAACTTAGGCATTGCAACAACCATAAGCACGCCTATGATACATACAACAACTGCCACTGCAAGAACAATTGTCCATTCCATTCCTGAACTGTAATTAACTACGTTAATGATTCCGCCAATTGCAAGAATAGGTGCATAAAGTACCATTCTAAGAAGTATAACCGAAACCATCTGTATCTGCTGCACGTCGTTTGTGCTTCTTGTAATTAGAGACGCTGTTGAGAACTTATCAAGGTCCGCGTTGGAGAAACTCATAACTTTTGTAAAGATTTTCTCTCTTAAATCTCTGCCAACTCCTGCTGCTGTTTTTGATGCAAAGAAACCAACAAGAATTGCCGCGATTACCATAAGCAAAGTCATTGAAATCATCTTTGCCCCTGTTTTAAACATATAGTCTGTCTGCAACTTATCAAGGTCCTTACCACAGGCTTTATATTCACTCTTTGCAAAACTCTTAGCATATGAACTAATAGTTGAATCTCCAAGACTTGAAAGTTTCTTTTCAAAAACCTTTCTTAAGTCATACATTAATGTTGGACTTTGTGGATCAACACCAAATTCCTGTAGCTTCTTAGCCATTTCCTGCTGTTGCTCAGGAGTCATCTGCTGTGCATTACCACTCATATTTTTAAACTGTGAATCCTGCTGTGATGACATCATGTAATATACTGCAATAACATTGCCAAATTCACTGTCTAATTCTTCCATATTATCTTTGTCTGTGTTCTTAAGCTTATAGGCTTTGTCAGACTTGCTAAACTCATAAGCATTATCCCAGTCTTTTGTCTCCTGTTCATTCAAAAACAGCTTCAAACTATTGTAACTGTTCTCTGTTATAAGCTCAGGCATCTGATGTTCAACACCGCCATTAACAATACCAACATCAATAATATTAGATGTATAGTCCGGCAATGATAAGTCACAATACGCCTGAACAACAAGTAATGCCAATATTAAAATTACAAAGTACCAGTATTTCTTTAAATTTTCAAAAATATGTTTCATTACTGTTTTCCTTTCATGTCATTATTTTCCTTCATTATAGTTCGAGTTTTTTCTAATATTCTTAAAAGATTTTCAGTGTCCTCCTCTCCAAGTCTTTCCAAATAAGCCACTACGCCTTTAAGCATTCTCTCTCTTCTACCTTTTACTGCATCCCAGCCTATGTCTGTTAATACAATATTCACCTTTCTTCTGTCCCCTTCAAGGCTAATTCTTTGAATATAGCCTTTCTTCTCAACTGCTTTAAGAAAAGCTGCTACTCTTGCAGTACTTACATACGCACTCTTAGCAATCTCATTAGGCATTAACCCATTGTCACTATGTGCTAAGCATTCCAACATAATGGCTTCTCCTCTTGCCATCTTATGAAGGTTATCGCTCATCTTAGACTGCTTGGCCATCATATTAAAGTTTAATAACTCCTTTGCTTTCTCTTCATAATATTTCTTTTTATCATCCATTAGAATATAAATGCTCCTTTACTCTTTTTGTTGTTCAAAGAATACAGAGTTCGCTTGCGAACTCTCCCGCGAGGCGCGGTTTCGTAAGAAAATCTACTTTTCCGCGCCTCTGCGATTCTTCGGAGAATTTTTGATTAATAGTGATTCTGAAAGAATTACTCATTAATCAAAAAATCGCTAACACTATTAATAATTAACAGTGTTAGCGATTATAATACTAATATTATGATATGTCAATAGCTTGGTGTAAAATAAAATGTGATGGTTGCGAATGGACAAATTTATTCTTGTACTAACACAGCCGAAAATCGTTGTGGTAAAAGCGTGAACGTGGGAGCTTGGACTGGAACAAGCTACTCTTGTACTAACACAGCCGAAAATCGTTGTGGTAAAGCGTAGACGTGGGAGCTTGGACTTGTCTCAAACAAGTTTTAATCAATTATTTACGGATATTACAGCGTTTTTTGTTCAGAACTTCGTAATGGATAAGAATTACGTGTGATATTATGTTTTGATATATGACACGTAATTTTTAGGAAAATATAAGCATTATAATAAGTAATTACTTGTCATTTGACATTTTTTCATCTGACACGTAATTCCCAGTCAAATTATACTGAAAAATTTAAAAATTACTTGTTATATAAAGTTTTTTCTCTGTGACACGTAATCCCCAATTAAATTGCATAAAACCCAAGAGATTTTACTTGTCATATAAAAAAATTTTCTCTGTGACACGTAATCCCTATTTTCAAACAGCTTTTAAACTTTGTTTTTCCAAAATCTATTTTTATGCATAAAGAAAGGCTCCCGCAGGAGCCTCCCCTGAATTCTATCTTAAATTATATGTAGCCTACGCCGCATATTTGCTTATTGCTTCATATATGTAGCCTACGCCGCATATTTGCTTATTGCCTCATATACCTGCTCTGATTCATTTCCAATTGCAGTAACCTCCACTGGATTTGACAAGTCCAAACTAAAAATTCCCATCATTGATTTTCCGTCAACGGTTGTCCTTTTTGATTTAATGTCGATTTCTGCTGAAAAGCTGTTGACAATGTCTAGAAATTCCTCAATTGCATTAATTGATCTAAAACGTATTTTCATTTTTCCCTCCTAATTCATTTATAAAATATAGTGTTTTTGTTATTTCTCACTTCTGATAGTCCCAGAAAATTTTTGCACAAACACGTTGTCTTTCTTATTTTGCTCCGCCGTCTATTGTATGTGGAAAAATGAAACTCGCCTAATGGCTCAAACAGTCGTTTTTCCACATACACTATGCTCGCAAAATTGCGAAATCCTGCCTATTGTTTGTTTCCAAAATTTTCTGTATACTATCAGACTAAAAATATTCCAGAAAACACTATATTCTATTCTATGAATCCACCTCAACATTTATTCCTGCTTTCCTGCATTTCTTCGTTTCAACTTAATTGTCTTACATTTCTTCATCCCATTTATCCCCAACATTCCTCATTTCCTCTCGCATCTTATTGTAATCCTATCCTCCCTGTATAGTCACAAGTGAATAAGGTTAGTGCATAGTTTTCGTTTTGCATTTGCTCTGAGTTGCTGCCATTTATTTTTTCTTTAGCGGTTACACAGTAGTTGTAGGTGTTGTTTTGTAAGTCGGTGTATTGTACTTTGTCGCCGTTTTCAAGTTGGTTTATTTTGCCAAAGTGGGCGCTGTAGTTGTGGGCGGCTATTATCAGGTTTGAATCTTTTGCCGTGCCTGAATATATACATGGTGATTTTTTAAGTTTGCCTGAGTTGGTTTTTCATTACAGGCAATTCAAGATTTAACTTTGGAATTTTGATGTAGCCATCATATTGATTCAAATCCTTGTTCAAATCTTTTTTTTTTCCACATCTGAAATTTTTAAATTGCTTTCTTCTATTTTTTCTTTCAGACTTGACAGAACTGTGTTGGATGATTTTGTGCCAGATTGTCTTCTTTTTTGTTGTGAAACAAAACTGCCATAGCACACATTATAAGTATTAAACCTACTAGTGTAACTACGGCAGATATTTTTTATTCACTTTTATTTTCCTTTTTTAGTAGTTGTATTCCTATTCTATACAACCAAATCCTACTATTAGTAGGGCAGGAATAATCCACTTAAGCTGCCCTGTTTGTGGCAATATGCCAAAATATTTTGAAGTTTCATCCGGCTGATTCTTTGGTGTTTTTAATGTTTTGGCTTTAGGTTTTGTTGTGTTTTCTGTTGGTTTTAAACGTGGTTACCTGAGTTGTTATGTTGTTATCGTTTACTTCCACTTTCAACTCTGTGTCAACGTTGTATTCTATTTTTCTCCAGCAGGATTTTGGGCGTTGTAGTTAGGCACTGAAATCAAATATGCCATAAATCGGTATGCTTTGCCATTTACAATTGCATCGTTCACTTCCACCAAATAAAGTCCTGGTTGAAGCCCCTGAAAAACAGCTTTTCCGTCAGCAATTGTCGCCACGGCAGTAGGCTTTTCGCTCTTTGCCACTTCTTTTGCCACAAAAGCAAGCCCTCCCATTCCTTTGCTGTGGTACTGCTGTCTATTTCATTTAGTTTAACCTTTATTTTTTTCAATTACGTTATTACCATTAATAAAGGAATATTCATAATTGTTCATTAGTTCATAATTTCCTATTGTGTTGTATTTCCACAATTTTGTAATATCAGCTGTTTTGTACAATTTCACTTGCAATTGTGCGTTATTAAGCTCGGATTTTCTTTCGGCACCTGAACCATAAGATTGCAAAGTTTACCAATGTCTACAGCGTTTTCTGCCAAAACTTTTCCATTACTTAAGACCAAACAGCCAAATAAAAAAAATCAAAGTAAATCCCACACAAATCTTATTTAAAATACAACCATTTCTTAATTGACTAATTCTACAATACTTGCCCAATATGTGTTTTGCCAATCTTCCCTGATTGCTTTTGCAATGCTTCTTCAATCTGCTTTCTCCCCTTTCTTATCAAAATAACCAGCACTACTGACGTTGCAATTATCCCAACTGCTGCGCCACCTAGAATCCACAAGTTTGAGTTGCTGTTTAATTTTCTATCATAACTCTCGTTACTATTTTTCTACTCTTTTTTCCCCTAACTAATAATCTGTGAGTGTTGACACCGTATGGGGTACAGGTTAGAAGGGTAATGTAGTCCTCACCCTCCTTTGTCTGCAATGCTTCCGTCAATTTTGCCTTGTCGTTTTTGTCTATCATTGGATAAATCCGGTCAACCTGATAAGTCAAAACCTGATTAAGCACATAAATATAAAACCTGTCTCCCTCTTCAATTCTGTCCAAATCCGTAAACAGTCTAGAGCTGGGCAACCCCCTGTGAGCCGCCAAAACTCCATGTGTACTTTTTTGCCCCCTACCGGCAGGCAGCCTTCCAAATGCCCCACATATTTTTGCAAAACTTCATTGTCAGTAGAGTGATAAATTGGAAGTTTTACGTCAATCTTTGAATTGAAATATATCCCATCATGCCGTCATTGTTTAAATTAAGACACTTGTTGTACTCACTGTTTTCATCAAAGGAACTTTCTTCATTATCTTTATTATTATCTTCATCAGTATCATTGTCACTGTTATTGACACTATTATCATTATTTGAGACAAATCCGTCATCAGTTATGTTAAATCTTAAAGCTTTATTATATTCGTCGGCCTTCCTTTTTTCATTCTCATAACTGATTTTGCCCTGCTCCACAGACTGTTCAACCTGCCTGTCGTATACGGTTATAACTTTTCGCCGGCATATTTCGTTCCACTCGTTAGCCACAATTGGATACAAAATAAAACCAAATCCTACAAGAAAAATTACAACCATAATAATTTTAGATATTAATCTGTTCCCCTTCAATTACGAAAACTACCTATATTAAACTTTTTATTTTAAAGCTGTCTGAAACTCTTTTTCTATCTCAAACTATCTGTCCTGTTCCAGCTTGCTTTTTTTCCTCTTAAAATCATATGAAGACCTAACGCTGCTGCACAAATACAACACCTACAATTGCAAAAATAGTTGTGCCAACGCCACCTGTTGAAGGTAAAAAGCTCATTTTGAGTTTTTCAAAATAGCAGATTCAGAAATATTTCCCTGACTGTCTTTTGTTGAAGTAATTGTTTTAATTCTCTCCTTATCGTAAGTTGCCGTATAAGTTGATGTAGCCTTGTCATCGATTTTTATTGTATATGATTTTAAAGTTCCATCCTGATTATATTCTGCTTTGATAACAACTGTATGTTTGCGTCATTTAATGTAAAACCGTCAGGCGCATCTGTTTCCTGCAATGTGTACTCACCTGCATCAAGACCTGTAAACTTAAGATATCCGTATTTGTCAGATGTTGCCGTGTAAGATTTCTTAGTTTTATTGTTTGTCAAAGTAAAAAGTAGCACCTTCAAAGGGCCGTTGTTGTAGTGAAAATTCCACTTTCTTTTCAGTTTCACCCCATTGGTACTCCCCTTCTTCTACCTTAATTAATTCCTTAGTCTTCTCGTTCCATTTCTCAGTACTCTTGCCAAATAAGTTAGAATCAATTCCAAATGTGTACACGTAAACTTTGTCTTCACCAGTTTTTGCAGTAGAACCACTGTCAGGATTGTTTGAGTATTCAAGGTATGCCTTATTAATGTTTGCATCAAAGTTCACACCTGCTTTTTCATTAAGTTTTGCCTGATATTCAACCTGAATCTTCTGGCCAGGATGTTCAAGAATAAATTTTGAGTCAAATGTAATTTCAATAATGCCTCCATTTACTTTAGGTGTAACTTTAATATTCTCTCTGTTATTTTCATATTTTCAATAAAGCACTTCATTGAGCCATCCACGTAGTCAAGTCCTTCGCTCATTATGTCATAAATCTTGTAAGTTACTTTCTTGTATTCCTTGCTATAAGATGGAACAGTTGCACTTAAGTTAAAAGTGATTTTGTCGCCAATTGCAATATCGTCACCTTTGCTGTTTTTGCTTGAAGGTGTAACGATTGTTTTTCAAGCTTAGGTGTTGATGACTTTTGCCCAACATTTTGAGCTTTAATTTCAAAATCAGAATCTGCACTGATTGCACCGTTTGTCAAAGTGTTGTCGGTAGCTGATTTTGAATAATAAATACCGGCAATCATTGGACTGTAAACTGTTTCAGAACCGCTTGTTACCATTACAAGATAATAACCTACAGGAAGTCCATTAAGTGTAACTTCCGTGTCCCCTGTGGCAACTTTCTTCTCTGCTGCAACTGTCATAGTTGCTGCATTTGATGCCATATCAATTACTTCCTGTGCTGTTGGTGCAACAGGATCTTTTACGTAGTTGTTTATTGCCGAATAACCTGTGAAGCCATACTCATTGTAGTCGGCTTTTTACAAACTGATATGCGGTAACTGTGTCTCCCGGCTTTAGGTTGGTTACGTTAATGCTGCCTGTGTCCTTGCCTGATGGCAGAGTTTTTTGTGCGCCAAAAGCGGCTGTGCCAAGTATTAACATTAAAGTCATTGATAAAATGACTGCTAAAAATTTTTTATACTTTTCATACTTCCCCTTTCAATTATCGCCCGCCTCTATTTATGTCAAATTTATATTGTCGCTGTTTTTTTTGTATAGGTTGTAGATTAGTGATGTTGCTATTAGTATTGCTCCTATATATGTGTATGTGTTTGTTC
>VOFH01003952.1_pt1 | contig 46554 bp, 72 predicted proteins | sample 5384091 | NCBI WGS metagenome assembly VOFH01 (sample SAMN12384727, study PRJNA508395) | human gut metagenome | isolation source: healthy gut G | host: Homo sapiens
TTTAACTATCAGATGTTTAATCTGAACAATTATATGCAGCTGGCTGTGGAAAACCGCAGTAACACGTTTTCAGAAAATCTGAAGCTGAATCAGTACAGCCGGGAATGGGTGGCATGGGACTGCCGGGAGATCTCTCCTCCCAGTCAAGATTTGTGCGGGTGGCCTTTGTAAAAATGAACTCTCTGTCCGGGGATTCAGAAGAAGAAAGTGTAAGCCAGTTTTTTCCACATTCTTGGCAGCGTAGACCAGCAGAGAGGTTGCTGCAAGCTGGGAGAAGACAAGTATGAGATTACGCTATATACTTCCTGCTGTAATACAGATAAGGGAATCTATTATTATAATACTTACGACAATCACCAGATCAGTGCTGTGGATATGTACAAGGCGGATTTGATGGTGAGAAGCTTTATACCTATGCGCCCATAAAAGGAGAACAGATCAGAATGCAAAATTAGCTCCCGTTTCGAAATAAATGTTTCAAAAACTACCATGTTCCAGAAAGAATGTTCGATTTTTATTGCAAAATTTTAATTTAGTGCTATAATGAACTATCATAGATTCAGATGGCGAATTCATATGAGTTCGCCATTTTCTATAGAATAAATCTGGCACTCATATTAAAGGAGTGCTGACAATACAAGGAGGAAACATGTATGATTACAATACCAGTTTATGAACTTCTTCTTTTACCGGAAGTTACATTTTTTCTTTAAAAAAGATATGTTTCCGGAAGGCAGAATTAAAGAACAGAATATCGGAGAAGAAATTCTCTTCGTTTTACAGAAGAAAGAAATAGCCCCAGAGGAAATTTCCATGGAAAATATTTTTCCAGTGGGCGTGATGGGAATCATTGAGAATATAGACGAGGAAGGCAGCGTCAAGATTACTACCAGAAGAAGAGTGCAGGTGACTCATGTAGAATATTCTGACGGTATGGTTCAGGCAGAAGGGTAGATCTTCCGGATATCCAGGATATCTCCCGGAAGAAGAAAAGGAGAAATTTGATAAGATCAAGAAAGAACTGATGGATTTTGCAAAAGGCTTTCAGTGGGGCGTCTGGGTACGCAGCATGATCTACCATTGGAAAAAGCTATCCGGAAGCCGTCAGTGCCCTGGCTGGTTACATGAGCCTTTCCTGGGAAGAAAATACCATATGATCGAGGTGGATTCCAGGAAAGAACGCATGCATCTGATGGAAGAGGCTGTCTATGAGCTGATGGAGATTTTCCGTGTCAGTGAGGAAGCTGAGACTGCGCAGAAGAACTCCAATGAGAAAGTTTACCGGGGGAGTCCGCTATCCGGAAGCAGATCGAATTTCTTCAGCAGCAGTTGGACGAAATGCATCCGGAGAATATTTCTGATGTGCGCCGTTTCCAGAAGAAAATCCAGAATCCGGCATGAATGAGGAAGCACGCAAAGAAGCTGAAAAGGTGCTGAACCGCATGAAGCAGGAAGGAAAAGACAGCCATGAGTATGGTATGCTGTATGATTATCTGGATTTTGCTACAAGTCTTTCCTGGAAGACAGAGGAACCTGCTGAAATTGATTTGAACGAGGCAGAAGAAATCCTGAATGAAGACCATTATGGGTTGAAAAAAGTAAAAGAGCGAATTATCCAGCAGCTTGCTGTTATGGCTCTTAATAAGAAACAGTCTGGTTCCATTTTATTGTTTGTAGGTGCGCCTGGAACTGGAAAAACCAGTATCGGACAGAGTATTGCCCGTGCGCTTCACCGTAAATACGTGCGTATCAGTCTTGGTGGAATCCGTGATGAAGCGGAAATTGAGGACACAGAAGAACCTACATAGGTGCTATGCCAGGCAGGATTATGGAAGGAATGAAGAGAAGCGGAGCTGCAAATCCGGTTATGGTACTGGATGAGGTGGACAAGCTCGCCAAAGATTACGGCGGTGATCCGGCAAGTGCTCTTCTGGAAGTGCTGGATCCGGAGCAGAACGGAAGCTTTACAGACCATTATATGAATGTTCCTTATGATCTTTCCAATGTGCTTTTTGTGTGTACAGCCAATTCCACCGATACCATTCCTGAGCCATTGCTCAATCGTATGGAAGTAATCCAGTTTCCTGGATATACTGCAGTAGAGAAGTTTCAGATCGCGAGACGTCATCTTTTGCCGAAAGCAATGAAGAGCATGGGAATCAAAGCCCAGAATCTGAAGGTGACAGATGAGGCAATCCGCCGCATTATTGAAGAGTATACAGCGGAGGCTGGTGTCCGCGGACTGAAGAAGCAGATGGATGTGTTATGCAGATATGCAGCTGTGAAGCTGGTAAAGGGTGAGCAGAAGAGTATTACGGTAAGTGAGAAGCGTGTAGCAGAATTTTTGGGACATGGAATTCATCATGAGAAGATTCTGGAAAACCCAGTGCCTGGAGTTGTAACCGGTCTTGCCTGGACCAGTGCTGGTGGAGAAATCCCTTTTTATCGAAACTTCTTTACAAAAGGCGATGGAAAGGTGATCATTACCGGACAGCTTGGAGATGTGATGAAAGAGTCCGCCCAGATTGCCATTACTCTTGTGAAGTCCCTCTATCCGGAATTTGCAGATAAATTCAAGGAAAATGATCTTCACATCCATGTGCCGGCAGGAGCAGTTCCCAAGGATGGCCCATCAGCAGGCATCACGCTGGTAACTGCATTATCCTCTCTGGTGGCAGGAAAGCCTGCACCAGCAGAAATAGCAATGACAGGAGAAGTTTCCCTTCGCGGCGGTGTTATGCCTATTGGCGGACTGCCGGAGAAGCTGATGGCTGCCCAAAGAGCTGGCGTAAAAGCATGTGTTTATTCCATATGAGAATATGGATGATCTTGATGATGTGGCCGATGAGGTAAAAGAGAAGCTTGAGATTACACCAGTTAAGACCGTGCAGGAGGTTCTGGATTACTGTTTACAGCCTGCACGGTAACAGGCTCTGGAAAAGCTGCTGATATAATAATTTTTACCAAAACATATTTTCAGGTTCAAAGAGAGAATTAACAATTAAAATTACAAAAACTATAAGAAGTATGTTATAATAAGTGTACTAAATGAAACAACTGCAAAGACAGAAGTGCAGTGCATGGAAGCCGTTACAGAGTATGAGGCTTTCATTAAAGATCAGATTATAACCCAGACAGAAAGTTGGAGGAAAAGTTATGAAGAAAGGCAAATTATTAGCTACGCTACTCTGCAGCGCATCAATGGTTATGGGAAGCATGGTTCCCACAGTACCGGCTATGGCAGATGCTATGAAGGTTGTTACACTTGGCGCAGATCTTCAGATGAGCAGAAGAACACCATGCTGAAATATTTTAAAGTAGATTCCAGCCAGGCACAGATTATCTACGTTACCAATCAGGATGAGAGGGATCACTTAAGTTCCTATGTTCCGCTGGAGCAGATTGGTACAAGAACAGTGAGCTGTGCTTATGTGAAGCCTACCACATCCGGTGGCATCAAGGTTCGTACCGCCAATTTTAACTGGGTTACCTGCAATATGATTGCAAGTTCCCTTTCCACATCTGGTGTTACCAACTGTGAGGTTGTTGCTGCCTGCCCGTTTGAAGTATCCGGTACAGGAGCACTGACCGGTATCCAGATGGCATATGAGACTGCCAGTGGACAGAAACTTGATGAGACCAAGAAGAAGCTTGCTACTGAGGAGATGGTAGTTACAGGTAATCTTGCTGATTCTGTAGGAAAGAATGACGCTACCACTGTTATCAACCAGGCGAAAATGCAGGTTATTGCAGACAATGTGCAGAATGCAGATGATATCTACAATATTGTCGTAAATATCTCCAATAATAACAATGTAACTCTTACAGATGATGAGATTAATACCATCGTAAACCTGCTTCAGCAGATTTCCCAGCAGGACTATGATTACTCTGAGATGCAGGAAACTCTGGAGCGTGTAAATGACAATGTAACAGGAAAGGCAGAGGAGAGCAGTGATTCATCAGATGATGAGGACAGTATTGTGGATAATGTAGACCAGAGTGCTCTTGGTGACAATGTTATCGAGAGTTCTACAGAGGATCCGGACTTGCTGAGGAGACTGGAGCTGCAGATGAGTCAGCTGACGGTGACATCAGTGAAGTTGGCGGAACAGATACTGGTGATGGAAGTGATTCTTCCGCAGAGATCACAGATATATCCCAGCTGAATACAGATTTCCTTGGCGATGATGCGAAAGCGAAATTTGAAAAGCGAAGACCTTCTGTCAGGGAGAGTACAGCGGTGATGAGGATGCTTTTTACGAAGTAATGGGAGATGATGCTGCAGTTACTGTAACACCTGATTCCGACACAGCCAACAAGCTTTCCATCAAGGTTCTTCAGAAATACCTTGGTATCCTTGAAATGGTGCTGTTTCCTATCAGGAGGATGGAACTGAGAAATACATTACACCAGAACTGAATATGCTGGATAAAGAGATGAAGAAACTTTTCGGCATTGATGTGATCGATGATGGTGAGTCTTCTGAGGATATTGATGTTCTTGGCGATGCAGTATCTTCTGATGATAAAGATACCCTGTATAAAGATACCATGAAGTTCTTTGAGAAAGCTTTATGGTGAAAGTTCAGATTCCAGTGATTCAGCTGACGGCTCTGAAAATGTGACAATAGATGAAAGTGCTACAGATGAAGTTGGCGATGAGTCTTACGACGAGACTATTGATGAAGAGTCCTACGAAGAATAAAAAGACATGAATCGGAAGAATACTGTTGAATAGTATGTGGTGATGCTCCAGGAGATGACATGTCTGCTGGTGGAAAAGGTACAGAAACTGATATCCAGTGGGATATTGGGGGACTGTACCTTTTGCAGAAAATAACTGACCTCTTAAAATAATCAAACTGTCTATTGAAGACATACCAGTATCTCGCTATGATAAGTGCTAATTAGATACTGCAGTATAAAAAAGCAGTGATTAAACAGGAAACATTGGAGCTTGTTTGAGAAATCATTCCTGCAACTTGTGAGGCACATCTTGCAGAATGTTTTTTTCAATATGCACCAGGTTTCCGGAAAAGAGAGAGAAACCTATGAACAAACAGAATTTACCATTATGAAACTGCAGAGACTGCACTTCTTGCAGCACTTTGCTATGTATCTTTTACATTTTGCAGATTAAGATTCCGGTACCGGGGGAGATGCTACTTCTCTTCACATCGGAAATACCTTCTGTGTGCTTGGAGCTTTGCTTCTTGGCGGTTGGTACGGCGGTCTTGCTGGTTCTATTGGAATGACTATCGCAGACCTTATGGATCCGGTTTACATTACAGAGCACCCAAGACTTTTTGTCCTGAAGCTTTGCATCGGTCTTATAACAGGTCTTGTAGCCCACAAGATTGCGAAGATCAATGAGACGAACGACAAGAAATACGTATTCAAATGGAGTCTCGATCGCTTCTATTGCAGGTCTTGCTTTTAATGTGATCGCAGATCCCATCGTTGGCTATTTCTACAAACAGTACATTCTTGGTCAGCCCCAGGAAGTAGCGAGCATCCTTGCAAAATTAAGCGCCGGTGCTACATTTGTAAATGCAATTGTATCTACAATCCTGGTTGTGATTATTTACAATGCAGTTCGTCCAGCCCTTATTAAGGCAAATCTGATTCATGTATATGTAACTGCAGCGAATGCGAAATAAGAAGAAAATAACCATCTGGAAAAGTCAGAATATAAGATAAGTGAAAGCTCTGGAATGCCTGAACCGTGTACACCGCCATTGAAAGTCAGATTTAAAATCTGACGATAGGAAGCGAGTTCAGGCAATCCGGAGTTTTTTTGTGTTGTTAATGAGACTGAGATGTCTGTTAAAAAAAAGAAGATGAATGGCTGGCAGTTTATAAAATTTTAAGATTAGTGAAATTTTTATGACTTTTTCTCAGAACCCTGGAAACACTGGCAAATTGAGAAATTGTGTGCTACAATGTTACCTAAATCGCAAAAGCAAAGGAGTAGTGCTATGAGTCTGGCAGTAGTAACCCTGAAAAAGGGAGAAGGACGTCTTTGAAACCGGCGGAATGTGGATTTTGATAATGAAGTAGCTTCTATTATGGGAAGCTTTGTAAATGGAGATATTGTACTGGTTCATGATTTTGACGGATATCCTCTGGGAAGAGGATTTATCAATACGAATTCCAGGATTGTGGTACGTCTTCTTTCAAGAGATGAGAATACTGTGATCGATGAGGAATTTTTTTTGAGAAAAGAGTGCGGGATGCATGGGAATATCGTAAGAAAGTAACGGATACTTCAAGCTGTCGTCGTGATCTTCGAGAGGCAGATTTTCTGCCGGGTTTTATTGTGGACAAGTTTTCTGATGTGCTGGTGGTACAGTCCCTTGCACTTGGGAATCGACCGTTATAAAGAGACTGGTGGAACTTGAAGAAAGTTCTGGCAGAGGATGGTATCCGGATCTGCGGCGTTTACGAGAGAAGTGACGTGAAAGTACGTAAGCAGGAGGGAATGGACATATAAGGGCTTTATTGGTGAAGAGTTCCCTACTTTGGTTGAGATTGTGGAAAATGGTGTAAGATATCATGGTGGATGTCAAGGACGGACAGAAGACCGGATTTTTCCTGGATCAGAAGTATAACAGACTGGCAATTCAGAAGCTTTGCAAGGAATGCCAGAGTTCTGGACTGTTTTTACGCATACAGGTTCTTTTGCGCTAAATGCAGGATATGCAGGAGCGAAAGAAGTAACTGGTGTGGATGCTTCACAGCTTGCAGTTGATCAGGCTACAGCCAATGCAGCTTTAAACGGACTTTCTGATTCTGTAAAATTTATCTGTGAGGACGTCTTCGCTCTTCTTCCGAAACTGGAAGAAAAGGGCGAGAAATATGATGTGGTGATCCTGGATCCGCCCGCTTTTACCAAATCCCGCAATTCTATCAAAAATGCAGTGAAAGGCTATCGTGAGATCAATCTCCGTGCCATGAAGCTGGTAAAAGACGGAGGTTTTCTTTGCAACCTGTTCCTGTTCTCATTTTATGGATTATGAGCTTTTTACCCAGACCATCGGGCAGGCTGCCAGAAATGTGCATAAACGTCTCCGTCAGGTAGAATATCGCACCCAGGCACCAGATCATCCGATCTTATGGTCTGCTGATGAATCTTATTATCTGAAATTTTACATTTTTCAAGTCTGCAGCGACAGATAGGAAAAGACGGAATGATTGCTGGTTGTTTGTGAACCATAATAGTGAATGTACAGAATCAGGGATAGGAAATAATATAATAACAAAAGAGCGACAGAAACTTATTCCAGGAAGATAAGTTCACAAGAAAGAAGGTATTTTATTGAAAGAAAAAATTTATGAGATTTATGCAGGGACGCAACGGAGTGGATCAGTTCGCAAGATTCACTATGGGAGTGGCACTGGCTGCTATTGTGCTCACCTTATTTACTGGGACCAGAAGTGGAATTGGCGCATTTTTGGATCTGTTTGGAATGGCTGCCATTGTTTATACTTATTTCAGGATTTTTTCCAAAAATATTTCCAAACGTTATCAGGAGAATCAGAAGTATCTTCAGATGACAGATAAGTTAAGAGCCCGTTTCCAGAAAGAGAAGCGAATGATGAGCCAGCGCAAGGACTATCATATTTACAGCTGTCCTGGTTGCGGTCAGAAAATCCGTATTCCCAGAGGCGGATTTAAGAAAGTGGAGATTGAATGTCCTAAGTGTCATACCAAATTTATAAAGAGGCGCTGATATGTTTGGATATATTGTAATGAACAAGCCGGAGATTAAGATGAAGGATTTTGACATGTACAGAACCTTTTACTGCGGACTCTGCAGGGAACTGCGTGAGAAATACGGGATATCCGGCCAGATTACATTGCTATGATATGACTTTTGTGATCATGCTTTTTCCGGCCTTTATGAGCCAAAGACGTACAAGGGCACTACCAGATGCATTCTTCATCCTGTGAGAAAACAGCCAGTTCGAAAGAATGTGATGACAGAATACTGTGCAGACATGAATATACTTTTAACTTATTATAAATGTCTGGATGACTGGAACGATGACAGAAAATATGTGAAGCTTGGTTACGCCAGGCTTCTCGAGGGGGAAAAATAACCGTCTGTTAAAACTTTATCCAGATAAGGCGAAGCGGATCGTCGAACTTCTGGATGAGCTTTCCGCTTTGAGAAACAGGGAGAGACAGATATAGACAGAATGTCCGGGATTTTTGGGCATATTATGGAGGAGATTCTTGCTTACAGGCAGGATGAGTGGGAGAAAAGCCTTCTGAAGAATTGGCTTTATCTTGGCAAATTCATCTATCTTCTGGATGCATATGATGATGTGGAAGAAGATGTGAAAAATAAAGATTACAATCCTTTCGCAGAAAAATATACAATGGAAGGGTTTGAAGGGGAAGTACGCCAGATCCTTATGATGATGATGGCAGAAACCTGCAGAGAATTCGAGAAGCTTCCTATTATTAAATATGGGGATATTCTTCGGAACATTTTATATTCCGGTGTGTGGTGCCGCTTCGAGGAAGTGAGCAGGAAACGCAGGGAAGAACGGGAGAAAGAACATGTTGGATCCATATAGCGTACTGGGAGTTTCCAGAAATGCAACAGATGAAGAAATAAAGAAGGCATACAGAAAGTTAAGCCGGAAGTACCATCCGGATGCGAATATTAACAATCCGAACAAGGATCAGGCAGAAGAGAAGTTTAAGGAAGTACAGCAGGCATATGAGCAGATCATGAGAGAACGCGAGTATGGAAGCAGTGGTGGATCTTCCGGCGGATACGGTGGTTATGGATATGGAGGATTTGGCGGCTTTGGAGGACAGCAGCGCCAGAGCACTTATGAAGATGAGGAAAGTGTGCGCAGACGTGCAGCAGCTAATTTTGTTCAGAGCGGACATTATCAGGAGGCTATGAATGTGTTGAATTCCCTTTCCCAGAAGAATGGAGAGTGGTATTATATTTCCTCCATGGCGAACATGGGAATGGGGAATAATGTAAAAAGCGCTGGAGCATATTCGTGAAGCTGTGCGCCAGGAGCCGAATAATCAGCAGTACCGTATGCTCCTGAACCGGATGGAAGGTGGCGGAAGCTGGTATGAGACACAGCAAGGACCGTTTGGAGGAATGCCAGTGGCAGGGGATGATATGTGCCTGAAGCTTTGTCTGGCGAATGCGCTTTTGCGGAATGTGCTGTCCGGGAAGCGGAGTGCTGTGCTGTTGATAAAGTAGAAGTTTATGATACTGTACCGTGGAGAAGGATGCCATTGTACAGTATTCTTTTTTGAGGTGTTTTGATGTTACCAGAGAACAGTAACCTTTGAATGACAGATTTTGTTAAAAATCAATTGACAAGAAAACTCGCACGTATTAAACTGTTAAAGCGTGAAATAGATATAGATACCGCAGACGTGAAGCATCTGACGTTCGTATGGGATAATACAGCTTTTGGGGGCTGCATCCTGAGCATTTTGCAAATGTAGATGCAGCCGCAAAAGAAGGCGGACATGTAGGAATCATCTCTGTTGGCTGGGATCCGGGAATGTTCTCCCTGAACAGACTGTATGCGAACGCGATTCTTACAAATGGAAATGATTACACATTCTGGGGCAAGGGCGTAAGCCAGGGACATTCTGACGCAATAGAGTTGAAGGTGTCAAAGACGGCAAGCAGTATACAATTCCAGTTGAAGCAGCCTTGAAGCTGTCAGAAACGGCGAGAATCCAGAGCTGACTACAAGACAGAAGCATACAAGAGAATGTTTTGTAGTATTAGAGGAAGGTGCTGATGCTGCAAAGGTTGAAGAAGAGATCAAGACCATGCCTAACTACTTTGCTGATTACGACACAACAGTACATTTTATCAGTAAGAGATGTACAGGGCCCACGAAGAATGGATTCCGTACAGTAAAAAGGAAAACATACTACTATAAAAACGGCAAGAAAGTCAAAGGATGGTTTACCCTGAACGGTAAGAAATATTATTTTAATAAATCTACCGGTGTTCAGGTGAAAGGCTGGTGAAAGATAAAAAAAAGGGCAGAAAGCGTTATTTCACAAGCAAAGCAGGTGTTATGGTAACTGGATGGCTTTCCAATTCTAAGGGACAGCGCCGTTACTTTGTACCGTCAACCGGATACATGAAGACAAAGTGGCTGAAGCTTGGCGGAAAGACCTATTACCTTTACGCGAAATCAGGCGATTTGCAGCTACTGGTTTTTGTAAAGGACAGCAAAGGAAATATCCGCTATTTTTCCAAAACGGGAATTATGGCCACTGGCTGGCTGACTAGCTCATCAGGAGTGAAGCGGTATTTTGATACTACATCGAAAACTGCTACCAATGGAATCATGGCAGTTGGTTTTAAGACGATCAATAATGTGACCTATTATTTTACAGCGGCTCCGGAGCTATGGCGACGGGCTGGGTGGAGAATACAGACAAGGGTACAAAGTACTATTTTGATCCTGCTACAGGCGCGATGTACACAGGCACACAGACTGTTGATGGTGTTACATATACATTTTCCAGCACTGGTGTATGCCAGGGAGAGAAGCAGGATGATCCTTCTCCGAATGGAAATACAGGAAATAAGACCATCAAGAATTATCTTGCAGGGGCACTTTTACCTGTTGGAAAAGCATTTTACGTATGGGGCGGCGGTTGGTATGATTCCACAAGAAAGGGTCTCAGCGATACCATGACCAGCTGGTATAATAAATGGTCAGCGAATCCATCCGGTTATGATTACAATAATTACCGTGATCTTTCTACTTCCAATCGTGCGAAAGGATTTGACTGCTCGGGCTTTGTAGGCTGGTCTGCTTATCAGGTAATGCAGACACAGTCCGGTGTAGGATATGGATACACAGTGGTTTCAGGTGAAATTGGTTCTTATTACAAGGGGAAAGGCTGGGGCTCAATCGTAAATCAGTCTTATCTGTCACAGAATGGTTGGGAGCTGAAGCCTGGTGATATCGGATATGATGACGGTCATACATGGATCGTTCTTGGACAGTGCAGTGATAAGAGTGTTGTTATCATTCATTCCACTCCGCAGGCAGGTGTCCAGATTTCAGGAACTACCACACCTACAGGAATTATTCCAGTGAGGCTGCAGCCCTTGCGAAGAAGTATATGTCCTTGTATTCCGGATACAGCATCTTCAACTATCATCCATCCGTTGGAAACTATATCCGAAATGGAAACTATCTGAGATGGAATGGAGATACACTTTCTGATCCGGATGGTTATTACAATATGACAGCAGACCAGATTCTGTACGATCTGTTTGGAAAATAATGGTTAAGTAATATACAAGAGAGAATCATGAAAATACTGGTTCTCTTTTTATGTAACAACGGAAATCTTTGAATTCCCCCTCTGTTGCACAAACACGCTCTGTGTCTCTTATTTAGACAAATATATTACGAAATGTTACAAAGTTTTTAAATTTCTATTGCAATTCAGGGTTGAAACCTTTGTGTGCTAATATGTAGCAAGATTGAATGAAATATTGCAAACATATTACAAATTGAGTTTTTTTAGATTATCAAAAAGATTAACGAGGGTGATGAAACATGAAGAAAAGAATTGTATGTCTGACACTGGCAATTTTAATGTGCGGTTCACAGGTTGTAAGTGTAAGCTGACCGTCAAGAGCGATTGAAGAGAAGAGCAGGCCTGGACAAGCCAGCAGCTGGATGCTACATACGCACGTATGGAGTGCTCTGTGGGATCAGAAGCAGCAGCTTGAGAGAGATCGAATCTTTGAATTCAAATCTTGTAAATGTAATGGTTTCCATTCAGACTCTTAAAGGTGATATCGCTTCCAAGGAAGCAGAAATTGAGAAAACACAGGGCGACCTGACCAAGGCTCAGAATGCCAAGGATAAACAGTACGGCGCCATGAAGAAACGTATTCAGTATCTTTATGAAAAAGGTGGAAACAATGCATGGTTCCAGATGATGCTGAATGCAGAGAACCTGTCTGACCTTCTTACAAGAGCAGAGTACACACAGAAGACTTATGAGCAGGACAGAAAGAGCCTTGAGAAATATGCTAGAAACGATTGAGGAGGTTCAGAAATTTAGAAGATCAGTATGAGCAGGAGAAAGCTGATTTTGAGACCATGAAGGAAGAATATGAGGCTCAGCAGTCTAGACCTTCAGTATCAGTTGGACGTAACCCGTGCGAAAACAGTGCTGATTGTGAGAACGAGATCGCCTACGCACAGCAGCAGGCTACAGATTATGCAAACCTTCTGGAACAGCAGCAGGCAGAAATTGAGCAACGAGGCAGAACGTATTGCCGCGGAAGAAGAGGCAAGACGTCAGGCAGAGGCAGAAGGCAGCAGCAGCTGCAGCAGCACAGGAAGCAGCTCAGAACGGAGATAATTCCTCAGAAGATGTTCAGTATGATGAAGATGGAAATGTTGTAAGCGGTTCTTCTGATGGAACTTCTGATTATGAATATGATGAGTATGGCAATGTGATTGATTCTGATAATACAGTTGATTACAATTCCGATGCAAGCAGCTCCGACAGTTCCTCCGATAGTTCTTCTGACAGTTCATCAGCCAGCAGTTCTTCAGGTTCAGGCTCTTCTGTTGTATCCTATACAACACAGTTTGTTGGCAATCCATATGTATGGGGCGGTACAAGCCTTACAGGTGGAGCTGACTGTTCAGGATTTACACAGAGTGTATATGCAAACTTCGGAGTAAGTCTTCCGAGAACATCTTATGAGCAGCAGAATGCCGGATATGAAGTATCCTATGCAGATGCTCAGCCAGGCGACCTGATCTGCTATGGCGGACATGTTGCAATCTATATGGGAAATGGACAGATCGTACATGCATCCAATGCCAGAGATGGCATCAAGGTCAGCGATAATGCTGCATACAGAACGATTACTTCTGTAAGACGTCTTGTGTAATCTGAATAAATGAATTTGTGAGCCCTTTCCGGAGATGAAAATCCGGAAGGGCTTTTTACTGAAAAATAATGTGGAAAAGCAAAGAAAAAAGAAGTATAGTAAGAATAAAAGTATTGTCTGAAAATCGTAACATAAATATTTCGTATAGCCAGATGAGAGGTGGAGAAAAATGCTTAGCCATTATCAGATGAAGGAAATTCCATATTTAAGAATATTAGGAAGAACGAAATGGCAGTCTGGAACCGGTAACACTATTTTGGACCGCTTCCGGAATTGAACTGAATGTAAAAAGCAACAGAAATATGGGTGAAAATCCGCTCCGATTATGATGTTTTTGAGCCATGGGTGGATGTGATCGTAGACGGCGTATTGTCCCAACGGCTTATGGTAAATAAGGGAGAACAGGAAATCTGTCTTTTCCGTAATATGGAAAGGGATAAGGTAAGAAATGTAAAGCTTCTTCGTGATACCCCTGCGTTTCCCACAGATGAAAAAACATTGCTTCAGCTTCTGGAGGTTGAAACTGACGGTGAGTTTTTACCTCTTGAAACACCAAAGCTCAGATTGGAGGTAATAGGGGATAGCATTACCTCTGGTGAGGGCGGCAGCGGTGCAGGAGAAGAAATGACATGGAATTCCCTTTGCTTCAATGCCGTGGATAATTATGCATATATGGCAGCAAAAGAACTGGGCGCGGTGTACAATTGCATCAGTCAGAGCGGCTGGGGCGTTTTCTGTTCCTGGGAAGGCAATGAGCAGCAGGCAATCCCGCTATATTATGAGCAGGTGTGCGGTCTTTTAAATGGAGAAAAAAACAAACAACTGGGTGCTATGGAAAAATGGGATTTCAGAAGTTTTCAGCCTGATGTGATCGTGGTGAATCTGGGGACAAACGACAGCAGCGGCACGAAGAATATGGACAGCGCTTCGCGATGCACAGAAATCATGCATTCGCATGATTTCGCGCTGAATTCTCAGATTTTCTGTGAACTTTGTTCACAAAAACACCTCGCGGAACGTTACCAGTGAATAGTAACTCAGGTTGATAAAAAAATAAAAAAATCCTTTCAAAGGGTGTCAAGCGTTTTTGAAAATGTCCTAAAATAATTGAAGTATTAGCCCCGGCTTTTTGCTGGGGCTTGTTAAATTGATTCGTTTCATTCCTCAGGCAATTTTTGTATCTTGATCATTCTGGTGGTGTTCTTGCTGTTTGACAAACTTTCCAAACTGTTGGCGACGCCAGGGATGATTCATTGGTGGAATGCGGGGCTTCTTTGGTTTTGGCGGAGTATAGTCTATATCTAAGTCTTTTGATTTTGTTTCGTGCTCGGGTATTTCTTCCAGTGCGTAGATGTCTTTGTCATTTACACAGCAGTATTGACTGCCATCAAAAGCCTGAATAAACATTACCTTTGTTCCTTTTCGGTAGTGGACCTGATTGCCTCTGCTGTCAATCATACGGTAGTATTTATTGGAATGCCTTAAACAGTGTCCGGTATCTACCGTTCTTTCGCATAAAACAGCAAGAATCAGGTTAATTTTTTCAATTTGGGGTTGCACTTCGAACACAGACTTGATACCATGAATGGGAAGGGAAAACTTCTCATTGAATTCCTTTATGTAGGAGTTTAGGAATTCATTGGCAGCGTCTATGGTCGTTATGCCTGCAAGTCTTAACTCGACTGGCAGGCGCGACTGTAGCGTCTGGTTCAGGCGTTCTACACGTCCTTTGCCTGAGGCACACTGCTTGATCCCAGTTCAACCCCCAGCTGTTTACAGGCATAGGCAAACTGTGTATAGGTATCCTCATCGATAGATGGGGAGTTTTTTTTTATAGGTGAAAACAGTACGGCGGTCTGTAAAGAACTTGTAGGGGATACCGTAAGTTGTGAGCATCTGATGGAAAACGTGGTAATAGCCATTCAGAGTTTCCTGGGTATCAAACCAACCGCCGGTAATCCTTCCTGTAGCATCATCTATAGCCAGATGCAGATGCCATATCTGACCGGGGATCCATTCGTAGGGAGTTGCGTCCATTTGCTGCAGTTCACCGAAATAAGCGGCTCTGGGACGGCGGGAATGGGCGTCCTCAAGAGCAACAAGATTAATCTGTATCTGATCCGCTTCTTTCTGAGATTTCGCTGCTTTTTTATCGGCTTTTTAATTGTTCTTTGATACTCTTTTTCTTAGCTTTTGTAGCCTTGGGAGAGAGAATGTATTCAGCTTCGAGAATAGACATAACCGCTGAAGGGGAGATGTGGATATCTTCATGTTTTCCTAATAACTCAGTGAAATGCACAAAATTGGCATCATAGTATTTGTTGCGGTATAAATCGACAACAAGATTACGAGTTTCATTGGGGATGGTATTGGCTGGCTTACGTCCTCTGTTGCCATGGATAAAATAGGCTTTGCCATGCTCTTTGTAGCCTTTAAGCATACGGTTAATGTGACGTACAGTACAACCGAGAGTAAGGGCAGCTCTCTGCTTGTTAGGGGCTGGATGATCTGCCAATGATTTGATCACCTCATACTTCTTTTGTTCATCCATTGATAATTCTACCTTTCTGATAATCGTTACCTCCATCTGTTGATGGAAGCATTATACTACATTGGGACATTTTCCTTTGTGGTATATTAGGACATTATCATAAATGGTTCATACCCCGGAGTAGCATCGCTCCCTCTTAAATAATGATGATTCAGAAGCCGCATATGCGGTATTTTTTTACACTTTTCCAGAGCCTGTTTGAAAAATTATTCATGTAAGCGGGATTCTTTTTTTATCATTTGATTTTGAGGCATTACGAAATAGAATATTTTGTTTTGAGTTGTATGCGATAAGGAGAGAACTATGGAAAAAAAATATTGGGAAGGGAAAGAATATTCTTATTTCAGCCATAAGAAATGTGAGTATTTTCCCTGCCATAGAGGAGCTGATCCGGAGGACTTTAACTGTCTGTTCTGCTATTGCCCGCTTTATGCCCTTGGAGACAAATGCGGCGGAAATTTCAAATATAATGAGAAGGGATTTAAAGATTGTACGAATTGTCAGCTCCCTCATAAGAAGAAAAAACTATGGATATGTCACAGGAAAATACCAGGAACTTGCTGCGATGATGCAGAAAGTAAAGAGAAGCAGATCATAAAAATGAAAATGAGTAATCAAAGAAATAAGTATAAAAACTCTCCGGAATATATACGAAGTTAAGCTTACGTATTTATATTTCTCGGAGAGTTTTTGCGTAATGCGAAATTCCATTGGAATTCTGCAAGCTGGATCCTTTTTATCGTATGCTTAACAGCATCTTTAATTTCGGAATCTGGTTGTTGAGGATCAGACCCTCTGGAAACATAGCATCATGAACGAAATCAGCGGCATAAGTGAAGTCTCAATATGCTCTGTTCCATGACTGTCACTGGAAAGCACGATTGGAACCAGATACTTCCGGCAGCAGGAAAGAATCTGCGCACAGTTGGCATGTGTATCGCCCCGATATCCGTAAGGCGCCAGGAAGCTTCGTTGATCTCAAGGAGAACACCGTTTTCACCGGCAGCCTTTACAACTGCGTCGTAATCTATGTCATACTGGGGATTATCAATGTGTCCCAGGATTTTTACAACCGGATTCTTCATTACGTTCAGAAAAGCAGCAGTATTTTCTTCCCTGGTCTTAGGACGGAAATTCTGATAATGCATGCTGGCAATTGCGTAGTCCAGCTTATCAAGAAGCTCCTGTGGCAGATCTGTTTTTCCATCGGTAGCCAGAATGTTCAGTTCAATTCCATATAATAATTCCACATCGAAACGCTTCCTGGGCGAATAGATCAGGCTTCGGAAATAAGAAAAAGTTCCTGCAGCCAGAGTGGCTGGTCCGTGGTCTGTGATTCCAAGAAGCTTCAGCCCTTTTTGAGAAGCAGCCTTTGCCATGTCACTGATGGTGCAGGTTGTGCCGTGTCCGCTGGCAATGGAATGTGTGTGTATATCAGAAAGATACATAAAATCATCTCCTAGTCAAGATTACGTGAATATATGCAGTTGGTAATTTTCGCTATAAAAGTGTTTTGAAAAGCCATTTACAGTTAACTTTAGTATGCCAGAGGGCAAAAAACATGTCAATCATAAATAAGAAAAAACAGAGAAAACAAATAAAAACAACATTACACTACAAGAAAAACCACATATAACATGCCAGGAAATGTTGCTTTTGTTGACACTTAGAAATCAGAAAGGTATAATCAAATCAGATTATAAAAACTCTTTATTCAGGAGGAGAAAATGGGATACACAGATAATATGTCTCCGGAAATGAAACAGAGAATCGTACAGGAGCTTGTACCAGGCAAGCAGATTTCCTTGGCACATATCATTGCCAATCCGGATAAGATTCTTTACACCAAGCTGGGTCTTGATCCGTCGCTGGACTACTCAAGAGCGGCCATTGGGATCATGACTGTAAGTCCGGCAGAAACTGCTATCATTATGGCAGATATTGCGATGAAATCATCTGGCATTGAACTGGGGTTTGTTGATCGTTTCAGCGGAAGCCTGATCATCACAGGTACTGTGTCGGAAGTAGAAGCTTCTACCAGCGCAATTCTGGACTATGTGGGAAATAAACTGGGCTTTACTTTATGCCCCATTACAAGGACTTGACAGAATATGAAGAACGAATACGAAATCAAAAAATGATGTGTGATGTAGGAAAGAGAATTTATGACCGTAACATGGTTGCTGCAAACGATGGTAACATCTCTGTAAAACTGAACGACAACGAATTTCTTTGCACACCTACAGGTGTATCCAAAGGTTTTATGACACCGGAGTATATCTGTAAAGTAGATGCACAGGGTAATGTGATCCAGGCAAACAAAGGATTCAAGCCATCATCTGAGATCAAGATGCATATGAGAGTATATGCAAAGAGACCTGACGTAGGAGCTGTAGTTCATGCACATCCAACATTTGCAACAAGCTTTGCAATTGCTGGTATTCCTTTAACACAGCCGATCATGCCGGAAGCAGTTATCGCATTAGGATGTGTTCCGATCGCACCTTATGGAACACCTTCCACAATGGAAATCCCGGATGCAGTTGAACCATACTTAGAGCACTTTGATGCTGTATTGTTAGAGAGCCACGGTGCATTGACATGGTCTACAGACCTTATGGCTGCATATATGAAGATGGAATCTGTTGAGTTCTATGCTGAGTTATTATACAAAGCAAAACAGCTTGGCGGACCAAAAGAATTTGATAAAGAACAGATCGCAAAATTATATGAGATCAGAAGAAAAATGGGACTTCCGGGACGTCATCCTGCAAACCTTTGCCAGAACAAAGGAAAAGAAAACTGCCATAACTGTGGTGGCGGATGCAACTCTTCTGCACAGGTTGATGATAACAAGGAATTAGTAGCAGCTATTACTAAAAAAGTATTAGAATCTTTAAAATAATATGAATGAAAATAATCTGGAAAAAATAATTAACAATATTGTCGGCGACGCCATCGTAAAAGAGGTTATGTCTTTAAAACTGGCAGTGAAGTTAATAGAGACTGTAGAAGAAAAAGCAGCAGAAATGGGACTTGCTGTCGTTGTTGCTGTATCGGATGCTTCAGGAAGACCTATCGCTGTTCATTGCATGGATGGTGCTTATCATGGCAGCTTCGATGTTGCAGTGAATAAAACTTATACTTCTACAGCATTTCAGATGTCGACGGCAAAATTGTCCAGACTTTGCCAGCCGGGACAGGATCTGTATGGATTACAGTTTAGCAATAATGGCAAAGTAATGATTTTAGGAGGCGGAGAACCGCTAATGGTCGGTAAGACCATGATCGGTGCCCTTGGGGTCTCTGGCGGCAGTGCACAGGAGGATTCAGACCTGGCAGCCTATGGGGCATCCGCATTGAAGGAGGTAATAAAGTGTCTGTAGATGAACGCATGGTACATGACATCGTACAGAAAGTCATGGCAAATATGCAGATTTCCGGAAGCGTATCCGGTATGCATGGTGTGTTTAAGGATATGAATGATGCAATCAATGCTTCTATCGAAGCACAGAAGAAAGTTTGCACCATGACCTTAGATCAGAGAGACAGATCATTTCCCTGATCCGTAAAAAAAAACACATGAAAATGCAGAAATTTTAGCAAACATGGGTGTTAACGAAACAGGAATGGGTAATGGGAGATAAGATTCTCAAACATCATCTTACCGCAGATAAAGTGCCTGGTACAGAAGATATCAGCACAATTGCATGGTCAGGTGACAGGGGACTTACATTAGTAGAAATGGGACCTTTCGGAGTGATTGGAGCCATTACGCCGGCAACAAACCCATCTGAAACAGTTATCTGCAACTGTATCGGAATGCTTGCAGGTGGAAATACAGTTGTATTTAACCCACATCCAAATGCAAAGAAAACAACAATTTATACGATCAACATGATCAACGAGGCATCTATTGAAGCCGGCGGTCCTGATAATATCGCAGTTACAGTGGAAGCTCCGACACTTGATACAAGTGCAATTATGATGAAACATCCATCGATTCATTTATTAGTAGCAACAGGTGGACCTGGAGTAGTAACAGCAGTACTTTCTTCAGGAAAGAGAGCAATCGGTGCAGGTGCTGGCAACCCACCTGTATTAGTAGATGAAACAGCAGATATCAGAAAGGCAGCACAGGACATCGTGAACGGATGTACTTTTGATAACAACCTTCCTTGTATCGCAGAGAAAGAGATCGTTGCAGTAGACAGCGTTGCAGATGAATTGATGAACTACATGATCTCTGAAAACGGCTGCTATCTGGCAAGCAAAGAAATCCAGGATAAATTAGTCCAGACAGTATTTACACCAAAGGGAGCATTAAACAGAAAATGTGTTGGTAGAAGTGCACAGACACTTTTTAGCTATGGTAGGTGTAAATGTAGGACCGGAAATCCGCTGTATCGTATTTGAAGGACAGAAAGAACATCCATTGATTGCAGAAGAATTAATGATGCCTATCTTAGGCATGGTTCGTGTGAAATCCTTCGAAGAAGGTGTGGAAACAGCAGTATGGTTAGAGCATGGCAACCGTCATTCAGCTCATATCCATTCCAAGAATGTGGATCACATCACTACTTATGCAAGAGCATTGGATACAGCTATCTTAGTTAAAAACGGACCAAGCTATGCAGCATTAGGATTCGGTGGAGAAGGCTATTGTACATTTACAATTGCTTCCAGAACCGGAGAAGGTTTAACAGCTGCACACAGCTTTACAAAGAGCAGACGTTGTACAATGTCAGACAGCCTTTGCATCAGATAAGAGAAGGAAGAAAAAAATGGCAGTAAAAAGAGCAGGATGTTGAATTAATCGTAAGACAGATCCTGGATCAGATGTCTGGAAGTACTGCAGGTGCAGCACCGGCAGCTAAGGCATCCGGAACCGGAATTCCTTCTACCGCACATGTAGCTATGCTTACTGAGTTAGAGAAATTTGAGATCAAAGAATTTCCTATGCCGGAAGTAGGGGATGATGATATCCTTGTTAAAGTTGAAGGATGCGGTGTGTGTGGTACAGATGCACATGAATTTAAAAGAGATCCATTTAGCCTGATCCCGGTTGCATTAGGACATGAAGGAACCGGCGAGATCGTTAAAATGGGTAAAAATGTTAAGAAAGACTCAGCAGGAAAAGATATTCACCTTGGTGATAAAGTTGTTACCTGTATGATCTTCAAAGATAACCCGGATATTACAATGTTCGATCTGAACAAACAGAACGTAGGAGGAGCCGACGTTTACGGATTACTTCCGGATGATGATATTCATTGAACGGCTGGTTCTCTGATTACATTTTAGTACGTGGTGGATCCACAGTATTTAATGTAAGTGATTTAGACTTAGATTCCAGAATCCTGATCGAGCCTTGTGCTGTATTAGTTCATGCAGTAGAAAGAGCAAAGACAACCGGAATCCTTCGTTTTAACAGCCGCGTAGTTGTTCAGGGATGCGGACCGATCGGTTTGATCTGTATCGCTGTTCTCCGTACAATGGGTATCGAAAACATTACAGCTGTGGACGGCAATCAGGCAAGACTTGATTTTGCCCTGAAAATGGGAGCAACAAAGACAGTCAACTTTATGGAACATAAAGGAATTGAAGAACTGACAAAAGCAGTAGAAGATTCCTTTGACGGACATCTGGCAGATTTTGCATTCCAGTGTACAGGAAATCCAAAAAGCACATGCTAACATTTACAAATTCATCCGCAATGGTGGAGGACTTTGTGAATTGGGATTCTTCATCAACGGTGGTGATGCACAGATCAATCCACATTTTGACTTATGTTCAAAAGAGATCACATTAGTAGGATCCTGGGTATACACTTTAAGAGATTACGCAACTACATTCGATTTCTTAAAGAGAGCAAAAGGCATCGGACTTCCAATGGCAGACTTAATTACTGACAAATATCCATTAGAAGAAATTAACGAAGCATTAAAGAAGAACCTGGAAATGACTGGACTTAAAATTGCGGTTGTCAATAAATAGGGTATTCGGAAAGGATAGATTATGGAAAATCTGACAACACGTGACAATCAGGAAGCGGTAGGTTTGTTAGAGGTATTTGGGCTTGTTTGTGCTTTCCTTGCAGCAGATGCAGGATGTAAGGCAGCAAATGTACACCTTCAGGTATTTGACAAGAACAAACCGGCAAATGCAGATGCTTTACCGGTACCGCTTTTGGTCACTATCAAATTCAGAGGCAGTATCGCTGATGTGGAAGAGGCAATGCGGGCAGCAGAGGCAGTCGCAGCGGCTCATACAGGTATTGTATCCAAATATATTATTCCAAGACCTACAGCGGATACAGAAAAAATGTTGACGGTCAGCGCACTTGATAAAAACTAAAAAATCATATAACATAATTACAAGATAGAAATCTTAAGGAGGATTATTATAATGGCACAGGAAGCATTAGGAATGATTGAAACAAGAGGACTTACAGCAGCAATCGAAGCAGCAGATGCAATGACAAAAGCAGCTGAGGTAGCTTTGGTAGGAACAGAGAAAATCGGATCCGGATTAGTAACAGTTATGGTACGTGGAGACGTAGGAGCTGTTAAAGCTGCTGTAGAAGCTGGAACATCAGCAGCAAGCAAACTTGGCGAATTAGTAGCTACACATGTAATCCCAAGACCACACAGCGATGTTGAAAAAATCCTTCCAAAATTCAAAGGCTAAGAAATAAGAACGTGCTGTCCGTCAGATGAGAACTGCCGGACAGATTAAAGGAGAATCGACATGGGTAATGCATATGGATTCATGGAGATCACGGGTGTTGTAGCTGCAACAGATGCACTTGACATCATGTGTAAAGCGGCAGATGTATCGCTGGCAACCTGGGAGCGTAAGCTGGGTGGCAGATTGGTTACATTGGTGATTGAAGGTGAAGTGGAAGCAGTCAGACAGTCGATAGAGGCAGCAAGCACAAATGCGATCAAGAAGCCGGTATCTGTTGGAATACTTCCAAATCCACATCCTGAAATTGTGAAAATGGTTGAATTATCAGCCAGCCGTTTTAAAGGAAAACCGGAACCTTCGTCCGATCCTAAAATGCTCGGACAGGATCCACCGGATTTTGTACCTGAAGACAAATAAAAAGATAAAATAGGAGGAAATAATTATGGCATTAGAAGCATTAGGAATGATTGAAACCAGAGGTTTAGTAGCAGCAATTGAAGCAGCAGATGCAATGTGCAAATCAGCAAACGTAACATTAGTGGGAACAGAGAAGATCGGATCCGGATTAGTAACAGTTAGTACGTGGAGACGTAGGAGCTGTTAAATCTGCAGTAGAAGCCGGAGCAAGCAGTGCAGGTACATTAGGCGAATTAGTAGCTACACACGTAATTCCGAGACCTCATACAGATGTTGAGAAAATCCTTCCGGTTCTCAAATAAATAAAACATTTGTTTGACAGCAGCCATGAATGAGCCTGGCGGTAACCTTCATGAGCGAATTCCGGCCGGATTACTTTTATAATCCTATGGCAGACAAACCGAATTCCAGGAAGAAAGCAGGTGTACTTTTGGAAACCAATAATGTTGAGCTGATTACCAGAATGGGACTGAAACTTCGTGCCATTGAGAATGTAAGAATCCTTGGACCGGTGCGTAAAGCTTCACAGGTTGAAGGTATCTGCAACAGATGCCATTAAGCTTGGGAATGAATGTTCCGGTACGCATATCCGGTGACCTTGCAGGAAGTGCACCAATCGCCATCGTAGGTCCGAAAGGAGCCGTTTATCTGAAAGAGGGATGTATCGTGGCAATGCGCCATATACATATGTCTCCGAAAGATGCACAGGCAGCAGGTGTGAATGACGGCGATATCGTTTCAGTAAAAGCAGATAATGAGCGCGGAACGATCTTCAATCAGGTTAAGATCCGTGTTGACGACAGCTTTACACTGGAAATGCACATTGATACAGATGAAGCAAATGCAGCAAAGATTGCCACAGGCAATACAGTTACCATCATAAAGTAATGTTCTGGGAATCATTTCCTCATTACTAAAATAAAGTGTTCAGCCATGCTGGTTCTGAAAATGACAGGTGCATGGCTGAACTGATATAAAATTTGGAGGTTCACATGATAGTTGGCAAGGTAGTAGGAAGCGTTGTTTCCACAAGAAAAAAACGAAAAGCTGATCGGCAATAAGTTTATGATCGTGGAACCGGTTCATCACATGAAAGGTGACCTCAGTCAGATTGTTGCAATCGATATTATCGGTGCAGGAATCGGAGAATATGTATTGGTGGCACAAGGAAGCGCGGCAAGAATTGGCTGCGGCGTAGAAACAGCACCGGTAGATGCCGCCATTGTAGGTATCGTCGATGATGGTGCAGGATTGGAGTAACGCCATGGAAATCAAAGATTTACAGAAAATTATGCAGGACAATGGTGTTGTAGGTGCAGGTGGAGCCGGATTCCCTACTTATATGAAGCTTACAGACAAGGCCAATACCATTCTTATGAACTGTGCAGAGTGTGAACCATTACTGAAATTACACAGACAGTTATTGGAGAAGCACGCTTACGAAATTATGAAAACCTTCCATATGGTTCAGGAAACGGTTGGAGCTTCTGAAGCCATTATTGGAATCAAAAAATCTTACGTTCAGACAGTAAATGCTCTGAAACAGCATATTGAAGAGTTCCTGGAATGCGCATTCACCTTCTGGACGAAGTTTATCCGATGGGAGATGAGGTTGTACTGATCTACGAAGCAACTGGTAGAGTTGTAAGACCTGGCGGACTTCCTATTGAGCAGGGAGTTGCTGTGTTTAACGTAGAGACATTGTATAATATATACCAGGCAGTAGAGAAAAAGAGCCTGTAACAGCCAAATATGTGTCTGTTGTTGCTGAGGTAAATCATCCGGTAACTGTAAAAGTACCTCTTGGATGTACTATGGATGATGTTGTTGCCCAGGCAGGCGGAACTACTGTAAAAGATCCGGTTTACTTTTTATTGGTGGACCGATGATGGGAAGAATCGGAAAGGTTCTGACCCTGTGACGAAGACAACAAATGCGATTCTGGTTCTGCCAAAAGACCATTTATAATCGTACAGAAGAAGATGCGGACTTCTGCTATAGATTTAAAACGTGCAGCATCTATCTGCTGCCAGTGCAATACCTGTACAGATCTTTGCCCACGTAACAATCTGGGACATCCGATTGATCCTGCCCGCTTCATGCGTGCAGCTTCCAATCAGGATTTCAGAGATGTTAATCCATACATCAATGCAAGCTTCTGCAGCTCCTGTGGAGTTTGTGAGATGTATGCATGTCCTCAGAGCCTTGCTCCGAGAACACTGCTTGCAGATATGAAGGGCGGACTTCGTAAGGCAGGTATTCGTCCTCCTCAGGGAGTACAGCCAGTACCAGTTAAGGAATCCCGAGAATACCGTAAGGTTCGGAAGAACGTCTGATGGCGCGACTTGGTCTTACGAGATATGACAAAGACGCACCGATGGACGGACATTGGTTGATATTCCAAAGGTTAAAATTCTTCTTAGCCAGCATATCGGAGCACCTGCTCAGGCAATTGTAAAAGTTGGAGATCAGGTGACAAGAGGTCAGATGATCGCTTCTCCTGCCCAGGGCTTAAGTGTTGGTATTCATGCAACCATCTCCGGTAAAGTTACCGAGGTGACAGACCGCTGGATCGTAGTTGCAAAGAATTAGAAAGGACGTGCACAAAATGAGTAAAGCAATCGGAATGATTGAATTTAAAACCACATCTACAGGCGTTACTGCAGCAGATGCTATGGTAAAAACATCTGAGGTAGAGATCGTCGAGGCACAGACCGTATGTCCTGGAAAATATATTGCAATTATCACCGGTGACTTAAGTGCGGTAAAGGCAGCCGTTGATGCGGCAGTGACTACATATGAGGACAAGTGCATTGACAGTTTTGTACTGGGTAATCCACATGAGTCTCTTTTCCCAGCTATTTACGGAACTACTCAGGTAGAAGATATCAGTGCGCTGGGAATTCTTGAAACTTATGATGTAGCTTCCATTATTGAGGCTGCAGATCAGGCTGCAAAGACTGCAATTGTAGATCTTATTGAGCTTCGTATTGCAAAGGTATGTGCGGAAAATCATATATGATGATCACCGGTGAAGTTTCTGCTGTATCCGCATCAATCGACAGAGCGAAAGAGCTTGTTGCTGAAAAAGGCATGTATCTGGATTCCTCTGTTATTGCACATCCGGATAAGAGAATGATCGACAGCCTTCTGTAATTCTGGTCTGACCAATAAAATGAACGCGGAGGGACCTGAACATGCTTGCGTTAGAGAGACGGAATCTGATCCTTGAGAAATTACAGAATGAGAAGCGCGTAGTAGTAAGTGAACTGAGCCAGTTATACGGTGTCTCTGAGGAAACCATCCGACGGGATCTGGACAAACTGGAGAAGGAAGGGCTTGCCATTAAAAGTTATGGCGGAGCTGTGATCAATGAAGATGTGAGCATTGATCTCCCTTTTAATGTGCGCAAGAATCAGAATGTAGTTGGGAAACAGAAGATGGCGGAAATTGTAGCCTCTCTTGTGCATGACGGGGAACATCTGTTTCTGGACGCCAGCACTACTGCTGTGTTTGTGGCAAAGGCATTAAAAGAGAAGGAGCGTCTGACCGTGATCACCAATTCCATGGAGATCCTTCTGGAACTGGCAGATGTGTCAGGATGGAATATTATTTCCACAGGTGGGATGATGAAGGAAGGCTATCTGGCTTTTCTTGGTTCCCGGACAGAAGAAGTCATTCGCTCTTATTTTGTAGATACCGTTATTTTTCCTGTAAGGCTCTTGATGAGAACTGGGGATAATGGAATCACAGGAAGCTTTGGAACAGCAAAGAGAGCAATGCTGGATTCAGGACGTAAGAAAATCCTGGTTGTGGACAATACTAAATTTGACCAGACCGCATTTTCCGTTGCAGGAAAACTGCGGGATGTTGATATCGTCGTGACAGATGTGAAGCCTTCTGAAAAATGGCTGAAGCTTTTTGAAGAAGAGGGCGTGGAGTGCAGATATCCGGAATCTGTCCGATAGATCCTTTCTGCTTACAAAAGAAAAGCTGCAATAAAGGAGCATTGAATTATGAAAACTTTTGAAATGAAAACAGTCATTCATTTTGGTGACAATGCCTTGGATAGACTGGCAGAACTGCCATACAAAAAGTTCTGGTGATCACAGATCCATTCATCGCAAAAGGAAAATGATCGAGCTGATCACAGACCCATTGAGACGCGGTGGCAAGGAGTTTGAAGTATTCAGTGATGTTGTGCCGGATGCACCTGTGGACAAGATTGCAGAAGGGGTAAAGAAGTTCCTGGAGTATCAGCCGGAAGCAGTAGTAGCTGTCGGAGGTGGTTCTGCAATTGATTCTTCAAGGCAATCAGAGAATTTGCACTGAAGATCAACAATTACGGAAAAGTAGGTCTGATCGCAATTCCGACGACAAGTGGTACCGGATCAGAAGTTACTTCTTTTGCAGTAGTAAACGATACAGATAATCATGTGAAGTATCCGCTGATCTCAGACAGCCTTACAGCTGATGAGGCAATCCTGGATGCAGAACTGGTAAAGACGTTCCGCCCTCTATCACAGCAGATACAGGTATGGACGTACTGACTCATGCAATTGAGTCTTATGTAAAGTATCAATCACAATGAATTTTCATCTGCTCTTGCTGAAAAGTCAATTGAAATCTGCGGAGTCTTTCTGTTAAGAGCATACCTTGACGGCGGCGATATGCATGCCCGTCAGAAAATGCATGTAGCTTCCTGTCTTGCCGGACTGTCTTTTAATGCTGCAGGACTTGGAATCACACATAGTATGGCACATCAGCTGGGAGCTATTTTCCATATTCCTCATGGAAGAGCTAATGCAATGCTTTTACCTCATATCGTTGAGTTTAATGCGAATATCAACAAACATAGCAGAAGCCAGCAGGAATATCTTCCGGCTGTAAAGAGATACGCCAATGTTGCACACATTCTCGGACTGAGCAATTATAATAAAGTAATGACGGTCCGTTCTCTGGTAAACTGGATTCAGTTTATGCAGAAAGAAATGAATATTCCGCTTACGATTAAAGAAATGGGAACTATTTCTGAGGATGAGTATTTTGCAGCAATTGACAAAATGGCAAACCTGGCGCTTGCTGATGCCTGCACAACTGCCAACCCAAGAGTCCCAACAAAAGAGGATATTGTGAAGATTTACAAGAAATTGTGGTCATTTTAATGAATTTAAGAGTTGCTGTCTAGCAACATATAAGAGGCTTTGGACAGATACTGTGGAATTGCGGTTATTTGTCCAGAGTCTGTTTATAACTAATGTAGTGAATGTAAGATAATGTGGATTATTTTCTGTTTTTGCACAGATATTGTCTTATATTCAGTGTATTGGTGCATAATAAAATCCATTTTGCCGGATGGGTAAAATGTCAGGAGAAAAGTCGTATGAGTATTTATACAAAGAATGGTGACAAGGGAACTACCAATCTTGTCCATACGAAAAACGTTTCCAAAGCGGATGACCGAATCCAGCTGGAGGGAACCATAGATGAACTTTCCTGCCATATTGGAGTGTTGAAAACCATGATCAGAGATGGAGATACCATCCGTTTTCTGGAGAAGATCCAGGAAAATCTGACCAGAATTGATGCAGGAGTGGCAGATCCATAATAGAGAGTATAAGATCAATGATGACAAGACAGAGCTTTTAGAGGAAGAGATTGACCGTTTGACAGGGCTTTTCATGCCGAAGGAGTCCTCATTACCTGGGGCTTGTCGCTTGTCTGCTGAGATTGATGTGACTTGGGCTGTGGCCAGAAGAGCGGGCGTGATCTTGCCGCTGTAAGTGTAAAGTTTGGTTCTGACACAGGAAGCAAGAAATATATGAACCGTCTGGCCGACTATCTGTATGTGCTTGCACGCTACGAAGAAGCGGAGGCAGCAGGTCAGAAGACGGGAACGTCAAAGCTTGTAGAAACTGACGCATCTTCTGAAAATACGGAACTACATGCAAGTGGAACTGAGAAAGTGGCAGGAGGAAGCGTGAGCGTGGATACGAAAGTTGAAAATTCTCTCATATCTGGTACCTCTGATTCTGTAGACGAAGCTGTAATTCAGGCAGTACTGCGCCGCATGGGTATGCAGAATAAGATTACACTGGATGGAGCGAAGAAGCTGATCGGGAAAATCGAACAGGAAGCCCTTCGTCGCGGTAGAAAGCGGTGATTGCAGTTTGTGGTCCGGAAGGAAATCAATTGCCGTTCATGTAATGGACGGGGCATTTTTGGTAAGCTTTGATGTCGCTTTGAAAAAAGCTTATACTTCTGTTGCGGTGAAGATGTCACCATGGAATTATCTAAATTGGCTCAGCCAGGCGGAACCTTTTATGGCGTAGATAAGATGGATGGTGGAAAATCGTGATTTTCGGAGGCGGTGTGCCGCTGAAATCCGGAGATACGATTATCGGAGGTCTTGGTATAAGCGGAGGCACAGGAGAGGAAGATCACAGCCTGGCAGAATATGCATTGTCCGTATTACCGGAAATATTGTAGTTGGAATATAGTACAAGGATTATGACAGGAAAGGCTATTTCTTCAGGAAAGAAAAAAGCCTTTCTTTTTTCGTATGGAGCTTTTGAGACAGAAAGCAGTTTATAACCCGTTTTATCAATAGTCTCTTTCAGTTTTGCTTCATCAAGATCATTTTCTGTAAGGATAACCGTCTCTCCTTTTGTATGGGACAGGTGACTTTTTACAGAAAAGTTATTACGAATACTTTTTCGTTAATGTGGGATTCACATTCCACACATCATTCCGTCTATTTTAATGTAATCTGCTGCATAATTTAATCTCCCTTTTTTAATAGATTTGCCATAAATGTCCTGGCGGTATGTTTTCAAACACGCTCTAAGCTGTGTAATCAAAATTTCACAAAGGACAGCTCGCAGTTTGCAATACGGCTGCAGATATTTACTGCTGAATACATTACCATGGGGAAAATTCTCCGTCAATAGTATCCACATGAAGATAACGTCCGTCGCGGAGATTCTGGCGTGTTTCACATCGCCTCGCTCTGTCCGTTCTTTTATGATTTCATTTGCAGGTCTTCCGTAACAGTTTTTGATAAATGATAACATCTTCCATGATTCAACAGCTTCCTTTCGTCATACTTATGTTAGTTGCTTCTAATTGAAAATATTATAGCACGTTTCAGAAAAAAAGAAAACTTCAGTTACAGATAAAATTTATCATTTAAGTGTCGAATTATGTGAGAATTTTACGACCGAATTTCGTTGTAATGGCAACCGGCTTTTGTTAGAATAAAAAGAAACGAAAAGAAAAACAATTTCTGATTTTCTGCGGCGTTCTGCAGCAGTATGTGCGGACAGTTTTCTGCCATGGGCTAATCTGCCTGATCAGCAGCAATTCCATCATCCGGTTACTTGAAAACCTGCTACATAAGGGTCCTGGAATAAGAGACCATTCTGGGAAAATGGCATATATAGCGAAAACAAGAATAAGCTATGGCTTTTCGAGAGTCTTAACAACAAAGAAAACATAAAATGCGTCAACGTAGCCTGTAAAAAATACAGGAATGATTCTCTGTCGTTTTTCTTACGACGAAAAATCACATCTTTAGCATATCTGAGAAATAAGAGAAAAAAAAGTCAATTCTTTTTTGTGGGCGGGCATCCGGCCAATGCTCGCCCTCTAATCAGCTTTTCTTATATTTTCCTGGGTAGTTCCTTTGTATTTCTTAAAAGTACGTATAAAATAACTCAGATCATTAAATCCATTTCGATATGCAATATCTGTAATAGAATCATCGGTTGTGGAGATTTCATAGCAGGCTCTCTCAATGCGCTGCCTGTTCAGATAATCCACAGGAGTCTGATGGGTCATTTCGGAGAAAAAAACGGCAAAAGTATTTGGGTGACATGGATACGGAGGCCGAAAGCTGTTTTAGTGTCAGAGCCCCCCGTATAGTTGTGCTCAATGAAATCAAGTACCTGTTTCAGCTGTAAAATTCTAGTGAATATTGTACTGCTTTTTTTATAGTATAACACTTTTGTTTTTGGTGTGCAAACACTATAATTCAAATTAAACAAATGCCTGTGGGCAAAAAAGTTAAGGGGGAATTACATTATGGCAAAGAGCAGATTAATTGGCAGCTATCCGGTAATTGGTATCAGACCTACTATCGATGGTCGTAGAGGACCGATCAAGGTTCGCCAGAGTCTTGAAGACCAGACAATGGGTATGGCAAAAGCAGCAGCAAAATTATTCGAGGAGAACATTAAGTATTCCAATGGTGAACCTGTAAAAGTTGTAATCGCTGATACAACCATCGGACGTGTTGCAGAAGCTGCAGCATGTGAAGAAAAGTTCAGAAGAGAAGGAGTGGCTATTACTCTTACAGTAACACCATGCTGGTGCTATGGTTCTGAAACAATGGATATGGATCCGCAGACAATCAAAGCTGTATGGGGATTCAACGGTACTGAAAGACCTGGAGCAGTATATCTTGCATCTGTACTTGGCTACACATGCACAGAAGGGACTTCCGGCATTCGGTATCTATGGACATGATGTTCAGGAAGCTGATGATTCACAATCTATCCGGAGAGATGTTAAAAGAAAAACTGTTAAGATTCGGCCGCGCAGCAGTTGCAGCAGCATCCATGAGAGGAAAATCCTATCTGCAGATCGGTTCTGTCAACAATGGGTATCGGTGGATCTATCATCGATTCTGATTTCATCGAGTCCTATCTCGGAATGAGAGTTGAGTCCGTTGATGAGGTTGAGATCATCCGTCGTATGACAGAGGGTATCTACGATCACGCAGAATTCGAAAAAGCTCTGAAATGGGCGAAAGAAACCTGTAAGATTGGCTGGGATAAGAACCCGGAAGAGCTTCAGTTCTCAGCTGAAAAGAAAGAGGAGCAGTTCGAGTTTGTTGTTAAGATGGCAGTTATCATCAAAGAACTGATGAACGGCTGTGACAATCTTGATCCTAAATTCTCTGAAGAAGCAATCGGACACAACGCTCTGGCAGCCGGATTCCAGGGACAGAGACAGTGGACAGACTTCTATCCGAACGGAGACTTTGCAGAAGCTATGCTGAACACCTCCTTTGACTGGAACGGAGCACGTGAACCATACATCCTGGCTACAGAGAACGATGTTCTTAACGGACTTGGAATGCTGTTCATGAAACTTCTTACAAACAGAGCACAGATTTTCGCTGATGTTCGTACATACTGGAGCCCGGAGGCTGTGAAGAAAGCTACAGGATATGACCTTGAGGGCGTTAGCAAAAGAAGCCGGCGGTTTCCTTCACCTGATCAACTCCGGTGCTGCCTGCCTTGATGCTAACGGAGAAGCAAAAGAAGCTGATGGAACAGCTGTTATGAAACAGTGGTGGGATATCACAGAAGAAGACCAGAAAGCAATCATGGAAAACACAGAATGGTGTATGGCTGACAACGGATATTTCCGTGGAGGTGGATACTCAAGCCGTTACGAGACAGTGCCCAGATGCCAGCTACAATGATCCGTCTTAACCTTGTGAAAGGACTTGGACCGGTTCTGCAGATTGCTGAAGGATGGACAGTAGCTCTTCCTGAAGAAGTATCTGACAAGCTGTGGAAACGTACAGACTATACATGGCCATGTACATTGAAAAAATTAAAAAATGCTATTATGCTACATTATAGTGAATCACGCAGATATTGAAACCTGCTTTTACTGTTCGCTTATAACCGAATAGCTGCTTTGCGGAGGTTTTACCTGATTCGGTTAAATAAGTAAAAGGAAGTAGTAATTTTTATTGGGTTATCAGGCAGGGGATGCCTGATCTTATGGGGATAAAATTTAATATGTACAAAATATTATTGGTAGACCGAAAACTCCTGGTCAGGGAAATTAGGAACATTGACTGAAAAGCCTGGACTGTGAGCTTGGGGGATTGTGAGACAGACATATTTTGTAGAGCCAAGGAATTGGATGTTGTATTGACAGATATCTGTATGCCTTATATGGATGGTATGGAAACTGAGCGAGTTTCTTCATGATAATTATCCGGATATTCTTATTGTTATATTCAGCGGTTTTGGGGGAATTTGAATATGCGAAGAAAGCAATCCGTTATAATGTAAGTGAATATATGCTCAAACCTGTCACAGCAATGAACTGACAAAAGTGCTCCGGATATGAAAGAGAAACTGATTCCAGAAAAAAAGAACAGAAAAAATGGAATCCCTGTCGCAGACTTCAAAGGATTATCACAAGAATGTGGATGTCATCCGGTCGAAAGCACTGGAGACTCTTGTAAATTGTACAAGAGATGTACAGGTAAGTCTTCTGGAACTGAAAAAGCTGGGGATCAGCTTTGACTAGTTCTAGCTACAGAGTAGCTGTTTTTGATATGGACACTTACTCAGAAATGTATCAGGTAGATATGCATAAACAGCAGGAAAGCGCACTGATGTCCTTTGTACTTTTTAATATAGGAAATGAAATTGTGACCAGAGAGAACGCAGGTGTTGCTTATCAGGAAGGCAGTAACCGGGTATGCATTATATTTACAGGATGCAGATCCAGAGAATTCGGAGACAAAATACATAGTATCTGTCAGGAAATCCAGCAGAAAGTAAAGAAGTGATTGATTGAAACTTCTATAGGAATCGGAAGCTGGGTGGAGATCACCTCAGGAACTGGTCTATTCCCTATAAGCTTGCTGAGAAAGCCATTGGCTATCGGTATCTGCTGGGAGGCAGCCTCCTTTTGGATATGGAAGAAAAGAAAACGGACAACAGTATTAATCTTATAAAATCTCTGGAAACACTGACAGAAGAGATAAAGGTCGGAAACAGGCAGAAAGTGACAGAAATCCTGGAGCAGATCGAGCATGAGATCAAAGGGGCACTGGTGGAGAAAAGCTATGCCTGCATTTATCTTCAGCAGGATACGTGCCATCGGAAATACCTGCCAGTCCCTGAGTGATGATCCGGAAAAGATCATTGCTCAGAGGAGAAGCTTCTGAAAGAAGTTTCTCAGGCAAAACCTTTGATAAAGCAGTGACATTGGTGAAGGGTATGCTGAAGGAGTATTTGAATCACTTCAGGGATCTGAATAGTTCCAGCGGCAGAGGCAGGGAATGATGGCTATGGATTATATCCGGAAAATTATATGGATCCGGATCTGAGTCTGAACAGTATCTGTTCTTATCTGAATATCAGCACCAGCTATTTCAGTACTATTTTTAAGGAGCTGACAGGGAAACGTTTATCGAATCACTTACCAGGATAAGAATGAGAAGGCCAGGGGAACTTCTGGAATACAACGCTGAAGAATTATGAGATTGCGGGAAAAAGTAGGATTTTCTGATCCACATTATTTCGGATTTCATTTAAGAAGATGACAGGAAAAAACACCTACCGAATATGCAAGGGAGAAACGCCGATGAAGATTTCTTCAAAATTTAAGAGTATTCAGAGTTCTATTTTCTGTGCGGTGTCGATCCTGGTATTAAGTGCTGTGCTGGTTGTGACAGTGGTATCTCTGAGATATACGAGATTCATCTATTTATGAAAATTCTGTCATGTATACACAGACGATCATCAAACAGCTGAATCAGAATATAGATTCGTATATCAGTTATATGGATAATATTGCGTCAGTGATCGCGCAAAGCGGTGATGCTTATAAATATCTGTACAGTGAAAAAGGATATGGAGCCACAAAGGATGAAAAATTACAGTGAATACAGACAGCGCCTTGTGGAACAGTTTAAAACGATCCTGAAGGGCAGGGCGGATATCAGAAATATCGGGATTGTCAGAGGATAAGAACTCTCCATCTCTGTTTGACAATGGATTATCTGTGAGAAATACATATGTAGATCTTAATACACAGCCATGGTATGCAGATGCAGTCGGAAAATATGACCGGTATAATCTGACATCTTCTCATGTGCAGAATGTGATAAAGGGAGAAAGACCATGGGTCATCACACTCAGCAGAGGAATCCGCAATTATATAGGAACAGAAGCAGAGGATGGAGTAGTTTTTCTGGATCTGAATTACAGTGCGATCAGTGAACTCTGTGCACAGAGCAAGCATGGGAGATAAAGGATATAGTTTTTATTCTTGATCAGAATGGAAATATCGTTTATCATCCACAACAGCAGCAGTTATATAATGAACTGCAGACAGAGAAACATTTCACTTGTTATGAATGCAAAATCAGATATTGTTACTGTCGGAAAGGGAGATGACGAGAAAATTTATGCACTGTCCCATTCTGATATCACGGGATGGACTATTGTGGGATGCATGAATATGTCTGAACTTTTACGAAACAGCAGACAGACAAGAAGTATTTATGTGCTGGTAGCAGTGGGCTGATCATAGTTGCTCTTCTGATTTCCAGCCTGATTGCCGGAATATTACGCTGCCGATCCAGAAGCTTCGTGATTCCATGAAAAGTGTGCAGAAAGGAAATTTTGATATTGAAGATATAGAGGTGATTTCCGACAATGAAATAGGAAGTCTTTACCAGATCTTTAATGTGATGACACAGAGATACGGGAATTAATGGAGCAGAATGTAAAGGAGCAGGAGCAGAAAAAAATAGAACTGAAAGCCCTGCAGTCGCAGATCAATCCACATTTTCTGTATAATACGCTGGATTCTATTATCTGGATGGCTGAAGGAAAGAAGAATGAGGAAGTGGTGATAATGACGGCTTCTCTGGCGCGACTGCTCAGACAGAGTATCAGCAAGGAGGATGAGCTTGTAACAGTCGGACAGGGAGATTGAATATGTCGAAGTTACCTCACGATCCAGAAGATGCGCTACAAGGATAAGCTGGAATGTGAGATAAAGAGCAGATCCATCCATTACAAGGTACCTATCATTCGTCTGGTATTGCAGCCGCTCGTGGAGAATGCAATTTATCATGGCTTAAAAATATAAAGACAGTAAAGGACTGATGACAGTACATGGATATAAAGGTGAGAATACATTAATCGATATTACGGACGATGGTGTGGGAATGGATGAGGAAACTCTGAAACATATTTATGATAAGCATAAGGTGAATTACCGTTCAATGGAGTTGGGGTGTACAATGTGCAGCAGCGTCTGGTTTTTATATTACGGAAAAGATTATGGCATTATCTATCACAGTGAAAAAGGAAAGGGAACCACAGCATCTGTTGTAATTCGGAATACAGGAGGAATCCCATGAAAAAGTCATAAAAAAGGATTATAACAGTTGCAATCCTTATGGCGGCAGCAGTGGTGATTTTTGCCGGAATCCTGAAACCGAAAAAAAACAGATGAAAAATGCTCCCTCATTTATATTCCGAAAAGATCAGGGATAACCAATGATTTCTGGACTTCGGTAATATCCGGCTGTAAGATGGCGGCAGGAATATGAATCTGACCTTGAAATCCTGGCTCCGGATAAAGAAGAGAATATAGAAGAACAGAATAAACTTCTGAAAAAGGCCATTGAGCAAAAAAACCGGATGCGATTCTGTTTTCTCCTTCCAGCATGGATGCATCAAGATGAACTTCTGAAGGAAGAAAAGAAAAGGAATCCGTATTACCATATATTGATTCCTATACAAAAGAAGAATTGCAGGATCTTACAGTTGCCACAGATAATGTGAATGCGGGACAGGATGTTAGGAGAGTATGCCAGAAAATTAATCGATAAAGATTCAAAGATAGCCATTGTCAGCCATGTAAAAGGTGTTTCCACGGCTGTGGAGAGAGAACAGGGATTCAGGAAGGTCTTGGTGACTATGCTGATAACATAGTAGATATTGTCTACTGTAACTCACTCTATGAGAAATCCTATGAACTGGCGCAGGAACTGATGAGGAAATATCCGGATTTGGAACTGATTGCAGGAATGAAACGAATATTCTGCAGTTGGTGTGGGAAGAGCAGTCAGTGATGCAGGAGCGAAAGATAAGATCGCAGTAGTTGGTGTGGACTGTTCTCAGGAGGCCATCAATCTTATGGAAATGGGCGTTTATAAGGGAATTATTGTGCAGAAAGCATTCCGGATGGGGTATATCGGAGTGGAAGAAACCATTCATATGCTTAACGGGGATGCAGTAGAGAAGAATATTGATTCAGGATGCGAGCTGGTTACGCCGGGAGAATATGTATAACAGTGATATTGAACGGGCTGATCTTCCCGTTTAGCTGACTGACGCGTTGAAACGACTGCGTAATATAAAGTGGATAAAAAGAAGCAAAAAGGTTAAATATTTCCGGATGAAAAAAAGGAAATATTTAACCTTTTTTGGAAGATATTTATTACAATTATCCGACAGGTATTATAATAACCAAGAAAACACAAGATACGAAAAAACGTAAGGAGGGTGAAAAACTTGGAAAAGTTGAAACAAAAATCCAATCGTGAAAAAACTCGGTCTGAACAGAATCCTGTTGTCTGTATTCTGATTCTGATGTTCGTAGTTTTCAAAGTAGTTCTTGGAAACAAGTTTCCGGCTGTTGATGACAGTATCAAATCTACTTTGAACTATGTATACTTCCTGGGCTTTTCTATCACTTGGAGTAACATTTGTAATTGCCACTGGAGGAATCGATTTCTCCATTGGACCTGTAATGTTCTGTTGTGCCCTGTCTCAGGTTACTGCATGAATTCTTATCATGTACCTTGTGCAGCAGCAATGGTGATCTGTATCCTGATCGGATTTGCATTTGGCGTGTTTAATGGCTGGATGGTATCTTATATGTCAGTTCCGCCATTTATCATTTCCATGGCATCTATGAACATTGCAAAAGGTATTGCATCTGTATTTACAAAGACACAGTCTGTAAGCTGGCCACTGGGAAGTGATCCTGTAAACGGATGGTTCAGAAATATCGCATCCTATAAGGGATTCCCTGTAGGGACTTGTGATTTTCCTGGCATGGCAGTGATCTGTGGAATTATTCTTTATAACACAAAACCGGGACGTTATATCCTTTGTCTTGGTTCTAACAGCGAAGCAGTAAGACTCAGCGGTGTTAATACAAAAAAATGGAGAATGCTTGCTTATGTGATCTGCGGGTTCTTGTAGGTATTGGAGCACTCTTCTTTGTTGGTGCATACACAACTGTTCAGCCTGGTTACGGCGATCAGTACAACAATGAGGCTATTGCAGGCTGCGTTATGGGTGGTACATCCATGGTTGGCGGACTTGCTTCCATCGGCGGTACAGTCATCGGCGTATTTATCATCTCTTCTTCAGCAGGGTATCATGGCATTTGGTCTTGGTAAAGGACAGCAGATGATCATTACAGGTATCATTGTTATTGTAGCAGTTTACGCTGACGTTCTGCAAGACGCAGAAAGAACTGATCATAAAGGGAGGATGTCGAATAATGGGTGAAGTTATTTTAACTATGAAGGATATTGATAAGTCCTTTCCTGGAGTTCATGCATCTGGATCACGTTAATTTTGAAGTGAAACGCGGTGAAGTTCTTGCACTTATGGGAGAGAACGGAGCCGGAAAGTCAACTCTGATGAAGGTGCTCACAGGTATTTACACAAAGGATTCAGGAACAATTACATATGAAGGTAAAGAAGTTGAATTTCAAAATACAAGAGAAGCGCAGGATGCAGGTATTGTAATCGTGCATCAGGAGCTGAACATGGTAGGTGATTTAACAGTTGCACAGAACATTTATCGGTCGTGAATTCAAAAAAGGTTACAATCGATGATAAGAAGATGAATGAAGATTCAAAGAAATTGTTCGATAGGTTGAATTAGACATTGATCCAAAAGAAAAAATGTCAATTTGACAGTCGGAAAACAGCAGATGTGTGAGATCGCAAAAGCGGTTTCCTTTGATGCAAAGTAATTATCTTTGATGAGCCGTCAGCAGCACTGACAGAGGCAGAGATTGAAGAAATGTTCAAAATCATAAGGGATCTGAAGAAAAAAAGACATTGCGATGGTATATATATCACATCGTATGGATGAGATCAAAGTGATCACAGACCGTGTAACCGTTATGCGTGACGGTTCTTATGTAGGAACACTGATCACAAATGAATGTACAAAAGAAGACATCATCAACATGATGGTTGGACGTGTCATTTATGAAGATCCTAAGACGGAAAGTGCCGTGCCGGAGGATGCACCGGTTGTGTTAAAAGTAGAACATCTGAATGCAGGCAAGATGGTACAGGATGTAAGCTTTGAACTTCACAAGGGTGAGATTCTTGGTTTCTCTCGGTCTGATGGGAGCAGGACGTACAGAGACAGCCAGAGCTTTATTCGGAGCAGATCCGAAAGAGAGCGGAGATATATATGTTAACGGTAAGAAAGTGACGATCAACTGTCCACAAGATGCTGTTAAGTGTGGTATCGGATATCTTTCAGAAGATAGAAAGCGGTATGGAGTAGCTGTTCAGAAGACTGTCGCTGAAAACACGACAATGGCTACTGTACATCAGTTTATGAAAGGTATTTTCATTAACAGGAAGAAAAAGAAGCGGCAGTGGCACAGGAATATGTAGATGCATTGGCAACAAAAACTCCTAGTGTGGATCAATTAGTTGTGAACTTATCTGGTGGTAACCAGCAGAAGGTCGTTATCGCAAAATGGCTGACACGAGACAGTGAGATCCTTATTTTCGATGAGCCGACCAGAGGTATTGATGTTGGTGCCAAGAATGAAATTTACAAGTTAATGAACAGACTGGCAGCAGAAGGTAAATCTATTATTATGATCTCGTCTGAGATGACAGAAATCCTGCGTATGAGCGATCGTATCGTGGTTATGTGCGAAGGCAAGAAAACAGGTGAGATTGGTATTGCGGAAGCAACTCAGGAAAAGATTATGAATCTTGCAACTCGCGAGATCGATTAGGAGGAGAAGGAAGATGTCAAAGAAAACAAACTTTGGTAAAATAAATGGACGTGAAGCCATGGTAGTCGGCATCATCATTGTGATGGTTGCACTCTTCAGTATTCTTAGTCCTACGTTTAGAACTTATTCAACATTTGTAAGCGTATTAGATATGTCTTACTACATTGCGCTTATGGCGATCGGAGTAACATTCACATTGATCACCGGCGGTGTAGATCTTTCGATTGGTACAGGTCTGATCTGTTATTCCCTGTTTGGTGGATATCTGATCGTACACAAAGATGTGCCTGTAGTGGTAGCATTGATCGCATGTCTGGTACTCAGTATTCTGATTGGTGCTTTAAATGGTTTGCTGGTAGCCATTATGGATCTGCCACCTTTCCTTGCAACTCTTTGTACCTGCATGATAACAAGAGGTCTTGGTTCTTTGCTCAGTGGCGGATTTGGTGTTTCCTGGTACCGTCTTCCTTAGAGCCGGAAGGATGGTTCAGAAAGATTTTCAGGTTTACGGTAAATGGAAAGGTAATTCCAATTGGTATTGTAGTTGTTGTAGTGCTTGTTCTTCTTATGAATTTTATATTAAAACATACGAAGATCGGACGTTATACAATTGCTATCGGAAGTAATAAAGAAGCAACAAAGTTAGCTGGTGTAAATGTTAAATTTTATCATGTGTTTGCATATGTGATCTCTGGTTTCTTTGCCGGACTTGCAGCAATTGCATATTCAGCAACATACGTAACAATTTATCCGGGTTCAGGAGCAGGATTCGAGCTGGATGCTATCGGTGGAGCGATTGTCGGAGGCGTATCTGCCAGCGGTGGTGTTGGTACGATCACAGGAGCATTCCTTGGTGTTTTAGTCATTACACTTATGAAAGTTGGTTTACCATTCATTGGATTACCAAAATTCCGGTAAGTGTAGGTTGACACATGGGGTGTTGATTTTGTACTTTTAGACAAAGAAGATAATATTGTTGGACAGACAGTTGGTTATCGCGATCACAGAACAGAGGGAATGGATGAGGAAGTGTATAAGATTATTTCAGAAGATGATCTATATGCAAGAACCGGTATCCAGAAAGCAATCTATAACACGATCTATCAGCTGATGGCAGTGAAAAAGAAACATCCGGAATATCTGGAAAAAGCAGACGCAATGCTGATGATCCCGGATTATTTCCATTTTAAATTGAGTGGAAAGAAAGTACAGGAATATTCAGAAGCGACAACTTCCCAGTTGATAAACCTCTGGGAGAGATTGCAACAGTTATCTACACAAGTCTTGCAGAATGCTATGCAAAGACAGCAAAAGAGCTGGAAGAGATGACAGGCAGGACTTACAGCCGTATTCATATCGTGGGCGGCGGTTCCAACGCAGGATATCTCAATGAGCTGACTGCAAAGGCAACAAAGAAAGAAATCCATGCAGGTCCAGGAGAGCAACTGCAATCAAAAATATCACAGCACAGATGCTGAAAGCAGAAGAGTTTAAAACCATTGAAGAGGCTCGTACTATCATTCATGAATCCTTTGGTGTAAAGTTTATAAATAATAATAAAAAAAGGGGAACAGGGTATTGGCTCTGTTCCTTTTTGTGTTCCAACTGTTCACTCCGTTCACACAGTAACGAAACAGGGACATTGTTATTGAACAGGTGAGTTAACGGCAAGGGAATATGTTGACTATCATGGGGTTTCAAAGTATAATGATGGCTGGTGAATTGGAGCGGAAATACAGGTGATTCATCAGAGGTAAGTGATTGATTTTAATAGATAAAAGGCAGGTTATATATGAATACAATTAGTGTGGAAGAGCTGGAGAAGATTGATTCTTCTAAGATTACGATCGTGGATGTGCGGCCGGCGGATCAGTACAGCAGGGATCTTTCGGGGGCAGTGAATATTCCGCTGGATGAGTTTGAGGAAAGAATGGAGTCTGTGGACAGGGAGAAGATGGTGTATGTTCTCTGTCATACGGGGGACAGAAGCCGGATTGTGTGGAGAAGCTGAGTGATGCAGGGTATGAGGCTGTGAATATTGAAGGTGGATATCGTGCGTATCTGAGACTTTCTCTGAGCCGTTTTATGGAGAATGATGCTAAGGGCAGAAGGAACTGAAGACGAAAGAGATTGAGCACAGTATTATCAAGACGTTCAGAAAAGACAGTCTGGAGACCGTTTACAAGGCTTTGAATCAGTATCAGCTGATTCAGGAGGGAGATAAGATTGCTGTCTGTATTTCAGGTGGTAAAGGACTCTATGCTGATGGCGAAGCTGCTTCAGGAGCTGAAGCGTCATGGGAAAAGATTCATTTTGAACTGGTGTTTCTGGTAATGAATCCGGGCTATAATGCGGATAACTGGAAGATTATTCAGGATAATGCAGAGCATCTGGGGAATTCCTCTTACGGTTTTTGAAAGTGATATTTTGATACAGTGGCAGAAATTGAGAATAATCCATGTTACCTGTGTGCGAGAATGAGACGTGGTTATCTGTATTCTCATGCCAAGGAGCTGGGATGTAATAAAATTGCACTTGGGCATCATTTTGATGATGTAATCGAGACGATCCTCATGGGAATGCTGTACAGCGGCAAGATTGAGACGATGATGCCGAAGCTGCACAGCCAGAACTTTGAGGGAATGGAACTGATCCGCCCCATGTATCTGATCAAAGGAATCTGCGATCAAGGCATGGAGAGATACCAATGGGCTGCATTTCATTCAGTGTGCATGCCGTTTTACTGAGAAACTGTGTAAGCTGTGGGGGCGGACGTGGTTCCAAGCGTGATGAGATGAAAGAGCTGGTTGCGCAGTTTAGAAATACAAGCAGTGTGATTGAGACGAATATCTTTAACAGTGTGCGGGATATTAATCTTCGTACTGTTATGGGATATCATAAAGATGGAGAATACTATAATTTCCTGGATGACTATGATCAGCGTGGAAATAAGGGCGCTGATAAGGAAAAAAAGAATGATAACAGCAAAATCTTCATTTGTGGAAGAGAAATACACTGCTCAGTATTATAGTGGGAACGGTTGTCTGTATGTTTCTGGTGCAGGTGGTGTTCTAAAAGGAGGAATCCATGACCTTACAGGAGATTCTTGAAAGTGTAAAAAGTGGTTCTGTATCTGTGGAGGAGGCAGAGAGAATCCTTAAGAAAGAAAGTTATGAAGAAATGGGATATGCGAAGCTGGATACAAGCCGCAAGGCAAGAACCGGTTTCTTGGGCAGAAGTAATCTACTGCAGTAATAAGGCAGATGAACATCTTCTGAATATTTTGAAAGATTATACAGAGAAGACGGTGAGGTATTCGGAACCAGAGCTTCCCAACATCAGTATGAACTGGTGAAGGAGAAGTTTCCGGAGACAGAATATGATCCGATCTCGCGTATCTTAAAGGTTGAAAAGAAAGATAAGAAGCGTATTGGTAAGATTGCGGTGTGTTCAGCAGGAACTGCAGATATTCCGGTTGCTGAGGAAGCTGCACAGACAGCGGAATATTTTGGCACAAATGTTGAACGGATTTATGATGTGGGAGTCAGCGGAATGCATCGTTTATTCTCAGACTGGGACGATCCAGAGTGCGAACTGTAATTGCAGTTGCGGGAATGGAGGGAGCTCTTGCCAGTGTGATGGGCGGTCTGGTGAGCAGACCTGTGATCGCAGTACCGACTTCTGTGGGTTATGGTGCAAGTATGCATGGTCTTTCGGCACTTCTTACCATGATCAATTCCTGTGCGAATGGGATTGCTGTGGTGAATATTGATAACGGCTACGGTGCCGGCTATCTGGCAACACAGATCAACCGTCTGGCAGCAGGTACAGATGAAAGGAAATTGATTATGGGGAAAACATTATATCTGGAATGTTATTCAGGGATAAGTGGTGATATGACGGTTGCGGCTCTTTTGATCTGGGAGCTGATCGCTCAGTGCTGGACAGGGTGCTGAAGAGTCTTAAGGTATCAGGATTTGAGACAAAGATCAGCAGAGTTGTGAAGTCCGGAATAGATGCATGTGATTTTGATGTTGTGCTGGATAAAGAGCATGAAAATCATGACCATGATATGGAATATCTGCATGGACATCATCATGAAGGCCATGAGAGCAATCACGCCCATGGCACAGGAACAGCGCAAGACCATCACCATCACGAACACCGTGGAATAAAAGAAATTACCTATATTATAGAGCATAGCGCAATGACTGAGAATGCAAAGAAGATCGCATTGCGTATATTTGAAATTCTTGCAGAGGCAGAGAGTAAAGCACACAATGTTCCTGTAGATCAGGTGCATTTTCATGAAGTGGGAGCAGTGGACTCTATTGTGGATATTGTGTCTGTGGCAGTCTGCCTGGTTAATCTGGATGTTACAGAGGTGATCGTTCCTGTTCTCTGTGAGGGACGGGGAACTGTCCGTTGTCAGCATGGCATCCTGCCAATCCCGGTTCCGGCAGTTGCAAATATAGTAAGTGCCAATCATTTATATCTGAAAATGACAGAGGTAGAGGGTGAACTTGTAACGCCTACAGGTGCGGCGATAGTGGCAGCAGTGAAAACAAAGGATAAACTTCCGGAAACATTTGAAATCCAGAAGATTGGAATCGGTGCAGGTAAACGCCAGTATGAGTGTCCGGGAATCCTAAGGGCAATGATTATCTCACAGAGCGCAGAAACAGATGAAGAAAAGGCTCAGACAGAAGAATTCAAAAACCCGGAAATCGGAAATAATCCGAAGGCTGAAAATCAGGAAACCAAAGATACGATTATCAAGATGGAGACAAACATTGATGACTGCAGTGGAGAAGTTCTGGGATTTGTCATAGAACGTCTGATGAAAGCCGGTGCCAGAGATGTGCATTATGTGCCTGTTTTTATGAAAAGAACAGACCTGCATGGGTTCTGAATGTGATCTGTAAGGGAAGAAGATATAGAAACGCTTCAGAATATTATTTTTTGAAGAAACTACTACGATTGGAATTCGTTATAGCATAATGGAACGTACGATTCTTCCCAGAGAAACGAGAACCCTTCCGACTCCATGGGGAGAAGTTCTGGCAAAGGTATGCACTTTGAATGGAAAAGAGCAGCTTTATCCGGAATATGAGAGTGTTGCACAGCTGAGCAGAGAAAAAGAGATCCCATTTGCAGAAATTTTACCGTTATATTGTTTTGGCAAATAAAGATAAAGAATAACAATGTAAAGAAAAACAGTCACATACTTGAGTGAATGTCTCAACATTCATCAGATGTATGTGACTGTTTTTTTATTATTTTTATGAGGTGACTTCTGGTTCAGTTCTATCTGCTGCCTGGTACTTTTTGCAATTCAGGCAGGGAAAGTTGTCTGATTCGGTTAAATTACAGAGTGCTTACACCGTCATCATCATAACGGTCATATTCAGCTCCCTCATATCCGATCATGCGGATAGTAGAAGGATCGATATCCTTTACTGTCTGCGCAACATCAGCAACCGGGATTGCTTTTTTCCTTTGCGGATGAATAGTGGAACTTCATTCAGGGCAACTTCTACATAGTGATGTCCTTTTCGAGGATTTCCTGAGAGATGGTTCCATCCGGCAAGAATTTTACGAACATCATTTCTTCTGGCAGATATACATAGCGGCCTTTTGCATTCTGTGTGTGTAAACTGGTGCGATCATGATTTCGTTTCCAAGGAGAAGCTGATCTTCTACCTGAGTTGCGAATGCATCCTCTGTAGTCAAATGCCAGCGGACGGAACATCATATCATCGTTTAATGCTGCCTTCATGTATTCACTGTACAGATATGGAACAAGGCGATATCTGACACCGATCACATGACGGAAGTCTTCGATATTTTCAAACTGGTAAGCTTCCCTGTTCTCTGGTTCCCAGAGCGGAGTAGTTTCTCATAAGAGGTGTGTGAATACACCCAGTGCCAGCCAGCGAAGTACCAGGTCACGTGGTATCTGCGCCGAATCCGCCCAGATCCGCACCTGTGTAAAGGAAACCGCACATATTCAGGGATGGAAGCATCTTTAAGTTCAGAAGGATGTGTGACCACCAGGATTTATTGTCTCCCATCCAGATTCCGCCGTATCTGTGCATTCCCACATAGGAGGAACGGGAGAACATCAGGAAACGTTTGCCAGGTGCGATTTTTTTCAAATGCTTCACCTGCTGCACGGGTCATGTTATAGCCAAACAGGTTATGTACCTTGTCGTGGCGGATCTTCTGACCGTTTACATTGTGATAGAAGCGTTTGTAATCTTCCGGATTATTTGCAAGTCCTTTTTACCTTTGCGCCAAGAACGAATCCAGATGTTTCTTCATTGTCCATGAAGTTGTCTTTGATGTATTCTTTTAATTCAGCAACGCCTTCCGGTGTGCAGAACATTGCAGGCTCGTTCATGTCATTCCAGAAACCGTCAATTCCTTTGGAAATGAGACGTTCATATTTCTGTCCGAACCATGCTCTGGCATCTGCGTTCAGGACATCCGGGAAATGAGTCCAGCCCGGCCATACAGCGGAAACGAAATCACTGCCGTCTTCACGTTTGCAGAAGTAGTTCTTCTCAACGCCTTCTTCATAAACATCATAGCCAGCCTCTACCTTGACACCTGCATCGATGATCGGGACAAGGTGGATGCCTTTTTTCTTTCATTTCATTGACATAGGCCTCAAAGTCAGGGAAGTTTTCCTGATTGACTGTGAAATCTTTGTAGTCTTCCATGTAATCGATATCCATGTATACCATATCGATTGGAATATTGTTTTCACGATATCCGTCAGCAGCTTTTCTGAAGTCATCAGCAGTTGTATATCCCCAGCGGCTCTGACCGAAACCAAATGCGAATTTAGGCGGGATATAGCTTCTTCCGATGATTTTACGGAACTGTTTTACAATATCGTAAGGAGTTTCACCCTCAATCACATACAGATAAAGGTCTGCATCCTCACAGGTGATCTTTAACTGGGAAGAGAGTGTGTAACCGATATCAAACTTCAGTTTTCCGGGATAATCAACGAAGAGACCGAAAGTCTGCTTTCCGGAGATTACGAGGAAGTTGTGTGCTCCGTAGAGGAGATTTTATCTTCTGTATGGTTTGGCTGGT
>VOFH01000604.1_pt1 | contig 46548 bp, 84 predicted proteins | sample 5384091 | NCBI WGS metagenome assembly VOFH01 (sample SAMN12384727, study PRJNA508395) | human gut metagenome | isolation source: healthy gut G | host: Homo sapiens
CTATGGTATGTCAAGGGCGCCTGAGAAAATCGGGCGTTTATTTACCCTTGATATGTGATTGGATCTATGCTTAATCGATATCCATCGGCTGGATCCGATCCCCAAAATAGATGCATAACTGATCCAGTGTCAGACCCCAGTCCCAAGCCTTTCCGGTCCATTTTTTTGTGACATCCATCATTGCCAGATAGAGCATCTTGAAAAGTGCATCATCTGTCGGAAAAATAGTCTTGGATTTTGTAACCTTGCGTAGCTGGCGGTTAAAATTTTCGATGGAATTTGTAGTGTATATTAATTTACGTATCTCAGATGGATATTTAAAATATTGTGGATAATTGTGTCCAGTTATTTCTCCAGGATCCAATGGAAGCAGGATACTTTTTACCCCATTTTTCTTCCAGATCATCCAAGGGCTGTGAGTGCAAGATCCTCTGTATCTGCTTTGTAAACCAGCTTTAAATCTGCCATAAATGGTCTTAGATCTTTGTAAGAGATAAACTTTGTAGAATAACGAATCTGATGTACAATACACCTCTGGATCTCCGCCTGCGGGAATACTGCATGAATCGCATCCCCGAATCCGGTCAATCCATCCACAGATACGATCATGATATCCTCTACACCTCGGTTTTTTATCTCGTTGAGTACGGACAACCAGTATTTTGCACTTTCATTTCCTCCTACCCACATGCCGAGGACCTCACGTTTTCCGTTCAGTTTAACACCTATAGCAACGTAAACTGCCTTTTTTACCGTTCGATTGTCCTCCCGAACATGGAAATGTACCGCATCCATAAAAACAATGGCATATTTTCTTTCCAGCGGCCGGTTTTGCCATTCTTTTGCGATAGGAAGGATTCGATCTGTCATATGTGATATCATTTCTGCTGATGCATCCACACCATAAACATCTTTGAGATGAGCGGAGATATCCCTTGTCGTCATTCCTTTTGCATACATAGAGAGTACCTGATCTTCAATGTTTGAGATATCTGTCTGATTCTTTTTCACAATCTGCGGTTCAAACTCTCCCTTTCGATCTCGTGGTATATCCAGATCGATCGTTCCCATTGAAGAGGTGACTGTTTTAGGACTATAACCATTACGGCTATCGTCTGTCTCTTTGTTCTTGTAGTCATACTTGGAATATCCAAGGTGATCATCCATTTCAGCTTCTAACATACCTTGCAGCGTTTCGCCTAACAGGTCTTTCAGCATGTCCTGGATATCCTGAGCATCCTTTGGTTGATAGTGTTCCAACAAGCTGTTGATGAACGCTTTGCGTTCTGGATCCATTTTTCTTCTTCGTGCCATAAAAAATCCTCCGAATTGATATTTATTTTAACAGAATTCTTTTTTTTTGTTTTCATGGTAAATAAAAATCACATTCTCCCATTCCTACATATACTGGTGTTGCAAACCTATCAGAATGATTATATAACGCAAATGGGGAAAGTTAAATGACATTTTCCGTTTTTATATGTCAATAAATAATTCCCCATTCTTTCCCATCTTCTTTACTCCACCTTTTAAGATCTCGGCAATAATCTCCTCCCACACCATCGTCATTTGTCGGTGCATATTCTACTGTAAATTCCTGTCCAGCTAACGAAAAGTATATTTATTTTCAGATTCTTCTTTGTGTATCTCATCTTTGGATAATTTATGTGATAATTTGCTTTCTAATATGTCTTTCGTGTAATTGGATGCGTCAAATAACTTTGAATTAACAAACCAGTTTGCCTTGATTTCTCCCCCTTTTGAAAAATCTGTGCCGTCCAATGTAAATATATAAGACATGATTGGATATAATGCGTTTTCACCTAAGCCTACTACTTGTTCAAAGGTGTCTGACCTGATTCCATTTGTATCATTTTTAAATGGTCCGTCAACATAACGTGCTCCCACACCATCTGCCATATAAAATACAATTTCCTGATCACCATCGTTATCCATGTCTGCAAATTCCAACACTGGATAATCATACAGATAATCAGCTACAATTGGAATATTTCCAGATCCACCAGACCCGACAAATAACTGTTTTCCCTTTCGGATAACGGTAACATGTTCTCCGGCATACTCACCATCCTGTGCCGTAACCTCATACATCCACAAATCATCTTTTCATTCTTGGCCACCAATGATACCGGATTGTCCCAGATATTCGTATTCAATGGAACTAAATCCGTCCCAGATACCATATCCAGAGTAATTCCATAGACGTTATGATTTACATCGTTTGAATCAACTGTATTTTCTACCTTTTCAGCTGTTTTTTAACAGCTTCTTCTTTAACGGTTTCCTGCTTTTGTACATTGTCCTGCTTCTGTTGATTATAATATACAGCTGCACCTCCTACACTTCCAGCTATAACAATCCCAATTATTGCTTTCGTTACTGTACTATGTAGAATTCCGTGTTTTAAACCACCTTTTGTTACACTCACAACCTTTCCAGCTCGTTTCATCGATGAAGCAGATTTACCTGTATTATCGCCTGCTTCCTTCACTGTATTATACATCTGATGATCCGTCTCATTGCCAATATCCGGTTTTTGGATGTTTAGTTTAATTTTGTTGTATAACGGCATACATGCTGCATCCGTGAATGTCGGCATATATAACATATCGTACTGATCCAGCAACCACAGGAAGAATACAATTGGAGACATGCTGTATAGTTTCGTTCCCTGTTTCTCCAGTTCAATGACTTTCTTTTCAATGGCAGCTTTTCCTCTCCTGCAGTTCGTCCTTACAGATCCGATCGGCATATCCAGTTCTTTTGCAATCTCAGATTCCTTTATATTGTTTCATCCATAGTAAGATTACCATCCGCTGTTTATCAGATAACCCATCCAGGATCTGATCAATCAGTTCCTTTGTAGTCTCTGCGTCGATATGCGCTTCTGGATTAAATTCTCTGGAATATGTTGGCACGGCAAGCTGATCCATGCCTTCTTCTTCGTCGTCTGATACAGTAGTTTTCCATTGAATCAGGTTATTTTTCTAATTTGAGATGCCGGCCGTAATCCATGCAGGTATTTCTTGCGATCATTTTAGCCCAGCCCGGATATTTTCCTGGTTCTTTAAGCGTATGCAGCTGTTCAAAAATTTTGATAAATATAGTTTGAAGAAGATCTTCCTGGTCCTGCCGGTTATGGACAAAGAAAGCCACCTGTTTTTGAGCAATTGGAAAAAGTAAACCGGTATAATGATTCGCTGGCTGAATCATCATGCTGCTTTACTTTTTCTATACAGTCTATATAATTAAAATCTGTTTCCATGTTTTCCTCCGCATATATATAAATAATTCTATTATATTGAATAATTTTTATATATTATATTAGATGTAATTATTATATACTTTTTACAATGCTATAACAGAAAAAACGACAGCCTTACGGCTGCCGCTATAAAACTTAATTCACCTCATCGTAATCTTCTTCCTTAAATGTATGTCCTGCTGGGGCTTCTGTCTGATTAATGAAATCATCAACGTTCTGGAAATCAAAACTAAGTGTTTTTGTTCCCTTTAATGCTATATTATAGGATCCATCATCCATCCTTGCCATTGTAAATCCTTTTTTCCTTATATACATCACTATATGACATCGTGAACAATTTGTATGAACCGTCTACCTGTTCTTTGCTCATAACAGAATTAAATGGAATTGCGTAATCATCATCCTCCATTCGATCACTTTTTGCATGAATATGAAAAGCACCTATTACACTAATTTCTTTAGTCTCCGGAGCATTGCGAACTAAAATATGAGCAATTTCAACGCTCTTTAATTTTGACTGCATATGAATTCCCATAAATTCTTTATACATATTTGCTGTTAAATTTACATCAGATGAATCAAAAGCCTCAGATGTACCATAATAATTAGTTAATGTATTTGAATAATCTGACGTAGAACTATCAACATTAAACAATGTATTTCCAAAATTGTTTAGCAATGTACTGACCTCTTCCTTTAGAGCTTTCTTTTCATTATTGCTTGAAAAGATATTGTAATTATCAATAATTCTGAAATCAGCATGCTTTAATACGCGATCCTCATCCGGTTTTTCCAGTTTCTTTTCCGTTTTCTTTGATGTCTGTTCCAACAGTTTTTCTTCTGCTTTATGTGCGTGAAATAAATATCCACCAACAAGAAGAAGAATTGCAATTAAAATCACACCAATTACTGTAAGTTTCTTTTTTCATTCTTTGTCCCCCTTACTGTACCCTTTGTGTTGCGGATCCATTCGTTTCTACCGTACCCAAATCATTAACATGAATGTTAAAGCTGTCTCCAGTAGACACCCATCCTGTTTTCTGTTCTCCATCCACTTTAACACTTCCACCTTTTCCATTGGATACCAATTTTTCATTATAGTATAAAATATTTTGTGATTTACTGTCAACCAGATACTCTACAACATCATAGGTCACATACATGCTTACTGTATATGTAGCTTCCTGTTCTGCAACCACGACATAATCTCCCGCTTCATTACTGCTAAACTGGAATGCATGCTGCGGATTATCTGTTTCAGCCGAACGAATTGGTTTACCGCTATTTTCTTCACCTTTTTTATAAACACTCCACCTTCTTTTTTTATCAGATGTATAATCTACATTATCTATTTGATCATCCTGTACTTCATAAATATGATAGTCTTTCAAATAAACAACATCTGCATAGTCTTCCATCTGATTTGATGAAGAACTTCCCGATTCAGAACTTACATGATTTCCTGCTGAATTTCCTGATGTACTTCCAAAACGATTTTGCCAATCCTGAAATCTTCCTATCCAGCTATAAGAATCATTCATTCCTTTCCACAACAAATCATTTCGTATTCCTTGATAAAATCCTCTTCCTCCAGTGCTGGTTCCACTAATTGCGAAGTATGGCGTATTCTGCTGCTCAAAAAGAGAATTTTTGTCCGGTTCCATCTAATGTTGCAAGAGACCGCATAGTTTCACTGGCATATAGATTTTCATTTTTGCAATTGCTTTCTTTATTTTTTTTACTTTATCTTTCGATAAAGATTTTATATCTGTTTTAGCATCAAGCTTTCTTTTGGGAAGTGTACCATTCCTTTCTGACTGGGTATTATAAAATGCATCTACATTATCCTGTCCAAGATATCCTGAAAAATTATCAATATGCGATAAGAAATTTTGAATATCATTTCTTGCAATTGTTGTATATCCTTTTAATAAAATATCTGGATCCCATCCATTGATATTGTAACCAATCTTTTGACCATTTTTTGTCTCATCCATGGATGAAGCAAGGTCCTTCCATTTTTTTATTGCATCCAAAGCTGATTGTTTTTCATTGTTTGCATTTAACTCTGCCTGTGTGGAATGATAAGAACTGCCGCTACTAGAAGTTGTATTTTTGTTACCGTGACCAGATGATTCCGTTCCTTGATTTCCATTAGATACCATTCCTACAGATTCACCTACATTAATATTTGCATTTGTATCAGCATAAACATGCGAAACACACATAAGCGTGCTTGAAGCAAGACAAGTCATGGATAATATAAGCATTTTTCTTATTTTCACTATTAATCTCCTCCCTATTTAATAACCCCTCCTTGTGTGTTGAGGAGGGGTTATTTTCTTACTGTGGAATTTTATTCATCGTGTCATTGAATTTTTCATCTGCTGTGTCATTAGCTTTATTTATGTAATCTCCAATCGTTGTTCCTACTTTTAATAAAAAGACTCAGTAAGAAAACAGAAATCACCACAATGCCGGCCGCCTGAATAACTTCCATTCCTGATTCGTCATGTATAAAATTATTCGTGTACGCTTTTAATTTTTCCATCATTGAATTTGCCTCTTTACTTTGCATAATAAAAACTCCCTTCTACTAAAATTATTGTGTATTTCTGCCTGAAAATACAGGCTGGAAAAAGCATATGTTGTTTAACCATTCATATATAGTATGATAGAAAAGAAATCGCACAAATTTATCATCTGTGAAATTGACTATAATATCTATGAGCAGCTGCATATCTATTAGCCATTGCCGGAATACCAGCACGCTCATATGATTCTTCGAAATTCTTCGTTGCCTTTTCTATATCTGTTTCCTGCTTGAATCCGTTAATACCATTCGGATACATATGTTGCATTTTGATGTTGCAGTTGATTCTCCTCCAGATAATTCATATATCATAAAATCGAGCTGACACGCTAGATTATCCCACGTTTTTCCTCTTGCCTGGGCAAATGTATCCAGATTCTTCCATCGACCGCTCTTTGTTTTATAATTTTCCAATTGAAATAATCCGGCGGCCGGACCGTTCCCTTGTAATTTCGTAGAATCAAATCCGCTTTCCTGTTCGATATTTCCTAATACCCCGCAGGCAGCCTCATCTGTAAAACCATTCTGTTTTAAGTAATTGAATACCTGTTCCTGACAATTTGAACCACTTAATCCATCCAGATTTTCTACAGTGACAACGGCCTTTTTCCCATGCTCACCTGTTGTAATATAAGGATCTAACGTTTTTATTTTCGCTTTTACTGTTACAACGATACATGTTCCTGATTCCCATTTTGAGTATCCATCGGCATATTCAACAGATACTTTTATATTCTCTATATTTTTGTCTGTGCTTTCGCTTTCAGCTACTAACTGTGCCTGTTTTTGCGCATCTTCCATACTTGTACATACAGCCGCTGCTCTGCTTGCAGGCATAAGCATTTTATTAATATCATATAATCCATATGAAAACTGAATAAATGCACATAAAGAAACAACCAAACATAATATGATCAAAGCAACGGCAGTAAAACCTATCATTTCGCCATTTCCTTTTCTTAAGTATTTCTTTGTCAATATTATCTCCTTTCCTAATATGCTTCTACCGGTATGCGAAAGATATGGGTAGTATTATGTTTATATGTTTGTTCATAATTTTGAAATTTTACACATGCGTTTGGATTATCGCCATGTGTTCCGGAACCCTCCTGAGCATCCAATTGTTTGTCCGTTTCCAAAATAGAAAACAACATGCTGGATACCGTTACAAATAATGACATCTCCTGGCTGTAAATCATTCTTATCATTTACTTCATATTTTGTTCCGGCAAATTTCGCAACAAGACCAAATGTAGTCATATATGGACCTGTTGCACCGGCCTGTCGATAACACCAATATACAAAGCCAGAACAATCGAATTCATCAGGACCTTGTTTTCCCCAATAATAGCTGGAGCCAAGTTTGCTTTGGGCAATTCAATGATAGAGCCGCTTGAAATTCCGTTTTATTAAATTTTGTTGTAGAAGTACGATTCAGAGTATATCCTTTTTGCCCTTTATAACTATCTTTAATATATTGATCTGTCACAGATAAATCAATTTGTACTTCATCATCATCTTTTAGCTTATTTTTGTTTACTGTTACGTTTTTGGTATCTATTCCTGTATTTTTCTTGACGATAGACTGTAATTCTTTGGATTTTTTACGGCATCATTATAATTATTACCATCTGTTGCCATATATACCGCTGTTCCATCTGCGATAGAATCTGCGGCCATTTGCGCATCCCATCCATTATTTCTTTATAATAAATGTTTGTACAATAGCAAAAGTAATTGTAAGTAAAATAAGCATAATACCTGTTCCAAGAATCATGGAACCATTTCCTTTTCGAAATTTTTTCCGTATGTTAATTTTAATCATCCCTTTTTAATGCTCTATCATGACCATGGATGAAACCGTTGTTACTTTGGGTGTGATGAAGCAATTACTCTTTATATGTGCAACAATGGACACCGTAATAAAGTTCCCCTTTGTCCATTCTTTTTTTGCTTCCAGAAGCATAATCTACAGAGATTGACATTTCATTCAATGGCATTATCTGCGTATCCCCATATATTTCTCCAATCCTTTTTTTGCTTTTGCTTGAGCATCATCTATGCTTTCTTCTGTCACAAGTGAACGCCCTATATTCATAACCGCATCATTTAAAGTATGTCCGCATCTGGCATACATATATATTCCAACAATTTGTGAAAAAAAACCGATGAGGAAGAGAACAGCGATTGTATAACCAATGACTTCTCCATATCCTTTTTTCCAATTTATTTTTTTCAACATTACACCCCTTTTCTAACATGCTCTATTAATAACTTGCAAAATAACAAAACTAATTAAGATATATGGCGAAAAAGCGTAACTTATCTGATCAAAATCCTAATCTTTTTGTCAGCCAAAAGTCCTTAAGTGAAATAGTCAATATATTCATTGTATTTTTCCAGTTTTTAATGAATTGATGTAAGATCAATAATAATGCTGCAAGTCCTATTACATAACAGCTTTTGATGAAACCAAGAAACATTGCCATAACCATCCATAATTTAATGTCACCCAGTCCCATTAAACCAAACATTCCTATGATGAATAAAATAAATAAACTTAATACTCTTTCAAAAATTGAATATGGAGATGATATCCATCCAATTATCAATCCAATGCAAATAAGCCAATTTGGTATTTTCTGATATAAATAATCCCATATAGCTGCAATTACAAGAATTAAAATAATAGCATTTTGTCTCTCCTTTAATTGAATCCAGTGATAGCTTCCATCACCAACGGAAATACAATAAAGCCAATCATTGGCATGAATTGAAAAAATATGATTGGCATAAGAATCGTATTCGTAGCTTTTGATGCCCGTTCTTTCACCATCAATAAATGTGTTTGACGAATTTCTTTTTGTTTTCCTTGCAACAGAATGTACAACCGGAATACCTTTTTATAAGATGTTGAAATATCCATTGCAAAATCATTCAACGTTTCTACGTCATATTTTTCGGCCACATTTTCCACGGCTTGGTTCCATCCACTTATTCCTAATTTCATTTCCTGCATTGAAAATAAAAGTTCTTCTGATAACAATGACTGGAATTTTTGGCAAATAAAATAAATAGCGGTTTCAATCGGCATTCCTATTTCCAACTCCGGTTTTAGCAGATCTAAGAATCTTGGCAATTCATTTTCTATCTGTATTTTTCTTTCTATTGCCTTTTTATCAAGCTTTTTCTGATCATATATTGTAAAAAAAGAAAAAAGTAATAATACCTGGTAGTATAAAAGCAAAATTAATAAGTACAGATAATAAGCCGGAAACAATCAAGGCAAATAATCCATAAATATAATGAACAATCAGCTTCTTGGAATTTGGTTTTATTCTTAAAATTTTGCAGCTTTGATAATATTTTTCAATATCAATACCAAGTTTTACAGCTACCGCATCTGGATTCTTTGATCCCCAGATAGCACTATATACTTTTTAAGTAGAACTCATGGAACAGCCAATCATTGGGATGTTCTTTTTCCATATCTTGTTCTAAGTAATAATTTGTTATATTGTATTGTTGCAAACGCTATAATAAATAAAAAATAGCGGTTCCAATCATAAACGGTGCAAAATATCTATCTCCCATATTTACGCTCCTTTCTTAATTTTCCGGATTGTTCCATGATTTAAAAAGCTCCCAATAAATGGAACAAATAAAAATACTGCGAATAACGCCATATAAATCGGGTTTGAAAAATAAATATTTACAAATTGCTGATTTAACACAGAGAATCCTATGATAATAATTGGTGGTAACAGATCAAACGTCCATACCATCAAAGCAGTTTCTGCAAAAAAATACTGTTCACCTCTCGGCGTAACATAATTCGGGCATAAATGTTATTTGAAATATCTCGGATGACGTCTGCTTCATGACCACCAATCTCATTTTGGATATCAATAGCCAAAGCAACGTCTTCTGCATCTTGTGAATTTGTTCCATTAGCAAATCTCTGAAATGCTTCCGCTACTGGAATTCCCATAATTAAATCTGAACTTAAAGTTGCATATTTTTTTCTCATTGATTCATGTAAAAAGCACAATTTGCAACTTCATTTACTGCATTTAGAATACTAGATCCGGACTCCAAAGAAGCACTCAATTGTCGCAAGGATTTCGCATAACGTTCCTCAAATTTTTTATTATTATCGTATGTGAGCAATATGATAAGTCCTCTTGGAACTAAAACTCCAAAACTTCCAACAATTACAGAAAACATCGCATTATCAGTTAAAACATAGATAAATGTTCCAAGTGCAATAGGTGATAAAATTAAAAGAAATAGATAATTTTTCATTGGAAAATTAATTCCCGCATTTTCTATTAACCTTTTTCTTCTTTTTTCATATAAATCAATAAAATCTTCTTCTTTTGATATTCTGTTGTTTTTGAAATGTAACTTTATAATGAAATACAATGTGACTAAGATTACGAAGATTTCATATAATGCAATAATATGTATATATGGCATGTTTTCACTCCCTTTACATTATTAATCCTGATTATCACTCATCAGATTCCTCTTTATTTTCGTTTTAAATATTCCTTCTTCAAAATCTAATCCCTTACTTCGAATTGATTCCACAATCTTTTTTGGATAATATTTTGTTTTAATAAACTGTCCACTCAGTTCATCATATCTAAAGATATCCTTGATATTTACTTTTCCATCTGCCGTCACACCATCCACATGCGAAATATATGTAATTTTTCTGGATCCATCAGGCATCCTAGATATTTGAACGATAATCTTAATTGCTTCGGCAATCTGCATAGCAATAGATCTTTCTGAAAAATCCGCTTCTTTATTCATAGAATACATGATTGGAATACGTACATCGCATAAGTTTCGAGGACTATTTGCATGTCCTGTACTAAGGGAGCCATCATGTCCTGTACTCATTGCAGAAATAAGATCCACAATTGATCCATCTCGCGATTCGCCTAAGATAATTCGATCCGGTCTCTGTCTTAATGCAGCTTTTACAAGTGTCTGTTGATCAATTTTCATCATCTCTTTATTATTCGACACTCTTACTTCCATTCTTCGAACATTTTTTGTCTCAGCTGGAGTTCACATACATCTTCTATCGTAATAATTAATTCATCATTTGGAATAAATTCTGACAGCATATTTAATAGCGTAGTCTTTCCACTGCCAGTACCCCCACTGATAAAAATACTCTGTTTTCCCTTTACACATCTTTCCAAAAAAATAAAGCATCTCTTTATTTAGTGCATGCATTTTAATATAGTCTTTGCCTTTCAGCCAGTTCATGTTAAATTTACGAATGGTTAAGGTGGCACCGTCCGGGTAACTGGTGGAATGGTTGCATTCACACGGCTTCCATCCGCGAGTTTTGCATCTGCAATCGGAACACTCTGATTAATTTGCCTGTCTGCACTTTGCACAATACGTTCAATTGTATTCACTAAATGTTCTTCATTAAAAAAAACAGCCTTTACACTTTCAATTTTTCCATTTCTTTCAATTACTACATTATCAAATCGTTGTACAACAATTTCAGTAATATTTGGATCCCGGAGGTATTCTTCTATTGGTCCTTGACCAAGTGCTGTGATAATAACTGTTTTTTCGATACGTTTCTGTTCTTCATAAGTTAAATCTAATCCTTCACATTCCTTTCGAATGGCCTCAATTAATTCATCTTCAATATCTTGAATGGAATGATTTTTTAGCTTTTCTGCATATTTTTCTGATATTATTCGAATTACATCATTTGCCTTCTGCTGTTCTCCCTGTGTCGGCATAATATGCTGTTCGCTGACTTTTCGATCAATGGTCTGTTTTTTTTCATGGTCCTGTGTCAGCATTTCCTGTATAATTCCCATGTTACGTCCTCCTTTTCTACTTTTTCTCTCTAATAGAGTGTGTGATTTGCTTTCGGAGAACATTTTCTGGACAAAAAAGCAGAACCCTTACGGATTCTGCTTTTCGCCTTTACTTATTTTTTTCTAAAGAAACTGAACCTCTTCTTCTTTGGTTTTGCTAAAACAAACGTATCACCGATTACATGATGAGCGACTTCACCGATACTTTTCGTAAATTTATGTGAAGATTTATATACCATTGGTTCTCCTACATTTTCTGCATTCTGCACAGCATCATTGTCCTTGATTTTGGCATAACATTCAAACGGCTGATTCGTAACTGGATTCTTTAAAGCCTCCTGCAGCTCATTCACTGAGATTCCAACGCCTTTAGCTGGCTTTGCTTTATTAATCACAATACGTATCTTTGAAAGATCAAAATTTAAGTGATTCATTGTATTGAGAAAATTGTTATTACAGTTTGCAGAATTCATACTCTGTGTCAAAATCAACAAGATTTCATCTGCACGTTCCAAAGAGACATAGGTCGCATCTTCAATGTTATTTCCCGTATCAACAATAACAAAATCAAAATCTCCATTCTCCACAATGTTTCGCAGCATCGTACCACATAAATTTACGATTTCCTCATTTGAGATTTTCATGTAATCAAAATTGGTGATTGGGGCAATCAGTGAATATAATCCGCTTTCCTTTTTTTCTGGCGAAATCTTTCAATCTGTCCGGCATCATACGAAATAGCGTTCCACTCCTGCCCTGCCTTATGTTTTTGTCAAGATCTGCAATCCAATCCATCATATTTGCCTGGTTTGGATTGAAATTCAATGTACTGAGAATATCTCCAAACATAAGATCATAATCTACAAGACATACCCGGAACTTTCCTTTTCCATGATTTGTAAGTGATAAGAATGTGGCAAGTTCACAAGCTATTGTTGTTTTACCGACACCGCCCTTCGCAGAAAAAACAGTAATCACTTTTTGCAGGTTTTTTCACATGACCAAGATCTTCTTCCACCTGCTGCATCGCTTCATCCTGTTCTTTTCTTTCCGCCATCTGATTCCTACGGTTTTCTTCCTCTTCCCGCTTTCTTGCCGCTTCCATACGTGAGCGAATATCCATTCCTGTTTCCGGCGCAGTATCCTGAGCTGGGTTCCATATTTTCTTTTCATTAATATCTTTATCTGGAAAAGCATTCTGTTTAAATTCTTCCGGCTCTATTGATTCTACAGACTTCTCTGGCTGTGCCGGTTCCTGTACCGGTGGAGTTCCACCTGCCTGTTGCATCATAAATTTCATAAATTCTTCTGCATGCTCCGCAAAAACCGACTCATATCAGAAGGATTTACTTGGCTCGACTGCTTCTCATTTTTCACAGGCTCCTGCGCTGGTGTACTTACCGGTATCTCCGGCTTGACAGCTGCTTCCTTTTTTGCTTTTCTGTAACTTTTTTTTCTTTTACCTGTGATACGGATACAACTGCATTACTTTCAATTGCGCTCAAAAGATCTCCTGCCATCTGAATTACACCATAACACGGAATATTCTTTTTATGTGACTGGTCTACCCCTTCTACATCTTTGGCATAAGTCTTTACCGGAATTCCAAAGTCCCATGTCGGATGGCTGCTTAAAAGATTGGCATTAATCAGAAGTTCATCCGGTTTTCGGCCTCAATTGCATCTTCTACTCTGTCCGCCTGGTTTCTGATAATAATTTCAAATGTATCACTGTCTTCTAACAACATTCTGCTTTCAACATCTGCAGTAAATCCAAAATTCGTGTCAATGAGTAATATTTTCTTCATAGTTTTTTAGTTCCCTCCGTTATTTGAATCCGGAACGTAACTTGGCTCCGCATTATCAGTTGCTTCATATCCTGTACTGTCCACCAGACCAAGATAAATCGTTGAATAATTTGCTGCATATACCAGCTTCAAAGACTGATCCACATCTACTTCGATGGTTGCACTACTCAGCGTTCCATTATCTTTCTGTGTGTTGATTACACGCATGTTTTGGAATAAAAGTGTTGTTCCCGGAGTATCTACACCCATTGCATAAATATTGACTCTGACCCTTCTTTCAGATCATTTGTCACACCACTTACATTTGTAACAGGCACTGTAACTGCTACTTTGGTTGGATCCATATTCATTTCCACTGTAGATCCACCGTTCACTGACAGCATTGATAATGTCAAAGGCATTCCTTCTGACACATCCATGCGGAGCGAATCACCAGAATTCAAGACGGCCTTTAAATTTGCACCTGTCACAAACCTAGAAGATGTATCTGTTTTTTACCAGCAGTTACAATTTTTGAATCACACTGTACTGCTGACAGCATATCCGATGTTACTTCTGTTCCGGCCTTGTAGTTATCCTTGAATGTGTACACAGTAGTCTTTTTGTGGCTTCATGTACGTGATCAATGCAACTCCTCCAATAATTCCTACAATAACCGCTGCAACTAATAGCATGATGATTCCTTTATTTTTGAATTCATATAAGTGGAATTATTTTGCCCTGTTCCAAGCGTATTTCTTGTACTCATTTCTTTCTACATCCTTTCTTTTTTATTTGAACAATTTTGTCCTATTATTAGAATGACAGAAATGATAAATTTGATCTATTTCTGGACAAAATAAAACCAACAAGTGTATACATTCCACTTTTCCTATATTTTCAGTCTTGTTTAATTGCATAAAAAAAAGCAGCCTAATTAAGACTGCTATTTTATTTAATCTATTTATTTTAAAAATTTTGTATCTGAGTAATAATCTCTGATGCAGAAATGCCCTGTTCACTAATCAACTCGGCACGGTCTATATTAAATACCTTGCCTAAGTTAGAAGAATATTCTTCCTCTGAAACATCTTTTCCATTCCAAGTGTATTTGAAATTAATAGTATCATTTCCATATTCATCAGTTTCTACAGGATCATCACTTTCGTCTCCATATGCACCGTCTCCAATTTGCACCCATTTACCATCTTCTATTTTAAATACACGGTCATAGTAATTTCCCATGTTTCCATCTTCATTATCAATTGCATTCTGTCCCTGCATGTAAAAAATTCCGGCACGATATGTCTGTAATTCTTGTACTTCGCCATTCGCATATGTAGCGACTGCACCGCCATCTGCCATGCAGGTTCCAATTGTTGCAATTTCCGGGATATCATCCCCATTTACATCAATCAATACATAGGTCCAATCCGGTCTTTGATTTACCCAGTTAATATATGCCTGTTTCCATTCATCCGAAGAAGCTTCCTGTCCAGAATTTTTCTGTTCGGATTTAGAAGATATTTTGCTGTGTTCGATTCTTCCTGTTTTAAGTAATCCACAATATCAGCAACCGTTGTAAGTGATCCATTCTCATTAACCCTTGTTGACAGATCTTTATCCAAAGTAAATTTCTGATCCGATCCCTGAATATAAATACGTGATTCTGTTTTCACATTCTCATTTTCTTTATATGAATTGATGATGATAATATCATCCGCATTATCACTATTACAATCCTGGAAAGATACCGCATCTACACTTTGAAAAACCTTGTCTTTCCGGATATTGTTCTTCTCATATCCCGGAAGCTTTTCATATGTCTTTCCATCCTTCTCAATTTCGAATGTGGCATCTGCATATTTACTTTCATTAGTATTTGGGGTATTAGAAATAAATTCCACCTCTCCAATTCCTTTTATATTTGTATGGAATGTCTGATCCCCGATTTTTTTGCTATTTGATTCTTTCTCCGGTATTTTCTTCGTATCTTTCTTTTTTGTTTCTGCCTGCTTTTGTGCTTTTTATTATCTACCACATCAAACAACTTATAACCTAGTCCGAAAAGCAATCCCGCAACAACAATACCAATAATACTTTTAATAAACACGGGTGTTTTCGATTTCTTAATTCCAGATGGATTTTCATCCAAACCATCTGGAAATTCTTCTGAAATTTCATTTCCCTCATTCTTTTTTTCGGAGTATTGTCCGAAACTATTTCTTCCGATGAGTGCTGCTCTGGAATATTTTCTCCAATCGATTCCTCTTGAGAAACTTCTTCTGAATTATTTATGCTATCATCTTCCAGTTTCTTACCGCACTGTGGGCAAAAGCGAACCTCACTACTTAATTTTGCTCCGCAATATGGGCAAAAATTTTTCTTTTTGCATCTCTTTTTCCTCTACATAATTATATATTTATATTCAATATAATAGATTGATTACATCTAAATTATATATTTTTATCATCATACCGTCAACTAACCTTAATATGTATTTCTTTTTTGTATATTCCTATCTGACATACTATAAATAGAAGCAAAACTACTGGCTGACTTTGCAGCCAAAAGGTGAGGCCGTTAGTCCACTCACCAAAATCTATGTTATTTGAGAATCTGGCAGCCTATGATTTGACATAGGTACAAAGCACGGTTACAATGGGAGTCCACAAATGTAAGTTTTGGAAGCCTATGATTTGACATAGGTACAAAGCCATTCTTTGCTATTGTTGGAACCGGAATGCGGTTTTGGCAGCCTATGATTTGACATGGGTACAAAGCACAGCAGAAAGTCTATAAAAAGAACAGGAGTTTTGGAAGCCTATGATTTGACATGGGTACAAAGCATAAATTCAGTACTTACATCAGAACAGATTATTCCGTATCTCATAATGATAAAACAGCCTCCTTTTTAAGGAAGCTGTTCTTTTACGCACTCTTTAATTTCTGTTCTGCTTCTTTCTGAATCAGGATTTCATCCAGTTCCAGATTTGATGGTGGGTTGATATTCAACCGGCTGATCTGTACCAGGATCGGTTCTGCATCCTTAAAGTCAAATGTTCGAGAAGTCTGGCATACAAACCAGCCTGTAGGACTTCGAGGAAACCATTTGACCAGATCACGGTCATCGATACGCTCTTCACGTCCAACCGTCCGTACTACTACATTGATATCATCGGTTCGTTTCAGCCTTCCAGCAAATACTAAACCGCTGTTTGCAATGATTGAAGACGGCATATCTGCTATCTTCTGCGTAATTGCCATAATAAATAATCCGTATCCAGCAGACTGATCCAAAATCTGCTCAAATTCAGACTGTCCAGACATACCAAACGTCTGGCCGCCACCAGTTCCGGCACAATCATTACCGGTCAAGACTTCATTTGCTTCTTCAATAACCAGTACCGTTTCATACTGGTCTTCCGCTAAAAATCCACCTTCATGTGCCAAAGCAAATTTGTAGAATCCGGAAGTGATTACACCAAAGATAAAGTTCTTAAACGTATTCTCCAATCCTTTCGATTCCAGTACCGTAACATCATCGTCTCCGATCAGGTCATCAATTCCCCAGGCCATCAGATGTTCCGTATAAACGGCTTTCAATCGAATATTTACGGTCAAAGCAGTTCAAACGATCCAGAAGACGTGCATATGCATCCCTGGTATCATTTCCTGCCCGTCCTTTTCCCGGACTGTCCAAGTCATCCTTCTTCTTTTCCATTCTTTTATAAATAGCAGCGAAATTAACCTGTTTTGATAATTCAGGAACTGTTTCTTTCCAGTCCTCTTTATCAATCGCTTTCATTACACCTGCTTCTTCATATAATTCAAAGACGACATCGGCAATCATCTGCTTACCACGTTCCAGAAGGCCATAAGCCCCTACAGTAGATGTCTATAACTCCATCGATCCAGATCTGCGGATATACACCTTTCGGAATCTTCCATGGATTTAATTTGATTGGTCGGAAATTTACATTTCCCATAGAATAGAATTTGAACCTCTCCGGCTCTACAAATCTTGCAAGTGTCCGCCAATCCTGTTTTGGATCCATTGCTACGATACGAAGACGTTTTCCGGTTTTATTTCGTCTTACTTTTTGACAACTCTGCGATAAATCGGATTGCTGCCACCGTCTTACCTGATCTGGATGCTCCAGTAAAGAACCCATGTAATAATGTTTCTTCGGCAATTCTGTAATCAAACTGTGTACGATATCCATTTTCAAAAGTCCACCGTTCCGGATTCAGAATCGTTCCCATGTAAATCTCGCCTTTCAACATAGATGGAACAGAGAACTTTGGAATATCCTGCACAATAGAGAATACTCCACCTTCAGATACTCTTGGCAGGTGTGTATATGCGGTATATTCTTCCGGAAGAAGCACCGTACAATACTTATATTGCTGTACTCGAAAACATCTTCCCTGGTAACATCTGCAGAAAATGCTGCGAAATGATACAAGAGATGTTTCTGTTCCGTTTCAGAAAGATCCAGTACCTGAATTGGTTCCACCATGGCATATTCATTCTGCCACGTACTCTTTGCAACAGCTTGTGCTGTAGATAACGCATCTAAGGATGGACATCCAATATATACATATGTATAAAAAAGCTCCTTGTCCTCTTAATGCCTTTTTTGATTCTTTCGTTCTGGAATTCCATCAACTCCAGCAGATCCTTTACTCCCCTGATCCAGCCACTGATAAGATTTGCTGTAGCCAATAGATGGTCCGAGTCCCATTGAGCTGCTGGTTCCGCTGGTCATTGTTCCACTGGTTCCATTACTTGTGCCTTTACTGGTTCCATTGCTTGATGTATAAGACTGTCCATTGGAAACGCCTTGTGTTCTTCCTACTGTTTCTCCGTAACCGGATGAAGCTGACTGCGTAACAGAATCAGATACTGACTGACCCATACTCTGTCCCAATGTCTCTGACTGAGATACGCCATAATTCTGTCCCACATTCTGTGAATAGCTTTCTCCGGCACTTTGTCCTACATTTGCAGAAACGCCTTCGCTCTGGGAAGCTCCAGTGCTTAATGAAGATCCCATGCTTACAGATGAGCAAGACTTCTGGACATTCCCATACTGTCTGACTGACCCATGCTTAATGATTCTCCGACACTCTGAGATTGCCCCATACTGTATCCTCTTCCTACAGATGAACTTATGCCTACGGAATGACCAATGCTTTGCGAAGTACTTTCTGACTGATTCACTCCCCATCCCTGTGATACACTCTCTCCTACACTGGTTCCGTAACTTTCCGATGCACCATAGCCAACATTATGACTGACACTATTGCCGTGCGACATACTTGCACCAATGCTGGTACTTTGTCCATTTGTTATTCCATTCGAAATGCCAGATGACAATCCGTGTCCATAAGAACTGCCGTAACTGCTTCCGTACCCCATAGAAGTTCCAGCAGAATCACTTGTTCCATTGCTCCAACCATGGCTTCCATTAACTCCGGCAATTCCCATTGGCAATCCACCATTTGCACCAACATTATTAGACGTTCCGCTGTTTGTTCCATGAGAGCTTGATACACCATGATTTTGGCTGACACCATAGTTCTTACCAAAATTGAAGCTTTCTCCAAGATTTTGAGAGAATGAATTCGATGAACTCTGACCATAACTGGCACTATTTCCTACGTTCATGGATTCTGATTCTCCATACCCCACGTTTTGACTGTGTGATAGATTATGGGAAGTGCTCACATTCTGTCCATGAGAAAGATTGTAACTGCTGCCCTGACTATATCCATGACTCTGAGAAACATTCGTTCCTTCACTGTAGCCCTGGCTCTCATTCATGCTCATACTTTGATTCGTACCATGACTGGAATTAATGCCTTGACTTGTATTCGTACCATGACTGGCATTTAATCCTTCGCTTGCATTCATTCCTTGACTGGAATTAACACCGGCTCCAACATTTGTTCCATGATTTGCACTGGTTCCCATTCCGGCTGAAATTCCTGTATTGTGGCCGAAACTTTCTCCAAATGATACGCCATGCGATGTAGAAAGTCCGTGGCTTACTGAATTAGTTAGAGACTGTCCCTGTGAATGTCCGATCGATTGTCCAAATGATCTGGAGAGGCTTTCTCCTACTGACTGTCCTTCGGACTGTGAAAAGCTTTCTCCGTGGGCGTAGCTTACTGAATTTGCATCTGTATAAGCTTTACTCCATCCCTGGCTCTGGCTGGCATTAGCCATATACATCATTGGAATAGACAGATTCATACTTAATGACTTTGTTCCCTGCAGCTGGGCTGTACCAAGCAGTCATTTCTTTTTTGAGACTGCCTCTGCCATCCTGTCAGAGTGTCCAGATATACCGGTGTTGAAAGAACTTCTATTACATATTCGTAATCAGCCATACCGGTGATCATTTCTTCCAGCGTTCCCTGTGAATCCGGGTTAATGTTAGAACCTCCCATCCCACGGTTCCCGGCATCTTCACCCGCTTTATTCGCTTTTGGAATGCCACGTACTACCGTCATATAATCCATGTTGTACATTTTTCCCGCAGCCATTCCGTTTCCTGTGCTTCAACACATTTGATTTCCAGAACACGGAAAGTTCCCTGGAGCATACCTACAAACCCTTTAAAATCGTAATATGCCTTTTCTTTCGCCTTCTCCAAGCTCTCCGCCACGCCCTGGATTCCGTACAAATACAATAAACCAAGAGCAACCGGTTTGATCACATTGGCGATTATCGTGATCATGTTATAATTCCGCTCATGTACACCGGCAAGAATCTGTTCCTGCATATCCATGAACGCAGTAGACTGTTTCGCATTTGCCGGAAGACGGATCACCCTTGCAAATTTGATTGCTTTATAGAAATGTGTAATTTCTCCAGTATCCGGGTTCATAACCTCCAATTCGTAACACAGATATTTCAGATTTCTTTCCTCCGGCGGCTTTGAAGATTTTTCATCATACTCGGCCCAGCTCTGAATAATACGAAAATCATCTTCCGGTGTACTGTCCTGTTTCGGATTTAATATCTTTTTAATTCATATAATGACAGCATATATTATCACCTTCCTTAAATCATCCTGCTGTTACCATTTCCGCTATCGCGCATGCCACGTTTTTGACCAAATGTCTTTTGCAACGACTTGTTATGGTGAAACTGCAGCAACCGTTTTCCCTGCATTCCTACTTGCCCGATTGGAATTCCAATAGCGGAAAACCATAAGAGATTCTGCAGATATCCTGGCATTGCATTTCCTGTAGATGTTGGAATAGATTGATTAAAGGAAGCTGCTATCATTTCCGCACTGACTCCGAAACAATTCCAAGAGCAACCTTAAATCCGAGTAAGGTGCAAAAAATAAACAGTGCAGATAATTAATGTCTGATTTAAAACTTCTTTTCGCTGAGATGGCATCAAAAGAGCAACAAAAATCCAAGGAACCACATAATCCCTGCTGCCGGACAGATCAGTTTCGTGCCAAAATTTGCGAAGTTAGAAATGGTAAATATTCCAAGTCCGAATACGATCAGAGGGCATCCAATTGCTTTGATCACATGGAAAACCTCTGTTTTACTCATGTTCTGCTTATATGTAAGCGTCTCTTCTTTTTCTTGACATACTCTCTCTCCTTTCTAAATGATGTTCTGTTCTTCACGAACGGAAGTATCGATTTCTTCTTTCAGCAAAAAGAAAAATGGTTCCTGCTACCCCTACAACAAGCAGAAAGAACCATAAATTGATGTCAGCATATAAGCAAAACTACTCGCTGCGTTATATTGGAAAACAAAAATATCTGACATAGGCATCCTCCTTCCGAATGATTATTTCATCTGCCCTTATCAATAGTGTGTTTGAAAGCGAATGCAATAAAAAAAGGCCCGGATTTCTCCGAACCTTTTTACTTAGCTTATTTTCCAATATAAATACGATATAATCTATATTACCTAGCTTATACTGGTAAGACGAAACATATTTAGCCCCTTCTGCCAGTTCCTTTTCCAATGTTTCTTTCGAATTTTGCAGCTTTGTTTTGATTGTATACTGTTTTCTAGCAGAATATCTACTTACCTCCATTTTAATCAAATTAAGTAATTCCTGTCCCGCAACTGTTTCCCAATAGTTCATTATTAATTCCTCCTGATTTTAATTTTATAAGCCGAGAGAATCTTCTTCACTCCTTTCGTCCTCAGATTTACTTATACAAGAAGAATGTCTGATTTTAGGGAAAATAAAAAGGGGCAGCACACCCTGTCCCTTTTGCTATGATATGATTGATTTCTGTATTATATATTGTGTTTAGACCATAACAGTTTTCCTTCTTCTACAGCCTCGTTGAAATCCTCTTCTGAGTACTTCTTTAGAATCTGTTCTTTGGTTAAGCCTAATTCGAGCATATTTCGAATTGCTTGATGTTTTGTCCTTTGAGTTGCTTCTTCTGCAGCGATTTTTTTCGTATTTTTCCATCACACCACTCATAACTGTTATTCCTCCTTCTTATACAGAACAACTTTCTTACCTATATTTTATGAACATCTTCCTCAAAATGCAATATCAGAAATTCACATAAGGTTCTTTTTCCTTTCTTTCCCGGTTCAAAAACATATTTCCAGTTCTTGTTTTCCTGGAGATTTTTTCGCCAAGCTGTGATACTGTATTGATACGGATGGTTACATTTTTTAGCGATCCTTCCCCACGATTTTCAATCCATTTTCCTATTTCCCCACGGATCTTATCCGCACAAGTCCTGTTCGGTACAATGAAATTCAATACCGATGTCACACTGCACATTTTATTGCATTTCCCATTAAAATTCGTCTGGGTATGGTTTACACATTCGTACTCATAGTAACTTTTCACATCATTGTTATCAATACAGATGATATCCGGAATATAAGAAATTCCCTCTTTGATTTTGATCGGATTTTTCCGATTACGGTCACTTACTGATTTATAAAAAGCCAGATTCCCGTAACATTTCTGCTACGATTTTTATTCCGTATCCGTGTGTACAATTATCATGTTCTGCCATAATCTGATCCATTTCTGACATTACTGCAGACTGCCCATACTTTTCCTGATATAATCTGGTTCCAACCGTAGACAATTGGTGTACGTTTAAAGCTCCTTTCGGGGTTTTGACTACTTCCTTGTTAATAACTCCCAGACTGGAAAGAATCGTAATTGTACTTCGTATTTTTTCCCTGTGTGTATGTCGCATCCTTTTCGGTTATATCAGCTTCTATATCCAAATATGTTGAATGACCTTTCGTTCCGATTGCATCCAGAATCATCCATGACAGTTCATCCATTTTCTTTTCATAGTCTTTGAGATCGATCATATGCTTCATAGACCTGGTTTTTCTTGCCTTTTTCTGTTCTATCACTTTTCTGGATTCTGTAACAGGTGTTGCTTTAGGATTGATCTGCAGTTTTGCGCCTTTTTTTCAGCAATCTTACCCATCACACGTTCTTCAACCGGATCACAAAAATCGGTCTCTTCCATAACAATCTGAGGACCATTGTCAGCATAATTGCTTTTTCAGGGAACTGCATGGGTCTATCACTCATTTGCTTTTTCCGTTCTCTTTCCTGTCTGGCTTTTTCTTCTAACTCTGTTTCCGATAATGATGCTTTCACCGGAGATAACTGCATGACAGAAATCTGATCCTTTAACCCTTCAATCTCCAATCGGCGTTCTTCCAGCTGATCGACAAGTTTTTGCATGAAATCCGTGCGTGAAGCAATATAATTTGTAAAGGACTGCTTTGATTTACGAATCAATTCATTGATTTGAATTGAACTCCAGGAATAATCCGTTCCCAGCACCATTTCCTTACTGTCCTTTGCAAGAATATCTTCACACAATTCGCGCATTAGTTTTTCTGTTGTTTTGGACTCCACTTCCCGCTGATCCCATTGTTTCTGCCGGATGCGCATTTGTTCTTCCAAATCCTTACATCTTGCTACTACCATATGGTATTGATTTTCCAGTGTCTTTTGATTTTTCGCCATATTACCTTCCTCACTTTCCGTTGATTTCCTGATCAACATAATCTTCCGGGGTCCATGACTTGATGTCTGTTAAATCTGCACCGGATATCGAACTTCAAAACAACAATGTTCTGTGTGATCAGAGAGAAATCATCATATACCCTGTCTTTATCCTGCAATGCATTATTTGCTTTTCAGTATTATTTTCAGAAATCGCAGCTGAAATATTCTGGAGATATACTGCAATGTCATTTTTGATCCAGTTAACCATCATTGATTTTACCTGATCATACTTTGTATCTACGGAAATTGCGTCTGTCTTCACGGATAGATTTTGCACATCATCTAAAAGGGCTTCATATTCGGGGCAATCTCCAGAGTGTCCTCCTGCCCCTAGTGCAACCCTGTAGTCCAGTAATAATGTTTTTTCATATAATGACCTGCAATATTCGTACTGTGTCAATATCGTATCAAAATTATGTTTCTGCCGGATATCATCTACAGACATTTTTCTGGGACTGCTTTTCCGTCTGAATTATACTGATATTTTGTTACTGCTGCACCAAAGATCAATACCAATAAATAAATACATCCAGCAATCAAAACGAAATTAATAATCTTTGTATGAAGATTTCCACGTTTCATTTTCGTATTGTCCTGAATTTCCGCATAATCTTCCAGATTTTGATCCGTCAGATTTGAAGAGTCCGCATATTGAAAATATGCCGGCTCTTCTTTTTTTTCCTTTGTCAAAAATTTTATTCAGTTTTTTTTTCTAATACTGGATTGCTTTTCTCTTGGATAGCTGAATCCGGCTTACTCTGGATATTTTGATCGTTCATCCGGTTTTCTGTCAATCTGGAAGAAAGCAGATTCTTATTCTGTTTCATATGCCTCCCCCTCCATCAAACCATCCTCTTCATAAGCACGGTCACTTTCTGGAATAATACAGTCATCAATGTATTCAATATGATACGGTACGATTTCAATGGAACTGCTTTTTGCAAGGAAATTCTGCTGACACTGCTCACAGCACATTTCAATTTCAATATCCCTTGCTTCAATCGCACCATTAATGTAAATTGTAGAATTGGTATGCAGACATATGCTATGCTGCTCTGCCATCGGTCGAAACATTTTACCCAAGGATAATCTGTTTTTTATCTGCTCCATCTTCTTTGATTCTTCTCAACCGGTTAGAAGCAATCGGGAACTGACAGGTCTGCAGCCTGCTGTCCTCATTTGCATAATATTCCGGTTCCATGCAAAGAGTTCCCATAATAAATACCTGGTTACTGATTTCCTGCCGGTTTTTAAATGATGAAATGCATACTGTTCTAACGATTGTTTATCCCCTAAGAAAATATCTTTAAAATCAGAAACGTCATCTCCGGCTTCCAGTGCTTTCTTATAATTGGATAAATGATTTCCGACATCATCCATATTTTCTTTGATAAACCGTTTTCCCGGATACTGCTGTATTAAATAAGCCCGAAGTTCTTTACAACTGGGAAGAATCTGTACTATGCGATTCACTTCCATTGGCCGGTAATCTTCTGAAAACTGACTCAGGTTCCAAATGCGTTCTTCCAGATATTGCTCTATAATTTTTATATGCTCATTAAAATCATTTTCTGTTTTTCTCACATAAATAGGATCAATATATACAATAACTCCCTCCTGTTTGACATTTTCATGCCCGCATCTTGGACAAATATATCGTTTTCTTGTTTCCATAGTGCATACTGTTCCCTTTACATATACAAAATCTCCCTTTTCCAGTTCAGATAGATGCATTCTCTCAATCAGTTCCGGATTTCTTGATATTACAATTGGTGTATCTGGTATGATTTTCCCCTGCAGAATCATTTTCATCATTAGCGTAACTTCTTCTGAGTGTTTGCAGAATCATTCTGGAACTAATCGGATTGTTTTCTTTATCCATCCGGTTTTTTGGATCAGCAATCAGACGACCATATAAATATACGGTATTTTCTCTAGCCATAATATCAGCCTCCTTTCTTATTGATTGTAAAGATTTGCAAGACCGGTCAGTTCATTAAAGTCATTTTGAAATTCATCCGCATATCCAGATATATCCTTACCCTCATCTAAATCCGATTTGTAGCTTTTTAAATGTTCAATTGCAGTTTCCATCGCAGTCATCACCGCTTCTCTTGAATCATCTTTTTCTTTCGATGGTTTTGTTACCGTCACTTCGTCCAGTGTATCCTGTAAAGTTTCGATACTCTGCTGCGTCATATAGCTTTCATTTGATGACTGCACATCTTTGTGATTTGCTGCAACTGCCATTCTGGTACTCAACTGGTTGGTAAATACGGTTATCTGTTTATTCATATACAGGGCATATTCCAACGAAGTCATGGAGGTCTGTGTTGCATATTTGCCATCTTTTGGATCAGCTGGCTTTATTTCAGTTTGACATCCTGACGAACTTATAATCGTAAAGTTAACATCAATGCCAAAAAATGCTTTTTTCTCATCAAAATTCTCCTTTCACACTTCCTAATATTAGTATGTGAGAAAAAGTTTAAATCGGTTGGAATTTTCGCAAATATCTCCTATTACATTCCCATATTTCATGGTAAAATATCGATGTATAAAAGGGGCCGTAAAAATGACATCAGATAGTATGCGCGACAATCCAAATCTTATAGCAGTTCCAGTTATTGTGTCTTTTAATACAAGAGGAGAAGTGCTGCCTCTGTATTTCAAATTCAAACAGGAAACAGTAAAAATTTTATCTTGTACACAAATTGATCAGTCGATTGACAGCTTACGGTATAAATGTCAATATGAATTTAATGAAGCAGCCAGATATGTGGAATTATATTACAATGAACATATTCGGACTTGGTTTATCGACACAAAAAAATATTCATACTAAAAAGGAATCCATTCGGATTCCTTTTTTCATGGAATTATAATGCGGATGTATAATTTTTAAAAATGTAGCTCCCATTTCCTTACCGGATAAACTGCCACCAAATCTGTGATAAAATTTTTAATAGCTGTTTTTCAAGTTCAATGACATATTCTGTCATTCTAGGTTTCTCATTTGTTAAATGACAGTTTTGAAGAACTGCTTCTATAAATGCACCAATTTCATTCTGTTCCGAATCATCTAAATTTTTCCGAATCAATCCAAGTTGTGTCATTTTTCTTCACATTTTCCCTGTATCATCCAATTCAGGGTTTCCGGATCATCTCTGGCTAATTCCACCCATGGGTTTTGTGACGGACTCATACCAGATATAATCTCCTGATGCATCCCGAAAGGTTCGCTTTTTCTCATCTCTTCCCGGCAGGACTCCTTTTTGCCATTTGTATTTTAGGAAAATCCGCAATGCCTATCAGCTTTTTTTCCATATTATCTAATTTTGGCAGTTCCTTTCGCTTTTTTCTCACTCTCCCTGTAGACTCAAATCGATCTTCCATATGAGCCATTGATGCGAGAATGCACATAGCTTCATAGAAACTATAATGCCCAGCCTCAATTAATATAGAAAGCGGTGTAAAACTTCTTTGACATGCAAAGCATCTGCATTTTCTTCCCTGGTCATAGACCACACAATTTCCGTAAGAATGATCATTATGGTCAGATGCAGGACACAAAATAGATATATTGGGTCCCTATCTTCTGTCCAGGAAGTCCCAGATACTCAACAACCTGCAATGGCGTTACAGCTTCATTAAGTATCTCCTTATCCTCTTTTTCAAAATATAATCCCATTTGGTCCACTCCTTTCATCGTTATTTCTTAACTGTTTATAGAGTGACTGACGAAATACACAATAAAAAAGGAATGGAAGACTCCTTTTCTCACCTATTGATTATTTTCTGCTGTCGTAGGTTGATTTTCCTGTATCTGATCTGTTGGTTGATTTTCCTGTGTCTGGTCTGCCTGCCCAGGATCTGCTGCCTGCTCCTTTTTGCGTCTCATTTTGATCTGTCTGATTATCTTTTGTTTTATCATCTTTTTTTGTATCTTTATTCTTTTCCGTATCTTTAGTTTTTCCAAAGTTGCTGCTTTTAACTTTGTCGGATGAAGCTGCAAAAAAAGCTGATACGATCTCCGTTTTGTGAATGAAACCTAAAACCATCAAAATCAAAATAAGAAGAAGATACCATCGATCCTGTATTATCTACAATTTTTTTGCTTTTTCAGTGATGGATAATACTCCAATCGGCTTTAATGTCCTATTATCAGCAATCAACAGACTTCCATCTGCTGTATATCCATATACAATACCAATGTATTCCCCACGATCTTTGTTAAATAATGATACGGCAATACAGCTGTCATTCTCCTTGATTGCTTCCCGTACAAATAATAAATCATTCAAAGTATTGGAATTCATGGTAAATCTTGACGAATCCGTTTTTGAATACGCTGGCTTTTGAATCTTTGTTATCACCGCATTTCTAGTATCCGGTTCAATATCCTTCTTGGTCTTTTCCGTAGCTGTGATAAATCCTTTATCCGGAAGAACCTTGGCAAAAATACTGGTCACTGTATTTTTCGGTGCATATACAGGATGGAAAAAGAAATCAAATTCTACAATTTCCTTTAATTTCTTTTTATGTAACTCTACCAAATCCCCTTTAGAAACCTTCCATACATTTTCTTCGGATCGATATGGCAGCAGTGTTCTCACGCCATTTTTTAAACGATATGCATATTTAGCATTACTATCAGCAAATTGTGCATATCCACTGAAATTACAGAAACGATATCCATCTGGACACTCTACAACACTTCCATAAGCTTTTGAAGTATAATCATCCGCCCACAATATAACATTTCCAATTTTATATGGAGATCCGACCTTTTTATCTTTCTGTTCATCCTGTTTTTCCTGCATATCTGTCATCAGATCATCGGCTTGCAGAGGATTTGTATTTGTTACATGGACTTCTGCATAATCGGTAATTCCGTCTCCATCTGTATCCGAATTCCAAGGATCTGTTCCAAGAGATGTTTCTTCACTATTCTCTATGCCATCCCCATCATAATCCTCAGATGGGTTATCTCTCAGTGCATTATTACTGATGCGGATTGCACTGGTATCTGTTTTCACACTCACCTGTTTTCGGTAGTATCCTTTAATACAAATTGTGGAACATAAATAAATACCAAAGTCAGTCCAATGACCAATACGGCTACAGCGATTCGTGATTCCCGTTTCTTCTTTTCCGGTGTAATCGTTTTTCCATTCATATCATATACCGGAATTACAGACTTCTTCTTTTTTCGTTTTCCTGTCCTGGCAGATTCATTCGCACGCAGTACATCATCTAATCGTCTCATATGATTCCTTCCTTTCATTTTAGTATCATTATTAGTATGAATGAAATTTACATAACAAAGGATTTCTGGACAAAATTTATTTTTCTATCATCTTCCATTCTTATAATAGACAAGAATTGCTGACGAAAGGAGAATCGAAGAAATTTGTATCAGCATGATTGTACTATCCATATATAGGAGGAATGAAATACGTGGATGTCAATAAATGTATTTTTCAGGGCGGCTATGTGAAGACCCAGAAGTAAAAGATATCGGAGATGGAAAAAAACTTGCACGTTTCCGTCTTGCCGTTGAATGTTACAAAAAGAGGATAAAAAAGTAAATTTTCTTAAATTCGTTACATGGAATTGTGCAAATTTTGCCGAAAAAATTTAAAACGAGGTATGAAAGTATTGGTTGAATCTACTTGCAACTCTGGTTCATATCTCAACGGCTCCGGTTCCAAAGTATATACTACGGAATTCAATGCTTCGCTCATCACGGTTCTGGATTGGAGAAATCCATCAAATGAACAGAATGAGGCAACGAATAAAGCAAATCCATCCAACAGCCTTCCTTTTGGAAATGTTGCCGATATTCCAGAAGAATTTAAACGATATCAGGATAGACCAAATAATCCAGGTCCTGATGATTACAATTTTAAGGCGAATCCATCCCTTGAGATTAATGATCTCCCACCCTGGGAATGCCTGTAAATCATGCAGAAAAGAGAACTCGCCGTTGCGGGTTTTCTTTTTTGTCAAAAAAATCTTTTTCCTCAAATTTTCTATCACACTATAATTGAACATTTAAAAACCATTTGTAAAGGAGTTGATCATTATGGAAAATCAGGCAATGGCATTACTTGAATCAGGAAAACGTTTGACAGCCGATGAAGAAGTTATCGTATTCCGTTACTATCATGAACACACCACACCAGAAATGAGAAATCAAATTGCACTTAATAATCTAGGGCTGGTTCACAGCGTTATCAATAATTATACATACAGCGGCATTCCGGCCGAAGACTTACAGCAGGAAGGAGTCTGCGGTCTATTGATCGCAATTGATAAATATGATTACACAAAAGGATTTAAGTTCTCAACATATTCTATGCACTGGATCAAACAAGCGATCGGCCGATATGTCATGAAGAACGGACGTACAATCCGCATGCCGGTACATATATTGGAAAAATACTCTATGATACATAGATGTATTGAAAAATACAATAATGAATATGGGGAAGAACCTCCTGTTGAATACATCGTAAAAGAAACCGGGCTTGCAGAAAAAAATGTAAAAGATCTTTTGCAGATATTATACCAATAATGTCTGTATTTCATTGAATCAGGAAATTAATCTGGAGGATTCTCATTCCAGAACCGAATTATTTGACCTTTACCTGACCCTGCTGTTACAATTGCAGATTCTACAAATTTTGAACAGGATATGCAGCTAATGATCCAGAAAATCAAAAGCATATTAACCGAAAAGAGTTTGGAATCTTGGATATGCGGTTCGGGCTGACACAAGGAAGCATTATGACACTGGAAGAAGTCGGAAAAGTCTACGGCTGTACAAGAGAACGTATCCGCCAGATTGAAAAAAAAGCCATCATGAAATTACAAACCCCTAAAAAAATATGAGATATTTCAAAGAATTTGAAGATTATCTCAAATAAGGGAGGAAAGAATTGAAACTATCATTCCGAAAAGTTTTAGGGGTTGCCTTCATAATTGCTGCCCTTATCTGTATATATTTTGCATTTTTGCAACAGGAAAAATATATACAGGGAAATGCCGAATACAAAAAATAAAGCAGACTGCTACAGATACTCCGTCTGATGATTCGAAACATACGCAGGATTTTCAAGTTGATTGGAATACCCTGAAAACACAAAATCCAGACATTGTAGGATGGATTCGTATGGATCCAAGTGTGAATTATCCGATTGTACAGACCAAAACAACAGCTATTATTTAAAACACGGGTTTGGTAAATCTTATAATATCAACGGATGTATTTTCATGCATGCAGATAACAAATCCGATTGGAGTGATCCAAATACAATTGTATATGGACATAATATGATTAATGGTTCCATGTTTGGTAACAACAAATTATATAAATCTAAATCATATACAGAAGCACATCCTTACTTTTATGTATATACGCCTTCCGGGAAAATGACTTACACCATTTTTGACGTAATGACAGTAAATGATGCTACAGTGCCTTATACTATTGATATGCAGACCAAAGAAGACTTTCAATCCTATCTTGATACTATAAAGAAACTTTCCACGTATCAGATGAATGTACCGGTAACTACAGATGACCATATCGTTACATTGTCCACCTGTACCAATCACGGACGGCAAAGATTTCTAATTCAGGAATCCTTACAAATATTGAAAATAATAAAGAATAAAAAAAAGAATCCTCTCATAAAATTCAGTGAGAGGATTCTTCATATTTTCTAGCTGCCAATGCCAGATATTCAGCAAACATCGTTCTTCGTTTGCCTATTGTATTTGTTCGTATTGCGCATTCCATAGCAGAGCCTTCATTAATAATAAATACTTTTTTTTGCTCTGGTAACTCCCGTATATAAGAGATTTCTTACCAGCATGTTTGCCGGTTCTGATGGCATCACTACAATTGCATTTTAAACTCTGATCCTTGCGATTTGTGGATTGTCATTCCATATGCAAGCTGCACATCATCCAGTGCATCTCTGCATAGATTGACCATTTCTCCGCGAATATCGGCAACCATCTTTCCTTTCCAAGTTCTTTTACAATACCGATATCTCCATTAAAGTATCCATCCTGAGAACTATAGTTGTTTTTCATCATGATAATCTTGTCATTCACACGGAATTTTGTATTACCATAAGTCAGACTCTGTTTCCCTGGATTTAATAAATCCTGTAAAACCGTATTACAATTTTCGATTCCGGCTTCTCCTTTTCTCGATGGACAAAGGATTTGTGTTTCAAAGGGTTATCTTTATTATAAAGTTTTTGCATCAGGCTTTTTGTCTGTTCCAATGTTTCTTCTTCACATTTCGTATGGATAATCTGAAAGTCTTCACACTCATGCAAATGAATGTTACCCTCATTGATTTTTTGGGAATTATCTATAATTGGAGAACCACCTTTTTGACGGAATACCTCTGTCAAACGGTTTTTCTCTATAAATAAATCCGATGTCCCCATCAAATCATTAAGAACAGATCCGGCACCGACTGACTCCAGCTGATTAACATCTCCAACCAAAATCAACTTTGTACCGGTTTTCAGTGCTGCAAGCAGCATATCAAACAACCGAATATCTGCCATCGACATTTCATCAACGACAACCAAATCTGCATCGACCGGATTTTTTTCGTTTCGATAATTTGCACCAAGACCATCCGGCTGATAATCTAAAAGTCGGTGGATTGTCACTGCAGTTCTTCCAGTAGATTCCGACATACGCTGTGCTGCACGACCAGTTGGAGCGCAGAGGCGAATGATATGATCCGGATGCATAATTTCATATGCATGAAGCATTCCGTTGATTGTGGATGTTTTACCGGTTCCCGGACCACCTGTCAGGATCTTAACTCCCTGGTCAGTAAAAGCTTATTAAAAGCTTTTCGCTGCTGCCTACCATAACGGATACCGCATACTTTCTGAGCTTCTTCTACCAGTTCTCCACGAAATGGTTCCATTTCCCTGTTTCCTGCCAGCGCAAGGCGCAACAGATTTCTGGCAGCCCGTTGTTCCGCAATTAAAAGTGAACGGTCATAGAATCGTTCATTTTGGGTATCCAACAGCATCTGTTTCTGGATAAATGGCATACAGGTTGATAATGCAATGTCTTCATCAAATATGTGATTATTTAAAAGCTGTTTTACTTCCTGATAGTACACACGCATGTCAGTCCAAATATGGCCACTTGTAGAGACATTATCAGATGCCTTTTCTGAACATGCACGAAGCCTGCAGGATGTATTTGCGCTGTGTGAAAAATGCTTACACAGTAGTTCTTCCTGCTTATAAGACAACCCAATCTTTTTCCCATAAGCATATGGATCTTTACGTAAACAAGATATGGCATTATTTCCGAACCATTTGATTGCCTTTGCACATGCTCCATAAGATATTCCTATCTCAGACAATTCAGCGAATAATTCTCTTTCTGCAGATGTTTTTCTTACTGTAGCAACAATACGATCTGCCGTTTCTGGACTAAGATCAACCTTCTCGATCAATTCCTGTTTTGCTGTAGCCTTTTTATAAAGGCAAAGATATCAGTACCAAATAAGCGTACAATATCTACTGCATTCTGGTAAGTAACACCTGGAAAAGCTTCACTGTTTAGGTATTCAATCGTTGTTATTTCGTCGGAAGTGCTTTCTCTAATATCTGTAATTTGAAAATCCCATCCAAATCCTTTATCATGTAGATTTCTGAAAAAGCCTCGGATTCTTATCGGTGTTTTTCATCATATGCCGGAACCGGATACTTGGATCCGTCACATGATATGGTGTAAAGTGTTTCTTCCTGTTCTGTTATAGGATTTTTCTTCACTTCTTTCTTACAATATTGCTGTTCAAAAAAAAGTTCCTGCTTTGTCACAATTCGAAAAAAGAATTCCCATTTTTTTTCGTTTCTCCATGTATATTTTGAAAAATATCCATAAAACACAGAACTAGGACTTTGAGTAGTATCTATATCTGACATTTTAACATCCTCCCCTCATCTTAAATTACATTCTATCAATAGAATGATTCATGACAGACAAAATAAAAACAGCAGCCTTGATAGCTAGACTGCTGTTTTTTCTAAATTATTTTTCAATATTATCTGCCGGAACCTTTTTCATCTTAATACAAACTATATTCTGAAGCTTATTACTCAAATTCATTCTATCATTCAAACTCTTTCTTGTACGTACTTCTGCAATTACGGCAAGATAATCGTCATTTTCACATCCTTCAACATATCTGCGAATTCGTCAAATGCGGAAATATCACGTAATTTAAAAATCCCTGAGAGCGGATAGATAAAGTGACAATTTTCAAATTATCTTTCTTAGGAACATCAAACATATGAACCACTCTTCCAACAAACATTCCTTTGTTGACATCCTCCTGTCCTACCTCATCGAGATCAAATACGTCCTGTTCTGTAGAATCCGCTGTCTCCATTTCATCGATAACCAAAGTTTTTTAAATATTCTGTTTCTTCATTATTCTCCTGTTTACCATACTGCACATGAGCACTTATTTTCACTCTGTCTCCCGGTACAAATTTGATATCTTCTTTTTTTACATTGTCTTTTACAATCAATGCAACATCTGGCTGTGCATGATTGATGCCAACATTTGTGGCAATAGTATACATAATTCTCTTTCTGGATACCTCCATGTGAATGATCGTACCTTTTAATCTGATTTTATTTGTCTGTTGCATATTAATTCACATTGCAGTTCATTTTAAGTAAATTGCTGCTTCTCCTTTCCACTATTCTATTTATAGTGTGAAAGAAAGCATCTTTCAGTTGTGAAAGCATTCATTTCTCACACATCTTTACTTTATTTTTAAAGAAAAAAGCCTGCATATGCAGACCTTTTTCTAAAACATCAATACTACAGATTTACGATTTTTAATCCAGTACCTTTTAACTGATCCAGGGTATCATCATGGTTCACTGCCCCCCAGAATGATGTTGTCATAAGAGGTGTCATCTTCCAACAACTCCACAAACAGCTTAAAGCTCTTGGCATCTAACTTATCCATATTGTCGATAACAAGATAACTTGCCTTCGTAATCTGATGGATCAGTGTGCAGAGCAAATAAGTAGCAAAAACATGTTCCCCGGAAGACAGCCTGTGAATTGGAACAAATCCATTGCTGTTCTCCGTTTTCCCGTAGAATTCAATTCCATTATCAAATGAAATCTTGAGTTCCATGTTATGGAACTTGGAAGCTTTCTGATTACACATTTTGTAAATGGTTCTACAACTTTTTTCAAAAATATAGCCGCGGACTCCTGTTTTGGAATCAGATAAAGAACAAGATTTTCCAAAATCCTTAACTTTTTCTGTTCTTCCTCTAATTCACATTTTGCTTTTTTTTTGCATTTTCAAAAAAAGTATACTTAGAAATTTTACTCTGAATTTCCTGTTTTACCATCATATCCGGGGCCTTCACTTCTTCCGGTTTTTCCATAACCGTAATTGGTACATAATTCTGGATCTGGTCATGCAGGTTCTTTTTGTTATTGTAAGAAATTTGCTGTTTCTGATAGGCATCCAAACGTTCTGTTCTAATCTGCACTTCCTTCTCACAGCGTTTAATGAAATCAGTGTTTTCTTGATCCCTTCATTTGATTTCTGAATCTGATCCTCGAATTCCGATTTTAATGGTGTTCTGTCCGATGTACAAATTAATCTCGAACTAATTGGACAAACATTCGTATTTAAAAGATTTCAATGTTTTTCCAGCAATTCAAATTACCTTTAATCGTACTGATTGCAGTCTGGCAATTATGAATTGCATTTTCAAACTGTTTCTTTTCACTTTCCTGTTTTTCCTTATAATCCGGATCAGGTTTTTCAACAGAAGAATATTTCTGGTATTCTTCCTTGAGCTTTTTCAATCTGACATCTGAATCTGCCTTCATTTTTACCTGGCGATTGTATTCATTCAGATTTTCTGATATTCTTTTGCCAACGTTTCCTTTCGGATTACATCCTCAATGATTTTTGCAGATTCTCTTTTGATTCTTCCGGAAGTATAGACATATCAAATACCGCTCTCGGCTTTAGATTTTCCACAAAAAGCTTTCTTCTCTTTTCGCTTCTGGTAAAAATATTTATAAGCCATGTCAATTTCATCCAGACCGAACGGATCCGAAATATTTGCAAATGCTGTTTTCAGTGTTGTTTTTCTGCTTCCGTCAATTTTTTATTGTTTTCTCAATAAACTCACATAATTTTTCAAACGAAATTTTCGTTGGAAGAATTGACAGGAAAAATTCTGTCTGCTCTTTCTGTGACAGAACTTCAAAAGAAATCCGTTTTACACATAGCCTGGAAAATATCCGTAGAGGTTCCAAGCTTTGCCTGTAGAAACTCATCCGCTGCTTTTGCTGTTGAATTTTTGCCATTTACTTTCACTTGTGTCGCTGCTGACAGCTTACAGATTCTCTGGATACTGCTCTGATCCTCAAATACGATTGTTGCAGAAGCTCTATCACTCTGTTCGCGGATATCATCCTTTTAACATCTCCAGTCAACGCAAAGTTAAATGCTTTTAAAACAGATGTCTTACCAGACTCCACAAGGACCTGTAAAAAATGAGATCCTTTCAAAGAAATTTCCATATCTGGAATTCCTCTAAAATTTTTGATTTTTATTGTATTGATTTTCATGTTTTTTCCTCCTATCATCAATGTATTTTCACTATCAATAGAATGATTGTTTTTCCTCTAAATAAAAAACAGGCTGGAAAAACAGCCTGTTTCATTCAAATAATTACAAAATCTCATGCATAAAAGGTTTGAGCAAACCTCTTTCACCGGATCCTCAAAATTCGGTTGCTGCTGCATCAATTCCTGTGCTTTCATGTAATTTTCTTCATCCAGCCAGTGGATATACAGCGATACCTTTGTTCTTGTCCCGAAAAATTGGTTCTAAAATATGGTTCCTTACAATACGCCAGTCACCTCCTGCGAGACCGCATCCGATCATTCCAGGAACTGCCAGTGTAAGGTGTTCCGTTTCCGCATAATATAAGGCACTTACAAAGTGCCTTATAGAGAGCAGCATATATGGTATCAACTCCGGACCCTGTAGGAATGTCCTCTCCGAAGAGATTATAAACTTGATAGGTATCCGTTTTCATACGAATTACTTTACCAAGATTTGCACGGCCATATTCCCGACAGATTTCCTGGTAAGTTCTGTATTGTTCTTCTGATAATGACTGATTTCGGATTTGTTTCGCTAATCCTGCTCCCATAACCCCTTTACAGTTCACCTGATGACAGATAACATCTGCTTCCGTATGTAAAATATCTCCAATTTTATCGATAATCATAAAAATCATCCTCGTGTGTTGTAATATCGTATTTTTTCTCCAGCGTTTTCGAACTTTGGATCTTGCTCTGTATATGCACGTAAAAAAATTCCTGTGGTGTGCAACTGCCGTTTTCTTCTGTGATTCGATTAATAATATCGGATCCATATCTTTTTGCATATCGGTTCATCATCTCAGAAGTAATTTCCACATGATCGATCGAATGAATTAATTTCCCATCAACAGTAGGAAGTGTTTCATCTGTAGCATGAACCCCTCCGATTCCCATAAACAACATATAGGCAAATTCTAGCAATAGAATTCCTATTGCGATTCTCATTTTCCGTTTGCATGATTTTGTTTTCTCCATTTTTTCTCCTTATGTTTGCATAGATTTGAACTATTCGAGATATTTTTCCCTCCTCTCATCAATTCATTAGTTCTAAAAATAGAGTGCTTGAAATAACAATAAATAATTTTGTCCAGAAAATCAGGTATGAAATAATTTCTTTCATACTATTAATGAATATCAATAATATGACTATTTATATACAAGGAGGATCAATATGAATACTAAAGACTTTAAAACTCGAAGTGAAACAATCCATCGTGCAGCACCGTGCCCGGCAAACCATTGGGTCATCGGTCTGGATATCGGATATTCAGCAATCAAAGGAATGAGTCCTAATAAAATTTATTCTGTTCCAGCTTACGCAAGGAAAATCCCTGCTGATCGTGTCAGGCTCAATGAACCTTCTGAAACAGATATCTATTATAAAGCAGAAAATGGTGATATTCTGGGTTGTTGGATCTCTGGCTTACAATGAACTTTCTGCATCGGACGTGATTGACAGTGAGCAAGAATTATTTGGCCGTAAAAGATACTATTCTGATATGTTCCGTGTTATCTCTGACACCGGTATCGCCATTGGATTAATGGGAAATGATAAGGGAAATTCGAAAGGAAAGAAACTTACCATTCAGACAGGGCTTCCGCCAAAATATTTAAAAAGCCGACCAGAATGATTTGAAGGAAGTTCTTTCCGGACATCATCATTTCAGTCTGCGTATTGGACGTGCACCTTGGCAGCAGTCTGATTTTGTGTTAGACAGCAAAGATATTTTTTTTATGCCGCAGCCGCTCGGAGCGTTGGTTTCTGCTCTTGTCGGAAAAGATGGAAAACAGCTTGCCACTGCAGCAAAAAATCTTTTCAAAGAATACGATTGTGTTTGATCCAGGATTTGGAACCTGTGATGATTATCTTGTCGATCATGGTAGTGTTGTCGATGAAAACACATTCCCGGATTTTGGGATGCGGGAGGTCTTTTCAAGAACATAAAAAAATTCAGGATACTTATGGTGTATCATTACAGATCCCGGATCTGCAGAACCTTTAGAGACAGGTGAAGTACGTATTCTCGACCGAAAGCACATGAAACGCAGCAATGAATCCTTCCGCACACTACTGGAAGATGCGTCCAGAGAAGTATGCGATGAAACAATTGAAAAGTTAAAATCAACACATAATTATTTTGCTGACATTGATTACATTGTTGCAAACCGGTGGTACTTATGATGCATGGTCCGAACAGTTTAATAATGTCTTCCGTTATATGGATGGACTGCAAATTATTCCTGGAAATATCAATGATCCGGATTTAAGCAATATCTATTCAAATGTGCGTGGATATTATTACCAGCGTGTTAATCAGATCCGCTAGAGGTGATGCTATGAACGTAATCGTTCGTTTATACTGGCAGCATGATCTGGATTTGGTCGCACTTACTTTGCATCCAATGTTTGAAATGGGAAAATGGATGAAAAAGGCCATGATTGCATATGCACAGGGGGGATGAGGAATTTCATATTCCGCTTCCCCAGAAATGCCTCCAGAGAAACCTCTGGAAAATTGTGATGCGCATTTTGCTTTGGATTCCAAAAACGAAATTGAAAAATGAGGTTATCAAAATTTTACAGCAGTTTCGGAATGGACAGCGCAATAGTGTAATTAAGCTTATTTTTCGCAATTATCTGGATGAACTTTTTTCTGAAACCATATATCGACACAAATACCTATATTGTAAAAGCAAGGGGAAACTATGGTGGAAAGAAAAAAGAAAATAATATATCCATTCCATCCGTAACGAAACGAACAGCCAAGACAATTACAAAAGCTGAAAAAGCATCAAACGCATCCAATGCACAAACTACAACGCCGCCAGAAGAGGAATCCTCTAAAGAGCCAGATCATAAACAATTGTCCAATCTCTTTAAGTAATTCAATTGATAAAAAGCAAAAAATACTACACCTCCAGATTTAAAACCAGATACTAATTTTATAAATAAAGAAAATATATCGAAAAACACTGAATCTGCATCGTATGATGAAAAAACATGGAGAAAGATGCATATCACGAAAAAGAAATGCTACCAGAAAAAGAAGAAGATTTTCATACTTCATCTGCTTCTGAAACTTTTGAAAATAGCGGTTCTGAATCATTCGGTGATGATGGATTTGACTTGTTTTCAAGTATCGAAAATTTAATTTAATCAGAGTGAGGGAAAGACAGTGACTGAAAAAGATATTTATGACAAAAGAAAATTTTATAAAACAAAATTGGAGCCGTTGATTCATGAATTGAAATTGCAGTGCAATATGGAACATATGCCTATGTTTGTTACGGTAGCTGTAAAAAACGATAAAGCAGGTACAGAATACGCAAGTGACATGGTTCTTGCAGGATCCGGAACTGAATTAGAAAACAATCGAATTTCGAAGCTCCTCTTGGAATTAAATAATATTCATCAAAAATATCCGGATTATATCGAAAAGGATATCCGGGAGATTTCTCAGTATCTGGAACGGCTTAACACTAACATCTATCCAAATTCCGGTATAGAGCTTGCAGACAATAAAATAAATACATTCCATAAGATTACAGATCCTTACAGGCCATCATCTTGTGAACCAGATGGTTATTCTGATTTAATGGATGTCTAAGAAAAAGTAGCTGGCACTACGGGATAGTGCCAGCCTATTTTCTTGTTCTGATGTTTCAGTTTTTCATTCTCACATATGCATTCAAGCACAGCATCCACACCAAATGAAGTAAAATTATGATATAGATGCTGCAATTCCATTTTATCATATTTTTTTTTTAATCGGTTTCTGAGATAATTCGATTCCTCAGAAGACAATTCAAACAATTTTTCAGCACGATTTGCGACCAAATTACACATTTTCTCTTTGGAGATGTATTGATCTATTTTTCTCATTCTTCTTTTCCTGTAAGTCCGTTAATTCTGCGGCTGTCCTCGTCATGCGAAACTCATCATTCATCTGATTAATAGAATGATCTATTTCCTGTTCCATTTCTTCGAACGTTCTATCTCAATCTCATAAGCAATATCATCTTCTTTTTTACCATATAAAGTCCTCCTTTTCTTATGTATTGGAATATTCCTTCTATATATAGTATGACAGAAAAATATCTTCTGTTTTTTCTGGACAAAAAACATAAATTATAATAAACAATATTGTTAATTGTATAAAAAAAGAATAGGCAAACCTATTCTTTCAAAAATTCTTTACAAACACATTTCTAAACAAATTCAATTTATTTACAAATCTATTTACAAATATTAATTCAAAAGCACAATCTTAATGTATTCATTAATAAAATTTATGTTTTGAACTGGGCTACTTTTGGGTTACAACTGTATTCTTGGGTCATGCGATTAATCGCACAACCCTTGAATTTACAGCGTTTTTTGTAATTAATCCTGAGCAATGATTTCTTTTTTTGTATGAACCACAAGCCTTGCATACTCTGTGAGGCATCATTAATTCGCCACACTTGCTGCATTTTACCAGGTTTGGTGCGCTCATTTTCCAGTTTGCTCTTCTTTTTTGTCTCTTCTTGCTTTAGAAGATTTATTCTTTGGACAAATTGACATAGGTTACACCTCCTTAAAATTCTTAAATACATCACGGATACCTGACATTCTAGGTCGAGCCCCGTATCTTCACAGTTACAGGTACCTTTATTCAGGTTCTGACCACATACGTTGCAAATACCTTTACAGTCTTCGCTGCATAGAATTTTCGTCGGCCACCCTACCAATAACTCGTTGTAGACCAATTGTTCTACATCTAAGCTATATCCGTCAATATAGTTATTCTCGTCTAAATCTTCTGACTGATCATATGCATCTGACTCTGTATCAATCTTATGCTTGAAGTCAAGTGTCACCTTCACTTCTACATCTTCCAGACATCTGTCACATGGTGCAACTGATGTAATCTCAGCTTTACCAGTCACTTCCAACTTGCGGTCACCTGCATATTCTACAGACAATTCAAGTGGTGTCTTCTCTGTAATTGCATAATCTCCCATCTCAGACTTGAAACAAGTCATTTCAATCGGAACAGATTCATGTATTGCTTTATGCTGCTCAGACAGAACGTCGGATAGGTTTAATATCATAGTATCGTCTCCTATTCACACACTAGACTATTATATCATGTAAAATTATTTTGTCAACAGAAATTTACATTCTTTTAGTCATTTAGTCTTAAACTAATTTTGCTGTTTCACGAGCAATAGCTAACTCTTCGTTTGTAGGAAGGACAATTACTTTTACTTTTGATTCTGGTGTAGAAATTACGGTTGTCTCTCCGTGAACATTCTCATTCTTTTCTTCGTCGAGCTCTACGCCAAGATATCCAAGGTAATCACAGATGTCTTTTCTGAGGTCCGGAGCATTCTCTCCAACACCGGCTGTAAATGTGATTGCATCTACACCGTTCATTGCTGCTGTATAAGATCCGATATATTTTGCAACACGGTATTTGTAAGTATCCATTGCAAGCTGTGCTCTTTCGTTTCCGTCAGCAGCTGCCTGTCTTACATCACGGAAGTCAGAAGACACACCGCTGATTCCAAGAAGTCCTGACTTTTTATTCAGGATATTCAGCATCTCATCTACGCTGATATCTTCATGATTGCAGATGAACTGAAGAACTGCAGGATCAACATCTCCACTACGTGTTCCCATAACAAGTCCTTCCAAAGGAGTAAGTCCCATACTTGTGTCTACGCATTTTCCACCGATAGATGCGGAGATACTTGCACCATTACCAATGTGGCATACAATAACCTTTGCATCTTCTTTTCCAAGAAGTTTTACAGTTTCACCAGATACGAACATATGGCTTGTTCCGTGAAACCATATCTTCTGATGCTGTATTTCTCATAATATTCATATGGGATTGCATACATAGCTGCTTTCTTTGGAATATTCATACCAAATGCTGTATCGAATACTGCTACATTCGGTTTGCCAGGCATTGCTTTTTTCGCAAGCTTCAATACCGATCAGGTTTGCAGGGGTTATGAAGAGGTCCGAGGTCGAAGCAGTCACGAACAACTTTCTTCACGTCTTCTGTTACAAGTGTTGCATCACTGTAAATAGTACCTGCATGCAGTACACGGTGTCCGATTGCTGTAATCTCATCCGCACTTTCGATCACACCATGCTCTTTATCCTGTAAAGCATCCAGTACTAACTGTACTGCTACACCATGATCTGGCATTGCCTGCTCTACAACATATTTATCTTTTCCTGTTGGTTTGTGTGTTAATACAGATCCATCGGCTCCGATTCTTTCACAGATACCTTTTGCAAGAACGCTCTCGTTCTCCATGTCGATCAACTGATATTTTAAAGATGAACTTCCGCAGTTCATTACTAATACTTTCATATTATTTCTCCTCTTACTTTATCTCTTACTGATTCTGGCACTGAACTGCTGTGATTGCAACAACACCTTCAATATCCTTAGCACTGCATCCTCTTGAAAGGTCGTTAACAGGTGCTGCGATTCCCTGTGTCATTGGTCCGTAAGCTTCTGCTTTTGCAAGACGCTGAACAAGTTTGTATCCAATGTTACCTGCATCAAGGTTAGGGAAGATCAGAGTATTGGCTTTTCCTGCAACCTGGCTTCCTGGTGCTTTAGCTGCTCCAACAGAAGGAACAAGTGCTGCATCAAGCTGCATCTCTCCGTCTAACATAAGATCCGGATTCTCAGCTTTTTGCGATCTTAACAGCTTCCTGTACTTTTGTTACGTCATCGTGTTTTGCACTTCCCATTGTTGAGTAAGAAAGCATAGCAACTCTTGGATCAGCACCAACGAGCTGTTTGAAGCTTTCTGCTGAAGACTGAGCGATTGCTGCAAGCTCTTCGGATGTAGGATTCTGGTTCAGTCCGCAGTCAGCGAATACAAATGTTCCGTTCTCTCCCATGTCGCAGTCAGGTACTACCATAACAAAGAATGCAGATACAAGCTTTGTTCCTGGTTTTTGTCTTCAGGATCTGAAGGCATGGACGAAGTGTGTCAGCTGTAGAGTGGCATGCTCCGGATACCATTCCGTCTGCATCTTTCATCTTAACCATCATTACACCATAATATAAGTAATTAGTAAGAAGAATCTCTCTTGCCTGCTCTTCTGTCATTCCTTTTTTCTTTCTCAGTTCAACAAGTGTTGCTACATATTCGTCTGTCTTTCTCATATGTAGCAGGGTCTACGATTGTAGCTCCTGTGATGTCGAAATCCCCTTTATTCTTAGCGATTTCTTCTTCGCTTCCGATCAGGATCAGGTTAGCTGTTCCTTCTTTTAAAATTGCCTCTGCTGCCTCATAAGTTCTGATGTCTTCGCTCTCTGGAAGAACGATTGTTTTTTTACAACTTTTTGCTTTTGCTTTGATTTCATCTATAAATCCCATGATAAATAGACTCCTTTCCAAATATTTTTCTCAGTATTTTCATTATAATACAAAGAACCCCTGTGGACAAGGGTTCTTCCTGTAATCTTATGTCTCTTTTTGCGTACAATGTACAATATCCGTTATATTTTGCTTCTGATATATTACATTTTCACGACATTATAATTGAAAAACGTGACTTACGATCGCAAAATACACACTGATCGTACTGATATCAACCAATGTAGAAATCAAAGGCGTTGCCATGATCGCCGGATCCAGCCCAATCTTTTTCGCAACCAATGGCAATGTACATCCAACCACTTTCGCAATCAGTACGGTACATGCCATAGTAAGTCCAATGGTAAACGTCATGGTGGCATCTCCTGGCCCATCAGCATAATTCGGATTCCATTCACTACCGATAAGATAATGCTGATACAGAATGCAATTCGGATCTCTTTCCAGATCACCTTAAACAGATCAGAAAATTCAATCTCTCCAACTGCCAGCCCACGAATAACCAGCGTAGAACTCTGTGAACCGCAGTTTCCACCGGTTCCTGTCAGCATTGGAATAAAACCGGCAAGCTGTGGCATCAGTGCCAGTGCATTTTCATAGCTGTTCATGATCATCTGTGTTACGGTTGCAGACAGCATCAAAAACAGCAGCCACGGAATACGACTCTTTACATGTTCAAATATCGATGTCCCGAAATACGAATCTTCATTCGGATTGACACCAGCCATGATACTGATATCTTCCGTTGCCTCTTCCTGCATTACATGCATGGCATCGTCAACAGTTACGATACCGACCATGCACATTTCATGATCCACGATTGGCAGTGCGATCAGTCCATACTTGGTAATGGTATTTGCCACATCTTCCTGATCGTCTGTTGTACGTGCATACAGCATATTGGTATCCATGATCTCTTCTATTGTCTTGGATTCACTGCTTGTCAGCAATTCTTTTACATCAACCTGACCGATCAGATGGCGCTGTTCTGTAACATAACAGGTATAGATTGTCTCACGGTTCAGCCCAACCTGGCGGATCTTCAGAATCGATTCTGCAACCGTCATTTCTCTGCGAAGCGCAATATAATCTACATTCATCACGCTTCCGGCACTGTCTTCCGGATATTGTAACAGTTGATTGATCTGTTGACGCTTTTCTTCATCTGTAACCATCAGAAGTCTGTCCACTACATTGGCAGGCATCTCTTCCAAACATCAACGGTATCATCCAGATACATTTCCTCCATGATCTCTTCAAGCTCGGAATCCGTCAGTGCATTGATCAGGTCCTCTCGCGTATCACTGTCCATATAAGAAAATGTCTCTGCAGCTTCTTCTTTTGCAAGCAAACGGAATACCCAGCACCATATGCTTCTGATCAAACTCTTCCAGAATCTCCGCAAAGGTCTACAGGATACATATTTGTTTCCAGTTCTTCTTTCAGTTCTTTATATTCTTTCGCATCCAGCATGTCTTTGATACGTTCTTCAGTCAGTTCTTCTCTGTCTTCTACATAATCAATATCATCTTCTTCTCGCTGTCCGTCCTCCAGGGGGCTGCTCCTCATTCATCTTCTCTTCCATAACAATATGCATCCTCCTTTCTTCGAATTTTGCCGGTAAACATCCCATTTGCGTACCCCACTATTGTATAGTATAATCAATTCCAGAATGTTATACAAGGAGATTCTTATGAAAACTGTTGGACTTATCACAGAATACCTGCAGGCTGTGCTTGCAGATACAATATACCAGATGCTGGAACTTGATATCTACGCATCCGATCTGTATGAGTCTGTGATCACCGATCTGTATGGAACACCCTTTCATAATGAATTGACCAAACGGATCATAAAAATCACAGAGATTAATAATAAATTCTGTCTTCTGCCAGAATGACCGAAACACTCCGTTTCTTACATCAAGGATTGTGTCACACCACAGTTATGACTGCATCCATCTCCCAAGTTTTCTTTGGGAGTTTTTTATATTTGCAATCATAGATGCAAGTGCTCCACCATGTGTAGACACCAGAATTGTATGGTTCTGATATTCCTTTTGTAAGCCTTTCCTGAAAACTCTGTCCTCTCTTCAGATGTTCTAATGTCTCTCCGTCATCCAGACCTCTCACCATCACCAGGCTCTGTGAAAAAGCACTAGAAAATCTCTCAGCATCTCCCTCATCCCAGGTATCTGGTTCCAGCAACGTCCTCGTATCTGCCAAAAGATATTTCAATCAGACGTTTATCGTAACCAGTCGGTATATCTCTTCCTTCAGGATAATCTCTGCTGTCTCTCTGGCTCTGGACAGCGGACTGCACAGACACAGATCAAACAGCACCTCCGTCCTTCTCTCTCGTCTTTTCTGCCCAGTTCTCTTCCGTATTCATTCAACGGAATATCGATCTATCCCTGATTGCGTTTCATTTTTATTATAATCGGTCTCTCCATGACGGATCAGATAAAGCTTCATGTTCTGTTCCTCCTGTATTTTCTCCATTAAATTGAGTATAGCATGTCCCGAAACACTACTTGCATACGGAACATTTTAATAGAATAAATAAAGAATATTTACACAAGGTATGACCCGTCGTGAAAAGTAATCACCAAGCTTTACAATAGACCATTCGTCTGGTACCAGGCGTATATGGTCGATATTGCCCTATGCAAGAAGAACTTGCTGAAATAAGGCACAGGAAGAACAGATGGAACGCTTGGCAAAACAGCGTGAGCGTGGCGAAAAAGCTACCGATATGCCCTCACTGGCGTCAAAAAAGATATGTTTCAAAAGGTTTGTGCCTACAAGTAACCGACAGATATTCTGTTCAAAGGATTGTTGCTATCA
>VOFH01003073.1_pt1 | contig 46440 bp, 76 predicted proteins | sample 5384091 | NCBI WGS metagenome assembly VOFH01 (sample SAMN12384727, study PRJNA508395) | human gut metagenome | isolation source: healthy gut G | host: Homo sapiens
TTTCATCCTGTTCCAGAGCCCCTCAGCGTACCGGGTACCATATACGCCGTCCCTTTGCACAGACTCCCTGGTACAGGATGAGAATACCGGCATTCAGGTATATATCGAGATGAGACTCGGTACGAACTATGAGAACTGCAGTGTCGTAACTGCAACCTGAACTGGGTGATGGTATGAAGGGAACGATAAGGTATCGGACCGAAACGTATGAATTATGAACATGTTTAAAATCTATGAAACGTCTCCAGACAGAACTGGATCAGATGTTCCATAAGAATGATAGAAAAGGTGGAATAACCCTTGGAAAATAAGCAGGAAAAAGCCAGAAGATATGGTAAAGAAGCTGTAGAAGAGCAAAAACTAAGAAGGCTAAAAGAAGCAGAGACAGATACAGACGAGGACAACAGAAAAAGCGGGAAAACGAAGAAGCCGACGAGATGAAGAAAAGATATTATAGAAATCATAAAAATGACATAAGAAAAAGATGTTACTGACAGCCGAGTTCAGACTTGATGGTATCCCACCAGCACGTCGTGGAGTTCCACAGATTGAGGTTACATTCGATATCGATGCAAATGGTATCGTAAATGTGTCTGCAAAGGATCTTGGAACAGGAAAAGAGCAGCACATCACAATCACAGCAGGATCTAATATGTCTGATGATGAGATTGATAAGGCTGTTAAAGAGGCTGCTGAGTTTGAGGCACAGGATAAGAAGAGAAAAGAAGCAATCGATGCAAGAAATGATGCTGAGAGCTTTGTATTCCGGACAGAGGATGCATTAAAGCAGGTTGGAGATTCTGTTGATGCCGCTGATAAGTCAGCAGTTGAGGCTGATATCGCAGCAGTTAAGTCATTCCTTGATGCACATAAAGAGGCTGAGGCTATGACAGAGGCTGATGTTGCAGAGCTCAAGGCAGCACAGGAGAAGCTCACACAGAGTGCGCAGAAGGTATTTGCAAAATGTATGAGCAGGCTCAGGCAGGGGCTCAGGACCATGAATGGGAGCAGCAGGAGCAGGACCTGACATGAATGCAGGAGCAGCAGGAGCAGGACCTGATATGAATGCAGGCGCTTCAAACGGTGGATGATGATGTCATCGACGCAGATTTCAAGGAATGTATAATTAAACAGATGCTGCCATAATGAATGCAATCAAAGATTTCAAGGAAGTATAATTAAACAGATGCCATAATGAATGGATTAATGACCTGTAATTTGGGTTATCAATCAAAGCATCATAATGGTTGCGTAAGTAAATTACTCGCAAGGTTGGCCGCTTGGCCGGCCTTGCGAATTAGTTGTATAATAAAAGGAATTTTCAATTATGGCAGAAAAAAAAAGAGATTATTATGAGGTATTAGGAGTATCTAAGACCGCTACAGATGCAGAGATTAAAAAAGCCTTCAGACAGCAGGCAAAGAAATATCATCCTGACATTCATCCGGGTGATAAAGAGTGTGAGGAGAAGTTTAAGGAGGCTCAGGAGGCCTATGCCGTATTGTCTGATCCGGATAAGAGACGCCAGTATGATCAGTTCGGTCATGCAGCATTTGATGGCACAGGCGGCGGAGCCGGTGGCTTTGATTTCTCAGGCATGGATATGGGGGATATTTTTGGTGACATTTTCGGAGATTTCTTCGGAGGTGGAAGAAGCAGTGGTAGAAGAAATGGTCCTGCACAGGGTGCAAATGTCCGTCTCAGTGTAAGAATTTCTTTTGAGAAAGCTATATTTGGCTGCACAAAGGAGCTTGAATTCAACTATAAGGAGACATGCTCTACCTGTGGCGGCAACGGAGCTAAGCCGGGCACATCTCCTGAGACATGTACCCAGTGTAATGGTACAGGTAAGGTTGTCAGACAGAGTCAGTCTCTGTTTGGTGTAGTGCAGAATGTCACAACATGTCCATCCTGCGGTGGTTCGGGCAAGGTAGTAAAGGATAAGTGTCCTACATGTCACGGTACAGGCTACAATACCAAGAAGGTCAGAAAGACTGTTGAGATTCCAGCCGGTATAGATAATGGACAGTGTGTCAGAATACGTGAATACGGCGAGCCGGGCATAAATGGCGGACCGCGTGGAGATCTTCTTGTTGAAGTTATTGTTTCAGGCAGCAGGGATTTTGAGCGTCAGGATGTTAATATCTTTTCTAAGGCATCCATCTCGTATGCTATTGCAGCCTTAGGCGGAGATATAAGAATCAAGACTGTTGATGGGATATTATATACACAGTTGCACCGGGTACACAGACAGGTACACGTATCCGCTTAAAGGGCAAGGGTGTTCCTTCAACAAGAAATAAAGCAATAAGAGGTGACCATTATGTCACACTTGTTGTCAATACGCCTACAGGTCTGTCTAAGGAAGCTAAGGAGGCTCTTAAGAAGTTTGATGAGCTTTCAGGCCGGTAAAGAACTGGAAAAACGTCTGGATGCCGCACATCACATGTAACAAAAATACGGTACCGAACGATCCAAGATCACCGTTCGTGACAAGCGGTGTCAGACTTGGAACACCGGCGGTTACAACAAGAGGATTAAAAGAAGACGACATGGATATGATCGCAGAGTGTATCGCACTCGTACTTCAGAGTGAAGATAACATTGAAAAAAGTCAAAGGAATGGTTGCAGAGCTGACTGCAAAATATCCTCTGGATATGTAAGGAACGACGAAAGAAAATAAGACAAAACAGGAAATCCGTCTGGGAAAAAGGATTTAAGTTTACCCAGGCGGATTTTATTGTTGCTTGAACAAAATGTCCAACAGTGAAAAGATTGAGCAAAATATTTGAGTAGTTGATAGAAATAGGATAATAACAAGGGTGGAATTTTTAAAATGAAGGGCGTATAATAAAATCAGTGTATACGAATCTATACCAGAATAAAAAGGAAGAATCTTGTTTATACCATACAGATGTATGAATGCAAATATATATGGAAGGAGCCAGATTTTTTGAAACTGAGAAACGTAAAAGTCGCAAAAAAAGATTAGGAACAAAAAACGCTTGCAGGGTTGCTTGCATTTGGACTTGTCGTAGGTACGCCGTCGGTTGTTCTGGCAGATGTACAGAGCACGATGTCACAGTCAGAGGCTTTGTGGAACAGAAGTATCTGGACTTCAGTGATGAAACAAAAAAGCAGATTGAAGCGAATGGTGAGGATAAATATCAGACAGCAAAAAAGAAACGGTAAAACCAGAAGAAAATCAGGCATTATATTATACACTGACTTCTGTAAAAGAGGGATCGCCAAGTGGAGAAATCCGGGAATCCATGCTGGAATTTGCGTCACAGTTTATCGGTAATCCATATGTGTGGGTGGTACAAGCCTGACGGACGGTGCAGACTGCTCTGGATTCGTACAGCAGATTTATAAACAGTATGGATACAGCCTTCCAAGAGTAGCAGAAGATCAAAGCCAGTATGGAACGAAGATTCCTGTAGAAGATGCCCAGCCGGGAGATCTGATCTTCTATGCTAAAAGAAGGGTATGTATATCATGTGGTCATGTATGCAGGAGATGGCAGGACGATAGAGGCTGCAAGTACGAAACTCGGAATTATCGAAGGAAAAGTCAATACCAAAAATGCAGTATGGGCAACACGTATCCTGAAAGATGATTATTCTCTTACAGGCGGCGGAATTGAAAAGGCCAATGCAACAGAGGACATGTATGGACAGAAACTTGAAAATTTCCAGATTACATATTATTGTCCTTGCGAGATTTGCTGCGATAAAGCATCTAAAGTTACGGCATCGGGAACACCTGTTGCAGAAGGAAAGACAATCGCAACTGATCCGAATGTAATTCCATATGGAACCAAGGTGATTATCGGAGGACATGTATTTACAGCGGAAGATACAGGAAGAAAAGTCCAGGAAATCAGATCAGTATTTATGTAAATAACCATGCAGAGGTATCTGCTTCTGACACAGAGAATACAGACGTATATCTGGCAAAATAATATAATAAAGAATGATAAAAAGGTGGTTTTTCAGAACTTACATGTTGAAAAACTGCCTTTTTCAAAGAAGGAACAGAAACTATGAATCAAGAAAATTTATTGAATAAGATCAGACAGAAAGATGCAAAAAGCATTTACTCACGGGGAAAATTTCATGCAGATGATATATTTTCATCGGCCTTGTTATTATATCTGAACCCGGAAATTCAGATTACAAGGGGAAATCAGGTGCCGGAAGATTTTGACGGCATTGTCTTTGACATCGGAAGAGGCGCTTACGACCATCACCAGAGGGACAGCAGAGTCCGGGAAAACGGGATTCCATATGCGGCATTCGGACTTTTGTGGGAAGAGTTGGGAACGGAGATTCTTGGAGAAGAACTGGCAGAAAAAATTTGATGAATCCTTTGTCCAGCCTCTCGATCAGAATGATAATACCGGTGAGAAGAATGAACTGGCTTCGCTGATCGGAAGTTTTAATCCGGCATGGGATGCAAAAGGAAATCATGATGATGCATTCTTTCATGCAGTCAGTATGGCTGGAATGATACTGGAAAGCAAATTCGAGAGGTTCCGTGGAAATGAAGGGGCGGACAGGAAGATAGAAGAGATTGTGGAGGCACATGATGATGCAGTAGAAGAGGGAAAATGTGATGAAAGAATCCTGATTCTTCCGGAATTTGTTCCATGCCAGAAACGGCTGTCAGAGACGGAGATTGCATTTGTCATATTCCCATCCAATCGTGGTGGATACTGTATACAACCACAGAAGAAGGAATATTCCATGAATTACAAATGTGCGTTCCCAGAAGCCTGGCTTGGGCTGGAGGGAGAAGCATTACAGAAAGCAACCGGACTTTCAGGAGCAGGATTCTGTCATAAAGGCGGCTTCCTGATGTCGACAGAGAATCTGGAGGATGCGGTAAAAGCGTGTGAAATCAGCCTCAAAGAGTATGTAGAAGCGCCGTGTATTGTCTGTTACGGAACATGTGATGAAGAAGTGAAAGAACTTCTGCATATGCTTCCGGAAATGAAGAATGTAACGGTACATATGATGCCGTTGTCAGAGCCGCCGGAGATGGAGACAGATGGAATTTATGGAGAAGTTTTGATGGAAAAGCAGGAATGGAAGAAGCGGATAAAAGTACAGGTAAAAGAAATTCTGAAATACAAACCGGAGGCGGTATGTGTGAATGGAAATGTCTTTTTCGACTTATCCGGTAGTACATGCGCTTCGTAAAAAGCATGTACCGGTGCTGACAATAATGGAAAATGATGAGGAGAAGCTGATTGTGAGAATTCCGTCCGGTTCTTAGAATGTCAGATATAATGAAGTAGAAGAAGTAATAGAACATAACAAAAACGCAGAGACTTTTAAAAGGATTGAAGTAATCCCTCAAAAGTCTCTGCATTTTTATGTTTATTTACATGCTTTTAAAAGTTCTTTCAGGTAGTTCCACATACGCTGTGTAGATGCGATATGTACACGTTCATTATATAAATGCACACCTGTAAGATCCGGACCGAAAGAAATGATATCAAGATCATTCTTCTTGCCGTATAAGATTCCACATTCCAGTCCGCCGTGAGTTGTCTCAACAGTAGGTTCTTTTCCGAACATTTCTTTATAAAGTTCGATTGCCTTAGGACGGATCACAGAATCGGCATTGTAGCTCCATGCCGGATATTCACCGGAAATCTCACGGGATGCGCTTGCAAGATCCGTTGCAAGATCCAGTTTGTTCTGCATATCATCTAACTTGGTAGCGACAGAGCTTCGAACCTGGAATTTAATCTTTACAGTGTCTTCAGTAGTCTCAACAATACCTGTGTTCAGGGAAGATTCTACAGCGGTAGGGAATGCACGGTCATAGCACTGTACACCGTCGATCGCTCCATAAAGGAATCCGATTACATGTGAAGTAGTATCTGCATCAAAAGCCTTTAAGGTCGTCTCGCCATCGGAAACTGCTTTCAGAGATAAAGTAGGTTCCTGTCCGGCAAATTCAGCGTAGATAGTCTGTTCCAGTCCGGCAACAGCATCTATGATATCCTGAGCCTGTGCAGGATCTGCGATGATCTCAGTCGTATTGTACTGTGCGATTACGTTTGCCGCATTTCCGCCGTTTGTACTTACGATGTTAAAGTCGTAATCTTTTGCAAGTGCATACAGAACACGTCCCATGATCTTATGTGCATTTCGAGCTGCTTCTGAATCTCGGCACCGGAATGTCCTCCCTGCAGATTGGAAAGGGAGATTGTCATCTTGGTTCCGCTTTCTTCACTCCATTCGATCGGGATAAAAGTATCATAAATGTATCCGCCGGCACATCCGACTGTCATAACGCCTTCAATCTCAGAGTCGATGTTCAGGCAGATCTTTCCTTTAATACGGATGTATCGAGGTGATGTGCACCGCCCATACCGATCTCTTCATCAACTGTAAATACAGCCTCGATCGGTGGATGCGGGATATCTGTGCTGGCAAGAATTGCCATAGCATAAGCGACTGCGATACCGTCGTCACCGCCGAGAGTGGTGTTCTTTGCCCCAATCAGATCGCCATCTACAAAAAAGGTCTAACGGATCATTCTCAAAATCGTGATCGCTGTCGGTTGTCTTTTAGCAACCATGTCCAGATGTCCCTGGATGATGACCGGATCACTGTCTTCATATCCGGCAGTACCAGGTTTTTGATGATAACGTTGTTCATTTCATCCTGGATATATTCCAGATTGTGTGCTTTCGCAAATTCTACACAAAAATCACTGATCTTTTTTTGTGTGGAAGGTACTTCTTGGTACCATACTTAATTCTTCGAAGTACTGAAATACTTCTTTTGGTTCAATATTAGACAAAATTCCCATTGTTCATTCCTCCGTTTGTCTTTAATCTCTATCTGTCATTGTATCATGAATTTTAGCACTTTATCATGATAAAATGTAATGCGTGTATAACGAAATGTAATAGCTCTGATAACCACAGCTTATAAGGTTTCATTAAAACATTCAATAACTACAGGTCTACCCAAAAAAGCAGAAAAATATATAATATTTAAGGTTGAAAATATGAGAGCAGAATGTACACGGGAGGATATGTATGAGTACAAAAGAAGCAAAACAGATGGATCAGGCATTATTTGATTTTTTATGGGAAACCTTCTATCGGACAGGCACTGCCGCTTGCAATCCAGCATGTGCTTGCGATGATCGTCGGATGTGTAACACCATCGATCATTGTTGCAGGTGTGGCAGGGCTTTCGCAGGAAGATTCCGTTATTTTAATACAGGCTGCACTGGTGATGTCGGCACTGACTACATTATTGCAGTTATTTCCTTTATAAAGACAAAAAGTTTCCGCATCGGATCGGCGCTTCCGGTCATGATGGGAATCAGTTTCGCATATGTGCCAAGTATGCAGGCAATTGCTGCGGATTTTTGATATTGCAACGATTCTGGGAGCACAGATCGTTGGTGGTGTGATCGCATTGTTAGTCGGACTGAATATTAAGAGAATCCGTAAATTTTTCCCGCCGCTGATTACCGGAACGGTTGTATTTTCTATTGGACTGTCTCTGTATCCGACGGCAATCAACTATATGGCAGGCGGTGCAAGCAGTAAATCATACGGTGCATGGCAGAACTGGCTGGTAGCACTGATTACCCTTGTGATCGTTACGGTATTGAACCATTATGGAAAAGGTGTGTGGAAACTGGCATCGATTCTGATCGGAATCATTGAGGATATATTGTGGCATTATTCTTTGGAATGATAGATTTTTCATCGGTTGCACAGGCATCATTCTTCCAACTTCCAAAGCCAATGCATTTTGGTATCAAATTCGAGCCTTCCGCATGTGTGGCAATTGGAATCCTGTTCGCAATCAATGCGGTACAGGCAATCGGAGACTTCTCTGCAACGACAACAGGTTCTATGGACCGTATGCCGACAGACGAAGAACTGACAGGTGGAATCGTGGGCTATGGTATCAGTAATATTATCTGTGCATTCTTCGGTGGACTTCCGACGGCAACATACAGCCAGAATGTAGGTATTGTATCTACAACGAAGGTAGTCAGCCGTGTGGTAATGGGAATGGCCGCCGTGATCTTACTGGCAGCAGGACTGATTCCGAAGTTTTCTTCTTTACTGACAACGATTCCTTACTGTGTACTCGGCGGTGCGACAATCTCGGTATTTGCATCAATTGCAATGACAGGTATGAAGCTGATTACAACAGAGCCGATGGATTTCCGCAATACAACAGTTGTTGGACTTGCAGTTGCAGTCGGAATGGGTGTGACACAAGCAAATGCGTCTCTGGCACAGTTCCCGGACTGGGTAACGACTATATTTGGAAAATCACCGGTAGTTCTTGCAACTATTGTAGCGATTGTGTTAAACTTAACACTTCCGAGAACACAAAAGAAAGCTGAGAAATAATTCATATATGATAAAAAAGTTATACGAATGGTGAATGGAAAGAGCCTGGCAGTTTATGCCAGGCTGTTGGAATTTATAAAGAAGATTTTCATAAGATAGTATCGGTCGTAGGGGGCGGCGGAAAGACAACGGTGATCCGTGCAATGCTCCGGGAATGTATGGAAAATTCGGATGGAAGGATTCCATGCGCGGTCTCAACAACGACGCATATACAAAAAACAAATGCGGAATATTTTCTGGGAGAGCCATCGATGAAAATGTTCTGGAAGAAGCTGTCGGATTACGAAGCTGTGTGGATGGGGCGTGAGATACGGAAAGGAAAGCTTGCATCATTTCAGAAGGAGTTTCTGGAAGAAGTAAGCCGGGAACCTGTACTTTGCTTCTGGAAGCGGACGGGGCAAAGCATTTTCCAGTGAAAGCTCCTGCAGAACATGAGCCGGTGATCTGTGAGAAAACGGGCATAGTTCTGAATGTCTATGGGATGCGTGCGATTGGAAAAAGATAAAGGATGTATGTTTTCGTATCGGAGAAGTGGAGAAAATTCTTGGAAAGACAGGGGAAGATATTTTGCGTCCAGAAGATATCATGACACTTGCGGTAAGTCGGAGTGCAGGACGCAAATGTGTGACGGATGAGATGGAATATCAGGTTATACTGAATCAGGCTGATACAGAGGAAGAAAACAGATGGCAATGCAGCTTGCGGAAGATATTGAAAAGAAGCTGTCAGAGAAGTATATATCAGAGAAGAATACAAAAGATACAGAGTTTTCAAGACAGATCAGCAAAGTCCACGTAACATCGGACCTGATTCCGCTGGAAGAAAGATGGTAGATATGTCAGAAATTTATAAAAATAAGAAAAAGGCATTGGTCCGGGGATCCGGAGACCTGGCTACCGGCGTGGGTGTAGCGCTTTATCGGGCGGGCTTTCAGGTGATCATGACGGATATTGCAGTGCCGCTTACCGTAAGAAGGGAAGTGGCGATGTCCAGAGCCGTTTATGAAGGCAGGGCAAAAGTGGAAGGGATAGAAGGAATCCTTGTCCGGAGTTATCAGGAAGCGTTGGCTGTACTGGAAGAAAATAAGATTGCCGTGATCGTAGATCCGAAAGCCGAGATCTGCAAGGAATTTCACCCGGATCTACTTGTGGATGCCATCCTTGCAAAGAAAAAATATGGGGACCAGACGGACGGATGCACCGTATGTGATCGGTCTCGGTCCGGGATTTACTGCGGGAAAAGATGTTCATGCTGTGATAGAAACGATGCGTGGTGAGACGCTTGCGGATATCATCTATGACGGACAGCCGATTCCGAATACCGGCGTCCCTGGATATGTGGGCGGTTATGCGCTGGAGCGCCTGATCCGTGCGTCTGGCAATGGCCGAATGGAGCCAAAGGCACAGATCGGAGATATTGTAAAGAAGGGACAGCTTCTTGCCGTAACAGGAGGAAAACCTGTATATTCCCAGCTGGACGGTGTGATCCGAGGCATGCTGCAGGAAGGTGTGCAGGTGAAAAAAGGTCTGAAGATCGGAGATGTAGATCCAAGAAAAGACAGAAAATTGTGTTACCTGATTTCGGATAAGGCGAATAAGATCGGCAGTTCTGTAGTGCGGGCGACAGAAGCACGTCTGGCGGATAAGGATTATGCAATGATCCTTCTGGCAGCAGGAAAGTCAAGCAGATATGGCAGTAATAAGCTGTTAGAAGAACTGGACGGGGGGAAGAATGTTCGAACATACCCTTCGTAAGATGCGGGCATTTCCGTTATGTATACAGGTAGCGGTGACGAGATTCGAAGAGATAGAACGTGCAGCAGAAGCACAGGGTATGTTGGTAGTGGAGAACTGGGAACCGGATCTTGGAATCTCACATTCCCTGAGATTAGGACTACAGAAAGCACTGGAAGAAAATCCAGAATTAAAAGGTGCAATGTTCATTGTATGTGACCAGCCGGGATTGACAGCCGCAACATTTGCCCGTATGCTTGATATAGGTAAGAAATATCCTGGAAAAATCGTATGTGCCGGGCGAAAGGGCAAAATGGGAAATCCTGTATTGTGGGATCGATGCTTTTTGATGAACTTAGCAGGCTTTCCGGGGACAAAGGCGGGAAACAGATCATCGGAGCACATATGGATGATGTGCTGCTCTGCGAAACAGAAGAAACAGAACTTCGGGATGTAGATATACCGGAACAACTGACAAAATGGGAGAGAGATTATGGAGAATCAGGAAAATCAGGAGAAGAAACATAAACGGAGAGTCCGGTATTCCGGAACACATCCGAGAAATTATAAAGAAAAATACAAAGAGCTGAATCCGGAGAAGTATGCAGATACCATTTCCAAAGTCATCAAGAAAGGCGGAACACCGGCGGGGATGCATATTTCTATCTGTGTGAATGAGATTCTGGACTTTTTTGACATTCAGCCGGGACAGCAGGGATTGGATGCAACATTGGGATACGGCGGTCATACGTCGAAGATGCTGAAAACTGCAGGGAGAAGGGCATATCTATGGTCTGGATGTAGACCCGATCGAATCGGCGAAGACAAAGAAACGACTGGAAGAAAAGGGATTCGGGCCGAATATCCTGACGGTAAAGCTTGAGAATTTCGCAAATATCGATAAAGTGGCAGAAGAGGCCGGAAAGTTTGATTTCGTACTGGCAGATCTGGGTGTGTCATCTATGCAGATTGACAATCCGGACCGTGGTTTTACATTCAAGGCAGAGGGACCTTTAGATCTGCGTATGAATCCGGAAAAGGGAATCAGCGCAGCAGAAAGACTGCGGGATATTTCCAAAGAAGAGCTTACCGGCATGTTGATTGAAAATTCGGATGAGCCATATGCAGAAGAAATCGCAGAAGCAATCACAGAGAAGATCCGCAAAGGCGGCAAGATCGAGACAACAACGGGACTTCATCAGGTGATCGAAGAGACACTTGCATTTATCCCGGAAAAAGAAAGAAAAGAAGCAGTACGGAAATCCAGCCAGCGAGTATTCCAGGCACTTCGTATTGATGTGAATAATGAGTTTGAAGTATTGTATGATTTCCTGGATAAGCTGCCGGGTGTATTAAAGCCGGGCGGAAAAGTTGCAATCCTTACATTCCATTCCGGAGAGGACCGTCTTGTAAAGAAATCATTCAAGCAATGGAAAAAAGGAGGGACTGTACAGTGAGATCGCAAAAGACGTCATCCGACCGTCCAAAGAAGAATGCTTCCGCAACAGCCGTGCGAAATGCACGAAAATGCGCTGGGCAATCCGGGCAGAAGAGTAAGATACAAAATAAGAAACAGAAAGACGGAAAACAGACAAAGAATGAATCTGCATGTAAGATTGATAAAAATGTGGCGGTTGCCAGTTCCAGAAGATGCCGTATAAAGAACAGCTGAAAAGAAAGCAGAAGCAGGAAGAACAGCTGTTAGGCGGATTCTGCAAAGTCAGCCCGATCATTGGCATGGAACATCCATATTTTTACAGAAATAAAGTACATGCGGTATTTGACCGTGACAAGAAGGGCAATGTCATATCCGGCATTTATGCAGAAGGAACGCACCGTGTGATCGCAGTGGAAGAGTGTCTGATCGAAGATAAGAAGAGTCAGGAGATCATCCGCACGATCCGTGAACTTCTGCCGTCTTTTAAGATTAAGACATACAACGAAGATACCGGATATGGGCTTTTAAGACATGTGCTGGTCCGCAGAGGATTTGAAACTGGTGAGATCATGGTGGTGCTGGTACTGGGCTCACCGATCCTGCCATCAAAGAATAACTTTGTGAAGGCTTTGAGAAAAGTGCATCCGGAGATCACAACCGTAGTACTGAATGTGAATAACAAGCAGACCAGTATGGTACTGGGAGAAAAGGAAAAGCCGATCTACGGACCGGGATTTATCAAAGACAAGTTATGCGGATGTACATTCCGCATTTCTCCAAAATCGTTCTATCAGGTAAATCCGGTGCAGACAGAAGTTCTCTATAATACAGCCATGGACTATGCGGAACTGACCGGAAAAGAGACAGTGATCGATGCATACTGCGGAACCGGTACAATTGGTCTGATCGTGGCTAAGAATGCGAAGAAAGTGATCGGAGTAGAACTGAACAAAGATGCGGTAAAAGACGCAAGAATCAATGCAAAAGAAAATGGCATCACAAATGCCGAGATCTATGCAGGTGATGCGGGAAGATTCATGGTAGATATGGCTTCGAAGAACCAAAAAAGCAGACGTCGTATTCATGGATCCGCCGAGAGCCGGAAGTGATGAGAAATTCCTTTTTCTTCTGTGATAAAGCTTGGCCCAAAGAGAGTGGTCTATGTGTCCTGCAATCCGGAGACACTGGCGAGAGATTTAAAATATCTGACCAGACATGGATACCAGGCTGTGAAGATCCAGCCGGTGGATAATTTTCCGTTTTGTGATCATATTGAGACGGTTGTGAAGCTTGTGAGAAAAAAATAGAAAATATGCAGATCGGGCAAAGAAGATTTTGATAATAGACATTTCCTTCAGATTGTTGGTTTAAAAATACAGCGAAAAGAGCTATATTTAAGATAAACGAGAGAATCGGTACTTACAAAGGAGGAAAAGCTTATGATTATATGTATCGGAAGAGAATTTGGAAGCGGTGGCCACGAAATCGGAAGAAAAGTTGCAGAAAAGCTTGGACTGGAATTATATGACAGAGATTTAATAGACAGGGCAGCAGAGAAGATCATAGCGATGCCAACAGATGTGCTGGAAAAGCAGATGAGAAAAAGCGTAATCCGTGGCTGCATGAGGTATGGTATGATGTGCCGAACCAGGAACTGAATGGAATGACGGCGAATGATGCTTTGCATCTGGCATATAATTCGATCATACGAGAACTTGCAGAAAAAGGAGATTGTGTATTTGTCGGACGCTGTGCGGACTATATATTGGAACAAGCAAAGATTGATCATATTAGTCTGTTTATTGCAGCCCCGTTTGAATGGCGTGAAGAGAAAGATGGAACAGTTGTCTATAGATGAAAAGTCTGCAACAGCCATGGTAAGAAAAAAAGGACAAAGACAGAAAAGCTTATTACGACTATTATACCGGCAGAAACTGGGGAAGGCCATATGAGTATGATCTGTGTATTAACAGTTCCAGGCTTGGAATTGAAGCAACTGCAGAGAAGCTTGTAGAAATGATCCGGGAATTGGAAAAATAAAACTTATAAGAGCCGGGAAAGATTACTAGATTGGTTCGGGAATAGAAAATGATGAAAGAATAGAAGGTCTGCATAGCGTATCAACTATCCAGGCCTCCTGTGCGTATGATCATAATATCATTTAACCGTAGAATGTATTTTCTTTTATATCCATATCTTTGAGATCGGAAATATTGCTTTTTCGCTGATATTGTTCAACGAAACCGGCGCTGATAATACCGATAGGAATAGCAACGACACCAACCCCCAGATAAGCGATGCAGATTGCCATTATACGTCCCAGAGTTGTGATTGGGTAAATGTCACCATAGCCTACGGTAAGAAGTGTAGACATGCTACACGCAGCATCCGAAAGATAACAAATCCGGAAAGGAAGAAAGCGGGAATGATCGTCAGAAGATCCACGATTCCGTCAAGCCTTTATTTACAGTTCTTTCCGTGCAGATAGAAGAATAATCCGCCGATGATAAATCCGCCACCGATAATGTTACCGATTGTAACAGGAAGAAGATTGACGGTGAAGAAGTTTCCCCAGTTTAAAGCAGCAATCTGACTGCCGGTGATCCCATATAATTCTTTCGCTTTTGCAACATAATCCGGATTCATAGAAGCAAAGATTCCGGCCGGAATATAATACATATTTGCAACGCAGTGTTCGAAGCCGGATACAACGAATGCCATGATCGGGAAAAAGATAGCAAGTGATTTTCCTGCTATATCTTTCGCGGTAGAAGCCATCAATACTGCAAGACATACCAGGATGTTACATAAGATTCCGGAAATCAGAGCAGGAAGGAAAGATAAGCTGACCTTTCCAAGAGCAACTTTGATCGTAAATGCCCCAAGAGCGCCGCTGGTATAATTATATTGTCCGGACAGATATACCAGATATGCCAGAGCAACAGCACCAACCATATTACCGATATAAACGATAACCAGTGTCCGTATGAGTGCAGCTACACTAATTTTTTTTCTTAATACAGGCCATTGTCATCATACAGTCACCGGTGAACAATTCGCCTCCGATAAAGACGATCATCATCAGACCGACCGGGAAGACGCAGCCGGCAACCAGACGTGCAAGACCGACATTTGCAATATCATGCATGGCAACATTACTGGACTGTGCGCCAAGCGCGATGCAGACACCAGCCATGATTCCCATGAAAAAACTTTCTTTTAGAAGTTGTAGCTTTTTTACAGCGCCATTCATGTTGGCCTGTACAACTTCCTGTGGAGTGTTAAACATTGAATCCATAATAACCCTTTCCTTTAGTACTTTTTTCTTTGTGTGATTACTTTGATAAAAATATCATATAAAATATAGCATGGATAACAAATCTTGGGCAACCCGTAATCGCAATGTTTATGCTCTTTTTTTCGTACAGTACCAAGAAATATGCTATAATCGATGGGAAACAGATCATAATGAAAAAATTATGCAATAATGTAAAAACTCAATTATCAAATTAAGAAAAGGGGAATTATAATGGCTCAGAATAGTTGCGAAAGCTGCACTTATTATACATACGACGAAGATTACGAAAGTTATATGTGCGATATCAATATGGATGAAGATGAATATATGCGTCTTATTTCAGACCAGCATTATCAGTGCCCTTATTATCGGAATGGGGATGAGTATATGGTGGTGAGGAAGCAGATGTAGTTTCTACTTAATTCACTAAGCTAGCTACCCGGACCAGAATAAAAGTTGGAAAAGCATTCCTGTCCAACTTTTATTCCGGTCGGGTAGCTAACGCTGTAGTGAATTAATAGAATCCCCGTAACTATTGTGAGACCGGAAGTGTATCTATTAACCTGAGAATAACAATTTATGCAGACTCTATCTCATAAGTGAATCCCGCATCTGTTATCGTCTGAATAGTATCTTTAATACCCTGACCACTTGCGGTAAGATATCCGGAGGCAAAGATGGAATCTACAACACTTAACAATTCCTTTTCATGTCCTTTGAAATACACTTCACGTCCTGCCGCACAGCGGATGTCTGACTGCGGAACCAGAAGTCTTGCGAGACAGAGCACCTTTATGCCATATTCATAAGTCAGTCCCGAGATATCCTGATCGCCAAGAGGAGTACCCGGAATCGGCAGCAGGAAGTTGATCGGGAGAGCTTCCGGATTAATTTCTTTCAGTTCCAAAAGCATATCTACAACGTCTTCTTTGCTTTCGCCCATACCGATGATTCCACCGCTGCAGATCTCGAAACCGAGTCTCTGAAGCATATGTATATTTTCCACACGCTGGTCAAAAGTGTGTGTGGTGCAGATGTGACTGTAATAATTACGGCTGCTGTTCAGATTATGATTGATACGGTCAAGTCCGGCGTCTTTTAACATTTTTGCCTGTTTTCGGTTAAGAATCCGATGGAGCAGCAGAGATGGGTTCCGGTTTCTTTCATCTTGCGGATACGTCCGGCAAGCTGTTCGATCTCTGCATCTGTGAATCCCATGCCGCTTAATCCGATACAGTGGCGGGAAAGATGATGTTCATTTACAAAATCATTATCATTGTATAATTTTTCGTCTTCTACCCATTTATAAGTGTCGATGTCTGCATTAGAGCGACAGGATTGCGCACAGTAAGCGCAGTCCTGAGAGCAGTTACCACTGCGGACATTGGTCAGAATATGAATGCTGACGTGGTTTCCTTTATATTTTTACGGAGGATTCCGGCACGTTCGATGAGAGCATCTAACTGGTCGTCCGGAGTGTTTAAAATCTCGATGGCCTCTTCGCGTGTCAATATAGGATCTTCGTGTGTATGAACTTCTGAAATCATGGTGTTACCTTCCTTTGTGTGTAATATAAATCACTTGTTAACTGATATAGACAAAAGGTTAACATGACGGGAAATAAAAGTCAACTGTATTTGGTGAAAAGGTTAACATCTGCGATGCTATATACAGATAAAATCAGACTGTGATTAGCGGATATATTTCTAAATAAAAAGCAAAGATTAAAAAGTATAAAAATACGGATTTTATAAAATATTTCTGTATAATAATAACAGATGTCTGTAAAAAATAACAGATGGAAGAAGGAGAAAAAAAGAATACATGCTTCAGATACAGCATATTTGTAAAGAATATAGGACCGGTAATCTGGTACAGAAGGCGCTGGATGACGTGAGCCTGAACTTAAGAGATAATGAATTCGTGGCAATTCTAGGTCCCAGTGGATCGGGAAAGACTACGCTTCTGAATATTATCGGAGGACTGGACCGTTATGACAGCGGCGACCTGATCATCAACGGAATATCTACGAAGAAATATAAGGACAGAGACTGGGATTCATACCGGAATCATACGATCGGATTCGTATTTCAGAGTTATAATCTGATCCCGCATCAGACGGTGTTGTCTAACGTAGAACTTGCACTTACAATTTCTGGAATCGGAAAAGAAGAGAGAAGAAAACGTGCCATTGATGCGCTGAAAAAAGTAGGACTTGGAGAACAACTTCACAAAAGACCAAGCCAGATGTCCGGCGGCCAGATGCAGAGAGTGGCGATAGCAAGGGCACTGGTGAATGATCCGGATATCCTGCTGGCGGATGAACCGACGGGAGCACTGGACAGTGATACCAGTATTCAGGTCATGGATCTTCTGAAAGAAGTAGCCAAAGACCGGCTGGTTGTTATGGTTACACACAATCCGGAACTGGCAGAAGAATATGCGACCAGGATCGTGAATTTGCGGGATGGGAAGATACGTTCAGATACGGACGAATACATTGTGGATGAGCAGACATTAAAAGAACCGGAACATAAGAATATGGGAAAATCTTCCATGTCTTTTTTGACGGCTCTGGCTCTTAGTTTTAATAATCTAAAGACGAAGAAAGCAAGGACATTACTGACATCCTTTGCGGGTTCTATCGGTATCATAGAATTGCGCTGATTCTGGCACTCTCTAATGGAGTGAACGGCTATATCCAGTCAATCGAGGAAGAGACGTTGTCGGAATATCCACTACAGATCCAAAGTACGGGATTTGACATTACCTCCATGATGGTTGGAAATACCGGAACGGATGATAAGAGCAAAGACTCGTCCGGTAAGAAGAACAAAGATGGTCAGGTAAAAGTCATGGGAGATGGTTACAAAATATGTTCTCCAAGATGAATACCAATGACCTTAAATCATTGAAAAAAACATCTGGAAAAGGATAATGATGCGTTAAAATCCTATACAAATGCCGTGGAGTATGATTATGATGTGGATCCGCAGATATACAGAGAGGATTCGGATGGTGTCAGACAGGTACACCGGACAAATCATTTTCATCCATTGGAATCGGAGCAGATTCCGGTGCCAACAGTATGATGTCATCCATGATGAGTACAAATGTGTTCTACCGCATGCCAAAGAACACAAGTCTGTACGAGAAGCAGTATGATGTCAAGGCGGGAAGATGGCCGAAAAATATAATGAATGCGTACTGGTATTAAGTCAGGACGGCGGGATGAGTGATTTCCTTCTATATACACTTGGCCTCAGAGATCAGATGGAACTGGATGATATGATCAAAGCTTTTGCAAGTGAAGAAGAGATCAAGACACCGTCTTCACTGGGAACATACACCTATAAAGATATTCTGAACAAGAAGTTTAAGCTTGTGAATCAGGCAGACTATTATGAATATGACAGCCAGTATAAAGTCTGGAAAGATAAAAGTGATAATGCAGAATATATGAAAAAACTGGTGGCAGACGGAGAGGATATTAAGATTGTCGGAATCGTGCAGCCGGCAGAAGGTTCGAAGGCAACTGCACTGAATATGGGGAATCGGTTATCCATATTCGCTTATGACGCATGTCGCAGAAGAAGCAAAAACAGTGAGATCGTAAAACAACAAAAGCCAGTCCGGATATCAATGTATTTACCGGAGAGAAATTCGGTGAAGATTCCGGAGATAATGGTCTGGATATGAACTCGTTATTCAGCGTAGATGAAGACGCACTTCAGAAAGCATTCGGCATGGGAGATACAGACCTTGCAGGAAGTCTCGGAAATTCACTGGACTTTTCGAAAGCAGTGAATCTGCAGGATGCATTTAAGCTGGATGGCAATACGTTGAATTTATCCGGACTTGTGAATCTGGATCAGGTGGATCTGAATCTGTCGGGGCTTCCGTCGGCAGGTCTGGGAGATATGCTGTCGGGGCTGGATGTCAAGGTGAAACCGGGCGGAATGCAGAAGATGGCTGTTTCATTGATGGAAGGGTATCAGGCATATGCGAAGACGCATCCGGAAGCAGATTATTCGCATCTGGGAGATAACTTCTCGGAATATCTGAAAACAGATGGTGCAAAGCAGATCATGAAAAAGTATTTTTCAAAGATTCTAAAGGAGAGTGGAAAAGTAACCATTACAGAAGAAAAAGGTACAGAAGCTTCTGACAGATATCATGCAGGGGTTTGAAAAATACGTAAAGGATCAGGGAATCGGAGATATCAGTGCGGACCAGTACGGAACATATTTCCGCCAGTATTTACAGACGGCAGAAGCAAAGCAGATCATAACAGACTGGGTGAATGACCTGTATAAAGATGTGGATATTGAGATATCGGAAGCGGATCTGCAGGCAATGGCGCAGGAACTTGCGGCTGGATATTTAAGCTATGCACAGGAAAAAGGATATGCAGATGTGACAAAGATGGGTGAGAACTTTGCAGCTTATCTCGGAACGGCAGATGGAAAACAGCGGCTGAGTAACGGTCTTTCAGAGACACTGGACATGAAGAGTCTGGAAAGCCAGCTTTCATCCGGGATGAATGTTTACATGAAGCAGGCAATGAGAGCGTATGCGAAATCTTTTGAAATGCACTTGAGACACAGATTTCGTCGGCCATGGAGCAGATCGTCGGACAGATGTCTTCCGGTATGGGTAAAGTAATGGAATCTGCCATGACACAGATCGGACAGAATCTCAGAGTGTCATGACAGATGCGATGAAGATCGATACAGATGCATTTGCAAAGGCATTTCAGTTCAATATGACGGAGGATGATCTGACAGAACTTATGATGTCTATGAGCGGAACGGCGAGTGCAACGTATGACAGCAATCTGCAGAAATTAGGATATGCTGACTTCGCAAAACCAAGCGAGATCGACATTTATCCTAAAGATTTTTGAAAGTAAGGAACAGGTAGTGGATTATCTGGATCGTTATAACAAGAAGATGGAGAAAGCCGGCAAGGATGAACAGGTGATTTCCTACACGGATGTAGTGGGAACTTTGATGTCATCGGTGACAGATATCGTCAATACGATCAGTTATGTGCTGATTGCATTTGTGGCGATTTCACTGGTCGTATCTTCAATTATGATCGGAGTCATTACGTATATCAGTGTGCTGGAGCGGAAGAAAGAGATCGGAATCTTAAGGGCGATCGGCGCATCGAAGAGGAATGTATCTCAGGTGTTTAATGCGGAGACCTTCATTATTGGACTGTGTGCGGGACTGATCGGAATCGGACTGACGCTGTTGCTTCTGCTCCCTGGCAATATGATCATTCATGCGGTGGCAGATAATTCCAATGTAAATGCAGTGCTTCCGGTTATTCCGGCACTGGTGCTGATCGCACTGAGTGTGGTACTGACATTGCTTGGTGGACTGATCCCGTCAAAGAAAGCATCGAAGAGCGATCCGGTTACGGCACTTCGGACGGAATAAATTATTATCAATGAGCTGCATAAAGCGGTAAAACGTCTGTTGAAAAAATCATAGAGAAAGATTAAAATATGCTATGAGAAATCTATAGCATATTTTTTATACCAAAAAGAAGGAGACCTTATGTATAATTTTAATTATTACACACCAACCAAAGTTGTATTTGGAAAAATACAGAAGACAAATGTGGAGAACTGGTAAAAGAACAGGGATGTATGAAAGTAATGATCCATTACGGAAGCGGAAGCGTCAAACGTACCGGATTATTGGATAAAGTAAAGGCTTCCCTGGATGAAGCAAAGATTGACTATATAGAACTTGGTGGTGCAGTACCGAACCCAAGACTTTCACTGGTATATGAAGGAATCGAGCTCGGAAAAAAGAAGGAGTAGATTTCATCCTTGCTGTAGGCGGCGGAAGTGCGATCGATTCTGCAAAAAGCAATCGGATATGGAGTTGCCAATGAAGGGGACGTATGGGATTTTTATGACAAAAGCGCCAGGCAACAGGATGTCTTCCGATTGGTGTTGTACTGACTATTGCAGCGACAGGAAGTGAGATGAGTAATTCTTCTGTTATTACAAAAGAAGACGGCTGGATCAGAGAGGATACCGCAATGACTATGGAAGACCGCGCTTTGCAATCATGAATCCGGAACTGACCATGACACTGCCGGATTATCAGACAGCATGCGGATGCACAGACATTCTGATGCATACGATGGAACGCTATTTTACAAATGGTGGAAATATGGAGATCACAGACAGTATTGCAGAGGGTCTGATGCGTACGGTAATTGAGAATGCAAGAATTCTGATCAATGATCCGAAGAACTATGATGCACGTGCGGAAGTAATGTGGGCAGGAAGTCTGTCTCATAACGGGCTGACAGGCTGTGGCGCGGTTGTCGGAGGAGATTTCGCTTCCCATGCACTGGAACATGAGATCGGAGGACTGTTTGACGTGGCACACGGTGCAGGCCTTGCGGCAATCTGGGGTTCCTGGGCAAGATATGTATACAAAGACTGCCTTTCTAGGTTCGAAAAATTTGCAATGAACGTCATGCGGGTAGACCCGGAAGGAACCGCAGATGATGTGGCATTACGTGGAATCGAAGCCATCGAAGACTTCTTCCGTGAACTCAAGATGCCAACTTCTATCCATGAACTTGGCATTGATCCTACAGATGAAGAACTGAAACTGATGGCACATAAATGCAGCATCGGATGCAAGGGAAGCAAAGGATCTGCGAAGGTACTTCATGAGGAAGATATGTACAAGATATATAAAGCGGCACTGTAAGAAGGCTTCCGCGATTTCATCTTCATAGCATGTGAAAACGTAACTGAATAAAAGTATAGCAGTGGTTGCTGTGCATATGCACAGTAACCACTGCTATACTTTTATTCAGGCCATCATGAAGCAGAAAATCAAACGAAATCAAACCTTCCGAACAACTACTTCCTCCGTCCTGTGAATTCCTTCTTTTAATGTTGCTTCAACATCCTTTACAACCTGCTCCTCACCAACCGGAATCACCAGCCCTACAGCGGTAACAAGTGGAACAAACGCAACCCATATTCCGTGAGCTCCGAGGTATTCTACCGCAAAATATCCAACCAGAACCCCCAGATGGAAGAGAATCAGCGTGTTCGTAAAAAGCAATGCCCGTTTCTTCTGAGCCAGATCATGTGTCATATGATATCTGGTCCATGCAAGAAGTGTCTGCTTGTAATTATTCGTTGAAAAGATCGTGGAACTGTTATAACATTCCGGAGTGGTAAAAGCCTGCCACTGGTATGCATTCAGGATGAATACAGGGAACAGTGCGATCAGGGGATTGACCGATGTCGGAATGATCCCTGCGATCCATATGCAGACGGCCTCTACCGCCAGTGCGATATAAGATTTTACAGAGGCAAAATGTTCGCCGATTAAAAATGCGGCAATGATCGCAAGGCCATATAAAATAAAAATAGCCAGACGAAGGAAGGCATCCGTCAGGTTCATTTCCGTAAAGTTTAGGACCATTTCAATCAGATTCATGGTCTGTGCGGCACCAAAATTGCCGCCACGGACTAAGATGGCATAAGCACCGGTCAGTCCGCCGATAAATGCAAGATTGACATGCAGTAATGCACGTTTATGATTATATATCAATTCATTTTTCTATCACCCGGTGCCTATTATAGGACGGAGAGATGGAAAAATCAAACAAAAGTGTGGAAAAAAGAGATTGGATGGAAAATAATACAAATATGGATTGACATTTTACAAAAAATTGAGTATCATAGACTTTAATGAATAAAAGCGTTAAAGCGCGAAAGCTGTTACGCAAAAAATTCATAAAAAGAATTATGAATGAACACGAAAGGGGAATTTTCCAATGCCGATTACAGATATATTGGAGAAAAACTGCCGCCTGTACGGAGACGACGTTGCGCTGGTAGAGATCAATCCGGAGATGCCGGAGACAAAAGAACTACATGGAAGGAGTTTGATCTGATCGAACCTTCACGCGCGGCTTATTATAGAAAGAGATCACATGGAATGTATTTAACGAAAAGGCAAACAGATTTGCCAATCTTCTGATTGAAAGAGGAATCAAAAAGGAGAAAAAGTGGGGATTCTCTGATGAACTGTCTGGAATGGTTGCCAATTTATTTCGGAATTCTGAAGACCGGAGCATTGGCTGTACCACTGAACTTCCGTTATTCTGCGGATGAGATCAAATATTGCGTGGAACTTGCGGAGATTGATATTCTGGTGTTCGGACCGGAGTTCATCGGACGAGTAGAAGAGATTGCAGATGAGATCAGCAAAGGACGTCTGTTATATTTTGTAGGAGACGGATGTCCGGGATTTGCCGAGGATTATAATGCACATACGGCGAACTGTTCCAGTCAGTCTCCGAAGATTGATGTCAATGATGACGATGAGGCAGCAATTTATTTCTCATCAGGAACAACAGGATTCCCGAAGGCAATCTTACATAACCATGAATCCCTGATGCATGCAGCAAAAGCAGAGCAGAATCATCACGGACAGACGAAGGATGATGTATTCTTATGTATTCCACCGTTATATCATACCGGGGCCAAGATGCACTGGTTCGGAAGTCTTCTGACGGGAGGAAAAGCGGTATTGTTAAAAGGAACAAGTCCGAAGACAATCTTACAGGCAGTATCGGAAGAACACTGTACTATTGTATGGCTGTTGGTTCCGTGGGCGAAGGATCTTCTGCTTGCACTGGACAATAAGGAACTGGATATTGCAGATTATGATCTGGACCAGTGGAGACTGATGCATATCGGTGCACAGCCGGTACCACCAAGCCTGATCAAACACTGGAAAGAATACTTCCCGCATCACCAATACGACACGAACTATGGTCTGAGCGAATCCATCGGGCCTGGATGTGTACATCTTGGCGTGGATAATATCGATAAAGTCGGTGCGATCGGTAAAGCCGGATATGGATGGGAAGCTAAGATTATCGATGAACAGGGCGAGACGGTAAAACAGGGCGAGACCGGAGAACTTGCGGTCAAAGGACCAGGCGTCATGACCTGTTACTACAGAGATCCGAAGGCAACAGCAGAAGTTCTGCATGACGGATGGCTGTATACCGGAGACATGGCGATGGAAGACGAAGATGGATTTATCTTCCTTGTTGACCGTAAGAAAGATGTCATCATCAGTGGTGGTGAGAATATCTATCCGGTACAGATTGAAGACTTCTTACGTACCAATGAAGCTATTTTGGATGTGGCGGTTATTGGACTTGCAGATCACAGACTGGGAGAAATTTCAGCAGCAATCATTGAACTGAAACCGGGAGTTGAATGTACAGAAGAAGATATTCAGGAATTCTGTAAGAAACTTCCGAGATATAAGAGACCTCGTAAGATCATCTTTGCAGATGTTCCGCGTAATCCTACCGGAAAGATTGAAAAACCAAAGCTTCGCGAAAAATACGGAGCAACACATCTGGTTGCGGCACAGAACCAGGGATAATAAAATATGTAAAAATGTCATCTCTTTTGCAGGAAAAATCTGCAGAGAGATGGCATTTTTACGGACGTGTTTATTATAGTGGAGAAATAAATAATAAGAGCAGACTGGAGCTGAATATAGAATGAACACCAATGAGAAAAAAGAGATTACAATCCGGATTGCAAAAGAAGAGGATGCGGAAGAACTGCTTGCAATCTATGCGCCTTATATAGAACATACAGTGATTACATATGAATATGATGTGCCGACGGTGGAAGAATTCCGAGGACGGATCCGGCATGTATTGGAGAGATATCCATATCTTGTGGCAGAGGTGAATGGAGAAATATGTGGATATGCATATGCAAGTGCTTTTTCACGAGAGACCGGCAGGAGGATGGAATGTAGAGACGTCTATCTACGTGGATCAGAATAAAAAAGGAAGGGGTATCGGGACAAAATTATACGACATGCTGGAGAAGATATTAAAGCGGCAGAATGTGTTAAATATGAATGCGTGTATTGCATGTACCGAGCATGAAGATGAATACCTGACGAATGCAAGTATCCATTACCATGAACATTTGGGATATCGTATGGTCGGCTGGTTCACAAATTGTGGATATAAATTCCACAGATGGTACAATCTGGCATGGATGGAAAAGAGATTGGAGAACACGTGGCAGATCAGCCGCCGGTGATCGCGTTCACGGATATAGTAGAAGATATTTCTTTACAGAACGGAGAACTCCGTTTATAATATGCATGTTAAAATAATTGAAAATACAAGGTTCTCCGAAGCCTTCATGCCTAAGATCCATAAAAATTGTGATGATGGGATGTCGGACAGGAATGACAGGTCTGTCAGTTCCTCAGGGTAGATAGGGAAACGTATCTGCCTCCCGCGTATTTGGAAAGGAGAGCAGCACCTTTGTTTACCAAAGCACATAGGAGAAGCTGTCAAAGCATTCGTAAAAATGTCACAGGCAGATTCTCTTATATTTCGCCTGCTCTTTTTTTCGGAAGGAGCAGGTTTTTAAATATGAAAACAGAATCAGATAAGAAAAATCCGGAATCAGTGCCATAATCCTTTGTGGCGGGAAAAGTACCCGGATGGGGAAGGATAAAGCAGGACTTCTGATTGAAAGAAGACATTTTTACAACAGATCGAAGAACATGTAAGTGGTGCGGATGAGGTGCTGCTTTCGGTAAAAGACCGGCGGGATTATCCGGAGATAGAGGCAAGACATATCGAAGATCTGGAACAGGACAAAGGACCGTTGATGGGTCTGTGCTCGGCGCTGAAAGAATGCAGCCATGAACGGGTCTGGGTGATATCCTGTGATATGCCGCTGGTTGACTGGGATGTGGCGCAGGAACTGGAAGACTATCTGATGGATGGGATTGATGCAGTGATCGGTAGGCAAGACCGGGAAAAAATATGTGCTCTGTGCATGGTACAGGAAATCTGTATGGAAGATATTGGAAGAACAGTTAAAGACCGGGGATTATAAAGTGCAGCATGTACTGGAAAATTTGAGGGTATGTTATGTGGCAGTTCAGGGAATTACAGACGGACCGGGGAAATTTTATAATATAAATACACCAGAAGAATATCGGAAAATAATACCAGAGAAAATAAAAAAGAAAAAGCACAGCAGACCCCGGTTGTATCGTTTGTGGCCTATTCCGGCACCGGTAAGACGACATTTCTGGAAAACTGATTCCGAAGCTGAAAGCATATGGGCTTAAGATTGCGATCGTAAAGCATGACGGACACCGGTTTGATATCGATCACGAAGGAAAAGACAGTGACCGCTTTACCAAAGCCGGAGCAGACGTGACCGGTCTGATCTCCTCGGAGAAAGCGGTGCTGATGGACAACAGAACAGTTGATCCGGAAGAATTCCTGAAAAGATAGATGGTGTGGATCTGATTCTGACAGAGGGATTCAAGCACGGACCGTGGCCGAAGATCATGCTGCACCGGAAAGAAAACGGGAAACCGATGCCGTTACGACCGGAAGAATGTCTGGCAGTGATCAGTGATGTGGATGTGGAGGACTGTGAAAATGTGTTCCCGTTGGACGATGTTGGGAAAACGGCGGCTTTTTTACTTCAGTATATACAGCAGAATATGCAACATATAGAAAATCTATAGTAGAGTATGAAACAGAATGTGCCTGGATGACAGGTACAAGATGATAGATACATTGATAAGAATTGAAACGAGAAACGATAAAGAAACGAGGCGGAAAAGTATGAAACTGATCAGAACAGAAGATGCAGTGGGACATGTGTTATGTCATGATATGACGCAGATCATTCCGGGAGTGATCAAAGATGCGAGATTCCGGAAGGGACATATTGTCACAGAAGAAGATATTCGGTGCTTCTTTCCATAGGGAAAGAACATCTGTATGTCTGGGAGAAGACAGAAGGCATGCTTCATGAGGATGAAGGTGCGGAACGTCTGCGCAGGATCACGCAGAATGAAAATATGCATCCGTCAGTTGTAAAAGAAGGCAAAATTGAACTGCTTGCGGATGTCGACGGATTATTCCAGGTGGATGTCGAACGATTATATGATGTGAACAGTGTGGATGAGATCATGATCGCAACCAGACACACGAACACAGCGGTAAAAAAAGGCGACAAGCTCGCAGGAATGCGGGTGATTCCGCTGATCATAGATGAAAAGAGACTGGAAGAAGCAGAAAAAAAGGCGGGTTCGGAACCGTTATTGAAGGTAACACCGTGGAAATTAAAGACGGCAGGTGTGATCACAACCGGAAGTGAAGTCTATAAAGGACTGATCAAAGACCAGTTTACTCCTATAGTGGAAAAGAAGCTGGAGACATTTGGAATCCAGATGACAAAGCATGTATTATGCAGTGATGATACGAAAATGATCACGGACGCAATTGCAGAAATGAAGGAAGCGGGAGTGGATCTTATTATCTGTACGGGCGGGATGAGTGTAGATCCGGATGATAAGACACCGGTGCAATCAAGGCTTCCGGAGCGGAAATCGTCACATATGGGGCACCGACACTGCCGGGTGCGATGTTGTGTCTGGCTTACTTTGAAGACGATACACCAATCGTGGGACTGCCGGGCTGTGTGATGTATGCAAAAGCAACCGTATTCCGATCTGATCCTGCCGAGAATGGCAGCAGGGATTAAGATTGAGCGGAGAGATATTATCCGGATGGGACACGGAGGACTCTGTCTTGGTTGTAAAGAGTGCCATTATCCGGTCTGTCCATTCGGAAAGGAGGCGTAAAGGTGGAACCATCCCGAGTGACACTTGAAGAGGCACAGGAATTATTTCAAATCTGTATGCCGGGAATAAAAAGAAGAAAAACCGGCAGCAGACTGTCTGGGACAGATTCTGGCAGAGCCGGTATATGCGGCAGTAACCCAGCCGCCGTTTCCAAGGTCAGCGATGGATGGATTTGCACTGAGAAGCCGGGACGTCTGCGGGCAGATCTTGAGCATCCGGTTACCTTGGAAGTTGCCGGGTGTGTATGCGGGACAAAAGACAGAGCTTATACTGGAACCCATCAGGCAGTCCGGATCATGACCGAGCAATGATACCGGAAGGAGCAGACTGTGTAGTAAAACAGGAAGATACGGATTATGTAAGAATAGCAGATCCGGATCAGGACAGGAAAACAATCAAAATTTATAATAATGTGGGACCGGGAGAAAATTACTGCCCGAAAGGAGAAGATTTTTCTGCCGGGGAATTGCCGGGCAGAAGCCGGACTTTTGGTGGATTCTTATCTGCTGGCGGCAGTTACGTCTGCGGGAGTACGGGACATTACTGTATATAGAAGACTTAGGGCTGCAGTGATTACAACCGGTGATGAGCTGCAGAATGCAGATACATCATTAGAACCCGGGAAAATCTATGATGCAAATGGGATCTGGCTGTGTGCGAGATTAAGAGATGGGCTGTGAGATACTACAGTATGAAACCGCGGGAGATGACAGGGACAAGATCGCAGACAAGATCAGTGAGGTATTAAAAGAAGCAGATCTGATCCTGACAACCGGAGGGTATCAGTAGGAGACAAGGATCTCGTTCCGGATGTCATAGAAAGCCTGAACGGCAGGGTACTATTTCACGGGATACGGGTAAAACCCGGAATGCCGACAATGCTTTCGGTAGTAGAGGACATCCCTGTTCTGTCGCTTTCCGGTAATCCATTTGCAGTGGCGGCATTATTTGAATTATTAGTCGGCGGATATCTGGCGGACAGGGCAGAAGAGGTATATATACAGAAGAAAGAGACAAAAGTGCTGAGACAGACATTTGTAAAGACCGGGAAGCCAAAACGGATCGTAAAAGGAAAATGTGATGAGGAAGGCGTGTTCCTTCCGCAGATTCAGAGAAACGGACAGCTTAAGAATGGGATTGGCAGCAATTGTCTGGTGGTATTCCCGGAGGGAGAACGGACCTATCCGGAAGAAGAAAAAGTTCAGGTGATCCGGATATGATAAGGAAGGAGTAATCATGGGAGAATTTACGCATTTCAATGAACAGGGGCATGCAGTGATGGTCGATGTCAGTGAAAAAGCAGACACGATGCGTGAGGCAACGGCAATGGGAAGAATCCGCATGTCGAAGGAATGTTTTGAAAAAGTAAAGACGGGTGGAATGAAAAAGGGAGATGTCCTGGGAACTGCAAAGGATTGCAGGGATCATGGGGGCGAAGAGAACATCAGAGCTGATCCCGTTGTGCCATATCCTGAACCTGAGCAAGGTTACAGTGGAATTTGAATATATAGAGGAAACCTGTGAGATTGAAGCACGGTGTACGACGAAGACGGTCGGGAAGACCGGTGTAGAGATGGAAGCACTTACCGGAGTTCAGGTGGCACTGCTTACGATTTATGATATGTGTAAGGCGGTCGACAAAGGCATGTGCATGACCGGTATCCGTTTATTGAAAAAACAGGTGGAAAAAAGCGGCATATGGGAAGCTGACCGGGAGACGGAGCTATGATTGATGCGGCAGGAAGAGTGATTGATTATATGCGGATCTCCATTACGGACCGCTGTAATTTAAGATGCAGATATTGTATGCCGGACGGAATCACGCAGATATCCATGGCGGAGATCCTGACGTATGAAGAGATCCGGAAAGTGTGCATACTTGCAGCAGAGCTTGGTATTCAGAAGATCAAGATCACAGGCGGGGAACCGCTGGTGCGGAAAGGATGCGCCGATCTGATTGGAATGATAAAAATATTTCGGGAATCACACAGGTCACGATGACGACGAATGGCGTTCTGTTACAAGACAATCTGGAAGCGTTAAAGAAGGCCGGACTGGACGGGATCAATATCAGTCTGGATACGCTTGATCGTGAAAAATATCAAGAGATTACCGGAACCGACGCCTGTGAAACAGTACGGCAGGCAGTAGCGGCCGCCGCAGAAAGTGGGATACGGACAAAGGTGAATACGGTGTTGCAGTCTGACGGTGACAAAACGGAATGGAAGGCATTGATCACACTGGCTGAAAGCCTGCCGGTTGATGTAAGATTTATAGAACTCATGCCGATCGGTTATGGAAAGGAGAATACAGGTGTGTCGAATCTGGAACTTCTGGATGAGATACGGAAGGTATATCCAGATATCCGAAAGGACAGTAAGATACACGGCAATGGACCTGCGGTATATTATCAGATTCCAGGATTCACCGGCGGTATCGGATTTATCAGTGCGATGCACGGTAAGTTCTGTAAGAACTGCAACCGCATCCGGCTGACTTCGACCGGAGACCTGAAGCCGTGTTTGTGTTATGGGGATACCTATCCATTGAAAGATTTACTGCGGAATGGAACAGAGGAAGAGATAAGAAAACAGATAAAACGAGCCATTGAACAGAAACCGGCAGCGCACTGCTTTGAAGAGCCGGGAGCGATTACGGAAGCACATCAGATGGCACAGATTGGAGGATAAAAGACAGGATGAATCAGAAGAAAGGCGTGATCAGAGGAATCTGTATCAGTCCCAGAAGAGGAACTGCCAAGTATCCGGTAGAAACGGCAAAGATCGTGCCGGACTGGGGCATTGAAGAAGATGCACATGGCGGAAAATGGCACAGACAGATCAGTCTTCTTGCACTGGAGAAGATTGAAGCATTCCGGGAAAAGGGAGCGGATGTAGATTTTGGGGCATTTGGAGAAAATCTGATCGTAGAGGATTTGATTTAAGAAATGTTCCGGTTGATTCCGAAATACGGATCGGAGATGCAGTCAGGCTGAAAGTCACACAGATTGGAAAGGAATGCCACAGCCACTGTGCGATCTATCAGCGGATGGGAGACTGTATTATGCCAAGAGAAGGCATTTTCGCAGAAGTACTGACAGGTGGAATGATCCGTGTGGGTGACTGTGTGGAAGTCGTAATGCCGCAGGAAGACCGCCCATACAGTGTAGCCGTGATCACGCTGAGTGACAAAGCATTTGCCGGAGAACGAGATGACCTAAGCGGTCCGGCAATAGAAAAGATATTAAAAGACAGTGAAGAAAAAGATCATATCAGATTTGACATAAAAGAGACCATTCTTCTGCCGGATGGTGAAGAAGGATTAAAGAAACAGCTGATCCGTCTGGCGGATCAGAGACAGGTTGACCTGATCCTGACAACAGGCGGGACAGGATTTGCCCCAAGAGACATGACGCCGGAGGCCACGAACGCTGTCTGCGACCGGATGGCAAACGGAATTGCAGATGCAATCCGTAATTATTCGATGACGATCACAGACCGTGCAATGTTCAGCCGGGCAGTGTCGGGACTGCGGAAGAAGACACTCATTATCAATCTCCCGGGGGAGCCCGAAAGCAGTGACGGAAGCACTGGGGTATATTCTTCCGAAACTTCCTCATGGACTGGATGTCCTGAGAGGAAATGTACAGGAATGTGGCAGAAAATAATCCTATTACAGATACAGTAACTGGTAAATTTATCAGACAAGAGAAAAGGAGAAGCGTATTATGAAGAACCAGATGGCAAAAAGGATCGCATCTGTCCTCCTGGCAGGAGTGATGCTAGTTTCACTGGCAGCATGCGGAGAAAATAAAAAGACAGAAGAAAAGAAGACAGATGACAGCAAAAAGAGCAGCAAGAAAGAGACAGAGATCCAGCTATTCATCGCAGCAAGCCTGAACACGGTTATGACAGAGCTTGCAAAAGAGTACAACGAAGATCATCCGGAAGTGAAGATCACATTTAACGCAGACAGCTCCGGAACACTGCTGACACAGATCGAAGAGGGATATGAGTGTGACCTGTTCTTCTCTGCAGCACAGAAGCAGATGGATCAGCTTGAAGCAGACGGATTGGTAGTAGACGGCACAAGAGCAAATGTCCTGAATAACCAGGTGGTAGTTATCTCCTTAAAAAGACAGCGGCACAAAGGTAACAGGTCTTGAGAACTTAAAAGATGCCAAGAGTATCGCACTTGCAGGCGGAAGTGTTCCGGTTGGAAAATATACAAGACAGGCACTGGTAAATCTTGGAACATTAAAGGCTGACGGTGAAGTAGATGCCATTACAACAGATCAAGTATCACAGGCACTTGGTGGAGTGGAAATTAGTGAGGAAGATAACGTAAGTAAAGTACTTACAGCAGTAGCAGAAGGATCCTGTGAAGTTGGAACAACATACTATTCAGATACTTATGGATACGAAGACAAACTGAATATCCTCCAGGTTGTAAGCTATGATCTGACAGGTGATGTTATCTACCCAATCTGTCAGGTACAGAATGACGAAGCAGATAAGACACAGACTGCAGCCGCAAAAAGACTTCTACAAATTCGTATTATCTGACAAGACTAAGAAAGTTTTCGATGCATACTATTTCGACACAGACGTAGAAAGATAAGAAGCTTCATAGTATGAAAGAAAGAAAATATGCAGGCAGTTGTGGATGTATGTTTTCTGTTTTTCGAAGTATGTAATAGATGAAACAGGAGGAAGTTACATGGATGCAGTGGTAGAAATACTGAAAGGACTGGATTACAGTCCACTATATGTGTCGTTAAAGACGGGAATTGTTGCAACGATATTCTCATTCTTTCTTGGCCTGTTTGCCGCAAGAAGAGTAATCAAGGCAGGACCGAAAGTGAAAGCAATTGCAGATGGGATCCTGACACTGCCGATGGTACTGCCGCCGACGGCAGCAGGATTCTTCCTGCTTCTTCTGTTCAGCAGAAGACGTCCGTTTGGTATCCTGCTGTACGAACAATTTGGCATCAAAGTTGTACAGACCTGGGCTGGCTGTATCATAGCAGCGACCGTGATCGCATTTCCGCTGATGTACAGAAATGCAAGAGCGGCATTCGAACAGATCGATGTGAATCTGATCCATGCGGCAAGAACACTTGGTATGCCGGAATATAAGATCTTCTGGAAGGTTGCAGTCCCATCCGCAGGACCGGGACTGGTAGCGGGTACGATCCTGACATTTGCAAGAGCGCTTGGAGAATATGGTGCAACATCCATGCTTGCGGGCAATATTCCGGGAAAGACGGGAACCATTTCCCAGAGGATCGCAATGGTTATCCAGGACGGCAATTATCTGACGGCGGGCATCTGGGTTGTGATCATTATGCTGGTTGCATTCGTGCTGATTGTCCTTATGAATCTGGTGACCGGTCAGAATACGAAGAATATCCGGAGATGGTAGGAGGAACGACAGATGGCGATGGAAGTAAAGATACATAAAAAACTTGGAGAGTACGAGCTGGATGTACACTGGAAATCCACGAAGAAAAGAATCGGAATCCTCGGTGCTTCCGGAAGCGGAAAGAGTCTGACTCTGAAAAGCATTGCGGGAATTGAGCACCCGGACCAGGGGCATATCCAGATTGGCGATCATGTCCTGTATGATTCTGATTCCAGGATCTGCTTAAAACCACAGAAGAGAAATGTCGGATATATGTTCCAGAACTATGCATTGTTCCCAACGATGACCGTGGAGCAGAATGTCGGAGCCGGACTTGCCGGTAACAAAAAAGAAGAAGCAGGAACAGGTACAGAAGATGATCCGTCATTTCCGCCTGGAGGGACTGGAAAAAGACTTCCGAGAGAGCTTTCCGGCGGGCAGCAGCAGAGAGTTGCGCTGGCGAGGATCATGGCATACGAACCATCCGTTATTCTTCTCGATGAACCATTTTCGGCACTGGATGTCTTCTTAAAAGACCGTCTGCAGCAGGAGATGATGGAACTCTTAAGCGATTATGACGGAACGGTGATCCTGGTGTCCCACAGCAGGGATGAGATCTACCGGTTCAGCGAGGAACTTCTGGTCATTGATGACGGGAAACAGATCTGTTACGGTGACACAAAGGCAATCTTTGACTGCCCAGAACAGGTGGAAGCAGCAAGGCTTACCGGATGTAAGAACATTGTTCGGGTAAAAAGGTTGGATGAACACAGTATCGAGATCCCGGACTGGGGCACAAGGCTTCATCTGGAACAGGAGATCGATGCAGAGATTACACATATCGGGCTTCGTGCACACGAATTCATCCCGGTGTGGGGCGAAAGAGAAGATAACTGCATTCCGGTTAAAGAAAAGGAAAGGCAGAATTTCCATTTGAATGGAAATATTTCTTAAAAGGTGAGACAGAAGAAAGTGATGATATCTGCTGGTATGTACAGAAAATCTATGGGACGAACTTACAGAAAAGGGCATTCCGGATTATCTGAAACTGCCGGAAAAAGAGATTCTTTTGCTGAAATAAAAATCATGATATAATGAGCGTTAGCGGACTGGCGTATGCTGGTTCTCTGACGCCTATTTTTGGAGGAAAATAATGTATACAATCGGGACACATATGTCCATTGCGGGAGGAATTGCGAAGACTGCGGAAAATGTAGTAAAGATGAATGCCAATACGATGCAGATATTCAGCAGAAACCCGCGTGGATCCAGTTATAAAACTTATGCACAAGAAGAAGTAGAGAAATTCCAGCAGATCCGTAAAAGCCATGCATTCGGTCCGGTTCTTGCACATGCGCCGTATACGATGAATCTGGCGAGTGCGACGGAAAAGACATATGAATTTGCCTGTACGGTGATCCGGGAAGATATCAGACGTATGGACGAACTGAAGATTGAAAACCTGGTATTCCATCCGGGCAGTCATACCGGGATCGGAGAAGAAGCCGGGATTACCAATATTATCCGTGGACTTGATCAGGCGATTACAGGAACGGAGAATATTAAGGTTCTGTTGGAAACAATGAGTGGAAAAGGGACAGAGATCGGATACCGTTTTGAACAGTTAAAGCAGATCCGAGACGGCGTACAGCACCCGGAGCGGATTGGAATCTGCCTGGATACTTGTCACGTGTTCGCGGCGGGATATGATATTGTCCATGATCTGGACGGGGTACTGGATGAATTTGACCGGATATGGGGACTTGAATTATTAAGAACGATTCATCTGAATGATAGTCTGATGCCTTTCGGTTCCAGGAAAGACCGGCATGCAGTGATCGGAGAAGGTGAGATTGGGCTGGAGGCACTTCTGAATGTGTTGCGCCATCCGAAGCTTAAAGATCTGCCATTCTATCTGGAGACGCCGCTTGATGATGCCGGGCACAAAGAAGAGATTGCCAGATTGAAAGAATATCTGGGTGAGGAATAAGGAGCGGAGCAGTTGAAAAGTTAGAATATATAGCAAGAATCCATACCGACTTTCCAACGAAATTTGGAATTCCAAGGCAGTCGGGACTTGTAAAGTACAAAAGGAACAATTGTATTCGAGCCAGAATACCGCAAAAAGAAGAGGCACTAAAAGGACTGGAAGAATATTCGCATCTGTGGCTGATCTGGGAATTTTCAGAGGTGGTCAGGGGAGAACTGGAGTCCGACGGTACGTCCGCCGAGACTTGGCGGGAATAAGCGGTGCGGTGTATTCGCAACCAGGTCGCCGTTCCGGCCGAATCCGATCGGATTGTCCTGTGTCAGGCTGCTTGGGATCGAGAAACGTCCGGAAAAAGGTATGGTTGTTGAAGTCGAAGGAGCAGATTTGATGGATGGAACGCCGATACTGGATATCAAGCCATATCTGCCGTATGTGGACTGTATGCCGGATGCCAGAGGCGGATTCGCCGACCGGGTGAAGGGTTATGCACTGGAGGTCGAGATACCGGAGAAACTTCTGTTAAAACTTCCAAATGAACAGCAGGGATGCGTGCAAAAAGGGAGATCCTCGCAGAAGATCCGAGACCGTCTTATCAGAATGATCCGACAGAGTATATGGAATGGAGTATGCCGGGTATGAGATTAAGTTCCGGGTAAAAAAGACTACAGGCTGACGGTCTGTGAAATTGAGCGGGCCGCCGTGACAGAACAATAAAATGATAATGATCAGGAGGATACAAAGGTGAAGTATTATCGTGCGCCATTAGAAGGAATTACAACTTATATATACAGGAGAGCATATCATACACATTACCGTCCGATGGAGAAATATTTCACTCCTTTTCTGGTTCCGCATACCAAAAAGGATTTTAATACGAGAGAGAAGAATGATACTCTGCGGCACACAATCCGGGGATGAACCTGGTTCCGCAGATCCTGACAAATGACGCAAAGGGATTTCTGGATACGGTAGAAAAGTTAAAAGGGTATGGATATGATGAGGTGAACCTGAATCTTGGCTGTCCGTCCAAGACGGTAGTATCGAAAGGACGCGGCTCGGGATTTCTGATCCACACAGAAGAACTGAACCGGTTTCTGGATGAGATTTATGCGAAAGCAGATGTGAAGATATCCATAAAGACAAGAATCGGAAAATTTGATGCAGATGAGTGGGGAGAACTTTTGAGGATTTATAACCAGTATCCGTTGGAAGAGCTGATCGTACATCCGAGAGTACAGCAGCAGTTTTATAAAGGACATCCGGATCTGGATGCATTTGCGGATGCAGTGAAGGAATGTAAGCACACGTTGTGTTATAACGGTGATATTTTTACAACAGAGGATATGGAAAAATTAAAGAAGCGGTTTCCAGAGGCCTCCTGTATCATGCTGGGGCGCGGAATTTTGAGAAATCCGGAACTGATTGAAATCATGAAAACCGGAGAAAAAAAGATCGATGCGAAGAAATTAAGAGCGTTCCATGATCAGATCTATCAGGATTACCAGGAGGTAAGCTGTGGGGATAAGAATGTGCTGTTCAAGATGAAAGAACTCTGGTGTTATCTTGGGACATTGTTCCCGGATAAGGAAAAACAGCTGAAAAAGATCCGGAAAGCAGAGAAACTGGATCGCTATGAAGCAGTTGTAGAAGAACTTTTAAGTCACAATTATATTGACTTAAAGTAAATAGATGCTGAAATAAAAGAGATTGCAGACAAAATCAGGAATAAAGTTCTGCAGTCTCTTTACTTTAAAAAAAAATATGCAATATAATAGATAAAAATTCTATATACAGGAATTTTTGCAAAAGGGAGGGACATGAATTGGATCGTTTGAATGAATTGATCGCAGAGAATCTGAAAGATATCCGAAAAGGAAAAGGACTGAGTCTGGAACAGGTGTCATCCCTTACCACAATCAGCAAAAGTATGTTAAGTCAGCTGGAAAGAGGAGAAGTGAATCCTACGATATCGACGGTGTATAAGCCGGCACTGGGATTGAAAGTACCGGTAACGGCATTTACCGCAGATAAACCGCAGCCGTTTTTCGGAACTGGCAAGAAAGAAGTAGATCCTTTGGCGGGTGATGATGGAAGATATCGTCTTTATCCGATTTTCAGCTTCCGGGAAGGACAGGATTTTTGAGATATTTGACCTGGAATTTGACGAGGGAGGCATGATGCAGGCGAACCGCCAGATGAATGGTACGAGAGAATTCATTACCGTGTATTCCGGAGAACTGACACTGATCTTTAAAGATCATGAATATGTGCTGAAAGCCGGAGATGCGGCTTCGTATAATGCTTTTGATGATTATGTGTATAAAAATACAGGAAAGGGAATGGTGACTGCCAATATTGTAGTACACTATTCGAATTAGAAAGGAGTAACAGCATGGAAGACCAGAAACAGCGAGTATATGATGCGTTAAACAAGATGGGAATTAAGTACGAGGTGGTAGAACACGAGCCCGTGCATACAATGGAGGATATGGACCGGCTGGGACTCCCGGAAAAAGGAACATTGTGTAAGAACTTATTCTTAAGAGATTCAAAAGGAAAGAGACATTTCCTGATCACAGCTGATGAGAAGACAAAGGTAGATCTGAAGGCACTGGGAAGACAGCTTGGGGCAGGAACATTAAGCTTTGCTTCCGAAGAACGTCTGGAAAAATATCTTGGTGTAAAACAGGGAAGCGTTACACCTTTTGCCCTGATGAACGATACGGAACATGCGGTGGAATTCTTTATCGATAAAAACTTAAGCAGATGTAAAAAGTATGGGAATTCATCCACTGGAAAATACAGCAACAGTATTCATATCCTTTAAGGATCTGGATAAATTCTTATGGAATCTGGATGTTGATGTAGTTAAGATTAAATTGTAAAAAGTTTATAGTTTTTTATTGCATGTTTCCTCACGCAGAAGTAGAATAGAACAGTATATGATACGAAGCAACAGATGAAAGTGAGGATAATTATGGAAGAATGGCAGAACGGACACGACCAGCCAGGATACCATTATCACCAGGAGCAGGATAAAAAGCGAAAGCCAATTGAGACACCGGGAAAGCGTTTCTGGAAGATGTGGGGTCCACTCCTGATCAAATGGGGAATTGGAATCGGTGTAGGCATGGTAGTCATGGCGGCCATGATGGTGGCATATATGAAGACGCATTATCAGACGCAGGCGGCATTAGAAGCATTGATGTCTGATCAGAATAAGCTGATGGGCTTTTATGAGAAGATGTTGAATAAATATATTGATTATACAACATGGGTGGAAGGTCTGTCAGCGCTTGTTACGATTCCTGTGATGGCAATTTTGTATCACGGTGACAGAAAGAAAGAGAAAAAAGCAGGTATCATACCGGATAAAAAGCACCTTTTGTGGAAATATCCGGCGGCGCTTATTATGGCACTTGCCATGAGCCTGGGACTGAATAACCTGATCATCATCGGGAATCTGTCTGCGGTAGATGCAAGCTACAAGACAACGATGAATGCCATGTATTCGGCGCCGCTTGCTATACAGATCTTATGTCTGGCAGTACTGGTTCCGATTTGTGAAGAATATGTATTCAGAGGACTGTTCTTCAGAAGAATGGAAAAGGAAAGTTCGTTTGTATATGCGATGGTTTATTCATCAGTTGTATTTGGTGTATTACATGTGAATCTGGTACAGATGCTTTATGGATTTTTACTGGGACTGATGTTGGCATATGTATATGAAAAATACGGTTCGCTGAAGGCACCGGCAGCAGCACATATGGCGATGAACTTGTTGTCTGTACTGGCTACCAGATACGGACTCTATAACTGGATGTTGAAAGATAACATGCGGATCGGTGTGATCACGGTTGTATGTGCAATGATCGCATCAACAATGTTTGTTCTGATCCAGCGGATTGAAGAAAAAACCGGAGCTAAAGACTGAAAATGAAAATCTGACGATGTAAATTGTCAGATTTTTTTTGCACAAAATATAAAGAAGACTAATAATCTGACAATTTGGGGAAATTTTCCTCTTTACAATAGTAAAACCTTGTGATATAGTAGGAAAAACAAAAGAAAGGAACAGGTGTATGAAAGAAGGAAATGTAGTCCAGCATCATGGACTGTATCGTTCGAATTCGAACATGATAACTGTGGAATCGGTGCGATCGTTAATATCAAAGGACAGAAAAGTCACGATACAGTGGCAAACGCATTGAAAATCGTTGAAAATCTTGAACATAGAGCTGGCAAGGATGCCGAAGGTAAGACAGGTGATGGAGTTGGAATCTTATTACAAGTTTCTCACAGATTCTTCTCTAAAGTCTGTAAACCTCTCGGCATCTTTTTAGGTTCTGAAGAGATTACGGAGTGGGAATGTTCTTCTTCCCGCAGGACGAATTAAAATAAAGGAATGTTCCTGGTAGATCAGCTTCGTCTGTTCTTCCCGGATCTGCAGGATCCTGATTATGACTCTGCGATCGCACTGGTTCATTCCAGATTCAGTACGAACACGAATCCGAGCTGGGAGAGAGCGCATCCGAACCGTTTTATCGTACATAACGGTGAGATCAACACCATCAAGGGTAACACGGACAAGATGCGTGCCCGAGAAGAGAATATGGAGTCTGAGTGTATGAAAGGAAAACTTCAGAAGGTACTTCCGGTCATCAACAGTGAGGGATCGGATTCCGCAATGCTGGACAATACGCTGGAGTTCCTCGTGATGAGCGGTATGGAGCTTCCGCTCGCAGTCATGATCATGATCCCAGAGCCATGGGCAAACAATGCTGTGATGACACAAAAAAGAAAGATTTCTATCAGTATTATGCAACCATGATGGAGCCATGGGACGGACCGGCGTCCATCCTGTTCAGTGACGGTGAGATATGATGGGAGCTGTCCTGGACAGAAACGGTCTCCGTCCATCCAGATATTATATTACGGATGACGATACACTGATCCTTTCTTCAGAGGTTGGTGTTTTAGATATTCCACCGGAGAAAATCGTAGTAAAAGAAAGTCTGCATCCTGGCAAAATGCTTCTGGTAGATACCAAAAAAGGAAAAGTCATTGATGACGAAGAACTGAAAGAAAGATTGCGCAAACAGACAGCCTTACGGTGAATGGCTGGACAACAACATCTGATCGAGTTAAAAGATTGAAGATCCCGAATCAGCGTGTTCCTTCTTATACGGCAGAAGAACGCAGAAGACTGCAGAAAGCATTCGGATATTCTTATGAAGAAGTAAAGACATCCATCCTGAATATGGCGAAGAATGGGCGGAAGGAACGGCTGCTATGGGTATCGATACACCGCTTGCGGTATTATCAGAACCATCAGAATCTGTTCGGATATTTCAAACAGCTTTTGCACAGGTTACCAACCCTCCCATCGATGCGATCCGTGAGGAAGGTCGTTACATCCACAACGGTTTATATTGGCGAAGATGGTAACCTTTTGGAAGAAAAAAGCAGAGAACTGTAAGATGTTGAAGGTCAACAACCCGATCTTGACCAGAGACAGACCTTCTGAAGATTAAAAATATGAAAGAAGACGGATTCAAGGTTGCAGAGATCCCGACAATCTATTATAAGAATTCAAGCCTTGAAAAAGCAATTGATTATCTGTTCATCGAAGTTGACAGAGCTATCCGCGAAGGGGCTAACATCCTGATCCTTTCAGATAGAGGAGTGGATGAATATCATGTGGCAATGCCGTCACTTCTGGCCGTATCCGGATTGCAGCAGCATCTGGTACGTACGAAGAAACGTACGTCTGTGGGAATTGTTCTGGAGACGGGAGAACCAAGAGAAGTTCATCATTTTGCAACACTGTTAGGATATGGTGCATGTGCGATCAACCCGTATCTTGCACATGAATCCATCAAACAGCTTATTGATACCGATATGCTTCAGAAAGATTATTATGCAGCTGTTGAAGATTATAACAATGCAGTGCTGGGAGGAATTATAAAGATTGCATCCAAGATGGGTATTTCTACAATCCAGTCTTATCAGGGAGCTAAGATTTTTGAGGCAATCGGACTGAAACAGGAATTCATTGACAAGTATTTTACGGACACGGTCAGTCGTATCGGCGGCATCGGAATCGAAGAAATTGCGGCGGATTATATCGCACGCCATTCTCAGGCATTTGACCCGCTGGGACTGGAAGTTGATATGACACTGAACAGCGTCGGACAGCATAAGTTAAAGAGTGGTGGAGAGAGACATCTCTACAATCCACAGACGATCCATATGCTTCAGGAATCTACAAGACGTGGTGATTATGATATGTTCAAACAGTATACGGATATGGTTAATGCAGAGGGAGAACATATTAATATACGTGGACAGCTGGAATTCAATTATCCGAAGAAAGGCATTCCGATTGAAGAAGTAGAAAGTGTAGATGAGATCGTAAAACGCTTCAAGACCGGTGCCATGTCCTACGGTTCCATTTCCAAAGAAGCCCATGAGACCATGGCCATCGCCATGAACCAGTTACATGGTAAATCCAAACAGGGTGGTGAAGGTGGAGAAGAAATTGAACGTCTTGACACAAACAGATGTTCTGCAATCAAGCAGGTTGCTTCCGGCCGATTCGGTGTAACTTCCCGATATCTGGTAAGTGCACAGGAGATTCAGATCAAGATGGCACAGGGAGCAAAACCCGGTGAGGGCGGACATCTGCCCGGAGGAAAGGTATATCCCTGGATCGCGAAGACCCGTCATTCAACACCAGGAGTGAGCCTGATCTCACCGCCACCGCATCACGATATCTATTCAATCGAGGACCTTGGCACAGCTCATTTATGACTGCAAGAATGCGAATAAAGATGCAAGGATTACGGTGAAACTGGTATCAGAAGCCGGCGTTGGTACTGTAGCAGCCGGTGTTGCCAAAGCAGGAGCCGGACTGATACTGATCTCCGGATATGACGGAGGAACCGGTGCGGCACCAAGAAGTTCTATCCACAATGCAGGACTTCCATGGGAACTGGGACTTGCAGAAACACATCAGACACTGATCCATGAACGGTTTGAGTAAAAAGTCCGCATTGAGACAGATGGTAAGCTTATGAGTGGCCGTGATGTTGCAATCGCAGCAATCCTTGGCGCAGAAGAATTCGGATTTGCTACCGCACCGCTGGTAACCATGGGCTGTGTAATGATGCGTGTATGTAACCTGGATACCTGCCCGGTAGGTAGTGGCAACTCAGAATCCGGAGCTTAGAAAACGTTTCAGCGGAAAACCGGAATATGTAGAGAATTTCATGCGCTTTATCGCACAGGAACTTCGTGAATATATGGCAAAATTCGGTATCCGTACACTGGATGAACTGGTCAGGAAGAACAGATCTTCTGAAGGTGAAGGATGTGCCAACATCAGAACGTGCATCCACACTGAATCTGGAGCAGATTCTGGATAATCCTTATGAAGGCAAAAAGACACCGATGACCTTCAATCCGAAGAAAGTCTTTGACTTTGAACTGAAAAGACACTGGATGAAAAAGTTCTGGTAAAAAGAACTTCTTCCTGCTGTAGAAAAGAAACAAAAGAGAAGCATTGAAATAGATGTAACAAATACAAACCGTACATTCGGAACGATCTTTGGTTCAGAGATTACAAGAAGATATCCGGAAGGTCTGGATGAAGACAGTTATGTAGTACATTGTAAAGGTGCCGGCGGACAGTCATTTGGTGCATTCATTCCAAAGGGACTGACACTGGAACTCACAGGTGACAGTAATGACTACTTCGGTAAAGGATTGTCAGGTGGTAAACTTGTCGTATATCCGCCGAAAGGAATCCGTTTAAGGCCGAAGAGAATATCATCATCGGTAACGTTGCACTCTACGGTGCGACAAGTGGTAAGGTATTCATCAACGGTGTGGCAGGAGAACGTTTGCAGTGCGTAACTCCGGCGCAACAGCTGTTGTGGAAGGTGTCGGAGATCACGGATGTGAATATATGACAGGCGGGCGTGTAGCAGTGTTCTTGGTGGAACAGGTAAAAACTTCGCAGCCGGCATGAGCGGCGGTGTCGCTTATGTACTGGATATGGAAAATGATCTCTATACAAAGTCAATAAAGAGATGATCCATATCGAACATGTGACAACAAGATGGATGTCGGAGAATTAAAGAGCATGATCGAAGAGCATGTTGCCAATACCAATTCGAACTTGGTAAGAAGATCCTGGATAACTTTTACAGAATACCTTCCAAAATTCAAGAAGATCATTCCAATCGATTATGAGCGGATGCTGACAACGATTCTTCAGATGGAAGAACAGGGCATGAGCAGTGAACAGGCAAAGACAGAAGCATTTTATGCGATCAAAGAAGGAAGATAGGGGGTAAGAACAGTGGGAAAAGCAACAGGATTTATGGATTATGACAGACAGGATAAGCCGGCTGAAGATCCAAAAAGAACGAATTAAGCATTTTAAAGAGTTTCATACACCTCTGTCAAAAAGAAGAACAGGAACTGCAGGGAGCCAGATGTATGGCGTGCGGCGTACCGTTCTGCCAGTCCGGTCAGATGCTGATGGGAATGGCAAGTGGCTGCCCGCTTCATAACCTGGTACCGGAGTGGAATGATCTGATCTTTCACGGAGAACTGGGAAGAGGCATATTACAGACTGAAAAAGACGAATAACTTTCCGGAATTTACATCCAGAGTCTGCCCGGCACTTTGTGAGGCGGCATGTACATGTGGACTGAACGGAGAGGCAGTTTCAAGTAAGGCGAATGAATACAGCATTATTGAAAATGCATATAAAAAAGGTTACGCAACGGCAAAACCGGTGAAAGTAAGAACCGGAAAGAAGGTAGCGATTGTAGGATCGGGGCCATCCGGACTTGCGGCGGCCGATATGCTGAACAGAAGAGGTCACAGTGTGACGGTCTTTGAAAAGAGGATAAGATCGGTGGACTTCTCCGTTACGGCATCCCGAATATGAAACTGGAAAAGCAGTTCATTGACCGGAAGATTGCGGTTATGGAAGAAGAAGGAATCGGTTCGTGATCGGATGTAATATCGGAAAAGATAAGAAAGCGGCTACATTATTAAAAAGAATTTGATCGCGTGGTTCTTTGCTGCGGTGCATCCAACCCAAGAGATATAAAGTTCCGGGAAGAGAAGCCGAAGGAATCTATTTTGCAGTGGATTTCCTGAAATCAACCACAAAAGCACTCTGGAAAAATGCAAAACAGAATGCAGACGGAACCTATGATCTAAACCTGAAAGACGGTACATACATTTCCGCAAAAAGGGAAAAATGTTATGGTCATCGGTGGCGGAGACACCGGAAATGACTGCGTGGGAACATCCATGAGACACGGAGCAAAGAGTGTGCTGCAGCTTGAGATGATGCCGAAAGCTCCGGATGAACGTACCGAGATGAACCCTTGGCCGGAATGGCCGAGAGTCTGCAAGACGGACTACGGACAGCAAGGAAGCTGCCGCTGTCTTCGGACATGACCCGAGAGTCTACCAGACAACGGTAAAAGAATTCAAAAAGACAAAATGGAAAAGTCTGCAAGGCAGTTCTGGTAAAATTAGAGCCTAAGAAAAATGAAAAGACAGGACGTATGATGATGACGGAAGTAGCCGGAAGTGAATATACAGTAGATGTAGATCTTGTATTAATCGCAGCCGGATTCCTTGGAAGCCAGGACTATGTCACGAAAGCATTTGGTGTGGAAGTAAATGAACGTACGAATGTGAAAACCGCGCCGGGAAAATATGACACGAATGTGAAAAATGTATTCACGGCAGGAGATATGCACAGAGGACAATCGCTGGTTGTATGGGCAATCCGTGAGGGCCGTGAAGCGGCAAGAGAAGTGGATATCAGTCTGATGGGATATACGAATATGTATGTGCAGTAAACGATTATTTGTCTGAACAGAACTGGAAAATAAGATAAAGATGAAAAATTCTTGAATAATCTGCGAATACAATTTATAATAAGAAGAAACAGGCCGGAATCATATGTTCCGGCTTGCTAAATGTTACAAAATTATTAAAAAATGTTGCAATTTGTATTTGTGTGCGCTATAATAGGGAACAGATGTGAGAGATTGCTCTCATGACGAGGGGAAAATAATTAAAACAAATAAGAAAAGAAGAGTGAGTATGAATAAACACGGAATCAGATTGATCACAGCAGTGGTGACAAGTTCAATGATTGTAACACCGGTTCTGGCAGCACCGTCTGTCGATGATTTGAAGAAGGAAAAAGCAGCAAAAACAGAATGAAGTCAGTTCGTTACAGTCACAGCTTACAACATTGATGGGAAAGGTTAATACACTGGAAAGTGAATTGATCCAGACAGGTGAGGATATTACAAAAGCACAGAGTGATCTGGTAGTTGCGCAGAAGAAAGAAAAAGAACAGTATGCAGCAATGAAGAAGCGTATTAAATATATGTACGAAGCCGGTAATGATTCAGCGTTCGAAACATTGGTCACATCGGATGATTTTACAGATCTCTTGAGCAAAGCAGAGTATGTTCAGAATGTACATAGTTATGACAGAAAACAGTTACAGGAATATGTAGAGACAAAGCAACAGATTTCAGATTTGAAGGACAGTCTTGAAAAAGATCAGAAAGAAATGGAAAGCAAGCAGGTTGAATATGAGACGCAGAGTGATAACCTGAATAACCTGATTACTTCTAAATCATCAGAAGTTGCTAATCTGGATTCAGAGATTCAGGCAGCAGCAGAAGCAGCAGCAAAGGAAGCAGCGGAGAGAGGCAGCAAAGAAGCAGCAGAAAAGGCTGCAAAAGAGGCTGCAAAAAGCAGCAGGCATCTGCAGCTAATAACAGTACTTCATCTAACAGAAATAATTCTACAACAAAGCAACAATACAACGAGCAACAAAAATAACACAAGTAATACAACGAGACCATCGAGACCATCAGGTAATAATACAAGCAGCAATACAACAAGCGGATCGAATGCAAATGGTGGCACGATCGTAAGCAGAGCATACAGCCAGCTTGGAAAACCTTATGTATGGGGTGCATATGGACGAAAGCAGTTTTGACTGTTCAGGATTCGTAAGCTACTGTCTGACAGGAAGCTATACGTCTTGGTACAACTCTTACATTTATGGGATGGACAAGGGTAAGCAACCCACAGCCTGGTGATGTTGTAACAACGGCAACTCACTGTGGTATTTATATCGGAAATGGTCAGATGATCCATGCTCCACATACAGGAGATGTTGTAAAGTCGGACCAGTACAGTCTGGTATGATCTATGTGCGTAGATAATGAAAAGTAAATAAAATAAAAACCGGAATCAGGTAACTGGTTTCGGTTTTTTATTTTTATGCTAAAGTTTGCAGAAAAATAAAGGAAAATCCTTGCAAACAGACAACCTTTTTATGGTAATATTAAAAAGTCGCAAAAAAATCACGCATAGGCTTGTCCC
>VOFH01003897.1_pt1 | contig 46363 bp, 56 predicted proteins | sample 5384091 | NCBI WGS metagenome assembly VOFH01 (sample SAMN12384727, study PRJNA508395) | human gut metagenome | isolation source: healthy gut G | host: Homo sapiens
TTTTCTCTGTATATGAATAAAAAATTTAATCCTCCTCAGTTCCTACCCACATTCCGTTTTTCTACAGGTAATAAAGCCTCGATATGATTATTGATAATGGAAAGGCTGTCATTTTGCTGATGAGTAAACAGCAAAATCAACTCCGTCAAATACATAAGCCATTAAAAGTACTTGTAAATCAAGCCCTGCTCATCTTGAATTATACATTTCACTGTATTATTCGGTAATCGGTCGAAATATCAAACACTTTAAAATGCTTCATGAAATAATATAAAAGGGAATATCAAACAAATAAAGAATAAAAGACTTCTCTCATTTTTCAATATATCATTTTATCAGTATTTTCATAGTATCTTTATTTATTCCAAAAACAAGCATTTGATTCAATAAAAAAAAGGCATAATTCATCTTTTTACAAGTAGAAAATCGTCATTATGACCAATTATTGGTATTTTTCGACGTATATTATTAAAGCTTATTTGAACTCCCCTTCACTTTTGGGAAAATTCAAACAAGCTTTTCCTTAATAACCTTACGATGGAATATTATCTGACTGATTCCATCTCAAATTACTTATTCTTTTCATATAATTCCCAATTCTCCATTTGTACTACAGTATTTGAAGACCAGTTATGAAGTGAACAATTTCCTGTGGAAGCAGTTTCAGCCATAAATTCCTGTTCAAATTGAATCCACTCACCCCCCGTCGTATTAGGTATCGAAAGTGCCAAAGAACTATCACCAACTTGGACTTTACCTAAACCAAACTCAAAACCACTTCCAGTAGTTTTAATTTTAGCACGGAGTACATAAGTCGTATTTGGCGTCCAAGTAACCGGAACTGCAATTCACCATTGCCACCGGTTATCTGAATATATTTACCCCAATAACCGCCAGTGAGAACACGTAAACTACCCCAACTAGCATTTCCCATGAACCATCAAAACCTGGTAGAGATTGATCAAGTTCTATCGGCAAACTTTCCATAGTCCCATCAGGTACTAAATTACCTTCATGGTCCACCTCCTCCTTCTGGTCTCACTGTTACTTCATTCACATCCGAATAATTTCCCACTCCGTCCAACGCTTGAATATAATAAGTCATTTCACTCCCGGAGCAACTTCTACCTCCGTAAAACTTGTAGTAGTTGTTGACCCAATAAAATAACCACTACCGATGCCTCCTCTATAAAGATCATAACGCAACAATCGCACCGCCCGTATCTATAGAAGGTTTCCAACCTAAATTCACCAATCCATCTTTAGATTTTGCAGTAAAATTTGTAACTTTAGAAGGCTTCTGATGGTCAATCACTTTCTGATACAATCACAAATAATCCACTTCGAACTGTATATTTTAGTTTCACTCGGGTCTATTCCTCTACCTTGATCTTTCAAAGCCAGATTGAGCCACATATATTGAGGATTGTGAAAAACAATACTACCATCTTCATTCAGGAACTCTTCAACTTTTTATACTGTTCCTCAATTCATCATCCATATAACTTGATCTCTTTTTCATCCCAATCCATACGATATACATGATACTTTTAATCCAATCAGGATCTTTAAGTTCATAATAAGAAAGAGGTGTCCATCGCGAGTTCCAGATAGCCTCCATGGCTGTTTCTTACCTGCTGCAAAATTACTGGTCAAGATTGCTCACCATTATGTATATAGAACTCCATTATATCAATTTCTCCGTTTAAAGGCCACTCCTTATTATTTCCACAAGTCCAGATAGCAGGGAAGATCCACTGGAAGGATCTATTTTATTTTGGCACCTCAGTACGTCAAACAAGAAAAAAACGTTTCTGATTTCCATTCATACTAGCCGAAGTATATTCTCCATACTCCCAGTTCATTCTATAATCTCCGGAAGTTGGATCATAATTCAGATTCTTACGTCTTTCTTTTTTCGCAGTAATCAAAAAGCCGTCCATCCACAACGATAGCATTGTCTATTCCTTTTCACATAGTTCTGTGGCTCATTTCCCCTTAAAGCCTTCTCCAATCCATCGGATTCGGAGTGACCGTCAACATTCTCTGAGAAACATCTCCTATTGTCTTATGAATGTCGCTAAAACGCATAGTACCATTGGCATTCAAAGTGATAAGCACCAGCATCGACCACTTATCTCCCAAGCGGCTGAGCACATCTCTAACTGGACAATTTCCTGTCGGGTGGAAGTTTTTCATCTTTTAACGTTTTGTATTTAACTGAATTACAACAATAGTTACTTCCATGTAACTTCCTTATTCAGAGGTGCGTTCTTGCTTTTCTCAACAAAGGAAGATACATTTGCATCACAAAAGTAATAAACTTACTAATAATAACTATTGTTTCATTTAAATAATTATGATTATGGCAAAGAAAGTAGCAGTTTTAGCAGTAAATCCGGTAAATGGTTGTGGATTATTCCAATACCTGGAAGCATTTTTTGAAAATGGCATTTCATATAAAGTATTTGCCGTATCGGATACGAAGGAGATTAAAACAAATTCAGGAATCAGTCTGACAACAGATGATGTGATTGCTAATTTGAAAGGACATGAGGATGAGTTTGACGCATTTGTTTTCTCATGCGGAGACGCTGTACCTGTATTTCAGCAGAATGCAGACAAACCTTATAATATAGATCTAATGGAAGTTATCAAAACTTTCGGAGATAAGGGCAAAATAATGATCGGACATTGTGCCGGTGCAATGATGTTTGACTTCACAGGGATAACGAAAGGTAAGAAAGTGGCTGTTCATCCGTTAGCCAAACCGGCTATCCAAAACGGAATAGCTACCGATGAAAAATCAGAGATTGACGGTAACTTCTTTACTGCACAGGATGAAAATACTATTTGGACAATGTTACCACAAGTTATTGAAGCACTGAAATAAAGCCAAATGACAGGAATATATAATAATAAATGTAAACAAACAAATTAACTCAACGCAGTCTGTTTATAGAAAAGCGCGTTCCTTATAAAACCGGAGAATGTGAGGTTCTGTCCTAAAAAACATTTAATTGACGAAAATGGACAACCTACCAAAGTCTATTCGTGGGATTATCAACGGCCATTTGACAAGTGTTGGTTTCGCGTGTTCAGTGCAGCCTTTGCTTGGGTGGACGGGCAATGGCGCATGTCATTACCAGTGTGGATATCGACCATCAAAAAACTATTGAAGAGGAACTAAGAGTAGCCAAAGAAAAAGCAGAAAACCTGGACCGCTTAAAGTCTGCTTTCCTGGCCAATATGAGTCATGAAATCCGCACTCCGCTCAATTCCATTGTCGGTTTTGCAAGTCTGTTGGTCGAATCGGATAATAAAAAGGAACGCCAAGATTATGTCGACATTATGCAGGAAAACACGGAACTTCTTTTGCAGCTGATTTCCGATATTCTCGATTTATCGAAAATAGAAGCCGGAAACACTCGACTTCACCATGGATCATCTGGATATCAAGAGCTTCTGCGAAGATATAATGCGCAATTACGATATAAAGGAAGATAAGGCCGTACCGGTTTTGCTGGCTCCGGATTTACCTGAATATTATATTTACACAGATAAAAAGCGTTTAATGCAGGTTATTACCAATTTCATAAATAATGCTCTCAAATTTACGAATGAAGGGCAGATTGTATTGAATATCACTATAAAGCAGAGAGCAATGAAATAGAATTTGCTGTTACGGACACAGGCATGGGGATTGCTCCCGATAAAGTAAATCAGGTATTCGACCGATTTGTAAAGCTCAACTCTTTCTCAAAAGGTACAGGCTTAGGCCTATCTATTTGCAGAAGTATCATTGAACATCTCGGCGGCACTATTGGTGTCGAATCCGAAATGGAAACGGCAGTCGTTTTGGTTTACACATCCACTGCGCTTAAATCAAAGAGAAAAAACAAAAGAAATCATCTCTAAATAAAAAGAATAAAGTTGAAAATCTGATAGATTGAAACCTTTTTCAAGTCTCTCCTTGTTCTTCCTTATATGGTAATATATTAAGGTTAAAAAACCAAGGGGATTATTATGCTGCAACCCATAAATTATGAGTAAGGCTGCTTCATTTTTGCCACTTCCTACAAAAAAAAACATTACTTTTGCACCGCTATTTTGATTTTAGAATAAAACAAATACCCCAACGTCTATTTATGACTGAAGAAAAAATACATAAAGACCGTCCCGGAAACTGGTGGGCATTGAGTCCGTTACTCGTATTCCTCTGCCTCTATCTGGTAACTTCTATTCTCGTCAACGACTTTTTATAAAGTGCCTATTACAGTGGCTTTCCTTGTCTCTTCCTGTTATGCCATCGCCATTACACGCGGCTTGAAACTGGATCAGCGTATCTATCAATTCTCGGTAGGAGCCGCCAATAAGAATATCCTCCTGATGATATGGATATTCATCCTTGCCGGAGCTTTTGCCCAAAGCGCAAAGCAAATGGGTGCAATCGATGCCACCGTTAACCTGACACTACAGATTCTTCCGGATAATCTATTATTGGCAGGTATCTTTATTGCCGCCTGTTTTATCTCATTATCCATCGGAACCAGTGTGGGAACTATTGTAGCCCTTACTCCCGTTGCCGTAGGCCTGGCAGAAAAGACAGAAATCGCTCTCCCCTTTATGGTAGCAGTCGTAGTAGGCGGTTCTTTTTTGGAGACAACTTATCTTTTATCTCCGACACCACCATCGCTTCGACAAAAACCCAGGAATGTGTAATGCGTGATAAATTCCGTGTAAATTCTATGATTGTCGTCCCGGCAGCGATCATTGTGTTGGGAATCTACATATTTCAAGGACTATCCATTACAGCTCCCACCCAAACACAGACCATCGAATGGATCAAAGTTATACCTTATATAATAGTATTAGGAACAGCCATCGCCGGAATGAACGTGATGCTCGTACTCATAATAGGTATATTGACAAGTGGCATCATTGGCATCGCGACCGGCAGCTTCGGAATCTTCGACTGGTTTGGTGCCATGGGAACAGGAATTACAGGAATGGGAGAACTGATTATTATCACCCTGTTGGCCGGAGGGATGCTCGAAACAATCCGTTATAACGGTGGTATTGATTTCATCATCAAGAAACTCACCCGCCACGTCAATGGTAAAAGAGGAGCCGAACTAAGCATTGCCGCCCTGGTAAGTATCGCCAACTTATGTACAGCCAACAACACAATTGCCATTATAACAACAGGACCGATTGCCAAAGATATTGCCGTGAAATTCCATCTTGACCGAAGAAAAACAGCCAGTATCCTCGATACTTTCTCCTGCCTGATACAAGGTATTATTCCATACGGAGCGCAGATGCTGATTGCAGCGGGACTTGCCAGTATCTCCCCCATCAGTATCATCGGAAATCTCTACTATCCGTTTACAATGGGAGCATGCGCCCTGCTAGCAATTTTGTTCCGCTATCCGAAACGGTATTCGTAAAAAAGAATGCGAAATGTTTGTCAATCAAAAGAAAAGCCGTATCTTTGTGCCCGCTATTACGAGATAATAGTATAATTCAAATCAATCATTAAAAACAATTATTTAAAATGGCAACTAGAATCAGATTGCAGAGACACGGACGTAAAAGTTACGCGTTCTATTCAATTGTAATTGCAGACAGCAGAGCACCACGTGATGGTAAATTTATTGAGAAGATCGGTACTTACAACCCTAACACCAATCCTGCTACAGTAGATTTGAATTTCGACGCTGCATTGGCATGGGTACTGAAAGGTGCACAACCAAGTGACACTGTACGTAATATCCTTTCTCGCGAAGGCGTTTACATGAAGAAACACCTTCTTGGCGGTGTAGCAAAAGGCGCATTCGGCGAAGCAGAAGCAGAAGCTAAATTCGAAGCTTGGAAGAACAACAAACAGTCAGGTCTGGCTGCTTTGAAAGCTAAACAAGACGAAGCTAAGAAAGCTGAAGCTAAAGCACGTCTAGAAGCAGAAAAGAAAATCAACGAAGTGAAAGCAAAAGCACTCGCTGAAAAGAAAGCTGCTGAAGCTGCTGAAAAAGCTGCCGCTGAAGCACCTGCAGAAGAAGCAACTGAAGCTCCGGCCGAAGAAGTTGCCGCAGCAGAAGCTGCTGCTGAATAATATTCGGCAGGTTCCTAACAAGACATTTGGAAAAAGCAATAAATCCTCTCCGGTCCGCCGGAGGGGATTTTTTTATTACTTTCTGCTATAAAACATATCAAATTATTTATTCCGTCCAGAATAAAATGCCTTTCTTTGCATCAGCATAGTTCAGCATAGTATTACTTATTTTTCGAATATGAAACGAACTGATAAAAAAGCAACATTCGGACAACAGTCAAGCAAGGTTACGCAACTAGCAGACGCACTTAGCCAAGCGATTTCCAGGAAAGAATTTCTTGAAGGAGATTCTTTACCTTCCATTAATCAGTTAAGCGCTCAATACGGAGTATCACGTGATACGGTTTTCAAGGCTTTCCTTGATTTACGTGAACGAGGACTGATCGACTCCACTCCCGGCAAGGGCTATTATGTGACGAGCCAGGTGACCAATGTCTTATTGCTGCTCGACCAGTACACTCCTTTTAAAGAAGCCCTTTACAATAGCTTCGTCAAACATCTGCCTATCAACTATAAGGTAGACTTATTGTTTCATCAATACAACGAACGGTTGTTCAATACGATCCTCCGGGAATCCATCGGGAAATACAACAAATACATCGTGATGAATTTCGATAACGAGAAATTCAGCACTGTTCTCAATAAAATTAATCCTTCAAGATTACTACTTCTCGATTTCGGCAAATTTGAAAAAGAAAAGTATTCATATATCTGTCAGGATTTTGATGATTCTTTCTATCAGGCATTGAATCTGCTCAAGGAAAGGTTGAAGAACTATCGCCAGCTCGTTTTTCTGTTTCCAAAAAGCCTGAAACACCCCCAAAGCAGTAAGGTGTATTTTACCCGTTTCTGCCAGGAACAGGGATTTCTCTGTGAAATACAGGAGGATATTGAGAACCTGATTGTACGTAAGGGAGTAGTCTATATAGCTATCAAACAACAAGACGTAGTAAAGGTGGTGAAACAAGGAAGACTGGAAGGACTGAAATGCGGAAAAGATTTTGGTCTGTTAGCGTACAATGATATTCCTTCCTACGAAGTGATTGACGAAGGAATAACCTCATTGAGTATTGATTGGGAAATGATGGGAAATGAAGCGGCCAATTTCGTTCTCAATAATGTACCGGTGCAGAAGTTCTTGCCGACGGAAGTAAGACTTCGAAAGTCGCTTTAATTTTTTTTTGCGAAGACATCAGCACAGTTCAGCACAGATATTAATTAATCCTTTAATAGATAGAAACCATGAAAAAGTATCCGAAAATCGGGATTCGTCCCACAATCGATGGTCGCCAGGGTGGCGTTCGCGAAAGCCTTGAAGAGAAAACAATGAATTTGGCAAAAGCAGTAGCCGAGTTAATCAGCAGCAACCTGAAAAACGGTGATGGCAGTCCGGTGGAATGTGTTATAGCCGATAGCACGATCGGACGCGTAGCCGAAAGTGCCGCTTGTGCGGAAAAGTTTGAAAGAGAAGGGGTCGGCTCTACCATTACCGTCACTTCTTGCTGGTGCTATGGTGCTGAAACGATGGATATGAACCCGCATTATCCGAAAGGCTGTCTGGGGATTCAACGGCACAGAACGTCCGGGAGCTGTATACCTTGCTGCTGTACTTGCCGGACACGCACAAAAAGGCCTTCCCGCATTCGGTATCTACGGACGCGACGTTCAAGACCTGAACGACAACACAATCCCTGAAGACGTAGCGGAAAAAATTCTTCGTTTTGCACGTGCCGCACAGGCAGTAGCAACGATGAGAGGCAAATCTTATCTGTCAATGGGTAGTGTATCAATGGGTATCGCCGGCTCCATTGTCAATCCCGATTTCTTCCAAGAGTATCTGGGAATGCGCAATGAGTCAATAGACCTCACAGAAATCATCCGTCGAATGGACGAAGGCATCTATGACCACGAAGAATACGCCAAAGCCATGGCCTGGACTGAAAAAAATTGCAAAGACAAACGAAGGTGAAGACTTCAAGAATCGTCCTGAAAAACGTAAAACCCGTGAACAGAAAGATGCTGATTGGGAATTCATTGTAAAGATGACGATTATCATGCGCGACTTGATGACCGGAAATCCCAAATTGAAAGAAATGGGATTCAAGGAAGAAGCCTTGGGACACAATGCCATTGCCGCCGGCTTCCAGGGACAACGCCAATGGACAGACTTTTATCCTAACGGTGACTATCCGGAAGCTTTGCTCAATACTTCTTTTGACTGGAACGGTATTCGTGAAGCATTTGTCGTAGCTACCGAGAACGATGCCTGCAACGGTGTAGCTATGCTGTTCGGACATCTATTGACCAACCGTGCACAAATATTCTCTGACGTACGTACATATTGGAGTCCTGAAGCTGTGAAACGTGTAACTGGTAAAGAATTGACCGGATTGGCAGCCAACGGTATCATCCACCTGATCAACTCCGGCGCAACGACTCTTGACGGTTCCGGCCAGTCATTAGATGCGGCAGGCAATCCTGTCATGAAAGAACCTTGGAATCTGACTGACACAGACGTAGAGAACTGTCTACAAGCAACGACCTGGTATCCGGCAGATCGCGATTACTTCCGTGGTGGCGGCTTCTCGTCCAACTTTCTTTCAAAAGGTGGAATGCCTGTTACTATGATGCGTCTGAACCTGATCAAAGGCTTGGGCCCTGTCCTGCAAATCGCAGAAGGATGGACAGTAGAAATGACCCGGAAATCCACCAGAAACTCAATATGCGTACAGATCCTACATGGCCTACCACCTGGTTTGTACCGCGTTTGTGTGAAAAACCTGCTTTCAAAGATGTATATTCAGTCATGAATAACTGGGGAGCCAATCATGGAGCCATCAGCTATGGACACATCGGTCAGGACTTAATCACTCTTGCTTCCATGCTCCGCATCCCGGTATGCATGCACAATGTAGAAGAAGAACAGATGTTCCGCCCGGCTGCCTGGAATGCTTTCGGCATGGACAAAGAAGGATCAGATTACAGAGCTTGTGCAACTTATGGTCCTATTTATAAATAAACAAGTTTTTTTCGTCCTGTATAAATAAATATTTTAACTTTGCCGTTCGTAGGGAAGCAGTCCCCTTCAAACAAAAGCGGGATTTCCCCATATACAGCGACTTAAATAAAAACACTATGATAACTAACGAACATATCGAACAGTTTCTTGCACAAGCACATCGTTACGGGGATGCAAAATTAATGCTTTGCAGCAGCGGTAACCTTTCCTGGAGAATCGGCGAAGAAGCATTGATTTCCGGTACGGGTTCCTGGGTTCCCACACTTGGCAAAGAAAAGGTCTCAATCTGCCATATTGCCAGCGGCGCTCCTACCAATGGTGTAAAACCTTCTATGGAAAGTACATTCCATTTAGGGATTCTCCGTGAACGTCGGGACGTCAATGTCGTTCTCCACTTTCAATCGGAATATGCCACCGCTGTCTCCTGCATGAAGAACAAGCCGGCAAATTTCAATGTAACAGCAGAAATTCCCTGTCATGTAGGTTCGGAAATACCTGTGATTCCGTATTATCGTCCCGGCTCACCGGAACTGGCAAAAGCTGTGGTAGAAGCCATGTTAAAGCATAACTCGGTTTTACTGACCAACCACGGGCAAGTGGTATGCGGAAAAGACTTCGACCAAGTATACGAACGGGCCACCTTCTTTGAAATGGCTTGCCGCATCATCGTTCAATCCGGCGGTGATTATTCAGTGCTCACACCGGCAGAAATTGAAGACCTGGAAATCTACGTATTAGGAAAGAAAACCAACTAATATCCGGGCATATATACCATGAAAGATACCATCAAACACACTTATTTAGCAGCAGACTTCGGAGGCGGAAGTGGACGGATTATCGCCGGCTTCCTTCACCATGGCAAACTGGAGTTGGAAGAGGTATACCGCTTTTGCAATCGACAGGTTAAACTCGGAAATCATGTCTACTGGGACTTTCCCCGCCCTGTTCGAAGATATGAAAACCGGACTGAAACTGGCTGCACAAAAAGGATATGCCGTAAAAAGTATTGGTATTGACACCTGGGGAGTGGATTTCGGACTGATTGACAAACATGGAAACCTGTTAGGAAATCCAGTCTGTTATCGGGACGCAAGAACAGAAGGAATACCGGAAGAAGTATTCAAGTGCATGGATGAACGCCAACACTATGCCGACACCGGTATTCAGGTGATGGCTATCAATACGCTGTTTCAACTTTACAGCATGAAACAGCATCAAGATGCGCAGTTGGAAGTTGCCCGGCAACTTTTATTCATGCCCGACCTCTTCAGCTATTTCCTGACAGGAGTAGCCAATAATGAATATTGCATTGCCTCCACCTCCGAACTACTCGATGCCCAATCGCGGAACTGGTCGGTCGATACCATACGCGCCTTAGGACTCCCCGAACACTTATTCGGCGAGATTATTCTGCCGGGAACTGTCAGGGGGACACTGAAAGAAGAGATGGCACGCGAAACCGGACTAGGTGCCGTCGACATTATCGCTGTAGGCTCACACGATACAGCCAGTGCCGTAGCTGCCGTTCCGGCTACAGAAAGTCAAGTAGCCTTTCTCAGTTCCGGCACTTGGTCGCTGTTGGGAGTTGAAGTGGACGAACCCATATTGACGGAAGAAGCGAGACTGGCTCAATTTACCAATGAAGGAGGCGTAGGCGGTCACATCCGATTCTTGCAAAACATTACCGGACTATGGATTCTGCAACGCTTGATGAGCGAATGGAAGCTACGTGGTGAAGAACAAAGTTATGATATGATTCTTCCGCAAGCTGCGGACGCAGAAATTGACACGATTATTCCCGTGGACGATGCAGATGTTCATGAACCCCGGAAAATATGGAAAAGCCCTTCTGAACTACTGCCGGAATCATTCACTTAAAGTTGCCGGAAACAAGGCAGAAAATGGTCAAATGCGTACTCCAGTCATTAGCTTTCCAAATATCGGAGGCGGTGGAACAGCTCAACCGTTGCCTCCCCGCTCCAATCCGTCAGTTAAATATCATCGGCGGAGGCTCACAAAACCAGTTACTCAACCAACTTACTGCCAACGCACTCGGTATTCCCGTTTATGCCGGACCGGTAGAAGCTACAGCAATGGGGAATATCCTGACTCAGGCAATGGCGAAAGGAGAAATATCCAGCCTCCGGGAAATCAGAGAATAGTAAGCCGCAGTGTTACACCACAAGTATATTACCCTGAAAAATAAGAAAGATATGGAAACACCCCAAACTGGCTATCAAGTTCAAACCTATGACGTTCCCGTCAAGCGATATTGCCAAACCCTCGATCTACGGGATTCACCGGAGCTGATAGCCTGAATATCGGAAAAGACACAGCCAGGCAGAAGTTTGGCCCGAAATCCTTACAGGAATCCATGAAGTTGGTATCCTTGAGATGGAAATTTACATTCTCGGCACCCGTTTGTTCATGATCGTCGAAACACCCCTCGATTTTGACTGGGACACAGCCATGGAACGCCTGAACACGCTTCCCCGGCCAACAAGAGTGGGAAGAATATATGTCCATCCTCCAGCAGGCCGCTCCCGGAATGAGTTCCGCAGAGAAATGGAGACCCATGGAGAGAATGTTCCATTTGTATAACACTTAAAAAATACCAGAAACAACCATGAAACACCCCAAGCAGTCCATCATCTCGAAAGATGGCATCAGTTATCTTATACCTTTTGTTCTCATTGACCTCATGTTTTGCATTATGGGGATTTGCCAATGACATTACCAATCCGATGGTAAAGGCATTCTCTAAAATTTTCCGGATGAGTGCCACCGACGGGGCATTGGTACAGGTTGCCTTCTATGGAGGATATTTTGCAATGGCTTTCCCTGCCGCCATGTTCATCCGCAAATTCTCTTATAAAGCAGGTGTTCTACTAGGTCTTGGTCTGTATGCTTTTGGAGCATTCCTATTCTTCCCTGCTAAAATGACAGGAGAATATTACCCGTTTCTGATAGCTTACTTTATCTTGACTTGCGGACTCTCATTTCTGGAGACAAGCTGTAATCCATACATTCTTTCTATGGGAACAGAAGATACTGCCACAAGACGTTTGAATCTTGCCCAATCTTTCAACCCAATGGGTTCATTGCTCGGAATGTATGTAGCCATGCAATTCATTCAAGCCAAATTACATCCGATGGGTACTGAAGAACGTGCTTTACTCAATGAGAGTGAATTTCAAGCAATCAAAGAGAGCGATCTTGCAGTGCTAATCGCCCCTTATCTTATCATCGGTCTGATTATCGTAGCTATGCTTCTCTTGATACGATTCGTAAAAATGCCAAAGAACGGAGATCAGAACCATAAAATAGACTTCTTCCCGACATTAAAACGTATTTTCACCCAAACACGTTATCGTGAAGGTGTGATTGCTCAGTTTTTTTATGTAGGTGCACAAATCATGTGCTGGACTTTTATAATCCAATATGGTACCCGCCTGTTTATGTCACCGGAATTCGGCATGGACGAAAAGAGTGCGGAAGTGCTTTCGCAGCAATACAATATCATAGCAATGATTATTTTCTGTATCAGCCGCTTCATTTGTACTTTCATTCTGCGTTATCTGAATGCAGGAAAATTATTAATGATCCTGGCTATTTTCGGAGGAATTTTCACATTAGGAAGTGATCTTCCTTCAAAATATCTTCGGAATGTATTGTCTGGTAGCAGTTTCTGCTTGTATGTCATTGATGTTCCCGACCATTTACGGAATTGCATTAAAAGGTCTTGGAGACGACGCAAAATTCGGGGCAGCCGGACTGATTATGGCCATTCTCGGAGGTTCTATTCTTCCTCCACTACAGGCAAGCATCATTGATTTGGAACAAATAGCGTGGTTACCGGCTGTCAATGTTTCATTTATTCTTCCGTTCATCTGTTTTCTTGTAATTATCGGCTACGGTTACCGCACAGTGAAAAGAAACTGGTAAAATACATATCTAAAAATAGTGACGGTATCACATTGGTATACCGTCACCATCTCACTCGAATAGTGACGCCATCCCTACTGGATAGCGTCACTATTTTTTTCCTTTTCACAGTTAAGAGTTCATAAAAACACAGAACTTGAAGTCGTTTTTTTAGTTTCCTTTTTCGCATACTAATCTTGGCTTCTTAGTATTGTTGAATTATTTACATACATTTGTCTCATACCAACAGACCTGATAAACCTATGAGCCAAAACCAAGACCCTATTCATCTAGCCCGCCAATTCGAAATTATATTTACCACGCACTATTCCGCTGTTAAATATTTCGCTATAAACTTGCTCAAATCTGAAGAGGACGCAGAAGATATCATTCAGGATGTGTTCGCTAAATTATGGACACAACCGGAGGTCTGGCTGGAAAACAAAGACATAGGCCAGTATATCTACGCCATGACTAAAAACACAACTTTCAATTTCATCAAACGCAAAAGACTGGAACAATCCTATCAGGAACAATTATCGCAGAAATATCTAATCGAAGACTTACTAAAATCCGAAGATACTCTCGACCCTATCTATTATAAAGAAGCACTATTAATCATCCGCCTAATTCTCGACCGCCTTCCCGAACGCCGCAGAAAAGTTTTTGAAATGAGCCGCATCAACAATATGAGTAATATGGAGATAGCACAAGCACTCAATATTTCCGTACGAACTGTGGAACACCAAATCTATCTGACCCTGCTCGAAATGAAAAAAAACTATTTTATTGCATTTTTTCTTGTGTTTCTTTTAAGTAATCCCCCATTTTCGATTGTGCTAATAGTGTAACCACTAAAAAGAACAGCGCAAATGAGGAACTTTTTCAGAAAATACTGATATTATTTACCGGCAATAACTATCCGGAAGCTACCCAAAATGAATTCTATCAATGGCTGGTAGATGAGGATCATGCATCCCAGAAAGAAGATGCTTTGAGAGAGCTATGGAACAAAGCGCAACGGCAAAAAAACGTGAAAGGAATGCAGAAGTCTTACGAGCGCCTGAAAAAAAACAGGAAGGTATTCCAACCGTACCCAAAGAGAGAAGAATTCGCCCAATACATATATGGCAATCCGCAGCCGCTATCTTATTCCTCCTGCTTGCCTCTTCGGTCTATCTATCGACTGTAGGCAACAAAAGCGGAAACCGACTTGTTACAGCAATATATTCCGATAGCAGAAATGAGAAGTTTGACGCTGCCCGACGGAACAAAAGTGCAACTCAACTCGAAAAGTACACTTTTATATCCGCACGAGTTTACCGGAGATAGTCGTAGTGTATTCCTGTTAGGCGAAGCCAACTTTCAAGGTTAAGCCGGACAAAAAACGTCCGTTTATCGTGAAATCCAATGATTTACAGATTACTGCGTTGGGTACGGAATTTAATGTATCTGCCTACCCTGAAAGCCAGGAAATAGCAACGACCCTCATTTCAGGCAGTATCCGTGTAGATTATAACAATCTGACAACAAGTGTCATTCTCCATCCCAACGAACAGTTTGCCTATAACAGAAACAATAAGAAATATGATCTCTCCAATCCGGATATGGACGATGTGACAGCCTGGCAACGCGGAGAACTGGTTCTGCAAAAGATGACGCTGACGGACATCATCAACGTATTGGAGCGAAAATATCCTTATGCCTTTGTATATAGTATCAAGAACCTCAAAAACGACAGGTTCAGTTTTCGTTTCAAGGACAACGCACCACTCGAAGAAGTGATGGAAATCATCGTGAACGTGGTCGGACAAATGGACTATAGAATAGTAGAAGACAAGTGCTATCTGACAAGAATATAACTTTTTAACCTTATATGCCATGCAAAAAAATACCCGGAACAGAGGCCTCACTCCGTCCCGGATATGAAATCTGAATTCCCAATATTAGAGTTTACTCTACAAATTACCTCGAAATAATTTAGTCAATAACCTAATACTAAGAAAATGCTACAAATTTATAAATTTATAGTAGACAAGAAGACAAAGGGAAGAAGTTTTATGCTTTTTTTCTGTTTGATGCTCGCCACAACAGTTTCCCTTGCACAAAATGGCGCTAAAATCACTATTAAAAAGAATAGTATATCTGTGATTGAAGCACTGAAAGAAGTTGAAAGACAATCCGGCATGTCCGTAGGCTACAACGATTCCCAACTGAAAAACAAACCGGCCATCACCCTCAATATAGAGGTGGCTTCGTTGGAAAATGCGCTCGCTCAAATTCTCAAAGGTACAGGTTTCACCTATCAACTGAAAGAGAAATATATCATGATTATTCCGGAACAAAAGAAAGAAAGCAACCCGACCAAAAAAGATCACCGGTAAGGTAGTTGATGAAAACAACGATCCCTTGACCGGAGTGAACATCAAAGTGGAAGGCACTGCCGCCGGATCTATCACAGACATCGACGGGAACTTCCTGATCGAAGCTTCCACCGGAAATACACTGACATTTACTTATATCGGTTATACTTCAGGAAGCATTAAAGTCACCAACCAGAATAATTACCACATTCAACTGACAGCCGATACGCAACAGCTATCGGAAGTTGTAGTAACTGCTCTCGGCATCAAACGCGAGCAAAAAGCATTGAGCTACAACGTCCAGCAAATCGGAGCAGACAAGATGCCGGAAATAAAAAGACGCCAACTTTATCAACAGTTTGAGCGGAAAGGCTGTCGGCGTTGTCATTAATGCTTCTTCTTCCGGTGTGGGAGGTGCCAGTAAAGTGGTGATGCGTGGTACAAAGTCTATCGAGCAGAGCAGTAATGCGCTATACGTCATTGACGGTATTCCGATGTATAACTTCGGCGGTGGAGGCGGTACTGAATTTGACTCCAAAGGTGCTACGGAAGCCATTGCGGATATTAATCCCGACGATATTGAAAGCATCTCTTTCCTGACAGGTGCGGCAGCAGCCGCAATGTATGGCAGCAACGCTGCCAACGGCGCTATTGTAGTGACTACCAAGCGGGGACAGATAGGAAAACTGTCGGCTACTTTCTCAAGCAGCATGGAATTTATGAACCCATTTGTATTGCCCAAGTTTCAGAATCGGTATGGAACCGGTACACGGGGCGATGCGGAAGGTTCTCCCATATTAAGTTGGGGGCCTAAACTGAATCCGGCCAACCAAACAGGATATGAACCCACCGACTTCTTTGATACGGGAGCGGCTTACAGCAACTCCATCACCCTCTCGACAGGTACGGACAAGAACCAAACGTTCTTTTCTGCCGCAGCAGTCAATTCAGAAGGGATGATTCCGAACAATAGGTACAACCGATATAATTTCACATTTCGCAATACGACTCATTTCCTGAATGACAAGATGAAATTGGATGTAGGAGCCAGTTATATCATACAAAATGACCGCAACATGACCAATCAGGGAGTTTATTCCAATCCATTGGTTTCGGCTTACCTGTTTCCACGCGGCGATGACTTTTCTCTAGTAAAAGCCTTCGAACGTTATGACGAAGCACGTAAAATCAATGTGGCTTACTGGCCGCAAGGTGAAGGGGATTTGCGTATGCAGAATCCTTACTGGATTGCTTACCGAAACGTCCGCACGAATGAGAAAAAGCGTTATATGCTGAATGCCGGACTGACATACGACATTTTGGACTGGCTGAATGTATCGGCACGTATCCGCGTGGATAACACCGACAATACTTATCAGCAAAAGCTATACGCAAGTACGATCTCTACACTGACCGAAGGTAGTACCCAGGGACATTACACCATCCAAAAGGTGAACGAGACACAGACGTATGCCGACTTCATGGTGAATATCAATAAACGCATTGACGACTTCACGGTAGTAGTCAATGCCGGTACTTCATTGAGCGACAACTCCAGTGATTTACTGGGTTACGGTGGTCCGATTCGCGACACGGGAGTGCCCAACGTATTCAATGTATTTGATTTGGATAATGCCAAGAAACGGGCAACACAGGAGGGTTGGGAAGAAATGACGCAGTCTATTTTTGCCAGTGCGGAAATAGGATGGAAAAGCATGCTGTACCTGACGTTGACCGGACGTAACGACTGGGCTTCCCAGTTGAAAAGGCTCGAATCTACTTCTTTTCCTTCTATCCATCGGTAGGTCTTTCGGCAGTAATCAGCGAAATGGTGACATTACCCAAAGCGATTGATTACCTGAAAGTACGCGGATCATTCAGTTCTGTGGGTACCCCTACCCGCGTTTTCTGGTACAACCGACTTACAGCTATGACCCTACCAAACAGGACTGGAACGCCAAAACCCATTATCCTATCGGCAAACTGAAACCGGAACGTACCGACTCCTGGGAAATAGGTGTGGACGGAACTTTCTTCAAGGATTTCAAAGTCAGTGGTTCGTTCTACTATGCCAATACCTATAACCAGACATTCGACCCGAAAATCACCGTGTCTTCCGGCTATTCGACTCTTTATGTGCAAACCGGTTATGTACGCAATCTCGGTGTCGAGGGGCTACTCTCTTACGGACATACATGGCGCGACTTCGGATGGAACAGTAATTTCACTTTCTCCTGGAATAAAAACAAAATTGTGGAGTTGGTTAAGGACTATGTGCATCCCGAAACCGGAGAAATCGTCAACAAAGACCGCCTTGAACTAAAAAGGACTGGGATATACCAAATTTATCCTGAAAGAAGGAGGCACACTGGGAGACCTGTACACGAATGCCGACTTCATACGTGACGATAAAGGATATATCCAGATAGACAAAAATGGGGATGTCGCCAAAACGGATAATCTACCTGACATCAAATTAGGCAGCGTATTTCCTAAAGCAAACCTGGCATGGAACAACAGCTTTTCTTACAAAGGTATTTATGCGGGATTCCAATTAAGCCCGCCTGGGAGGTATTGTTTATTCAGCCACACAGGCTGCTCTCGACCAATATGGCGTATCCGAAGCATCTGCTGCCGCCCGTGACCGTGGCGGAGTACTCGTCAACGGACGTAGCTGGGTGAACGCACAGCAGTATTACGAGATTGTAGCTACCTCAAGCGGGCTGCCGCAATATTATACGTATAGTGCCACAAATCTGCGTTTGCAGGAAGCGCACATCGGATACACCATCCCCCGCAAATGGTTGGGTAATATCTGCGACATCAACGTCTCTGTAGTGGGACGTAACCTGTGGATGATTTATTGCAAAGCACCTTTCGACCCGGAAGCGATTGCCACAACAAGCAATTTCTATCAGGGAATCGACTACTTCATGATGCCCAGTACACGCAATTTTGGTTTTAATGTAAAGATTAACTTCTAAAACTATGAATACTCAAATGAAAGAATACAGAAAAGCAACCCTCCGACTGGCATACCTGCTAACGCTGATGCTATGGACGGGAAGTTGTATCGATATGGATATCAATCGTAATCCTTACGAGACAACGCAGGATGAACTGATGCGCGAAAACCATATCATCGGCTCGTCTCTAAAGAGCATGGAAGCATTGGTGGTCCCCACACAAGAGCATCTTTATCAATTTGTGGAAGCGATGTGCGGAGGAGCCTACGGGCGTTATTTTGGAGAGACTCGTGTGGGTTGGACTGAAAAATACTCGACTTATAATCCCAAGTCGGACTGGCTGAAGGCTTCGTTCTCCGATCCTATCTCGGAAATGTATCCTTCCTACCGGGATATTATCAACCGTACCAATGACCCCGTCGCACTGGCATTCGCCAAGATTCTGCGAGTCGCTATCATGCACCGGTCTACGGATATGTTCCGGGCCGATTCCTATACCAAAGTATTGGGAGATAAAACGGAAGGTGACGGCCTTAGTGCTCCTTATGACTCTCAAGAGGAGGTTTATGTGGCTATGTTCAAGGAATTGGAAGAAGCAGATGAAGCTCTGAAGGAGAATCTAGGTCTAAGTGCGGAAGGATTTAAGAAACTGGATAATCTTTATTATGGAGATGTGCGGAAATGGTATAAATACCTTCACTCGTTACAGCTTCGCATGGCCATGCGTATCGTTTATGTGAAACCGGAACTGGCCAGGAAATAGCCGAGAAAGCCGTAGCCGCAGGTGTGATAGAGAACAATGAGGACAACGCGCAACTGCATGTGGAGGAGAATCGTTCGGCTCTCTGTTTCAATGATTGGAAGGATTACCGGATAGCTGCGGAAATCGTTTCCTATATGCAGGGATATAACGATCCGCGTTTGGAAAAATACTTCACCCAGGGAAAGTATCAGGATGATACCGATTACTATGGGCTACGCATTGGTATTCTTCCTTCCAAAGTGACGGACGACGAGTTGATACAAACCTATTCCAACCGTTTGATGACTGCCAATGATACGTATATGTGGATGACTGCCGCCGAGGTCACGTTCCTTCGCGCCGAAGGTGCCCTGCGGGGATGGGCAATGAGCGGAGATGCCCAACAGCTATATGAGAAGGCGATCACCCTTTCCTTTGAGCAATGGGGCGCAAGCGGAGCAAGCGGATACTCCCAGAATAAAACATTGGTGCCAGGGGCTTACAAAGACCCGAGAGGTACATACAGCGCCCAATCTCGAGCAGCATCAGCATTGCCTGGAACGAGGACAAGGAGAATACCCGTTTCGAAGAAAACCTGGAACGTATCATTACTCAAAAATGGATTGCCATGTTTCCTCTGGGCATTGAAGCCTGGTGCGAACATCGCCGCACAGGGTATCCTAAATTCCTTCCGATAATGGACAACAAGGGAGTGGGAATCACTAACCTGACACTGGGAATACGACGTCTCTCCTATCCTGCTGAAGAATATCAGCTGAATGCGGAAAATATGCTCGGTGCCCTGCGAAAGCTCAATGGAGAAGATAACGGCGCTACCCGCTTATGGTGGGACTGCAATCCGAATGTAAAAAATAATGTGGAACTTAAACCCAAGATACAATGAAACAGAATTCATTCATAAGTGTCATATTGACCATAGCCTGCTCACTGATGTTCGTTGCCTGTAGCGACTGGACAGAACCGACACCGGTTGATTACAACCCTATATTTCCCGACGAACAAGACCCCAGCTTGCATGAAAAATACGAGCAAAGTCTGAAAGAATACAAAACCGGAAGCATACGTTAATGTTAATACGTTTTGCCAACAATCCGGGTACGACATTGGGCGAACAGGATTTCTTGCGTTCCTTGCCCGATAGCGTAGATTTTGTGGTGCTGACCAACGCTGATAATCTGTCCGTTTATGATAAGGAAGACATATCCAAACTCAAACGGACCGGCACCAAATTTCTCTATTACAAGAATTTATCCGAATTCTACGACCAATGCGAAGAGACAGAAAACCTGGAAGAATTCAAAACGAAAATGAATGCGGCATTGAAAAACGGGGAGAGATGATGAATTTGACGGTTATTATGTGCAGTTTGGTCGTGCCGGAAGTATGATGCATGTCGATTTCTTCAATGAGGTAACGACGGCTATCCGGGAAAAACTTGCCGCTATCGGCGGTTCGAAAGCTAATAATGGAAAGTTGGTTTTCTTTGATGGCATCGTCACATTTACAGTGGATTATAGCGGAAGATACGAAGAGCCGTTCATCGATTTGGTAGACTATTTCGTGGATGGGCAAATTGTGTTGCTTGAAAGCTCACTCGAAATAAAACTGAATATGAGCCAACCTGTAGGTTTCTATGGGAAAATGCCCAAAGAGAAAGTGATAACGACAGCCACTCCTCCGACCGATGACGGTAAAACCGGTATCATCAGCCGGGAAGATTTGGATGTTATACAAACCTCGGAAGGATGGCCTACATCATCAATCATTTCATCACAGGACTGGGTAACAATGGTCCGCTGGCAGGAGTTTCTATCTACAATGCCAATGAAGATTATCTCGCCACCGATGGGGTGACTAACTACCGCCGTATACGTGATGCTATCCAAAAACTGAACCCATCACCGATTAATTAATGAAAGGAGGAACTATGAAACGATATAAAATAATCATCTCTCTGGCTGCAATCATCTGCGGACTGATGATTGCCTGTGACAATACGGATTACAGCAATAAAGCACCATTCGACAACATGGTCTATATCAAGGAAGCCAGTAACAGCAATTCAGAAAGAGTGACTTTCCGAAATACGCTGAATGAACAGAAACGTGCCTTCAGCGCCAAGTTGACTTACCCGGCAGGAAAAGACATCGTAGTGAAGCTGAAAGCGGATCCCGAACTGATAAACGAATTCAATGCCCGGCACGGGACTGATTATGGAATGCTGGATAGTAAATATTATAGCCTGTCGAACAGCGAACTGATTATCAAAGCCGAAAAGAGTGAATCATTGATTGATACGATCTATTTTAATAACCTGTTAGATCTGGAGATTGATAAAACTTATCTGGTTCCGCTCACCATCTCTGAAACGTCGGGTGGCGTTCATCTATTGAACGGTTCGAAAACATTGTTCTATCTGGTGCGCCGTTCAAGCGCTATCACGGTAGCCGCCAACCTGAAAGACAATTATCTGGAAGTGCCTACTTTCCTCGACGAAGAGAAAAATGCCTGTCTGAAAGAATTAGGTCAGATTACCATGGAAGCACTGGTATATGTAGAGGACTTTACATACAGCGGACCAAGCAATACGGCCGGTGCATCGGATATCAGTACGATCATGGGAGTAGAACAGCATTTCTTAATGCGTATAGGTGATACAAGTTTCCCACGCCAACAGTTGCAGATGCAGGGACCGGACGGAGTCAAATTCCCCGCCGCCGACAGGGCTAAGTCACTGAATGCAATGACATGGTATCATATAGCGCTGGTGTACAACGCCAAGGAACATTTTATTGCCTATTATGTGAACGGACAACTGCAAAGTCAGGATATCTCTTATGGAAAAGGAGCTACTGTGGATATCTGTGGAACGCCGGATTGCGAATTCCAGATAGGACGCTCTTATGAAGATGAGCTACGGCAACTCAACGGTAACATCGCAGAGATACGTATCTGGAACACTTGCCGTACGAAAGAGGAAATCTGGACGAATATGTATAAAGTGGAAGATCCTGAAAACGAAGAAAGCCTGCTTGCTTACTGGAAATTTAATGAAGGTGAGGGAAACATTGTCAAGGACCATTCGAAACACGGATTCGATGCAGTATCTGCCGAACCTCTTGTGTGGCCGACGGGAATCGAAATTCCACAAATCAACAAGTAATCATTCACTTTAAAGATAACCATGGACATGAAAAGAAATATAAACTTCAAAAATGTTCTCTGCATGGCTGCCATTACATTAGTAACCGGCATGCTAGGAGGCTGCGAAGATAATTCCATTGCCACTCCGTAGGTAAATTACCTAACGAGACGGCTTTAGACAATAACTTTGGCATGCTAAAATGTGATATGACAACCAGTGACCTGGAAATCACCATGACCAATACCAAGACTCCCGATTTTGCATTCTTCTACCAAACGGTGAAGCCGGTGGCACAGGACACCCGAATCACAATGAAAATCGACCTCGACTTAGTAGACAAATACAATGAAGAACACGGTACGGAATACCGGAAAATGTCTACTATCAGCATTGAGGGCATCAGTAACGATGGTGCAATGACTATTAAGGCAGGAGATACAATGTCGGATACTATCATGGTACGCCTGAATCCGCTAGGCACATTGCATGATTATTCTTTGCTCCCTATTACCGTAGAACTACCGGAAGAAAGCGGAATTCGTCCGTCACGGGATAGTAATGAAATCTATTACAAGATTTATTATAAACGCTCTACTTATCCGTGGTTGAGCCCGATGAAAGCTGATATGAAAAAGTACAAGATGGTAGGGTTTATTGATGGCGAAAAAGTCAACGCCTCCATTGCCAAAGAATTTATCATGGTATTATATGATAATGAAACATTCGGTCCCGGACATTATGAGTTATGGGAAACGTCGTGGTATGCCTATTTATATGACATCATTAATGTGAATGCCGCAACACTGGGATATGCGAATGGAAAAGTGACTCTGAACCAATCAGCCAATTTCAAAAAGCAGTTAAGCAATATGTCGTCACTCTCCAGCTATGGTATAAAGCGTTGCGTCACCCTTAAAGCAGAAGGGACCGGCTTGGGATTCTGCAACCTGACAGATGAGCAGATTACAGCCTTTGTAGCGGAAGTCAAGAAGCTCGCCAACTACCGTGTAGATGGCATTAATCTCATGGACGAAGGTGCCGAATATGGTATGAACGGACATCCGGCTGCCAACGCGACCTCGTATCCGAAGCTCATCAAAGCACTACGGGAATCTTTAGGCAAGACCAAACTGATTACAGTTACCATAACGGGTGATCCGGCCGGTTCACTAGCCTCCGAGGCTGCGGGTATCAGAGCAGGTGAATATATTGATTATGCCTGGACATGGGTAAATACCAAAATTATGAATCCATGGGAGGATAGCTCGATTGAAAAACCAATAGCAGGACTGGACAAATCTCAATATGGCGGTTTCAGCACCGACGAATATACGTTCGATTATGAAAATGACGAATCGTATCCGGAAACGTTACGAGAAAAGTTATATGACAAAGGTCTTGGCAAACTTTACATAATGCGTAATATCCCTTTCTGGTCGGACGCACTGGAAGCAACACCATATCATGCTAACATAAATGCAGGGGCAGCAGCCTTTTATAGAGTGGAAGGAGGCCATAAATATGAACCGGACATCAACTATTTGCATAATGGTAAATACAAGGATATGAAAGGGGATAAAAACTATTACGAGATGTAGAATTATCAATTAAACAGGGAGGAAAAACAAATCCTTCCCTTACTAACAGGAGCTTATGCGCCTATTATCAGTAAAATAATATAACCGGAATTTTAACCATCTATTTGGTTAAAGTTCCGGTTTCACTATTTCCACCAAATATCATCAATTAAAATAATACAAAAACACAACACTTATCACCTACAAAACAACACCAAACAATAACAATACACCATTTGCCAATAACTCATCATTTATTTATTATACCAAATCATTACTTTTTACTCCGCAAAAACAAACTATATTTCAATAAAGAAAATATGTTTACTTTACCTTAGGAATTACATATGAAAAAGCATATTGTGATACTGATAGCCCCAAAAAGATTACAGTATCAAATACAAGATACGCCCACCACCGTCAAAGAATCTCTATTTAGTATTATATATTCAGAAAAAATGATCTATTAATTATTGTCACTTGGAGGAAATAGATATTCCTTTAAAGAATGATTCAAGACGTAAGGATTTAAATCTGCATACGGAACTCGCTTTCTTAATATTGACCTTCAAAGAACAAATAATTTTGAGATTAGACTGTTTGAGTTTAGTAATGCCCTAAATCACACTCGTTGTGCATTTTCTCATCCCCCTCAACTAAAAAGGAATAGAGGTATACAGTCCAAGCGACTTCAACAAAAATAAATATGAAATACTTAATGATAACGTCACTATTTGTCTCTATTATAGATGCAAATATCTTTCACCAGTCTCACTTCTTCTTACTACTTACAGCCGGAGGAATTTCATTATATTGGCTCTTATCTCATTTTCTTACCCTCCATAAGGAAATCAAAATCTTAAAAGAAGAGCACCAATATTTCATGGATTCTTTTCAAAGCATTCGCAACCCTATCACACTCGTTCATACCCCTCTAAGAGCTGCTTGTGATGATAGTTGCCCCGATGACATAAAGAAAATGTTATCACTAGTCATTCGTAATATAGACTGTCTTGATGAACACCTAACCAAATTAATGAATCTGCGACATCTGCTTATCTACTCCAAACAGATGGATATTGCCGAATATGAACTGGGAAACTTCATTAATAACAGAGTCCATTCATTGAAAAATTTCGCTACGGACAAGCGGATTAAGTTAGAAATAAAAACAGAGTTTAATTATGCCAGCGTTTGGTTCGATCAAAGTAAAATCTCTCCCATCATTGATAAATTCATAAAAAACGCAATAGAACATTCGAAACCTGAAGATAAAAGGATTATCTTTTCAATTTCTTCTAATTCCGAACACTGGGAACTTAAAACGTTCGATACCAAAAAGGGCAAATTGCTAACATGTTATAGGCACCAAAAGTATCACTTGATTAAACCTAAACATAAATCAGAGTTCAAATATGCATTTGCCAAAAGTGTACTCTGCAAAAATTAATGAAACTATGTGATGGGAATATTCTTATCAATCATTCAACCCACACTGTCTCACTAAGATTTCCTACAACAAATTCAGAAAGAAAGGTATCCGGATATAATATCATATACTCCGCAAAAAGTCGGAAGAAAGAAAGACTGATACTTCATTGGGTAAGATTGCTCATAAAAAAAAGTTCAATCAAGCCTACTGTTGTTCTCGCTGACAGTAATGAAGAATTCAAGTCTTATTTGGAAGAATGTTTATCAAAGGATTTTGATGTGAAAAGTTTCAGGGAATGGCTCTGAAGCTTTAGAATGTATAAAAAGAAATATCCTGATTTAGTGATTTGCGACATTATGCTGCATGGAATGTACGGCAATGAACTATCATCGAGACTAAAAACATCAGGAGAAACATCCGTTATCCCTATTATCCTCTATGGCTTACATATAGATACAGGACAACGCAGCAAAAGGGAAAGCTCCCTGGCTGACATATTCTTATATATACCTTTTCACGTCGAAGATTTAAAAACAGAAATGAATGTCCTTATCAGAAACAACCGTTCTCTAAGAAGATCATTCTTGCAGACAGTTTTCGGAAAGCAGTTCTTGGAAAAGGAAGAAGAGAAAGTTTTAGATGATAGTAATTACACATTCATCAATCAGGTAAAGGAGTTTATTCTAAAAAATATAGATAAGGAAAATCTGACAATAGATGAAATCGCCTCTGAACTATATATGAGTAGAACCGCTTTCTTTAATAAATGGAAAGCACTGACGGGAGAAGCACCGAAGTATTTTATTTATCGTATTCGTATGGAAAAAGCACGTGAGTTATTGGAGAGTGGAAAATACTCTGTCCAGGTTATTCCTGAAATGATTGGATTGAAAAATCTTAAGAATTTCCGTCATAAATACAAAGAGTATTTCGGAATAACGCCAAGCAAGTCCATTACGAAAAAGCTATAAAAAAAAAGAATATTTTATAATTGAAGATCCCATGAACAGGGATCTTCATGGCAATACTCATATAAAAAAAATATTCTATTTTTATTTCCTTATGCAGTATTTCACAAGTACCGGCATTTACTTTATGTACGTACACCTTAATTTTGAAATTAATAATCTAATTTTAAACAGTATGAAAACTTTAACTAAAATGAAAAAAGTTTGTTGTTTTAATCGTTTTGCTTTCTTAGTAATGTCATTAGGCCTGATAGCCACTTTTACAGCATGTAGTAGTGATGACGATTCTGATATTCCCGTATATTCACTTAAAGATGTGGAAGGTAATTATTCCGGTAATATGCTGACAGAAACTGCTCCATCCGTCAATCCACAAAACTATTCCTTCAAAGAAGAACAGCCGCAAGGAGCCACAGTTACCGCTGAAGTAAAAGACAATCAGATTATGATAAAAAACTTCCGGTTGACGATCTGATTAAAAAGTATTGTCGGTGAAGAAATAGGCGAAATTATCATTGAGACTTTGGGTGATATCAATTACAACATTCCTTATACTGCAGCCTTTAATGATGATAGCAAAGGCTCCATTCTACTTCAATTAAAACCTGAACCTTTGGAAATAAAATACACGATCCCTACCCAAGTACAAACAGAGGGAGGAAGCTCCTCAAATTACTGTAAAAAGTAACTATAGAAGCGGAAGAAAAGGGTCAATATACATATAAAGATAAAAAACTCACCTTTGTAATCAAAGCCACCCAAGTGGAAGTAGAAGGAGAGCCGCTTGAAAACTTTTTTCGGTTACCACATTCAGTTTCGACATGGTCAAAAAAGTAACTGATCGGATAAACTTTTCCCAACGTATTTTCATTATGATGGGAATTACCTCCAAAAAGAGTATGCCTGCACACAGCGCGCATACTCTTTTTTTTATACCTTTGTGAAATAACCAACGATATGAAAATGACTACAACTGAAAATATCCGGAAAGAATTACAAACATTAGCAGATTCCAAATATCAGAATTTCATTCTTCCCTCCTCCCGGGAGCAAACAACATTCTCGGCGTACGCATCCCCCAACTGCGGACAATGGCCAAAGAAATTATTAAGAAAGAAGACTGGCGTACATTTGTCGAATCAACCGATACGATTTATTATGAAGAAACAATGCTTCAGGGAATGATTATCGGACTCGCTAAAATGGAACTTGAAGAACAAATGAAATACGTAACGATGTTCATTCCCCGTATAGATAATTGGGCTGTATGCGACATATTCTGCAGTGAACTGAAAACTTCTGTGAAAAAAAGGAAAAAAACGTATGGCAATTTATCCAACCCTATCTGAAATCCTCTAAAGAATTTGAAATACGTTTCGGAATTGTGATGCTTTTCCATTATGTAGATGACGCGCATATCGATTCGTTACTGAAATATGCCGACTCATTCACTCATGAAGCCTATTATGCACGCATGGCTATGGCATGGATGATATCATTGTGTTTTTATCAAATTTCCCCAAAAGACAATGGAGTATCTGAAACATAGCACACTGGATAACTGGACTTACAACAAGGCACTGCAAAAACAATTGAGTCATTCCGGGTAGATAAGGACACCAAGGACATTCTCCGAGAAATGAAAAGACGATAAACACCAAGGGCACTGTCCACGATTTTGTGTAAATAGAAAACTAGAGGATTCGAGTTTTATACTTGAATCCTGTTTTCAAATATAGTTATAAATTGATTAAAAATCAATGCCCAATTCCAAATAGGTTGATACCATTTCTTTTCTATTTCTGTAATAGCCAGATACACAGACTTTTTCAAGGCATCATCATTTGGGAATGATAGCTTGTTTTTGGTGTACTTTCTAATTTTTCCGTTCAGATTCTCAATGAGATTCGTTGTATATATGATCTTTCTAATTTCAACCGGGAAGTCAAAGAATACGGTGAGTTCTTCCCAATTATTTCTCCATGAGCGTATCGCATATGGATATTTAATCCCCCATTTTTGCTCAAAGTTCTCCAACTCCATCTTTGCGGCTTCTTTAGTAGGTGCATTATAGATATTCTTTAAATCAGAAGTAAACTCCTTTTTTTCTTTCCAGACCACATACCGACAGGAGTTTCTTATTTGATGCACTACGCATATTTGAGTGGTAGATGTTGAAACACACTCTTGATAGTTTCTGTAAATCCATTCAGATTATCAGTAACCGTAATCAGTATATCTTCTACACCACGAGCTTTGAGATCCGTTAAAACGCCCATCCAGAAGGCAGCGCTCTCATTTTTACCAACCCACATACCCAATACCTCTTTCAAGCCTTCCTTATTTAGACCTACACATAAATAAACGGTCTTGTTGATGACCTTACCATTTTCCCTGACTTTAAATACGATACCATCCATCAGACAATCATATATAAGCTCTCCAAAGGACGATTCTGCCACTCTGAAGCAGCCTGGCTGACTTTATTGGTAATAATAGAGATAGCGGAGGTGGAAAGATTGATACCGTATATTTCTTGCATTTCTGACTCAATGTCAGATACGCTCATGCCTTTGGCATAAAGAGATTACAAGACGTTCAATAGACAAGCCACGGGATTGATGCTTAGGGACTACAATTGGCTCAAATTCACTTTTTCTATCACGGGGAACCTGAATAACAGATTCTCCCATCTCTGTTTGAATCTGCTTCTTATAACTACCATTGCGGGAGTTGCCACTATGATCGCCTTGATTGGAGTGTTTTCTCATAACCTAAGTGGTTATCAAGTTCAGCTTCAACATTTGCTCATAGACACGAGTATGAAGCTCTTTCATGAAAGCGGTAACATCTTCACCTGTCTTAAACTGAGACAGGAACTCTTTACTTAAAAATTCTTTGGGGATGTCCATAAAATCTGCTTTTTACAAAGTTAATATATAAATAAAAAAACTACGAGAAGAATCCCGTAGTTTTCTATTTACACAATATTATGGAGAGTCCCACACCAAGCACGGCGAACATCCTGCCATCAGCATTCTGTTCACCGTGCTTCTTATTTCTTACCGTAGATACCGCTTTTTATTTTCCACCTAATTTATTTTTTTGTTTGCAATCCGGAGAAACACTAATTCCTCCTGACCTTTTTCCTTCTGCTTCTACGTCTTTGTTGTTTCTGACGATTATAACGCTGCCACTTCTTATAAATCATCAACCACTCATCAATGCAACAACGACGAAAATAAGAATAGTGATACCCACTCCCAAATTATCTCCTTTAATACGCGACCAAATATCAAGAACTTCTTTTGTCTTATCGCCAAAATCACGAATCATGGCACATCGTTCCACTACTTTGCGATCCGGATATTGTATTTTATCAATCTGCACGCTGTCTGCACCCGGTCCAGAAAAAGTAACTTAAATCGGAATAATAATGAAGAGTGGTGTCTATCTTCTCTTCCAGTATTTCGGGAGTAGCTATGGAACTTACATATCCGCAGAAATCCATATTCCGCAAGGCTATATCCGGACGACACATAAAGTTGATAAAATAACTAGCCGCTTCCGGATTCCTGGCATATTTCGGGATCACCCAACCGTCATACCAGATATTACTTCCTTCTTCGGGAACTTCATAATCCAAATCCACTCCTACCGCATTGGCTTCCTCAATTGCCCATATCGCATCACCACTCCACGTCATATTCAGCCAAGCTTTGTTTTTTGTCATCATTTCCTTGCCAAAGTCCGCTTCCCAGCCGACAATATTCGGTTTCAACTCTTTCAGATATTTCTCCGCCAACTCCATCGCACGCGGAGAGTAATCGTTCATCAACTCTTCCACTGTTACCGTTCCCTCCTTCAGTTCCTTTGCATGCGCATAAATCACGGCTGTTCCATAAGCATCACGATAACTATCTTTCATCAGTATCTTTCCGGCATACTTTTTTTTATTCCAAAGGCAATCCCAGGACAGGGCTACCGAATCGGGCACATAAGCCCGGTTATACAGGATTCCTGCTGTTCCCCACATATAACATACAGCATAGCGGCTGGCTTTTTCACCCGGCTGACTCAATTTATTAATCTGCTTACGAATAAATGGAGCCACATTATTCATGTAATTGGGAGAATGTGCGAAATTCGTGTCGATAGGTAGCAACAAATGCTTCTTCAGCATACGCTCGATGATGTATTCGAAGGACAAACAACATCAAAATCTTCATGCCCCTTTTCAATTTTCGTCAACATGATTTCGTTGATATCGAATGTCTGGTAAACGATACGGATATTATCACCGGTCTGTTCTTTATAATATGCCTGGAAATCCTCGAGTACACCATCCCCGATATAATCCGCCCAGTTATAGATTTTAAGAACCCGCTCACGAGGTTCACCGGAATTATAACACCCGGTCAAAGCCAATAAGAGCAGGATAGCAGGAATTATTCTTTTCATATTATTTACGTAGTAGCACATTTGATAGTCTATTAATCTTTTTTCTTCGTTTTTCCTGCCCGGTAATTGATTACAACCAATAACGCCAGTACCACGACAAAAATGATAGCCGAAAGCGGGCGAAGTTCCGGGGTCAAACCTCCCTTGCGGGCATCGGCGTAGATATAAGTAGAAAGCGTTTCCAAACCTTGATTACCGATAGTGAATACAGTTACGGCAAAATCATCAATGGATAGTGTCAGTGCAAGCATAAAGCCGCTAATCATTCCCGGACGAATCTCCGGAATGATTACTTTCCGCAAGGCCTGCATAGGAGTAGCTCCCAAATCGAGGGCAGCTTCATAAATATTCGGATTCATCTGCTTCAAACGAGGCAGAACGCTCAAAACAACGTATGGCGTACAAAAAGTAATATGAGCAAGCACTACGGTTGTGTATCCTTGTGTGATCCCCAGAGATACAAACAAAAGGAACAAGGATATACCGGTGATGATATCTCCGTTCAGAATAGGAATGCTGTTCACAAAATCCGATCGCTTTGCGTGAACGGGCTTTCAGATTGAATATACCGATAGCAGCGATGCTTCCTAATAACGTAGATGCCGTTGCAGCCAGCAGAGCAATAGTAATCGTGTTAATCAATGCATTCATCAGAGAATGATGGGCACCTGTATTAAATAGCGATGAATAAAGTTTGGTCGAAAACCCGGTCCAGTTGCCTAGTACCTTCGCTTCGGTGAAAGAGTAGATGACGATAATCACGATAGGAGAATAAAGCAACAATAGCAATATCCACAAGTAAGCCTGCGCAAATATTTTCTTTACCATAGCCCGCCTCCTTCGTTCGAATTGTCCTTATCGTCTGTGCTAAACAAAGAAGTAGCAGCTATCAGCAGCAACATAATAAGCGAAAGTGCCGCTCCATAGTTCCACATGCTGTTATTGATATTTTCCTGAATGGTTGTACCAAAGAGTTTGATATTGTTCATCGTCAGCAGTTCGGCAATGGCGAATGTCGAAATGGTCGGCATAAACACCATCATAATTCCACTCATCACACCCGGCATAGAAAGTGGAAGAACCGCTTTCAGAAAGACTTGCAGGGGATTGGCTCCCAAGTCTTGCGCCGCCTCAATATAACTATGATCCATCTTCTGCAACGTGTTGTAAATAGGATAAATCATAAAGGGGATAAAATTGTAGACCATACCGAATATCAATGCCCCCTCACCCAGCGGTACACTAAAAAAGTCGAACAAGGCAACAGTAGCTAACGTCCGCACAAGGATATTTACCCACATCGGCAGGATAAACAATACGACCATTGTTCTAGAACGGTTCAGTTTGCTGTTACTAAGTATCCAGGCTGCGGGATAACCCAGCAAAATACAAATAAGTGTAGTAATGATAGCAATACCGATAGAGTAGACAAAGGTATTGATAGCTTCGGGATGTTCGAAGAATTTCTGAAAATTGGCGAGTGTCAGATGACCGTTATCATCGGTAAACGCATACACGACAATTAAAAACAGCGGTATGACCACAAAGATCGCTGAAAAAATAATGTAAGGGAGAGACCAACTCTTACGTGATGACAAAAACACTAAAAACTTCTTATTCACTTCCTTTCCTGTTAATCGGTTATTTTAATTACACGAATGGCATCCGGGGGGATAGTAATACCTACGCGGTCTCCGTCGTCCCATACATCGTTCGTATCTACAAATACATTCTCGTCCCAGTCTGACAATACGGTCAGATGATAATGGTCGCCCTTGTAAAGGATGAATTTCACCTCACCTGTCAGCGTTCCGTCTTCTTCATTATCCTGAAGAATCACTTTATCAAAGTCTACTTCCACTTTGACATTCGTATCGAAAGCAATATCTTCCACCGGAGTACAATCAAAGCTACAGCCAAGAAATTCCACATGAGTGGCATCCAGCATTTTCCCTTCAAACGTATTGAATATACGCTCTTTCTTCATGATGTGAATATCAAACGGCTTCACCACCAGTCCGACTTCCGCTCCTACTTCAAAATGATGGTAATCCTGCACCAGGAATTCATATCCGCCGCACATCACCGTCATTTCATAATGCACACCTTTAAAATAGAAGTCTCTACCACGCCTACCAACTGCGCCATATCCGAAACGGGGAAAATATAAAGATCTTCCGGACGAATGACTACGTCTACCGGAACATTTTCACCAAATCCTTCATCCACACATTCGAACTCCGTACCACAGAAACGAACGAGTTTATCATGAATCATTGTACCATTCAAGATGTTACTTTCTCCGATAAAATCCGCCACAAACGAGTTAATAGGCTCATTATAAATATCAATCGGCGTACCGATCTGCTGAATCTTTCCTTCGCTCATCACAACAATCGTGTCGCTCAACGTAAGCGCCTCCTCCTGATCGTGAGTGACGTACACAAACGTAATTCCCAAAGATTTATGCATTTCTTTGAGCTCCATTTGCATATCCTTACGCATTTTCAGATCGAGCGCTGCCAGCGGTTCATCCAACAACAACACTTCCGGCTCATTCACAATGGCGCGGGCAATAGCTACACGTTGTTGCTGACCACCGGAAAGAGAATCCACATCGCGGTATTCATAATCTGTCATACCTACCATCTTTAAAGCAGCTTTCACTTTCTTCTCAATGGTTTGTTTCGGTGTTTTTTCAGTTTCAGGCCGAAAGCAATGTTATCATATACATTCAAGTGCGGGAATAAGGCATATTTCTGAAATACCGTATTCACGGGACGCTTGTGGGGGAGGGGTTTGTGTTATTTCCATCCCCGAAATTCGGATCTCGCCTTCCGAAGCCGTCTGAAAACCGGCAATGAGACGCAACAACGTGGTTTTACCGCAACCGGAAGGACCAAGGATAGTCACAAACTCGCCCTTTTTCACGTTTAGAGTCACATCATCCAATGCTGTTTTATCGCCAAAATACTTCGATACATGGCTCACCTCAATGATGGATTTATCTTCTTGCATATTCATACTAAAGTTTGGGCTGCAAAGGTACACATTTCTGCGGTTTCCACCTACGTGTTAATCTAATATAACAGTGTTTTTCGATGCCCGACAGAAAAAAAAATCTATCTTTGCATAAATATTTATTCACTAATTTTACAAAAGCATGAAAAAGTTTACTTATTTAGTTATTGCAACGGCAGCGTTAAGCATGGTAGCTTGGACTGGCGGAAACAAAGCCGGATACACTATTACAGGTACAGTAGAAGGTGCAAGCGATGGTGACACCGTTTATCTTCAGGAAGCTACTGGCAGAAATTTGACCAAACTAGATACAGCCGTTATCACCAAAGGTACTTTTACCTTTGAAGGTACACAAGATTCTGTGGTTAGCCGTTATGTCACTTGTGAAGTGAACGGAGAACCGTTGATGATCGACTTCTTCCTGGAAAACGGAAAAATCAACGTTGCCCTGACCAAGGATAATGACGCTGTAACCGGTACTCCTAACAATGATGCATACCAGGAAATCAGAGCTCAAATCAATGACATCAGCAAAAAAATGAATACCATTTATGAGGCAATGGGCAATACATCTTTAAGTGATGAGCAAAAAAGAGGCCAAACAAAAAGAAGGTGCTCAGCTGGAAGAACAATATGACAAAGCAATCAAAGAAGGCGTACAAAAAGAATATCACCAACCCGGTTGGAGTATTCTTGTTTAAACAAACTTTCTACAATAACTCTACGGACGAAAATGAAGCTTTGTTGCAACAAATTCCTGCTAATTTCCTTTTCACATGAAACGATTTCAATGGAATCCCAAAGTTCTGCAACTCTTTCTTTCCAAGCAGCCAGTTCCTTAGCCTTTGCATAATCATTGGCTACCAATTCTTTAAAACGTTTTGCTTCTTTAGTATAGAACTTAGCATAATAATCGTCTAACTGACGTTTCATTGTATAATGAGGAGCCACCTGAGCAATAGAGTTCTTGATAGTCTTCACCCAACCCTCAGAATATCCCTTACGGTTACGTGCATAATACAATGGAAGAATCTCATTTTCCAAAATACTATAAATAGTTGCAGCATCCAATTGATCTTGATGATCTTGATTCTGATAAGTACGTTTTTCAGTTAACGCCCATCCTGCTCCTTCACGGTAACCTTCCAGCCACCAACCGTCAAGCACAGAGAAGTTAACAACACCATTCATCAAAGCCTTCTCGCCTGATGTTCCAGAAGCTTCCAAAGGACGGGTAGGAGTATTCATCCAAATATCAACACCTGAAACCAAACGACGTGCCAACTGCATATCATAATTTTCCAGGAAGATGATTTTGCCCAAGAATTCCGGACGACGGGAAATTTCCACAATCTTCTTGATCAACCCTTGACCTGCACCATCGTGTGGATGAGCCTTACCTGCAAATAAGAACTGTACCGGATAATCAGGATTATTCACAATCTTAGACAAACGTTCCAAATCAGTAAACAGCAGATGTGCACGTTTGTAAGTAGCAAAACGACGGGCAAAACCAATCAACAAGGCATTCGGATTAATCTTTTCCATCAGAGAAACGATACGTGAAGGATCACCTTGGTTCTTCAACCAGCTTTCACTGAACTGCTTACGAATATGGTCAACCAATTTGTGCTTCAAAGCCATACGGGTTTCCCAAATTTCTTCATCGGCTACATTATAAATAGCTTCCCAAATTTTCTCATTAGATTGATCTTCCAGGAAGTTAGGAGCAAAATGCTTAGCATATAGTTTCTTCCATTCAGTAGCACTCCACGTCGGGAAGTGAACGCCATTAGTCACATAACCTACATGACTTTCTTCAGGAAAATAGCCTTTCCAAATTCCAGAGAACATCTCCTGAGAAACCTTGCCATGCAGCCAGCTTACACCGTTTACTTCCTGACAAGTATTACAAGCAAATGTAGACATACAAAAACGTTCGCCTGCATCACCCGGATTAATACGACCTAAGTCCATCAAATCCTGCCAAGAAATCCCCATACGCTGTGGATAACCACCCATATATTTTCCAAACAAGCCTTCATCAAAATAGTCATGCCCCGCAGGAACCGGAGTATGAACCGTATATAAAGAAGAAGAACGAACTACTTCCAAAGCCTGGTCAAATGTCAGCCCGCTTTCTACATAATCACACAAACGCTGCACATTACACAAAGCAGCATGTCCTTCATTACAATGATAAACATCTTTCTTAATGCCCAGTTTCTTCAACAGCAACACACCACCAATACCTAGCAAGATTTCTTGTTTCAAACGGTTCTCCCAGTCTCCACCATACAACTGATATGTGATAGGGCGATCAAATTCGCTGTTCATTTCATTATCAGTATCCAGCAGATACAAAGGAACACGTCCTACATTTACCTTCCATACATATGCATGAACGAAATAGTTCAAATAAGGAACATCGACCACCATCGGCTGTCCGTTTTCATCCATTACACGTTCAATAGGCAGGCTACCGAAATTCTGTGATTCATAGTTAGCAATCTGCTGACCATCCATTGAAAGGCTCTGGCTAAAATATCCATAACGATACAAGAAGCCAACACCGCACATATCTACATTACTGTCTGATGCTTCTTTCAAGTAGTCACCGGCCAAAATACCCAGACCACCGGAATAGATTTTCAAAACATGTGTCAAACCATACTCCATACAGAAATAAGCAACAGAAGGACGTTTGCTATCCGGCTTAGCATCTACATAAGCTTTGAATTTAGCATATACATCATTCATGCGCTTTACAATCACCTTATCCTGAGTTAATGCCTCCAGCTTTTCATAGCTCAAACGTTCCAATAAAGCAACGGGATTCTGCCCCACTTCTTTCCAAGTTGCAGGATCTAAATCTCTAAACAGGTCTGTTGCTTCGTAATTCCATGCCCACCAGATGTTACGAGCCATTTCCTCCAACTTCTTCAGTTCTTCGGGAATGTGTGATTTTACTGTAACTTCCTTCCAATTAGGAGTATTCGCATTACTTACTTTGATTTTCATGTCTCTCAAATTATTTATTAATAATTAATTAGCTATTCATAATAAGCCTTTTCTGTGCATTATGCAATGCCACATCATAAGCTTCATAATAATATTTGATAAAATGCTTCCACAATGCCTTTTCAGCAATGTCCGCCGCATTTTTACGCACTGTCTTGATTGTATTTTCCGGCAATCCCGAAAATTCCGATATAGTGTCCTTTATAACATCCGCCACTTCAGAATAGTTGTAATCCGAGCGATGGATAACTTTCACACCATCTTTCAACTCACTGTATCTACCCTTCAACGAGTTTACCCACAAACCAAATCCGGCCAGATCAGTTGTTATAGTAGGTACATGGAATGCTACACTTTCCAAAGGTGTATACCCCCAAGGTTCATAATAGGAAGGATAAACACTCAAGTCATTCCCCAACACCAAATCATAATATTCCAAATTCAAGATGCCATCCTTTCCATCCAGATAACAAGGTACAAATATTACTTTTACCTTAGATTCCGCCGAATTGGACATTCCCAAATACTTCATCATATCAAGTACCTGGTCATGACTCATATTATGCAACCAATGTGTGATAAACGGGCACTCCAACGGAGTTGTGAAATTCTCTTTGCTTTTCAAACGTTCCACCAAATCCTCACGAGGATCCCCTACCCAACCTGGTACATTAATAAATGCCAGCACCTCTTTTTTCAAATTTTTATCACGGGTCAATCGGTTCAAAGACTCCAAATAGACATTGATACCTTTATTTTTAAACTCATAACGACCGCTTGTACCCACAATAAGAGTATCATCGCTCATCGTCAAGCCCAGCAATTTATTAGCCAAATTCAACATCGCAGCACGAGCTTTCTTACGCTTGGCGGTAAACGTACGGCCTTGCGGAACAAAATCATCCTCAAACCCATTCATCAACACCACATCTGCCGGCTTGTCCAACAACTCCTTGCATTCGTTGTTGGTAATCTCACTGACCGTAGTAAAGCAATCCACATGATGCGCAGTCTGCTTCTCAATAGAATGCTTTGCCTCCATATTGAGTTCACGAGCCATCTGGTCACCATTATAAGCAAATAAGTAATCGTAAAGAGGTTTATTGTTTCCGGCGATAGACCGGCCTATAGAAGTAGCGTGAGTAGTAAAAATAGTAGCTATTTCGGGTACCGCTTTCTGCAAATAAAGGGCGCCCATACCTGTCATCCATTCATGTGCCTGATAAATGACTCTATCATTTTCGGTCAAATTGAAACGATAAAAGCTTTCAACCACTTTTCCGGCTGCATAAGAAAACATAGACGCTTCGTCGTAATCTCCATAAGCATGAAGTGAATCGACTTTGAAATTCTCCCACATCCGGCCATATATTTCATTTCTTTTAGAGAAGAAAGGATAAAAATCCACCAATATAACGATAGGCTCTCCCGGAATATTCCAGCGTCCCACACGAACTTTCAGTCCATCTTTCTTCAAAGCATGTTCACGCCATGCCGCACAAAGATTCTCATTTTCACTGAACAAAGGGTTTTCCTTTCCTGCCCAAAAATCGGGTCCTATGAAAAAGACTTTGTCTTTGAATGCTTCCTGCAGTGTTTTGGCCCTAGTGGACAACACTGTATAAATTCCCCCTACTTTATTACATACCTCCCAACTTGCTTCGAAGATATAATCAGGGGCTAACAATTCTTTTGCCATCTATTAACTAATCTTAATTCGGTCGCAAAGGTACATATTTTCAATGAGATAATAAAGTTTTTTTGCAACTTTATGTTATTCAGATAGTTTCTGAATTAGCATTCAATTATTTTACTCTAACAATCTTCACAAAAAAATACTGATATCGGCTACAATAATAAATATTTTTAAGGTTCTGCCTTACATTAGAATAAGAAAAGCGGCTATTTCCATAAAAACAGGAAATAACCGCCCATATAAAAAAACTAATCTGATTACGCAGCCAATGCAGATCCCATCAAGAAGGTTGCAGCCAAAGCAACAATAGCATACAATTCAGGAAAAACGGCCAGAATCAATGTATTGCCAAATACATTATGTCCTTGACCAATGGCAGCGATACCATTAGCGCAAACCTGCCCCTGACGGATAGCGGAGAAAAGAGCTACAAGTCCCAAAGCAATACCGGAACCCAACACGGCAGCAGCCTGAATACCTGTAATAGCCGGAGTCAGAACACCGAAAATGCTCTGGAACATGAAGTAACCGGCAAAACCATACAGCCCCTGTGTACCAGGAAGCGCAGTCAACACCAAGAAGTTACCGAATGCACTATCATTCTTTTTCAATGCACCGATAGATGCATTACCTGCGATAGTTACACCATACGCACTACCGATACCTGATAAACCAACCATAATTGCAATACCTACATAAGCAATCAATAAATTCATTTCCATAATTCTTCTATTTTTAATTTTTAAATTCTTTATTTTATCAAACTTCTCCTAAAAGGAATACTTTTCATGTCATCCAGAACTTAGCGAAATATCTGCATACTATCTTCAGATTCTCCCTTTCTAGCTTTTCTGTCTGCACAAGGATACAACATTTATTCAAAATGACAATGCCGAAAAAGCTTAAACAGCTTTTAATTCTTTATTCTCATTCTTCAATTCTTGAAAGGCTTGTACTCCTTACCCCCTCCTTCGTAACCCGAATTCTTAAAAAACTCCACGAAAGTCAGACGCATCGGATGAACCATCGCTCCCAATATATTCATAAACATGTTGATAGAATGACCTATCAAGAAAATCAATACCATCACTATCGGACCTGCAACTGCATTATCAGGACTCATTCCAGCCGCCAGACTATTGAATACACTGGCAAGAATACCACCCGACAGACCTAAAGCAAACAAACGCACATACGAAAGGATATCCCCCAGCAAACCGGTTGCCATATTGTAGGAATCCCACAACCCCAAACCGATATTGAGGAAAAATATTCTTTCCTGGACTGTTGAGCAAGAAAATCAGCACACCGGCAAGCCCCAGAATTACCAAATGGACAGTTCCTCCCATCGGCATGGTATCTCCCAATAGGAATGCCAAAGCTGTACTTACCAATACAATAATCCATCCGATAGTTGACAATGCATATTTCAATCCGAACTGAATGGTCTGATTAGCCGCTTTCAGTATCATACCGAAAATAATCTGTACCGCTCCCAAAATCAATGAAAGATTAAACATCCATTGATTGTCCAAGAAGAACAAATCACGCATCTTATTAAAGAACGGAATATCATTACCATACAGATTAAATCCGAAAAAAGTACCTGTCAGCATACCGCAGAAGAAAGTAGAAGCACCCAAAATCTGCACCAAAGTTAAGATGGGCTTCATGGAAGCACCGATATTCTTCACCAACATACGATAAACTGTCACTCCTAATACCATAAACAGACCATAGCCCGAATCGCCCAGACACAGCCCGAAAAAGAGCATAAAGAAAGGGGCAAAGAACGGCGTCAAATCCAGTTCATTATACTTAGGAAGCATATACAGCTTCATAATCGGTTCAAACAGACGAAAGAACCCTTTATTGTTCAACTGAATAGGAACATTGTCTTCCGGCGTAGGATCAGCAATTTCAAAGTACGCCTCCTGCTGATTCAGAAAATTAGTAATCTCCGGAATCTGCGTAGCCGGTGCCCACCCCTGTAACAACATCAATTTGTTATCTGCAGCCTGTTCTGTACTTAGCACCACTTTTGAGAATTCTATCTGCGAGCGGACATTGGCTTGTGCAACTTGCAAAGAAAGAAGTTTTTCTCCTGCTATGGCAGCTAACTTATCATCCACACTCTTCATTTGCTGTTCCAAACTTTCACATCTGGCAGCGAGCCGACTCAGGCCATTACCGGCAATTTGACCGATTCCACTTCCAATTCGGGCAACGTTCCTTCTTTGGTTATGGTAATGAAATAAATGCGTGAACCAATACGGTTAACCTCCGTAGCATAGTACGTATCCAACCATTCCTCGTTAAAGTTCTTCTCTGAGCAAATATAGAAATTCACCTGATATCCAACTTCTTGCAACCGCATAACCGACGCAGGATCGAAATCTCCCCATACCTCTAACGCGGCACGCTCTTTGTCGCAAATCTGCAACTGATGCTGCAACTGGGTTTTCTCCAGTTGTAACGCCTCCACTTCCTCCAACGCTTTCTCTCCACGGGCTGTATCCCTCCCTCCTGTTCTTGCAATTCAGCATTAAAACCTTGCAAAAACTTAATAGTTGAAGCATAGTGGTCGGACAGACGGATGCTCTCTTGAAGTTCGGTATTCTCCGCTGTCCCCTGCGCTTTTTCCGCCACGTGGACTACGCCCAAATCACGGACATTTTGCAGGAAACATTCATAGTCCTTATGATAAATAAGGAAAGTCAACTTCTTCATTTTTGTAATCATGCCTCTGCCTCCTTTCTTTTCTCTTGAATAGATTTCAGAATCTTCTGCGATGACTTGGACAAGTTCTCTTCATCCTCCATAAATCGTTTAATCTTTCGCAGAGCATCCTGGTATCCGGGTATCTGCACTTTCTCAAAAAGATTCACTTTCTGAGTGGTCTTTTTACGCGCATGTTCCAGCAGGTTCAGTTTGGCAAGCATAAATTCCCTTTCAATAGCAGTCTGTGCCAATCCTTTCAACAAATATATTCCATCGGAATACCACTTCGGGCTGTTGAACAGACTGTAAGTACGAATGTCAAAGTCTACGTTTTCCAACAAGGGAACTCGTACACCGGCAATCTTCTTTATACCCAAATGAACATCACTCACTTTTATTAATGAAGCATCAAATTCATTCCAAAGTGCGAACATGGCCTCGTATGCCTGAATCTGTTTTTCAAGCCTTTCCTCCAACCCGGCAGCTTCTGTCTTGCATCTCTTTACTTCCATGCGGAGAGCGCTTTCCTTATTTTTAATAATAGGAAGCGTACGCACACGGACCTTGAGCTGCTTCTCAAGCTGTTGTAGCGAGGTCTTGTTATATTGAAACTTTATTGCCATGTTTCTTCGTTAATTTATTGTTTTTTCCAATGCTGGTCAACCAATTCTTTCTTTATATTGACTTCTTCCGGCTTAAAGTATTTGCTGAACAATCCCCATGTAACATCCAGCATTTCAGTAGTATCCAGATTCACGTCAATGGCGAGTAACTGATTTGCGTAATCTTTAGCGAATGCCAAAGTACGTTCATCATAATTAGTCAAGTCAAAACCATTTTCCATCTTAGTCTTGGCATTGGCGGCATCAGCATACAAACGTACAGCAGCATTCATCACCTGAGGATGATCCTTACGGGTTTTCTTACCACTCACCAACTGTTTCAAACGAGACAACGAACGGAACGGGTCCACGATAACCTTACCGATATCACTATCGCGACGCAGGAACAGCTGACCTTCAGTGATATAACCCGTATTATCAGGAACAGCGTGCGTAATATCACCGCCACTCAAGGTAGTTACCGCAATAATAGTGATTGAACCACCTGCGGGGAATTGTACCGCTTTTTCATAAATCTTCGCCAAATCCGAATAAAGAGATCCCGGCATAGAGTCCTTGGAAGGAATCTGATCCATACGGTTAGACACAATAGCTAACGCATCAGCATAACTGGTCATATCAGTCAGCAACACCAATACTTTCTGATTATGTTCCACTGCAAAATATTCAGCAGCCGTCAGCGCCATATCCGGAATCAACAGACGTTCTACCGGAGGATTTTCCGTAGTATTCACGAAACTGATAATACGGTCGAGCGCACCGGCATTAGAAAATACATTCTTAAAATACAGGTAGTCGTCATTAGTCATACCCATACCGCCCAAGATAATCTTATCGGTTTCGGCACGCAATGCCACATTGGCCATCACTTGATTGAACGGCTGGTCAGGGTCAGCAAAAAAAGGAATCTTCTGTCCTGATACCAACGTATTGTTCAAATCGATACCGGCAATACCGGTCGCAATCAGTTCCGACGGCTGTTTACGGCGAACCGGATTCACAGACGGACCGCCGATAGGCACTTCCTGTCCCTCAATTTCCGGTCCCCCATCAATCGGATCACCAAAAGCGTTGAAGAAACGTCCGGCCAACTGCTCGCTCACTTTCAGTGTAGGCGACTTGCCCAAGAATACGACTTCAGCATTGGTCGGAATACCTTCCGTACCTTCGAACACCTGCAAAGTCACTTCATCACCCATGATTTTTACCACCTGGGCTAATTTCCCATTAACCATTGCCAACTCATCATAGCCTACTCCTGACGCTTTCAGCGAACAGGTTGCCTTGGTAATCTGGCTAATCTTAGTATATATCTTTTGAAATGCTTTTGTTGCCATCTCTACTCATTATAAATTAAAATTAAAAATTAAAATCAGACACTTCTCTCGGCAACCAATTCCTGTAACTGCTTCTTAAAATCCTCATACTGCTCAGATTTATATTTAGCATAGTTCATCTGTTTGCAAAGGTTGATCATCTTCTTGAAATAATCCATCACCTCAATAAAAGTATCAAACTTGAATTCCGTATGACAAATGTCGATTACCATATTCAAGATCTCTTCCTGACGTTCCATCGGAGTCACTGAATCCACTTCATCAAAAGCATCCTGTTGCAGAATCACAAAATCAATCAACTCTGATTTCCAAAAGATTACATGATATTCTACAGGTACACCATCATCACCCAAAATATTAATCTGTTCAGCAATTTCCTTACCACGCAACAATCTTGTCTTGATTTCGTTCACCTTACCAATCCATTCACCATTAATACGTTTGGCGATATATTCCTCAAATTCCGGATATTCCAGATATTTTGAATAAGAGTCAATCGGGTTCACAGCCGGATAACGCTTCCTGTCGGCACGTTCCTGCTCCAAGGCATAAAAGCAACGGGCCACCTTTTTAGTATTCTCCGTTACAGGTTCCTTCAAGTTACCACCTGCCGGAGATACAGTACCGATAAAGGTAATAGAACCGGTCTCACCATTATTCAGATGCACATATCCCGCACGTCCGTAGAAGTTGGAGATAATAGCCGAGATATCCATCGGGAATGCATCCGGACCAGGCAACTCTTCCATACGGTTGGACATCTCACGCAAGGCCTGCGCCCAACGGGAAGTAGAATCTGCCATCAGCAAGACTTTCAACCCCATAGCACGATAATACTCAGAAATGGTCATAGCCGTGTACACAGACGCTTCACGGGCAGCCACCGGCATGTTCGAGGTATTGGCAATAATGATAGTACGTTCCATCAGCTTACGTCCTGTATGCGGATCTACCAGTTCGGGGAACTCCGTAAAGATTTCCACCACCTCATTCGCACGTTCACCACAAGCAGCAGCGATAATTACGATATCCGCTTCCGCCTGCTTGGAGATGGCATGCTGAAGCACTGTTTTCCCTGTACCAAACGGACCGGGAATAAATCCCGTTCCCCCTTCTACAATGGGGTTGACCGTATCAATAACACGGACACCGGTTTCCAATAATTTATAAGGACGCGGCTTTTCCTTATAATTAGTCATAGCCTTCTTTACCGGCCACTTCTGAATCATGTTTACCGGAATATCTTTACCTTCTCTGTCCGTCAGAACCACTACAGTATCCTCAATAGTATAATCACCTTCAGGAACAATAGATTTTACTTCATAAGTACCTGTCAACTGAAATGGTACCATAATTTTCAATGGCTGGAAGTTCTCATCCACCTGTCCCAACCAAGCCGATGGACCAACTTCATCACCCACTTTCACCAACGGTACAAAATGCCACACTCTTTCTTTATCCAATGGATAGGTGTATTGTCCGCGTTTCAGGAACACTCCATCCATTTTATCAAGGTCGTTTTGCAGACCATCATAATTTTTAGACAACATACCCGGACCTAGAGTCACTTCAAGCATGTGTCCCGTAAATTCGGCTTCAGCACCCACTTTCAATCCACGTGTACTTTCAAACACCTGCACATAAACATTGCTGCCTACTACCTTAATAACCTCTGCCATCAAGCGGTCTCCGCCAGTCAGAATGTAACAAATCTCATTCTGTGCCACCGGTCCGTCAACGGTAAGAGTAACCATGTTGGCTATTACGCCACTAACAGTTCCTTTTGTTGCCATATATCTTTAATCTGTTTATTATCTGAATTCTGCGGGAATCTGTATCTCGTCCTTCAATTTATCAATAATCTGACGGAACAGTTCGCTTCCCTTTTCCTTATCCATAGAAATCCAACGGCCAATCATTTCCAGTTTCAACAAAAACACGAAAATCCGCTCCACAGTAAAATAGTTGAAAAAGACAGCGTCTTCCATCCAGTTCCATTTCAACAAATCTATCTTCTTTTCCCTTTCCACTAATTCTTCAATTTCGCTGATACGGAGTACCTGCTCAAAATATTCCAGTATTTCGGACAAACCGAAATCTCGGGCATTCGATGTACGAACCATCTCACTCACATCCGTCTTGCCCACTACTACCTGAGATACGTCCATTTTATATTTACGTGCAGTTAAGGCAGCCAGTATATTATTGATATTCAAATTAAATTCAAACCAGGAGGAAACAAATTGATTACCGCAGTTCATGGCATACGCATAATAGCAGGCAGATAACATATCTTCCGCACGATAGAGTTCCTCTGCGGAAAGAGCCAAATAAGCAGTAATAAATTCATAAAGATAAGATGGGTATCTCTTATCCGGAGCATCGCCTTCACGCACCGAACTGATAAGCGCCAGCAACTCATTCTGAGAATAATTCCCCTCAAAATCTGTCGTAGCTTCCTTATCTTTCAACAGTTTCAACAGGTTAGCATTATCGAATTTCAAATAGAACAAGTCGATTAACTTCCTATCCTTTTCCGATAATTCCGAATAGATTTCCGATTTAAAATTAGCCACTGTATAGTTCAGTTTGCCATCCTCCAACGAAAGATCCGGCAAACCGGCTACCAGGCAATAATAATTTGTCATAGTCCCGTTTTAAAACAACATTTCTACTAATTGAGGACGAAGGAAATCCTTGAAATAATTTTCAAATTCCTCTTCACCGAAGTTCACTTTGTAAGAGCCGTCAGCTGGTGAGATAGTAAAAAGTGATTTCGTTCCGTTCACTTCTTCTATTCTCACTCCTTTATCCAACAAAGCTTTTGCGTTCGCTGCAAAATATTTCTTAAGTCCTTCGGCATCTGCGGTAGAGATCACGATAGATTCGTTAGCAGACCATTGGGCAGCTAATGAAACAATAAACTTATTCAGATACTCCTTATCTGCCACAAATCCTTTCACACTTTCACTGACTACCTCATTGGTCAACAAGGTAGCTATTTCGGTCTTCAATGCATTTACTGCTTGTCCGGCAAACAATTTAATTTCTGATTGTGTATTTTCGGCAGTTTCCTTGGCTGACTTCCGAGCCACAGCGAGAATAGACTCAGCTTCCTTACGGGCATCCTCTACAATCTTTGCTGCTTCATCGCGAGCACTACTAATAAGTCGCTGTGCTTCTTCATTTCCTTTTTCCACACCTTCACGATAAA
>VOFH01001510.1_pt1 | contig 46332 bp, 31 predicted proteins | sample 5384091 | NCBI WGS metagenome assembly VOFH01 (sample SAMN12384727, study PRJNA508395) | human gut metagenome | isolation source: healthy gut G | host: Homo sapiens
AATCTTGGCGTTGGCGAGCTGTATGCCCTCGCTGTCGCGCACCTTGATGTCATTGCCATGCTCGTCCTTGCCGATGGACTTCATCATGTCGGGGCAAGTGTTGTGCAGGGCGTGTTTCAGCAGGCTCATGCCGTCGTAACTGCGGTAATAACCCTTGACACAGAACTCATCCCATATCTTGAAGTTCTTATGGCTGCAAGCCACCGAAAACTCGTCCAGACTCGGAGAATAGGCGATTTTCACTTCGGTATCGTAGAAATGGCTCATGAAAGCGGCATAGACACCTGTCGGAATCCAGCGTTCCCCGAAATTGAAGTCCAGATCCTCGAAGGCGATGCGCGGCGGTTCGGCATCTTTCAGAGCCTCCAACGCCTGCTTAACCTCCGGCATACGCTCATTGTCGGGATTGTCGCCCATCCAAGCCTCTATGCGTTCCGCCTTCTCTATCACGTTTCCGGCTATGAAGCGGTCTTTGATCTCGTAACCGGTCACGAGCGGATTGTAGTAGATGCGTCCTTGCAGGGCTGTAAGCAACTCCTCCGCCGTGCTGTCGGTTATCTCCCGCATATAGTCGAGATTGACAGTACCGAACTTGTTGAGCGACGCAGACAGGGCTTCTTCGGGTGAGCCGACGTTGGCATGGCTCTCCACCGAGAAGGAAACGGGACGCTCGAAGATGTCCGCCTTGACAAACTTCCCGTTCTCCGCCCGTTCCAGCGAAAGGATGTCACGCCCGCCCGCGTCCATCATCACCAGCTTTACATTCTGCTTGGCGTTGAGGTTACCGTAACGCATGACAAATTCATCGTAACAGGTGTTCAGATGCTCACGCCACTGGACATTTGCTTCGTGCAGGTTCGATTCATAGCGGTAAAGCCGCTCGTAGGCGTCACGGAGTAAAACATACTGTAACGCCTTCTCCTTCTGGTATCCTTTCAGGTCGAGCGGCTGGAATGTCGCCCCGTAAGGCGTGATGTCCTTCAGATAGCCGATGTTGCGGCGCGCCCTGTCAGCCACCAGCGAGCCTTCACGCAGGTGCATCTCCGGCGTGCGGTGGTAAGGACAGGGCGAAAGGTCGATTGTTTCCTCCTTCGGCTTTTCCTGTTCGATGTCGGGGAAAAGGGAAGTCGCCACCGTTTCCGGTGGAGCATCGGTAACGACAGGTGCGGCGACTGCCTCCGGCTGTGTTTCCTCCTGCCGGGGTTGTTCACGTGGTACTTCCGGCGTGACCGGCGCAACCGTTTTGTTTTCCTGCTTCTTATTATGCTGCCTTGCCAGCTCCCGAAGTTCCTTCCTGCGCTCCGGCGTGAGGCTCATCATCGTTTCATAAAATCCGTTGATGGGAGGGTTGGTTTCCCAGTCAAGCTTGGCATAGATGTCGTCGGGATCGGCAGGCTTGGCGGTGGTTTCGGCTTTCGCCTCCTTGTTCTCCGTGGCAGGGTTGGCGGATGAAGCCGCCGGCACAGCCGTGACTTTCGGTGCGGCCTGCGTCTGTGGCTTGGACGGAATGCGCCTTGCCGGGCTTTCTTTTTTTCGCCGCCTTTTTCTTTTTGGCGGTTTTAGGCTGACTGACCTCTTCCGTCATTCCCCAGAGGTCGAGCAATGATAGCTGCACACCTTCCGAGTAATTCGGGCGATATGGCTCTATCTCCGGCTTTTCCTCTACGGGTTGCGGTTTCTCCGTCCGTGTTTCCACCACTTTTGCCAAGGATGCCGCTTCCAATTTAACTGTTGAATGCTCCGCCTCTTTTTCAGTGACTGCCTTTTCTTCCGAACCTGTATTCCGGATTGTTCCCGAATACAGACGCATGGCGAGCCTGTAATGGAAATCTTTATCGAGCATACGGCGCAAATCCCCGGCGATGCCTGCTGCCTTGCCCTCGTGCAGATAGACCATAGCGGGCTTCCCGTAGGGGTCGGTGTCAAGTTTCGCCGTCGTATGCACGATGCGTTCCGGGTGGTGGATGAAATAGGCGTTGTCGGTCAGGTCGGTTTTCGTGTCCGTCTGTATCACGGTCATCAGCCGCTCGTCCTGCGACATTTCCGTCTTGTTCAGGTTCTTTTGCAGGACAATCAGGTCGCTGCCCACCTCCGTGCCCGCATTATCCGTGAACAGGTTGTTGGGCAGACGTATCGCCGACACCAGACTGGCTTGCCTGAACAGTTCGTTACGCACAGAGATCTTGGTACTGTTCAATACCCCCTGCGAGGTGATGAACGCCACGATACCGCCATCACGCACGGTATCAAGCCCTTTGAGGAAAAAATAGTTGTGTATGGCTTTCTGGGCGGAGCGTCTGCCAAAGGAATCGCTCCGCTCGAACTCCGCGTCAAACACGGCGATGTCTCCGAACGGGATGTTGGACACCGCCAAGTCGAAATAATTGTTGAACGGTCTTTCGATTTTCTCAAAACCGCAGGTGCGCATCTTTTGGTCGGGATAGAGATGCCGCAGGATTGTACCCGTGAGCAGATCCTTCTCGAAAGCCATCACGTCCGCATCCGGACTGTGCCGCAGCATGGAATCCACGAACACGCCGACACCTGCCGATGGTTCGAGCATACGGGCGGGGCGGACACTGTAATCCGCCAACACGTCCGCGAGGGTGTCGGTTATCTCTTTGGGTGTGTAGAAAGCGGTCAGCACGGATGCTTTCAGCGAATCCACAAACCGCTTGTACTCCGTTTCGTCCTTGCTGTTCTCGCGGATGAGCCTGTGCAGCTCTACCGTAGGGACGAACAGTTCGAGGTCGGATTTCGCCCATCGGACGGCATCCGTCAGTTCCTTCGCCGGGTTCAGGATACATTTCAGACCGCCGAAACCGCAGTACCTTTGGAGTATGGCACGCTCTTCGGAAGTCGCTGTCCTGTTTTCCCTGTCAAGGATGAATGCTGTCCGTATCGCCTCGATGTTGTCCCGCAGTTTCTGTTTGCGGTTAAACGCCATATTCCCCGATATAAAGGACGGTTGCCCCCGTCAGCTCCGTGTAGAGCAGGTCGTAATCGGAAGACAGGGCGAAATTGTCGTCCGAGAGGTCATAGACGGAGAACACGTTGCCGACAAGCGGCAGGAGTTTATGGATAAAGGCTTCACGCTTCTCTTCCGGCACTTCGTCGGAAAACTCGTTCTCCACGACTTCACGGAGGATGGCGTACCGGGAGTAGCGCAGCCCGCGCAGCAGCGTGTCCATCGCCAGCTCCTGCGCACCGTCGGTTGCATAGCCTTCGAGCCGTGCCTTTTCATACATTTCGGCGGCACGGTCGGCCCGTTCCCGTATGAAGGCGGCATCGGATGCCTGTTCAAACTTGTTCGTGCGGAGATAGTCCAGCAGGTACAGACCGTAATAGGAAAAGTCGGTCTGACCCTCGTTTTTCTTCTTGTTGTTCATTACTTTGGAGTTTAGTGGATTGATATTTAACGGGATAATCGGTTGAAAAAGGAAGAAAAAGGCACCCGGTATCCCTCCGAGTGCCACCACTAAATCCAAAGTATGAGTGTAATCCGGTATCGAAGAACAATTCATTACTCTGAACAAGTGGCAAAGTTAGTGCAAATCGAAGACAATACGAAAAAAACTTGTTTGTTTCTATTGCCCGGATGCAGCCTAACTTATTAAAAGTTAGTGATTATTTCCTTTTCTTCGGAGAGGAAGCCTTGCTTTTCTTTTCCGGGAACACGAACGTCGTGTTATATTCCCCGTCAAAGGCAACAATGGCATCGAAACTCTTGCCCTGCTTGCTCTTGAAGCCTTTGAGCAGCTTGGTGTGCCCGTCGGTGAGCAGGTCCTTGATTTCATCATCGGACAGGGTGCGTCCCGCTTTCAGCCGGAACACGGGCAGTCCGCACTCCGTATTGTCGCAGCGCACCACCTTGCCGTAGAACCGCATCCTGCCCGTGCCGCACTTGGGACACGCGCAGCCGGAGTCTTTATGTGCGAAGAGCTTGTCGCAAGAGAGCAGTTCGGAGGTGATTTCCCGTGTGTACGCCTCTATCTCCTTGCGGAAGGTGTCGGCGGACAGTTCCCCGCGCTCGATGCGTGCCAGTTCCTTCTCCCATTCGCCCGTCATGGCTACATCGGCGATGCGCATTGTCTTGACGACGGAATTGAGGGCGAGCCCCTTTTCGGTGGGGACAAGCGATTTCTTGCAGCGTTCCATATATCCGCGCTTGAAGAGAGTCTCGATGATAGCTGCACGGGTTGCCGGAGTGCCGATGCCGCAGTCCTTCATAGCCTGACGCAGTGCGTCGTCCTCGATTTCCTTGCCGGCGGTCTCCATTGCCGCGAGCAGGGTGGCTTCGGTGTGCAGCGGCTTGGGCTTGGTCTTTCCTTCCGTGATGGAAGAGGCTTTCAGTGTCAGCGTGTCGCCTTCCTGCCAGCCGGGGATGGTGGTTTCCTCCTTGTCCTCGCCATAGACGGCACGCCATCCGGCTTGTCTGATGACGCTGCCTTTCACGATGAACTCCACCCCGGCACATTCCACCGTGATGTTGGTAACATCCTTGACGCATTTTTCGGAGAATGCCTCGATCATGCGCCCGGCAATCATCTGATAGATGATGCCGTCCTCTTTGGAGAGGAAGAGCGGCTTCTCGCCTGTGACGAGCAGGGCATGGTGGTCCGTCACCTTGCCGCCGTCCACGCTGCGGCGTGTCGGGGCGGCTTTCGCCCGCACCTTGTCTTTCCATTCGGGCTGCGTGCCGATGAAGGCGAGCAGCTTGGGGATTTCAGCGAACACGTCTTCGGGAATGTAGCGGTTTCCCGTTCTCGGATAGGTTATAAGTTTCTTCTCGTAGAGTTTCTGCGCTATTTCAAGCGTCTGTTCCGCCGTGAAGCCGTGCTTGGCGTTGGCTTCTTTCTGGAGCGTCGTCAGATCATACAGAAGCGGAGTTTCCTCCGTCTTCTCCTTGCGTTCGGCTTTCGTTACCGTTGCGGAGCCTGCCGCCTTTACCTTATTATACAGCTCCATAGCCGGCTCTTTCTCTTTCCATTTCTCGGAAGATGAGAACTTCACGACCTCGCCACCGCAACCGTCCGTCGCGATATGGAGCTGCCAGAAGGCTTCGGGCGTGAAACGGCGGTTTTCCCAGTAGCGTTCACACACCATCGCCAGCGTGGGTGTCTGCACCCGTCCGACTGAATACGTGCCGTGTCCGGCGGCGATGGAAAGTGCCTGCGTACCGTTGATGCCCACGAGCCAGTCGGATTCGCTCCGCGCTTTGGCGGCGAGGTAGAGGTTGTCATACTTGCTGCCGTCTTCGAGGTTGCGCAACCCCTCACGGATAGCCTTGTCGGTGAGCGAGCTGATCCACAGGCGCACGAAAGGAGTGGTGCTGCCCGTGTAGTGGTAGAGGTATCGGAAGATAAGTTCACCCTCGCGCCCGGCATCGGTCGCCACAATGATTTGGTCGCTGGTGTCGAACAGCCGTTTGATGACTTTTATCTGCGACACCACGCCGCTGTCGGGCTTGTAACCTTTCTCCGTCCTGACCTGACGGGGGACGAGCGTGAAGGTGTCGGGGATAATCGGGAGGTTGTCACGGACAAATCCGCGCACGCCGTAGCCGTCGGGCATGGCAAGCTGGACGAGGTGTCCGAATGCCCATGTCACGGCATAGCCGCCTCCCTCGAAATATCCTTCCTCTCTCTTTGTCGCGCCCACGATGCGGGCGATTTCACGTGCCACGGAGGGCTTTTCTGCAATGATTGTCTTCATGTATTCTTCTTTTTTGTTGATACTTTGGGTTTTATTTTGGATTCAGTGGCGGACACGGGATTACATTTTCATGCCTTTGTTGTTCTTATTCCGCAGCTTCTCCTGCTGCTGTTGCTGGCGGGTGTCCTTCGGGGCGGTCTGACCTTTCTGCAACGGCTCTTTCAGGTTCTTTGTCGCCTCGTTGGTTTTGCCCTCGTTGTTCACCGCCACCTGCGTGCGGCTCTCGTTGGACGGGGCAACCTGCTGGGCGTTGTCGGGGTTCGTGTCGTAGCGGTACGGGCGGCCCTTCTCCGGGTTGAACTTGATATACATCGTGGCATGGAAGCCCTGCTTGTCGGTCACGTTCTCCAGTTTCACGGCTTTGCCCGCCACATAGTCGGCTTTCTGCCGGTCGGAGAAGTTCACGTCGCTCCATTTGCTGATGGGGCGGATGCTGCCGTCCTCGTTCGTCCACGTGTTGCGGCGTTGCTCCTTCTTGGCTTGGGCGGCATTTTCCCCGCCTTGCACCTGACTTTTCGACGTGTCGCCTTTGGTTTCCTGTGTCTGTGCGGTACGGGGCGACCTGCCGGTTCCCGGCACGAACTCCACACCGCGCTGCTCCACGTTCACTTGCAGGGTGGTGACGAACTTCCTGCCGTCGTTGCGCTCGATGAGCTTGTCGCGCACGGGCAGTCCGGCGCGGAGCATGTCCCGCTCCTGCGCGGTGATCTCCGTCTTGCCGATGCGCTCCGGGATGCGCACCCTGTTTGCCGGGATGTCCGTAATCTCATTCGTCTTGCGGTCGATGCTGACGTAGGAGGGGATGATCTCGCCCGTTTCCCTATCCACGATGTCCACGACCCTGCCGAGGTTACCCGTTTCGCGGAGGTTCTTCCGGTCATCGTCGGAGAATTTGTGTTCCTTGTATTCATCCAGTTTCTGCTCCTTGCAGATGAAGTGAGGCACGAGGCTGACATTCCCCTCGCCGTCCTTCTTGAAGGAAAGGCGGGCGTCCAGCTCGAATGATTCGCCGCCGAAGGTGGGCTTGACCTTCACCAAGTCGGACTTGCCGTAGTTGAGCATCTTCGTAAGGTCGCCGGACTTTTCAAGGTCGTCGCGTTTCACGCCCCATCTGTCCTCCAGTTCCTGCCAGTTGATTTTGTTCTCGTCGATGGGCTGGTAGCCCCGTTTGCCCTGTGTCTGTTGCGGGCTTTCCTGCTGTTCTTTCTGTTGTTCCATGTTTTCCTGTTTTTGAGGTTCTTGTTTCACTGTCTGTTGTGCCGCCTGTTCTTCCTGCACCTTCTTCTCATAACCGGAGGTGTCCACCTTGTGAGGGGCGAGCAGATCCTTGTTCACTTCGGGGTCTTTCAGCAGTTGCTTCATCACCTCCAAGAGATTTTCGGCTTGGTCTGCCGCGATGCGGTAGAAACCGAAGCGGCTGGGTTCCTTGCACTGCCGGAAGAAGTTCTTGAAGAAGTTGTCCAGCACGTCGCCGTGACGGTCGAATTGCAGAAAACTCTGCGCGTTCTCCGCTTTCGCGGGGGTGCGCTTGGGTGTGCCGTCAGCGTTCAGCCCGGCTACCACGCTGATCTCGCCCGTCTTCTCGTCACGGACCACCAGCACGTCCTTTTCGTCTTTTTTCTTTGCCATCTGAAAAATGTTTTAATGGGTTATTTATGAAAGAAATTATGGATACGCGCCTTGTAGAAGGCTATATCTTCCTTTTTGAAGTCCTTGATATGGTTGGAAAGGAATGTCAGCACGTCCTCCTCGCTGTAATAGGTCTTCTTGCCCAGTGTCTTGTAGGGCAATGCGCCGACACTGCGGTAGCGTTGCAGGGTGCGCTTGCTTATCTGGAGCAACATGCACAAGTCCTGATTGTCGAAAAGACGGATGCTTTCCGTGATAGCGGGCTGTTTTCCCTCAGCCTTCATCGCCAGCAGCAGTTCGTCCTGACGGTCGAGCCGTTCCATCAGCTTCTGCATCCAGCCCTCGAAGATGTTTCGTGTGAGCAGTTCCATGACTTATGTCCTCCTTCCATTTGGTTTGCCGCCCGTGCGCAGCGTGTGGTTGCGTTTCAATTCCTGCGGTGTCGCCGCGTCCTCGTTGACGGCACACGCTTCAAGCAGGCGGTCAATTTCCGACTGCCGGTAGCGGCATTTACCGCGAAGCACGACATAGCCGATGCGTTGCTCGCTGCGCATACGCTGGAGGGTGCGGGTACTCACGTTAAGCAGGTGCGCCGCCTCGCGTGTGGTGAGCAACCTGTCGGGCGATGCCGCTTTCTTATCGCCGGAGACGGTACGGACGTATGCCGCAATCTCCGCTATCTGTTCCGTCAATGACCGGAAGACGGAACTTTCCATCGTTATCACTTTCATATTCAGTCCTTTCTTTTTGGTTCTGCGGCAAAATTCGGCAATAAACAAAAGGGGCTTTAACAACTCACTACGTGACTCACGTAAGATTTTTACGGAAGATGGCTCCGTAACCCGGTCAAACGGCGCAACAGGCAGCCTTTCAACGGGAAACGGCACGTGTCCGGGGCTGCATCGTTACCTTTGCGGGCAAACCGGTAATTGCATGAATATGGAAATAGTATCTATTGAGAAAAAGACCTTTGAGATGATGGTGGCGGCATTCGGCGCACTTTCGGAAAAGGTCGCAGCCCTGAGGCGCAAAAGCGGCACGGGGCGCATGGAAAGATGGCTCACGGGCGAGGAGGTCTGCGGGCAGTTGAGAATAAGCCCGCGCACGTTGCAGACGCTGCGCGACAGGCGGCTTATCGGCTACTCGCAGATAAACCGCAGGTTCTATTACAAGCCGGAGGAGGTGAAGCGGCTGATACCGCTTGTCGGCACGCTCTATCCGCGCGGCAGATGATTTGATTTATTCACCCACTGAATCCGAAGTTATGATGAACGAGAACAACGACGTTTTTACGATGGAAGACGAGCCGATAGCCTCTGTGGTGCAGGATATGCGCAAAGGCTCGAAATGGCTGTCCGCCTTTCTGGAAAGTTACCGTCCTCCGCTGGACGGGGAACGTTACCTGACGGACGGCGAGGTGGCGGAACTGCTCCGTGTAAGCCGACGCACCTTGCAGGAATACCGCAACAACCGCGTGTTGCCCTTTATCCTTTTGGGAGGGAAGGTGCTTTACCCGGAAACGGGGCTGCGCGAGGTACTGGAAGCGAACTACCGCAAGCCGCTGGAGTGACGCCAACATGAAAAAGGAAATGGGCGACACCTTTTGTGGTGCTGCCCGTTTCCTTGTCTTATGTGGTATGCGCAATCAGCAGTACCCGGCTTTTCCGTTCTGTATGAACATCACGTATGCCTGCCGTTTCTCTTTGGCGAGAGCTTTCCCACCAGCCATGTGCGGAACAGGTGGGTGTTGTAGGTGTTCAGCCGGAAGGCGACGGGGATGATGATTTCAAGCGCGTACACATCTGCGTACAGCCCGTTTTCAAGCTGCATGTAGCGGCACACCTCGTAGTCGTTCAGCACGTCCGACTTGCGGACGGCTCTGATGGCGGCGTTCACTGCCGGGACGGTCGTATGGAACAGTCCGGCGATTTCGGTGGCGGTCATCCACAAGTCGTTACCGGTTACGCTGACCGCCTTGTCCTCTATGATGATTATGTCACGTTTCATGGCTCTCTTTTTTAGATGGTGCAACCTGCAAATTCCTCGACACTGTTCAACCTTGCGGCAAGGTTTTCCATGTCCTGATTGAGCTTCTCTTTGGTTATCTTCGCGTAAATCTGCGTCGTTTTTATGCTCTTGTGTCCGAGCATGGAACTGACCGTTTCGATGGGTACGCCGTTGGAGAGGAAAACCGTCGTGGCTGCCGTATGGCGGGCGACATGCCACGTGATATGCTTGGTGATGCCGCAACGCTTGGCGACGGCACGGATACCGGCAAGGCACGTGTTATAATGCGGAACGGGAAATATCCTGCCATCACCGCACAGCCCCCGGTATTTGCCGATTATGCGGTTGGCGATGTCAAGCAGGCGGATGTTGGACACCACGCCCGTTTTCTGGCGGTTGATGTTTATCCACTCGTGTTCGTCGAAATAGGTGCGGATATTCTCTTCCGTAAGGTTGCGCATATCCGCGAACGACAGCCCCGTGAAGGCGCAGAACAGGTAGAGGTCGCGGTACAGCTCCTGTTTGGCGTTTTTCAGTTTCCCCGTCCATCAGCAGACGGATTTCATCTTTGGTCAGGAAACTGCGTGTCGTTTCCTCCTTCTTGATTTCATACTCGCGGAACGGGTCGCGTGTCAGCCACTCGTTGTTGATGGCGATGAACACCATCGTCCGTAGCGGGCAGACGTACAGCCACACGGTATTGGTGCAGCAGTGTTTGTCCGTGCGCAGGAACATCTCGAAGTCGGAGATGAAAGCCGGGGTAAGCTCTTTCAGTGCTATGTCCTTCACATGGTAGCGGATGTCGAGGAACTCTTGCAGGTGCTTGTAAACGATACGGTACTTTTCCAGTGTACCCTTTGCTTTCATGCCTGCTTCCACCTGTTTCTCATAGTCCTCGTTGTGCTGGCGGAACACCTGCATCAGCGTGTGGTAGCGGTGCTCCAGTCCGAGAAAAGCGTTCTTCACCTTCTCCGCCGTGACGAAGTTGTCACGCTCCATTATTTCCTGATAGTGCCTGTTGATGCGTACCCGCATCTTGTCAAGCATACGGTTCGTTTCGAGTGCCGCCGTGCTTCTGCCCGTGACACGTCCACCTTTGGTGTCCCACAGCTTCGGATCGACAGTCAGTTTGCAGCTGAACTGCGTCTGGCTGCCGTCCACCGTGATGCGTCCCATGACGGGTACCGTCCCGTCCTTTTTCACTACCTGACGCTTGAGGTAGTAGATTACTGAAAATGTACTCTTCATCGTCCTTAATTTTTTTGTTTCAAAATTAGTTGGTGAAGAGTCCGGTGTCGGTACGCAAAACGGGGAGGAACGACGCAATCTTTTTCCGTAACCGGATTTTTGCGTGAGTTGTCGGTAACTCACTATTCCTTAGTGTCTTGTTTCGCCATCCGTACCCGTTTGTCGCATTTTAGGGCATGGTTACGAACAAGTAACGTTGCGGCGTCTGGATTTGGCTTCGGCAGGGATTGTAATGTCTTCACGAATTTTCGCCACTTCAACTAAAACCCTTGTAACTCAATTCTATCACTATATCTTTCCGCATTTCACTTTTTTGTAGTAACTTTGTTAGCCAAATCTCAGCCGGTTTGGCGATGACCTTGATAGGCTCGATGACTATTTGGCAGGTTCTGCTCTCTCCGGCGCTTTTGTCCGTGGCAACAAGCAAGCCTTGAAATACTTACCGGATAGTTTTGCGATGCGACATCCCGATCACAGTAAATTCTACATTCTCTTGTTTACCCCCGAAGCCTGGTCGCTCAGCGGCAATGTATTTATGGATTTGAATTGTGTTTATAGTCAGGATGAAGAATCCCTGGTCAATCTGATAGGCCACGAACTGCATCACAGCTATCGTTGGGGCTATCTTCGAGAGAAATACAAAGACAGTGGAAGTCCTGTTGCGGTCGCGTTGAGCATGATGCAGTCGGAGGGGTGCGCTGATATTCTGAACAAGTTCGAGGGGCCTTATTCTATGAAAGACGCCGGGCTTTTCGGTGAAGATGTGCTGAAACAGATGAACGAAAACTACTACAATACGCCGAAGCTACTGCAAAAGATAGATTCTTTGACGGTGGGTTACTCGAAAGGAACAGTGGACGCCGATGTCTATGGGCAGGTTGCCAAGTTGCCGGTTAACGGCGGACATCCGAATGGCTTTTATATGGCGACGCTCATCAAGCACCAACTCGGATTGCAGGCGATTGCCGACAATTCTGTGGAACCGGAGTTCATGGAAGAACTGCGTACACGTGGACGTATCTATGGCTACCGCTACCGTCCGCAAGGCGACCTCAAAGCGAAACCCATCGACGAATACAAGGGGAACTGCATTGAAGGCAAGGCATTCCAGGTGATGATAGACAATAATCTTTGTTTCGACATAGCCCTTTACCCTTACGAACTTGTCACTTACGGTGAGACGGGGCAGGTGTGCCAGAATTGGATGCAATACCGGCTCATCAAGCAGTACCTCGAAGTGTTGACGCGCGAACAGACACTGGTCATCGAAAGCGGACATCCGTTGGGACTCTTCAAGTCCGAAGCCCGAGGCGCCGCGCGTCATTATTACGAATGCGATGATGGTAGGGCTGTATGATAATCAGCAGGACTGGCATACAGCCATGCAGATGGGTGTAGCCAATTACGGTCAGATGACTGCCGGCGGGTGGATGTATATCGGGCCGCAGGGCATTGTGCACGGCACTTTCAACACGTTGCTGAATGCAGGCCGTCTGAAACTGGGCATTCCGCAGGACGGCGATTTGCGCGGACGCTTGTTTGTTTCTTCCGGCCTGGGCGGTATGAGCGGCGCCCAGCCCAAAGCTGCCGAGATGTCCGGTGCGGCGGCTGTCATAGCCGAAGTGGATGCCTCCGCCGCATCGAAACCCGCCATACCCAGGGCTGGGTGGGACACGTTACAGATTCTCTGGAAGAAGCCTTTTCGCTGGCTCGACAAGCTATGGACGAGTGTCGCCCGGTTTCTGTGGCCTATCACGGCAATGTCGTCGATTTGCTGGAATATGCGGTGCAGAAGCAGTTGCACATAGATTTACTTTCCGACCAGACTTCCTGCCATGCCATCTATGAGGGCGGTTACTGTCCTGCCGGACTGACGTTTGAGCAGCGTACCCATATGCTGCACGAGAATCCGTCGAAGTTCCGGTGTCTGGTGGATGCTTCCTTGGAGCGTCATTTCAAGGCTATAAAAAGGCTGGTGGAACACGGCGCGTACTTCTTCGATTATGGGAACTCCTTCATGAAAGCCGTCTACGATGCCGGCGTGAGCGAAATTGCTCGGGACGGAGATGATAAGAACGGCTTCATCTTTCCCAGCTATGTGGAAGACATAATGGGACCGGAACTGTTTGATTATGGTTATGGTCCGTTCCGCTGGGTGTGCCTCAGTGGAAAACATGAAGACTTGGTGAAGACCGACCGTGCGGCGATGGAATGTATCGACCCTACACGTCGCGGGCAAGATTTGGATAACTATAATTGGATTCGTGATGCGGAGAAAAACAACTTGGTGGTAGGCACGCAGGCTCGTATTCTTTATCAGGATGCCGTGGGACGTATGAATATAGCTTTGCGCTTCAATGAAATGGTGCGTAAGCCGCGGCGAAGTAGGTCCCATTATGCTGGGACGCGACCATCACGATGTCAGCGGTACGGACTCTCCTTTCCGCGAGACATCCAACATCAAGGACGGCAGCAACGTAATGGCGGACATGGCGGTGCAATGCTTTGCCGGAAACTGCGCGCGGGGCATGAGCCTTGTGGCGTTGCACAACGGCGGCGGAGTAGGTATCGGCAAGGCCGTTAACGGCGGCTTCGGCATGGTGTGCGACGGTTCCGAACGGGTGGACGAAATCTTGCGCTCTGCCATGCTTTGGGATGTGATGGGCGGTGTGGCACGCCGTTCGTGGGCACGCAATGCGCATGCCATGGAAACCAGCGAGGAGTTTAACCGTACGCATGCAGACGGCTATCATATCACGATGCCGTATGTGGCTGATGAGAAGTTGGTGCAGAAAGTGGTGAAGGAGTAAGTAAAGTGATGATTTCATTTTTTAGACGCGGATAACGCGGATTTTTTCTTTCAAAAGAATCCCGACGTCTCTGTATTCCGATAAAGAATCCGCGTCATCTGCGTCTGAAAAATCAGAGTATATATATTTTTTTTTAAAGAGCATTATGAATAAGATTATGGAATGCGTCCCCAATTTCAGCGAAGGGCGCGATTTGCAGAAGATAGATAAGATAGTAGCTCCTTTTCGGGGCAAACAAGGTGTGAAACTGTTGGATTACAGTAACGATGAAGACCACAACCGGCTGGTGGTTACCGTAGTGGGCGAGCCCGAACCGCTCCGCGATGCTGTGCTCGAAGCTATCGGCGTGGCAGTAGAGCTGATAGACCTCAATCACCATCAGGGACAGCATCCTCGTATGGGTGCTGTAGATGTAGTACCTTTTATCCCCATCCGGAATGTGACGATGGAAGAAGCCGTTGCCCTCTCGAAAGAAGTGGGCAAGGAGGTTGCAAAACGTTACAATCTTCCCGTCTTCTTATATGAAAAGTCTGCTTCTGCCCCTCATCGGGAGAATTTGGCTGCTGTCCGTAAAGGGGAGTTCGAAGGTATGGCCGAGAAGATAAAGCAACCGGAATGGCATCCCGACTTCGGACTGGCCGAACGTCATCCCACCGCAGGCACAGTGGCTATCGGTGCCCGCATGCCGTTGGTAGCCTATAACATCAACCTCAATACGCCGAGTCTGGAGATTGCGCACGACATTGCCAAAAAGATACGTTTTATCGGCGGCGGACTGCGCTACTGCAAGGCTATGGGCGTGGAACTGAAAGACCGCGGCATCACGCAGGTATCCATCAACATGACCGACTATACCCGCACGGCGCTTTACCGTGCCTTCGAACTGGTGCGCGTCGAAGCGCGCCGCTACGGTGTCAGTATTGTGGGCAGTGAGATTATCGGTCTGGTGCCGATGGAGGCCTTGATAGATACAGCGTCCTACTATCTGGGATTGGAGAACTTCTCCATGGAGCAAGTCTTAGAAGCACGAATGTAACCGAATTAAATAGTACTAACTTAATTCCCCTCCCTACGGGGGAGGGGTTAGGAGAGAGGCTTTATGACAGAAAACCTTATTATATTCAATACCCGTGTAGTGACCCCCCTCGGCTTTTCTGCCCGTTGCGGCAAGGAGATGGAGCAACTGAGCATCATCGACAATGCTACGGTGGAAGTGACCGATGGCATCATCACCTACGTCGGACCTAACCGTGGAGAGGAGCGTGACGGCTATTATCAGCACTACTGGCATTACAATGCCCGCGGCAAGTGTCTGCTACCCGGCTTTGTGGACTCACACACACATTTTGTGTTTGGTGGCGAGCGTGCCGAGGAGTTCTCCTGGCGTTTGAAGGGAGAGAGTTACATGTCCATCATGGAACGTGGAGGAGGCATCGTGAGTACGGTGAAAGCTACCCGTGCATGCAATTTCATCCAGCTGCGCAGCAAGGCGGAGGGCTTTCTGAAGCAGATGAGCACTATGGGAGTGACTACCGTCGAGGGCAAGAGCGGCTACGGCCTGGACAAGGAAACCGAGTTGCTGCAACTCCGCGTGATGCGCAGTCTGAACAATGACGAGCACAAGCGTGTAGACGTTGTCTCCACTTTTCTCGGTGCACATGCTGTGCCTGCAGAATACAACGGACAGACGGACGAGTACGTGGACTACATTATCCGCGAAGTGATGCCCGTAGTGGTTCATAATAATTTGGCAGAGTTCTGCGATGTCTTCTGTGAGCAGGGCGTTTTCTCCATCGAGCAGTCCCGTCGCCTTTTGCTGGCAGCCAAGGAAATGGGACTTGCCTTGAAACTCCATGCCGACGAGATTGTACCATTAGGGGGTGCCGGACTGGCTGCTGAACTTTCTGCCGTCTCTGCCGACCATCTGCTGCATGCTTCGGATGCGGACATCCACGCCATGGCCGACAAGGGAGTTGTGGCGACCCTTCTTCCGCTGACAGCCTTTACTTTGAAAGAAGCCTATGCTCGTGGACGCGAAATGATTGATGCCGGTTGTGCCGTGGCCCTTGCCACCGACCTCAATCCGGGCAGTTGTTTCTCCGGCTCCATCCCCCTGACATTTGCCTTGGCGTGCATTTATATGAAAATGAGTATTGAAGAGGCCATCACTGCTCTGACCTTGAACGGTGCGGCCGCTCTGAACCGTGCGGACAGCATTGGTAGTATCGAGGTGGGCAAGAAAGGAGACTTCGTAGTGCTCAATACGGATAATTATCACTTTTTACCTTATTATGTAGGTATGAATTGTGTCAATACCACCATAAAGGGGGGAGTGCTTTATCCTGTACTTTAAGAAGTGCTGATATCCCCTCTTAATCCTTAATCTTTAATATTTAATATCATGTTAGTCGATTTAACAGTCAAAGAGTTTTTGAATAAAGTGGCGGGTAGCGATCCCGTCCCCGGCGGCGGTAGTATTGCCGCTTTGAACGGTGCTATTGCTTCTGCTCTTGCCGCTATGGTTGCTAACCTCACCATCGGTAAGAAAGGTTATGAACTTCACGAAGAGCTGATGCGCCATATCTCCGGAGTTGCCTTGCAGCAAAAGGGGGCTTTTGTAGAAGATATAGACCGCGACTCCGAAGCCTACGACAGCGTATTTGCCTGCTTCAAGATGCCGAAGGCCACCGATGAGGAAAAGGCTGCTCGCAGTGCAGCCATTCAGGAAGCTACGAAGTTTGCCGCACTTGTGCCTATGCAGGTGGCGCGCAATGCCTTCGAACTGATGACCGTCATTATGGACGTAGCCCGCCTGGGCAACCGCAATGCCGTAACCGATGCCTGCGTGGCAATGATGTCGGCCCGCTCTGCCGTGTTGGGAGCCTTGATGAATGTGCGCATCAACCTCGGTTCGCTGAAGGATAAGGAGTTTGTGTCCAAGCTCCAAAGTGAAGCCGACGAATTGGAACACTTGGCTTGTGCGAAAGAAAAAGAATTGTTGGACGAAATCAATGAGGAGCTCAAAGTATGAAGAATGTCTATTATGTCGGTTCGGGCGAGCTGACTTTCGAACTTATCGAACGCATCATTAACGAGAACCTGAAACTTGAGCTGGCTCCCGAAGCCAAGCTGCGGATACAGAAGTGCCGCGATTATCTGGACAAGAAGATTGCGGAGTCGGAAGAACCCTTGTATGGCATTACCACCGGTTTCGGCTCGTTGTGCAGTAAGAGCATTTCGTCGGACGAGCTGGGCATCTTGCAGGAGAATCTCATCAAGAGCCATGCTTGCAGCGTGGGCGAGGAGATACGTCCGGTCATCATCAAGCTGATGATGCTGCTCAAGGCACATGCGCTTTCTTTGGGGCATAGCGGTGTGCAGGTGATTACCGTACAGCGCATCCTCGACTTTTTCAATAACGATGTGATGCCTATCGTCTATGACCGTGGCTCACTGGGCGCCTCCGGCGACCTGGCTCCTCTTGCCAACCTCTTCCTGCCGCTTATCGGTGTGGGCGATGTATATTATAAAGGTAAGAAGCGCGAGGCAATCAGTGTACTCGATGAGTTCGGCTGGGAGCCCGTCAAGCTGATGAGTAAAGAGGGATTGGCATTACTCAACGGCACCCAGTTTATGAGTGCCAACGGTGTCTTTGCTCTTCTCAAAGCCTTCCGTCTCTCCAAGAAAGCCGACTTGATTGCCGCCCTCTCCCTGGAAGCTTTCGACGGGCGTATAGATCCGTTTATGGACTGTATCCAGCAGATTCGTCCACACAAGGGCCAGATAGAAACAGGTGCCAACTTCCGCAAACTATTGGAAGGCAGCGAGCTGATAGCCCGTCCCAAGCAGCATGTACAAGACCCTTATTCGTTCCGTTGCATCCCTCAGGTGCATGGGGCCACGAAAGACGCCATCCGTTACGTGGCTTCCGTCCTGCTGACGGAAATCAATTCTGTGACGGACAATCCCACCATCTTCCCCGATGAGGACCGTATCATCTCGGGCGGTAACTTCCACGGCCAGCCGCTTGCCATTTCCTACGACTTTCTCGGCATTGCCCTGGCAGAGTTGGGCAATATATCCGAGCGGCGCATCGCCCAGCTTATCATGGGGCTGCGTGGACTTCCGGAATTCCTTGTGGCCAATCCCGGTCTGAACTCCGGTTTCATGATTCCGCAATATGCTGCCGCGTCTATGGTAAGCCAGAATAAGATGTACTGCTATGCCGCCAGCAGCGATTCCATCGTATCCAGCAACGGGCAGGAAGACCATGTGAGCATGGGCGCCAATGCAGCTACTAAGCTTTATCGCATTATGGACAATCTGGAGCATATCCTTGCCATCGAACTGATGAATGCCGCTCAAGGCATCGACTTCCGCCGTCCGGCAAAGACTTCTCCCGTTCTGGAGCGTTTCCTGCACGAATATCGCAAGGAAGTCCCTTTTGTGAAGGACGACATTGTAATGTATAAGGAAATCCATAAGACAGTCGCTTTCCTCAACCGGACAAAGTTTGATTATTAGGAACTTCCCAATAAATCTGCCAGAAACATAATAATTATTAATCTGTTAACAATAAGAAAGGAAACTTAATTGGCGAATTGAGTTTTCTTTCTATATTTGTCCCGTTTTATTCCGATAATGAATAAAAATAGTTTTAGTTTAGAAAGGGAAGAAAAATGGGCGAACACACGAAGCATTCAACATCACGGGTGGAACTGAGGGAACGTATCATTCTGGCCGCCGTAGAATTATTTACAACAAATGGAATAAAAAGTATCACGATGGATGAGATTGCCGCATCTTTGGGTATCTCTAAGCGCACTCTCTACGAAGTTTTTCCGGACAAGGAAACCTTGTTGGAAGAATGTATCCTGAAGTCCCAGAAGGATGGTGATATTTTTGTGAAAGGAGTAATAGAGACTTCCAGTAACGTATTGGAAGTTTTGTTGAGATGTTATCAGTGGAGCATAGAGCGTTTTCATGCCACGAACAAGAAGTTTTTTGAGGATATCAAGAAATATCCCAAGGCTTATCAGTTGATGAAGAACAATCGGAACCGGAGCTCGGAAGATACAGTGAACTTCTTCAAAGAGGGCGTGAAGCAAGGCATTTTTCGTGATGATGTGAATTTCGCCATTATCAATCTGCTCGTGCGCGACCAGCTCGATTTGCTGATGAATTCGGACATCTGCAATGAGTATTCTTTCCTTGAAGTGTACGAATCTATCATGTTCACTTTCTTGCGCGGTATCTCTACGGAGAAGGGTGCCCGTGTCCTGGAGGACTTTATCTGCGAATATCGCAAGAATCAGGTAAAGCCGGATGAAACGAAGGAGTAGTTTTAATAAATAATCTATTTTTGATTTATGAAGATGCAGAGATTTTGGGTAGGAAGAGCACTACTGTTGGCAGTTGCTGTGCTGTATGCCGGCGGCTATGTGCGCGCACAAGAGGCAAAGGATACCCTGACCCTGACCCTTGACCGTGCCTTGGAGATTGCTTTAAGCGACAATCCTACCATAAAGGTGGCGGAGGAAGAAATTGCTTTGAAGAAAGTGACTCACAAGGAGACCTGGCAGAACTTGCTTCCGCAGGCAAGCATTGACGGTACGTGGAATCATACCATCAGTGCGGCACAGATGAATCTTGGCGGACAGTCGTTCAAGATGGGTATGGACAATTCGAATACGGTAAGCGGGGTGCTGAATATCAGTTTGCCCATATTCGCCCCTAGCGTATATAAGGCCATGTCGATGACGAAGACAGACATTGAACTGGCTGTGGAAAAGTCACGGGCTTCTAAGCTGGACTTGGTGAACCAGGTAACTAAGGGTTACTATCAGCTGATGCTGACGCAAGACTCCTACGATGTGTTGCAGAAGAGCTATAAGCTGGCGGAAGACAACTACAACATTGTCAATGCCAAGTATCAGCAGGGTGCCGTCAGTGAGTTCGATAAAATCAGTGCCGAGGTGCAGATGCGCAGCATTAAGCCGAATGTGATTTCGGCGGGTAATGCCGTGACGTTGTCCAAGTTGCAGTTGAAGGTACTGATGGGGGTAACGGCCGATGTGGATATAGAGATTGCCGACAATCTCGGCAACTATGAGACGGAGCTGTTTGCCAATGAACTGAATCAGCCCGCTGCCAATCTGAACAATAATACGACGATGAAGCAGTTGGACTTGAACCGGAAGATGCTCAATCAGAACATCAAGTCACTCCGTGCTAACTTCATGCCTACTTTGGGTATGAACTATTCTTACCAGTACCAGTCACTCTACAACGAGGATTGGAACATCCTCGATTATAATTGGAGCGGAAGTTCCGCACTGATGTTTACGCTGAGTATTCCTTTGTATAAGGCAAGCAATTTCACCAAGCTCAAGTCCAACCGTATTCAGATACGTCAGTTGGAGCAGAACCGTCTGGACACAGAGCGAAAGCTGAACATGCAGATTACTAGCTACCAGAACAACATGGCTGCCAGTTCCGAGCAGGTTGTCAGCAACCGCGAGAATGTGATGCAGGCACAGAAAGCTGTGCAGATTGCCGGTAAACGCTATGAGGTAGGCAAAGGTACGGTGTTGGAACTGAACACATCACAAGTGCAGCTTACGGAGGCTGAACTGACTTACAATCAGTCCATCTATGATTATCTGGTAGCGAAGGCTGACCTTGACCAAGTGCTGGGAAAGGATTATATTGCAGAGAACGAAGAATGAAGAACTAAGAATGAAGAATAGAAATAAGAACAACGATATGAAAAAAGGTTTTCAATGGATGGCCCTGCTGGTTGTTGCCATGTTGGGGGCATGTAGCGGAGGTAGTGATAAAGCTGCTGCTGAGAAGGTGGACGAGAAGCCGAGGGTGAAACTGGCCGAGGTGTCGTCCCGTCCCGTGGAACAGATTCAGGAATACACCGCTACGGTGGAAGCCGAAGTAAAAAACAATATTGCTCCCTCTTCTCCGGTGCGTATAGACCGCATCTTTGTGGAGGTGGGCGACCGCGTGTCCAAAGGTCAGAAGCTGGTCAGCATGGATGCTGCCAATCTGAAGCAGATAAAATATCAGTTGGACAACCAGCAGATAGAGTTCAAGCGTATTGACGAGTTGTATAAGGTAGGCGGTGCCTCCAAGTCGGAGTGGGATACCGCCAAGATGAATCTCGACATCCGTGAGACTTCCTATAAGAATCTCTTGGAGAACACCTCGTTGCTCAGTCCCATTAACGGGGTGGTGACGGCACGCAATTACGATAACGGAGATATGTATAGCGGTGGAGAACCGGTACTGGTAGTGGAGCAAATCACTCCGGTAAAACTATACATCAACGTATCCGAAGGCTACTTTACCAAAGTGAAGAAGGGCGCTCCCGTATCCGTGAAAGTAGATGTCTATGGTGACGAGGAGTTCGAAGGCAAAATCAGCCTTGTTTATCCTACCATCGACCCGGCTACCCGTACTTTCCCGGTAGAGATACAGCTTGTCAACCGTGATCAGCGCGTACGTCCGGGAATGTTTGCCCGCGCCACGCTGAACTTCGGAACACAGGACCACGTGGTTGTTCCCGACCTGGCCATTGTGAAGCGTGCCGGTTCAGGCGACCGCTATGTCTATGTCTACAAGGACGGCAAGGTGTCTTATAATAAGGTAGAGCTTGGCCGTCGTATGGATACGGAGTATGAGTTGATTTCCGGTGTAGACAATAACTCTCAAGTTGTTATTGCTGGGCAGTCTAAATTAGCCGATGGTGTGGAAGTCGAGGTAGAAAAATAATATGGTAATGTGATAATATGCTAATGTGCCGATGTAGCTACATTGCGCAGCCAATTAGCATATTAGCACATTGGCAAATTAAAGAATTAATCTTATGAGTTTATACGAAGGAGCGGTTAAGAAACCGATTATGACCTCGCTCTGCTTCCTGGCAGTGGCTATATTTGGTCTGTTCTCTCTGTCGAAATTGCCGGTAGACCTTTATCCGGACATCGAGACCAACACCATTATGGTGATGACGACCTATCAGGGTGCCAGTGCCTCGGACATCGAGAACAACGTGACCCGTCCGTTGGAAAACGTGCTGAATTCGGTCAGCAACTTGAAGCATATCACTTCCCGTTCGTCGGAGAATATTTCCGTGATTACGCTGGAGTTTGAGTATGGATATGACATAGACGTGCTGACGAACGACGTGCGTGATAAACTGGACATGGTGAGCTCCATGCTGCCCGATGAGGTCGAAACTCCCATCATCTTCAAGTTCAGTACGGACATGATTCCTATCCTGCTGCTCTCCGTGCAGGCAGAGGAGAGCCAGCCGGCTCTTTACAAAATATTGGATGACAACGTGGCGAATCCCTTGGCGCGTGTGCCCGGTGTGGGTACGGTGTCCATTTCGGGTGCCCCCAAGCGTGAGGTCAATGTATATTGCGACCCCAATAAACTGGATGCCTACAACCTTTCTGTAGAAACTATCAGCTCTATTATCAGTGCCGAAAACCGGAATACGCCGGGCGGTACGTTCGATGTGGGTAGCAATACCTATTCGCTGCGTGTGGAAGGTGAGTTCAAGGATCCCAAAGAGATGGAGAACATCGTGGTAGGTACGCACAACGGTGCTTCCGTCTATCTGCGCGATGTGGCAAAAGTTGTGGACTCTGTGGAGGAACGTGCACAGAAGACGTATAGCAACGGTGTGCAGGGCGCTATGATTGTGGTGCAGAAACAATCGGGTGCCAATTCTGTAGCTATTTCGCAGAAGGTAATTGATATGTTGCCGCAGTTGCAGAAGTCACTGCCGAGCGATGTGAAGCTGGGCATCATTGTCAATACTTCCGATAACATCTTGAATACAATTGACAGCTTGGAGGAAACCATTATGTACGCTATGCTGTTCGTTATCTTGGTGGTGTTCGTTTTTTTGGGGCGTTGGCGTGCCACGGTCATTATTTGTATCACCATACCGATGTCACTGGTTGCCTCGTTCATCTATCTGGGTATCATCGACGGCGGTTCACTGAATATCATCTCGCTCTCTTGTCTCTCCATTGCTATTGGTAACGTGGTGGACGACGCCATTGTGGTACTTGAGAATGTGACGACCCATATTGAACGGGGTTCCGAACCGAAGCAGGCAGCGATACATGCCACGAACGAGGTGGCCATCTCCGTAATTGCATCTACGCTGACTATGATTGCGGTATTCTTCCCATTGACGATGGTAAGTGGTATGTCCGGTGTGTTATTCCGTCAGTTGGGATGGATGATGTGTGTGATTATGACGGTTTCCACAGTTTCAGCCTTGTCATTCACCCCGATGATGTGTGCGCAGCTTCTGCGTTTGCAGAAAAAGCAGAGTAAGATGTTCGTTACGCTCTATACGCCGATTCAGCGTGCGCTGGACGGTCTTGACGTGTGGTATCAGAACCGGTTGAACTGGGCTGTGCGCCATCGCTTGACGGTTATGATAGGCTGTGCCGCATTCTTTGTGGCAAGTCTGTTCTGTGCCAAGTACATTGGTACCGAGTTCTTCCCGGCAGCAGACAATAGCCGCATCGGTATCAACCTTCAGTTGCCCATCGGGGCCCGTGTGGAGCGTGCGGAAGCGTTGGCTTCGGAACTGACAAACAAGTGGATGACGCGCTACGGAGATATGATGAAAGTTTGCAACTACACTGTGGGGCAGGCGGACTCTGACAATACGTTTGCTTCCATGCAGGACAACGGTAGTCATATCATTAGTTTCAATATCAGTCTGGTGAGTCCGGGAGACCGTGACGTGACACTGGAAACCGTTTGCGACGAAATGCGTGAGGACTTGAAGGGGTATCCCGAATTGGACAAGGCGCAGGTTATTCTGGGCGGTAGCACAGGCGGCATGAGCGCCCAGGCAAGTGCCGACTTTGAGGTTTATGGTTACGACTTCACCGCTACGGACAAAGTGTCAGCCGAACTGAAAGAGAAATTGTTGCAGGTGAAAGGTGTGAGTGAAGTGAACATCAGCCGTCAGGATTATCAGCCCGAATATCAGGTGGACTTTGACCGTGAGAAGCTGGCATTGCATGGCTTGAATCTTTCTACTGCCTCCAACTATCTGCGTAATCGTGTAAATGGTGCTTTGGCATCTTATTATCGCGAAGATGGTGACGAGTACGACATCCGTGTGCGTTACGCTCCCGAATTCCGTACAAAGATTGAAGATTTGGAGAACATCCTTATTTATACGCCTTCCGGTGAGGGTATCCGCGTGAAAGACCTCGGCAAAGTAGTCGAGCGTTCTGCTCCTCCTACCATCGAACGTAAAGACCGTGAGCGTATTGTTACTGTATCTGCGGTTATTTCGGGAGCACCTTTGGGCGATGTGGTGGCCGATGGTAATGCTATAATTGATAAGATGGACCTACCAAGTGGTGTTTCTATCCAGATTTCGGGTTCGTATGAGGACCAACAGGATTCATTCTCCGACTTGGGAACGCTGGCTGTATTGATTGTTATTCTCGTATTCATTGTGATGGCAGCTCAGTTTGAGTCTTTGAGCTATCCGTTCATCATCATGTTTTCCATTCCATTTGCATTCAGCGGTGTGTTGATGGCATTATTCTTTACGGGAACCAATTTGAATGTGATGTCGCTTTTGGGTGGAATCATGTTGATTGGTATTGTGGTGAAGAACGGTATCGTACTCATCGACTACATCACGCTTTGCCGCGAACGTGGTCAAGCGGTGCTTCACTCTGTAGTCACGGCAGGCCGCAGCCGTTTGCGTCCGGTATTGATGACTACGCTGACCACTATCCTCGGTATGGTGCCGATGGCTGTAGGGCAGGGTGAAGGTGCCGAGATGTGGCGTCCGTTGGGTGTTGCCGTAATTGGCGGTCTGACGGTATCTACCATTCTGACATTGATTCTTGTCCCCGTACTCTATTGCTCGTTTGCAGGTGTTGGTATCCGCCGCACGCGTAAGAAGATTAAGAAAGACCGTGAGCTGAATGATTATTACCAGTTGCATAAGGAGAAGATGACGAAACCACGTAAACAATGATTAATCATTATCCGTTAATCATTAAACATTAATCACTAAACATTATATAGCGTGAAATCAGTATTTATAACATTCGACCAAGCGTTCTTTGAACGTATCATGGCATTGCTTGACCGCCACAACTGCCGCGGCTTCAGCTATTGGCAGCAAGTACAGGGGCGTGGCAGTAAGACGGGGGAACCGCACTATGGCAGCCATGCCTGGCCCAGTATGTGTTCCGCCATCATCACTATCATAGATGAGGCTAAGGTGGCTCCGTTGCTCGAAGCGCTCCACCGGATGGACAAGGAGACCGAGCAACTCGGACTCCGTGCTTTTGTTTGGAATATCGAACAGACCATTTAATCGGGTCTGCTCTGTCTATAACCGTTATCCCCGGAGAAAAAATCTTGTTTCTTTGGGGATAATTCTTTTTTGTCCGGAGAGATTTTTTCAACCTATATCTATATCTTTGCGGCCACATTAGGTATGGAAAAGAATTCATTGAAATATACGGGTCTGTTGGCGTTTATCGTATGGGGTGCATTGTTGCTGATGCATCTGTTGCCAAGTATTACGATGGGTGGCCGTGTGCTGAGGCGTGTGGATATCTTGGGGGACGTGCGTCGTCCTTCCAAGCCGGTGAGTGAGCCGGACAGCCTGCTGCCTCCGCCCCCGAAGGTGAAGCCCGCCTTTGTGGACACCTGCCGTGCGGGCATGACGTGCATTGAAGATTACAGCGATTCTACCATGCGTGGCATGACGCGGTTCTATCAGGCGCTCGACGAGCTTGCCAAAGCACCCCGTCCGGTTCGTATCGCCTACTTCGGCGACTCCTTTATCGAAGCGGATATTCTGACGGCTGATTTACGCGAGATGCTTCAGCAGAAATATGGCGGTTGCGGAGTAGGTTTTGTCACCATTACGTCCATGACCAGTGGCTTCCGTCCTACAGTGCGTCATTCCTTCAGCGGATGGCAGAGTCATTCTGTCATGGACTCCGTGTTCTTTGACCGTAGCAAGCTGGGAGTCTCCGGACATTACTTTATTCCGAATACCGGTGCTTATGTGGAACTGCGGGGGCAGAAGAACTATGCCTCCCGTCTGGATACTTGCCAGCGTGCCAGTATTTTTTTCTATAACCGTGGCACAACCACCCTTTCTGTCCGCGTCAATCGTGGCGAAGCAACTACCGAGACTTTTGAGCCGATTGATGATTTGCAGGAGATGACGGTAGAGGGAAATATCGGTTCTGTCCGTTGGACGGTGGAAAGTGCGGACTCCACCTTGTTTTATGGCCTTGCCATGGACGGTACTTCCGGCATTGTGCTGGATAACTTCTCACTGCGTGGCAGCTCCGGCCTCTCCCTCCGTTCTGTTCCCGTGTGGATGATGCGCGAGTTCAACGAGCAGCGACCCTACGACCTGATAATCCTGCAATACGGCTTGAATGTGGCCACCGAGCGCGGACGCAATTACGATAGGTACATTGCAGGTATGCAGACAACGGTGGAACATCTCAAGGAAGCCTTTCCGCAAGCTGCCATCCTTGTGGTCAGCGTGGGCGACCGTGACTATAAGACCGAAGAAGGGGAGCTGCGTACCATGCCCGGTATCAAGAATCTGGTTCGTTATCAACAGAATTTGGCGGCGGATGAGGCTGTCGCTTTCTGGAACATGTTCGAGGCTATGGGTGGGGAAGGCAGTATGGCAGAGATGGTGCATGCCAAGCCGTCACTGGCCAATTATGATTATACGCACATCAACTTCCGTGGTGGAAAGTATCTTGCGGGATTGCTTTATGAGTCTTTGATTTATGGTAAGGAACAGTATGACAGAAGGAGGGCCTACTATGAAGAGGAGCCATAAGGAGGATTCACGATTGTACGATTTACGATGTACGATTTGCTGCGCGGTGCTGGTGCTGATTGCGGCGATAGGGCCGCTCCATGCACAAGATGTATTGCCGGGCAGCCTTTCGTGTCATGTCGGCGGAACGGATTGTGATACTCTCTGCCTCTATTCCCAACGTACGGATACGGTGTCTGTCCCTTTGATAACTTTTCCCGCCGCATTCCGGCAAATGAAGGAGAATGTACTTACCGACAGTCTGGGTATTCTTAATCCTTTCTGGGAGAAGTTGCGTCTGTCCCGGCTGGGCGCTTCCGCTGATACGCTTCGCATCGTACATGTGGGCGACAGCCATATACGCGGCCATATCTTCCCCCGTACCACCGGTGCGTTGATGCAGGACACTTTCGGGGCAGTCTCTTATACCGATGTAGGTATCAACGGTGCATTTTGTACTACTTTCACCCGTCCGGACCGTATTGCTGATATTGCGGCTCTGCATCCCGACCTGCTTATTCTTTCCTTCGGGACGAACGAAAGCCATAACCGCCGTTACAATACAATGCTGCACTATCGCCAGATGGATGACCTTGTACGCATGCTTCGCGAGAAACTGCCGAATGTACCGATGTTGATGACGACCCCTCCGGGCTCTTACGAGAGTTTCCGGCAGCGTCGCCGTCGTCGAACCTATAAGATTAATCCGCGTACTGCCGTTGCCGTGCAGACTATCCGCCGCTATGCCGATGAAAACGGATTGGCGGTATGGGACATGTACGAAATACTTGGCGGTACCCACCGTGCCTGCCTCAACTGGCAGGAAGCCGGATTGATGCGTCCGGACCATGTACACTATTTGCCGGACGGTTACCGCCTGCAAGGCGAGCTGTTCTACCAGGCCTTGTTAAAAGCTTATAACGATTATGTGGAATATTGACGAATTTTTATCCGGATTGAATATAGACTTGGACCGTTTGCGCGATGTCTTCACTTATGACCCGCAAGCCCCGATGATATTCAGCAGTGGTATTTTCCTCTGGCTGTTTGTCGCTTTTATATTGGTTTATCTGTTGTTGCAACGCCGGACGACGGCGCGTTTGCTGTTTGTCACCTTGTTTTCCTATTACTTCTATTATAAAAGTAGTGGCACTTATTTCTTCCTGCTTGGACTGGTGACGGTCTGTGACTTTTTCATTGCACGCTTGATGGCACGCGAGGCTATTCCCTGGCTACGTAAGGCATGGGTTGTGTTGAGTCTGTTCATCAATTTGGGATTGTTGTGTTACTTCAAGTACACCAATTTTCTGGGCGAAACTTTTGCCTCGCTGACGGGAGGCACGTTCACGACAATGGATATTTTCCTTCCGGTGGGCATCTCTTTTTTCACTTTTCAGTCGTTGAGCTATACGATAGATGTGTACCGTCGCCAGATAACGCCTCTGACCAGTTTGTTGGATTATGCTTTTTATGTTTCTTTCTTTCCCCAGTTGGTGGCGGGTCCTATTGTACGTGCCCGTGATTTCATTCCGCAAATCCGCCGCCCGCTGTTTGTCTCCAATGAGATGTTCGGACGTGGAATCTTCCTCATCGTGAGTGGGCTCTTCAAGAAAGCGGTTATATCGGACTATATCAGTGTTAACTTTGTAGAGCGTATTTTTGATAATCCTACGCTGTATTCGGGTGTGGAAAACCTTATGGGTGTTTACGGCTATGCGCTGCAAATCTATTGCGACTTCTCCGGATATAGCGATATGGCTATCGGCATTGCCTTGTTATTGGGCTTTCACTTCAACATAAACTTCGATTCGCCTTATAAGTCGGCATCCATTACGGAGTTCTGGCGTCGTTGGCATATTCTCGCTTTCCAGCTGGCTGCGCGATTCGCTTTCCATTTTGTGTTTTGGTTGCGCGATTACCTTTATATTTCTTTGGGAGGCAACCGGAAGGGGAAAATTCGCCAATATGCCAATCTCATCATTACCATGTTTCTGGGCGGCTTGTGGCATGGCGCTTCCTGGAATTTTGTACTTTGGGGAATGATGCATGGCGTTGCGCTTGCAGCCCATAAGTTCTGGATGACGCTTACCGGGCGTAAGAAGGGGACGGAGAGCCATGGCATCCACCGCTTCTTCGGAGTGCTTGTCACTTTCCATTTTGTTTGTTTCTGCTGGATATTCTTACAACCTCTTTGACTCCGGATAAGCGGGCGGAACTTTTATTGAAAGAACTTACTTTGGAAGAAAAAGTAGCATTGATGATGGACACTTCCCAACCGGTGGAGCGCTTGGGTATCAAACCCTATAACTGGTGGAACGAGGCGCTGCACGGTGTGGCACGCGCCGGATTGGCTACGGTTTTTCCGCAACCGATAGGTATGGCGGCCTCTTTCTCGCCGCAAACAGTATATGAAGTATTCAATGCCGTATCGGATGAGGCGCGTGCAAAAAATACATATTACGCATCGCAGGGCAGTTACGAGCGTTATCAGGGACTTACCATGTGGACGCCTACGGTGAATATTTACCGTGATCCGCGTTGGGGACGGGGTATTGAGACCTACGGTGAAGACCCTTATCTCACCAGTCGCATGGGTGTCATGGTAGTGAAAGGTCTGCAAGGAACCAATGACGGAAGATACGATAAGTTGCATGCTTGTGCCAAACACTTTGCCGTACATTCCGGTCCGGAATGGAACCGTCACTCTTTCAACGTGGAGAACCTTAGCACACGTGATTTGTATGAAACCTATCTGCCGCCTTTTGAGGCGTTAGTGAAGGAAGCCGGTGTAAAGGAGGTGATGTGTGCCTATAACAGTTTCGAGGGAGAGCCTTGTTGCGGCAGCAACCGTTTGCTGATGCAAATTCTCCGTAACGATTGGGGGTTCGATGGTATTGTCCTTTCCGATTGTGGTGCTATTGCCGATTTTTATAATGAATACGGGCATAAGGCATATTCCGATGCAAAGTCTGCTTCGGCAGCCGCAGTGCTGAACGGAACGGACTTGGAGTGTGGCTCCAGTTATAAGGCATTGGTAAAGGCAGCTCAGGAAGGCAAGATTGATGAGAAAGACATAGACAAGGCTGTGCTCCGCCTGTTGGAAGCCCGTTTTGCTTTGGGAGAAATGGACGCTCCGGAAGATGTGTCTTGGACGAAGATTCCTTTCTCCGTAGTAGCTTCGGCTGCACACGACTCATTGGCGTTGGATATGGCCCGCAAGTCCATGACATTACTGCAAAACAAGGATAATATCCTTCCCTTGAAACGTGGCGGTCTGACTGTAGCTGTCATGGGACCTAATGCTAATGACTCCGTAATGCAATGGGGCAATTATAACGGTATGCCGTCACATACAGTCACCATTCTGGATGGAATACGGAACGCGTTGGGAGCGGACGATAAGCTGATTTATGAACAGGGTTGCAGTTGGGTGGAAAGAACACTGATTCAAAGTGTGTTCAACCAGTGTAAGTCGGCAGACGGACAGGGGTTTACGGCACGTTATTGGAACAATGTAAAGCATGAGGGCACCCCGGTGACTACTACACAAGTAACCACCCCTTTCCGCTTCTGTACCTCGGGAGCTACGGTTTTTGCACCGGGCGTAAACCTGACAGACTTCTCTGCAACTTACAACAGCGTGCTCACCCCTCTACAATCGGGCGAAGTGGTATTCGAAATTTATACATACGGTTCCGGTTGCCTGCGTATCAATGGCGAAGAAGTAAAGCGTTTCCACAATACGCATGGTGGCAGGTCACTGGACTATACGCTACAGGTAAAAGCGGGTGTTCCTTACGACATCGAACTTGACTTTGAGTATTTCAGAAGCGATGCACAACTGAATTTCGATATCGGCTTCAAGCAAAAGGTAAATATCGATGCATCTGTAGCTTGTGTGAAAGATGCCGATGTTGTAGTTTTTGCCGGTGGTATATCTCCTCTTTTGGAAGGAGAGGAGATGGGAGTGAACCTTCCCGGTTTCAAGGGCGGAGACCGTACGGACATTGAATTGCCGGCTGTTCAGCGTGAATTGATTCACGCATTGCATCGTGCCGGAAAGAAGATAATTTTGGTGAATTGTTCCGGTTCGCCCATCGCTTTGGAGCCCGAAACAAAGAATTGTGAAGCTATCCTACAGGCTTGGTATCCGGGACAGGCGGGTGGCACTGCCGTGGCAGATGTATTGTTCGGTGACTATAATCCGGGTGGACGCTTGCCTGTAACTTTTTATCGCAATATGTCTCGGCTTCCCGATTTTGAGGACTATAATATGACAGGACGTACCTATCGTTATATGACTCAACAACCATTGTTCCCGTTTGGTTACGGCTTGAGCTACACTACCTTTGAATATGGCAACTTATCCTTGACCAAGGAACAGATTAAGGTGGGAGAGCCTTTGAAGTTGACCGTTAACGTTACGAATAACGGTCAGCGTGACAGTGAAGAGGTGGTGCAGGTTTACCTCAAGAAGCAAGATGACGCAGAAGGACCGGGCAAGACTTTGCGTGCTTTTAAACGTGTCCGCATTCCTGCCGGAAAGAGTGTTGAGGTAGCGTTCGATTTGAACGGCAAGGAATTGGAATGGTGGGATGCTCAAAGTAATACGATGCGGGTTTGTGCAGGCAGGTACGATGTGATGGTGGGGAAAAGCTCGCAGGATCGGGATTTGCAACGTGGGAGTTTCGTGATTGAATAAATGTTTTAGATGCACTTTCGCAGAAAATATCATCCTGTCGTTCTTGGATATTAGATTCCTCCGAATGACAGGATGATAGTTGTTGTATATGTTACCGTTTTTGATAAGTTGCCTTATTCCACTTCAATCTCATCGATAAACAGGAAAGGTGTTCCCCCTTCTCCCGGATGTCCTTTGGGCAGGGCAGGGTACGCTTGATTAATACTTTAACATAGCGTGCTTTCACCGGTTCGAAAGTAACTTCATAGTTTGCCACAGCTTTTTTTACGGCTGTCCATTTCAACGGGAAACTCTTTGGCTGCCACCTCACGGAAGCTTTTGTTATCGTCAGACACTGATACTGCCAGGCCTGTACATCCTGCAACCCAGGCGCCCATGTCTATTACGGCATGGGTAGAGACATGCTTTATCTCCGGTAATTCGGCAACTGTCTTGCCTGCGGCATTGCCGTTTGACGCACCGAGGTCGATAACAGCCGTTACGTCTCCATCCAAAAAGCCAATCCACTCGCCGGTTGCATAATTGTCAATTCCGCTCATTCCGTCTACTAAAGCGGTAGCACCTTTAAAGGCGTATTTCGGAGTGGGCTGTGTACCTGTCAGCTCAATCGGGCAGAAAGTGGCTTTGTTGATGTAGAAGTTTTTTTCTGTTACCTTGCTTTTTCCTTCAGGGCGGATAGCAACAGCACGCAAGTCGGCGGACTGGCGGATAACGATGCCGGTTCCGTTATACTGTTCGGAGGCTGTAGTGGGCTCAGTACCGTCTAAGGTGTAGTAAATGGGAGCATTGTCAATGGTGCGAAGCGTGGCTACTATAGCTCCGCTACCGCTTCCGTCCTCTTCTTGGGTAGTGGTATATTCCGCTTGGATATCGAATATGTGTTTGGCATAATTCATGCTATCCCGTTGGTAGAACTTGATGAGGCGCGGCAGGCGTTGGGTGAAGTCCGCGTAATCTTTCTTTTCAGGCTGTGTCCATTGCACTTCGGCAAGGGCAGCCATGCGTGGGAGTATCATATACTCTGCATGTTCGGTAGTGGCGATATACTCTGTCCATAAGTTGGCTTGTGCACCGAGGATATGTTTGGCCTGTTCTTCGGTAAGCGCAGCGGTAGGGTCGAGACTGTATACTTTTTCTACCGGTACGTATCCGCCTATGCCGAGAGGTTCGTCTTTACTGTCCGCAGTTTGGAGATAGTCAAAATAACAGTAAAGATTGGGTGTCATAATTACGTCATGTCCCATTTGTGCAGCCTTGATACCGCCGGATGTGCCACGCCAGGACATAACGGTGGCATTGGGCGCCACGTCGCCTTCCAGTATTTCGTCCCAACCGATAATCTGCCTTCCTTTACTGTTGAGGAACTTTTCGATGCGTGTCATGCAATAGCTTTGCAGACGGTCCTCGGCTGTATGTTGTTTGTCTGTTTTCAAGCCTTCCGCTTTGATGCGTGCCTGACATTTGGGGCACTTGGCCCAGCGGGTACGGGGAGCTTCGTCTCCACCGATGTGTACAAACTTAGAAGGGAATATCTCGGTGATTTCTGCCATTACATCTTCAAGAAACTGCATGCTCTGTTCGTTGCCGATGCACAATACATCTTCAAAGATACCCCAGTCGGGAGATACTTTGTACGGTCCTCCGGTGCATCCCATATCAGGATAGGCGGCCAAAGCGGCAAGCATGTGTCCTGGCAGGTCTACTTCGGGAATTACGGTGATGTAACGTTCTTGTGCATACTTCACGATCTCTTTGGCTTGTTCCTGCGTGTAGAAGCCGCCATACGGAATGTTGTCATATTTTCCGCTTCTTGCCTTGCCGACAACGGTGCAGTTGCGTTTTGAACCGACTTCCGTCAACTTCGGATATTTCTTTATTTCGATGCGCCATCCCTGGTCATCTGTCAGATGCCAATGAAAAGTATTCATATTGTGTAGCGCCAGTAAGTCGATATATTCTTTTATGAACTCCAGCGGAAAGAAATGTCGGCATACATCAAGATGCATACCGCGATATGTAAAGCGGGGTTCGTCTTTGATACTGCCTGCCGGTAGCAGAATATCAGCTCCCTGAGCTTCGGCGGGGATTGATTTCCGTAATGTCTGGCAACCGTAGAACACGCCGTTCTCTGTCTGCCCGTTGATTAGAATACCTTCCGAAGTTGTTGTCAGCACATAACCTTCTTTATTGGCTATATCCGCATCTAAACCTAAATTGATTGCATGCTTTGCCGTTTCTCCGTCCTTTAAGCCTTTTACAGGAGGAGTATACCCGGTGGCTTGCCGGATGTATCCGGATAAGAATTCAGCGTTGCGCTTCAGCAGGAGGTTGCCTTCTGGATAGGTAATGGAAACATTTTTGTTTAATAGAAACGGCTTTTCTTGTGTCAGAACAACCTCTTGGGGGAGAGGTATTACTTGGTAATCGGCCTTTTTTTCTGTTTGGCACGAAGAACATGCCAAAGCTACGACACCTGCAAGGAGTACGTGGTTAAGTTTCGTAAGCATAGATTTGATTGGGCGCATGCGCATATATTATAATGTATTCCTCTTTTCATCTCTTTCTCCCTTGTGCTTGTATTCAAGAAAAATATGTTCTTCAACACAATTGTCAATCAGCGTTTTATAAAAATGTTCAAGAAAAACGCGAAAAAATCCCCTTATATATTTGGTGTGTATGTTATAAAGTCTTACTTTTGCACCCGCTTTCGAGAACGGGAGCAGCGATGTTTTGACATTCTGACAGGAACGGCGTAGGAACTCTTACATATTTCTTCTGCTTGGGGCTTGTTTCTTTCTGAAATTCCCCTTTGAAAAAGCAGAATGAAAAAACTTCCGGAAATATTTGGAAGATATAAAATAAAGTTCTTACCTTTGCACCCGCTTTCAAAAAGTAAGCAGCGTTGGTTGACACTTTTTCTTGAATACGGGTCGGTAAAACAACCTTTCTTTTGTTCTCCCTTTCGCAAGAGAGATGACGGGAAAAAGGGAAGATGAAAAAAAACTTCCGAAAATATTTGGAAGATATACTTAAAAGTTTTTACCTTTGCATCCGCTTTCCTGAAAAGAAAGCCGACATAAAAGAAGCGATCTTTGAAGAGATTTACATAAACAATACAAGTAGTACAAGAGCAAGACTTGTTTCTGAAAAAAAAAGAAACAGTCTTGGGTAAAATAAAAAGAACCGTCATTACTTATTAAATAGGTAATAGATACTTTTTAAATTCGAGCGTCCTGAACAGAGCAACAACCATTCCTTTATGGAATGATTAACAATACTTTTACAATGAAGAGTTTGATCCTGGCTCAGGATGAACGCTAGCTACAGGCTTAACACATGCAAGTCGAGGGGCAGCATCATTAAAGCTTGCTTTGATGGATGGCGACCGGCGCACGGGTGAGTAACACGTATCCAACCTGCCGACAACACTGGGATAGCCTTTCGAAAGAAAGATTAATACCGGATGGCATAGTCTTCCCGCATGGGATGACTATTAAAGAATTTCGGTTGTCGATGGGGATGCGTTCCATTAGGCAGTTGGCGGGGTAACGGCCCACCAAACCAACGATGGATAGGGGTTCTGAGAGGAAGGTCCCCCACATTGGAACTGAGACACGGTCCAAACTCCTACGGGAGGCAGCAGTGAGGAATATTGGTCAATGGACGAGAGTCTGAACCAGCCAAGTAGCGTGAAGGATGACTGCCCTATGGGTTGTAAACTTCTTTTATACGGGAATAAAGTGAGCCACGTGTGGCTTTTTGTATGTACCGTATGAATAAGGATCGGCTAACTCCGTGCCAGCAGCCGCGGTAATACGGAGGATCCGAGCGTTATCCGGATTTATTGGGTTTAAAGGGAGCGTAGGCGGGTTGTTAAGTCAGTTGTGAAAGTTTGCGGCTCAACCGTAAAATTGCAGTTGATACTGGCGACCTTGAGTGCAACAGAGGTAGGCGGAATTCGTGGTGTAGCGGTGAAATGCTTAGATATCACGAAGAACTCCGATTGCGAAGGCAGCTTACTGGATTGTAACTGACGCTGATGCTCGAAAGTGTGGGTATCAAACAGGATTAGATACCCTGGTAGTCCACACAGTAAACGATGAATACTCGCTGTTGGCGATATACGGTCAGCGGCCAAGCGAAAGCATTAAGTATTCCACCTGGGGAGTACGCCGGCAACGGTGAAACTCAAAGGAATTGACGGGGGCCCGCACAAGCGGAGGAACATGTGGTTTAATTCGATGATACGCGAGGAACCTTACCCGGGCTTAAATTGCAACTGACTGAACCGGAAACGGTTCTTTCTTCGGACAGTTGTGAAGGTGCTGCATGGTTGTCGTCAGCTCGTGCCGTGAGGTGTCGGCTTAAGTGCCATAACGAGCGCAACCCTTATCGATAGTTACTAGCAGGTCATGCTGAGGACTCTATTGAGACTGCCGTCGTAAGATGTGAGGAAGGTGGGGATGACGTCAAATCAGCACGGCCCTTACGTCCGGGGCTACACACGTGTTACAATGGGGGTACAGAAGGCAGCTACACGGCGACGTGGTGCTAATCCCTAAAGCCTCTCTCAGTTCGGATTGGAGTCTGCAACCCGACTCCATGAAGCTGGATTCGCTAGTAATCGCGCATCAGCCACGGCGCGGTGAATACGTTCCCGGGCCTTGTACACACCGCCCGTCAAGCCATGAAAGCCGGGGGTACCTGAAGTACGTAACCGCGAGGAGCGTCCTAGGGTAAAACTGGTGATTGGGGCTAAGTCGTAACAAGGTAGCCGTACCGGAAGGTGCGGCTGGAACACCTCCTTTCTGGAGCGACGCTCAGAAAAAAGATTAAAAGTTGGTTCTAAAGAGATTACCTCCATAAGAACCTCTTGTACTGCGAAGATTGTTTATTAATAATATAAAGAGAAAGTAGAAGCCGAGCCTTCGGGCTAGGGTTTGACTGACAGTCCTATAGCTCAGTTGGTTAGAGCGCTACACTGATAATGTAGAGGTCGGCAGTTCAACTCTGCCTGGGACTACGACATAGTCTTGGTGACAGGTGCAGACGATTCACTGACCGCCCCTCACTAATCACTATCTCGGGGGATTAGCTCAGCTGGCTAGAGCACCTGCTTTGCACGCAGGGGGTCAACGGTTCGAATCCGTTATTCTCCACTCTTGAGATTCCGTTAAATCGGAATATTCTCAAACGATCTTTGACATGATGTAACAGAAAAAAGTAAAGTTAAAGCTGAAAGTATATATCGACCATACGTTGTCGGTAAGACTAAAAGTAAGCAAGGGCGCATGGCGGATGCCTTGGCTCTCGGAGGCGATGAAGGACGTGATAAGCTGCGATAAGCTTCGGGTAGGTGCAAATAACCTTTGATCCGGAGATTTCCGAATGGGACAACCCGATTGGTTGAAGACCAATCATCCAACCAAGTTGGAGGCTAACGCAGGGAACTGAAACATCTTAGTACCTGCAGGAAAAGAAAATAAATAATGATTCCCCTAGTAGTGGCGAGCGAACGGGGACTAGCCCAAACCACCTATGTTACGGCATATGTGGGGTTGTAGGACCACGTTGTGGCAAGAAAACTGGTGAGTAGAATGTTCTGGAAAGTTCAACCATAGAGCATGATAGTTGCGTATACGAAGCCAGTCGAAGCCTAGTGGTATCCTGAGTAGCGCGGAGCACGAGGAATTCTGCGTGAATCAGCCGGGACCATCCGGTAAGGCTAAATACTCCCGAGAGACCGATAGTGAACCAGTACTGTGAAGGAAAGGTGAAAAGCACTTCGAACAGAAGAGTGAAATAGTTCCTGAAACCATGCGCCTACAAGCGGTCGGAGCTCGCAAGAGTGACGGCGTGCCTTTTGCATAATGAACCTACGAGTTACTTTTTCCGGCAAGGTTAAGGGTCTTGAGACCCGCAGCCGAAGCGAAAGCGAGTCTTAACAGGGCGTTCAGTCGGAAGGAGTAGACGCGAAACCAAGTGATCTACCCTTGGGCAGGTTGAAGGATGGGTAACACCATCTGGAGGACCGAACCAATAAGCGTTGAAAAGCTTCTGGATGACCTGAGGGTGGGGGTGAAAGGCTAATCAAACTTGGAGATAGCTCGTACTCCCCGAAATGCATTTAGGTGCAGCCTTGACTTATACTGGCATGAGGTAGAGCGACTGATAAGATGCGAGGGCTTCACCGCCTATCAAGTCTTGACAAACTCCGAATGCGTGTCAGTTCTATGTCAGGAGTGAGGGCATGGGTGCTAAGGTCCATGTCCTAAAGGAGAACAATCCGGACCAACAGCTAAGGTCCCTAAATGAATACTAAGTTGAACTAACGAAGTCAGATTGCTAAGACAGCTAGGATGTTGGCTTGGAAGCAGCCATTCATTTAAAGAGTGCGTAACAGCTCACTAGTCGAGGAGTTTGGCGTGGATAATAATCGGGCATTAAGTATTCTACCGAAGCTTTGGGATGTGTAAACATCGGTAGGGGAGCATTCCACTCGGCGTTGAAGGTGAGGCGTGAGCCTTGCTGGAGCGTGTGGAAAAGCAAATGTAGGTATAAGTAACGATAAAGGGGTGAGAAACCCCTCGCCGAAAGACTAAGGTTTCCTGATCAACGCTAATCGGATCAGGGTTAGTCGGGTCCTAAGGCTCAGCCGAACGGCGAGGCCGATGGCAGAACCGGTTAATATTCCGGTACTACCTCAAGGAGTGACGTGGAGACGGAGCAGTGACAGTGCCGCGGACTGACGGAATAGTCCGTTAAAGGGTGTAGATGTTGATTCCTGCAGGCAAATCCGCAGGAAGAGTCGAACCTGATAGTATGGAGCGTCCTTCGGGACAATCCAATAGTGCATGTAAACATACTCCCGAGAAAATCCGCTAAACTTAATCCTTGTGGTACCCGTACCGCAAACGGACACACGTAGTCGGGTTGAATATACTAAGGCGCTTGAGTGATTCACGGTTAAGGAACTAGGCAAACTGACCCTGTAACTTCGGGATAAAGGGTCCTCAGGGTGACTTGAGGCGCAGAGAATCGGTCCAGGCAACTGTTTAACAAAAACACAGGGCTGTGCAAAATAGAAATATGAAGTATACAGCCTGACACCTGCCCGGTGCTGGAAGGTTAAGAGGAGATGTCATCGCAAGAGAAGCATTGAATTGAAGCCCCAGTAAACGGCGGCCGTAACTATAACGGTCCTAAGGTAGCGAAATTCCTTGTCGGGTAAGTTCCGACCTGCACGAATGGTGTAATGATCTGGACGCTGTCTCAACCGTGAGCTCAGTGAAATTGTAGTATCGGTGAAGATGCCGATTACCCGCGATGGGACGAAAAGACCCCGTGAACCTTTACTATAGCTTAACATTGAATTTGGGTAATTGATGTGTAGGATAGGCCGGAGGCTTCGAAGCAGGTACGCCAGTATTTGTGGAGCCGCTGTTGAAATACGGCCCTTTGATTATTTGAGTTCTAACCCGCGGCTGCGGGGACACTGTTTGGTGGGTAGTTTGACTGGGGTGGTCGCCTCCAAAAGCGTAACGGAGGCTTCTAAAGGTGCCCTCACGACGATTGGTAACCGTCGGCAGAGTGTAATGGCATAAGGGCGCTTGACTGGGAGACTAACAAGTCGATCAGGTAGGAAACTAGAGCATAGTGATCCGGTGTTTCTGTATGGAAAGGACATCGCTCAAAGGATAAAAGGTACTCCGGGGATAACAGGCTGATCCCTCCCAAGAGCTCATATCGACGGAGGGGTTTGGCACCTCGATGTCGGCTCGTCACATCCTGGGGCTGGAGAAGGTCCCAAGGGTTGGGCTGTTCGCCCATTAAAGTGGCACGCGAGCTGGGTTCAGAACGTCGTGAGACAGTTCGGTCTCTATCTATCGTGGGCGTATGAAATTTGCGTGGCTCTGACACTAGTACGAGAGGACCGTGTTGGACTGACCTCTGGTTTACCGGTTGTGCCGCCAGGTGCATTGCCGGGTATCTAAGTCGGGATTGGATAAGTGCTGAAAGCATCTAAGTACGAAGCCAGCCACAAGATTAGATTTCTTAGGGTCGTCATAGACGATGACGTTGATAGGATGCAGGTGTACAGGCAGCGATGTCATAGCCGAGCATTACTAATTGCCCGTTCACTTTTGGTTTTGCCGTGTATGGGTGGTATATACGTTCAGTTTACCGGTTTCATTACCGGTTGTTCTTTACTTTTTACATCATGTCTGCCTTATTCAGGTGACTATAGCACTGAGGTTCCACCTCTTCCCATTCCGAACAGAGAAGTTAAGCTCAGTCACGCCGATGGTACTGCGTAACAGTGGGAGAGTAGGTAGTCGCCGTTTTTTAGAGAGAAGAGGTTGTGTCAAAACGTTGGCACAACCTCATTTATATTTTAAGTTCTGCTATATTTTCTTTTGGCTATGCTGCTTTTTCCTCATGCATTTGGCAACAAGTTGCTATATTCCAATTATATCGGGTTATAAATAGTCCCATAAACATATATTTGCCAACTGTAATGAGCCCCTTTCCTTCTTTTATCAGTTTAGCACACATTTTTTTGATATTAAAGGCTATAGCAAAGAAAGCAAAGTCCATTGTAACCTTGTCTTCTCCCACATGCCGGAATCTTCTGTATGCCATGTTGTATTTCATTTGTCCAAACACAGCTTCTGGTTCTATACACCTCCTGCCTCTATGCTTGATACCTTCTTCTGAGAGCAATCTTTCCCGTGCCTGCCGTTTGTATTGATTTAATCGGTGGTTGACTTCTATAATACGGTTCCCCCGAGCTTTAAAACAACTGCCACGCAAAGGGCAACCTTCGCATCTTTTTGCTTTATACCGGGCACTTTCGGTGATGTATCCACTCGCTGTCTTGTCACGTTTGGTTCCTATACGGTTCATGTGCTGTCCCATAGGACAAACGTAATAATCCTCCCCCTCATTGTAATGGAGACTTTCGGCATGGAACGGGTTGGGAGTATAACGGGGACGCTGTTTTTTATGGAAGTAATTGTACTTGATGAAGGCTTCTATCCCATTCTCCTGCATGAACCGGTAATTTTCTTCCGAACCGTAACCGGAGTCTGCCACGCAGATATTCGGTAAACGGTTATAGCGGTACTGGAAAGAGTGGAAAAAAGGTATGAGGGTCAGTGTATCGGTAGGGTTGGGAAACAGACAGAAGTCTGTGATAAATTGGTTTTCAGTACCTATTTGCAGATTATATCCGGGTTTGGTCTGCCCGTTCTTCATGGCATCTTCTTTCATGCGCATGAATGTGGCACCAGGATCGGTCTTGGAATAGGAGTTACGTTCTCCAAGGGTATCAAGGTGATTGTCATATTCTATCAGCTTGTCACGATACCCTTCAAGTTCCCTGACCTGCTTCTTCTTTTTTGCGCAGAGCTTTTTTTTCTTCCTTATCCTTTGTTGCAGGCTGGCGTTCCAGGGCGTCTTTAAGTTCATCCACTATGTCAGAGAGCTTGCAGGAAGTAAACTCCACGGATGTGTCTTTTATAGAGTTCTCCTGTGCAATGGTTTCATCCACCTGCTCCAAGAGAATACGGATTTTATCCATTAGTCTCGTACGGTTCCGTTCGACTGTCTTGCGCCAGACAAAATTATATTTGTTGGCTTTGGATTCAATCTTAGTACCGTCGATATACTCCACATCAAGGCTGATGAAGCCTTTATCGGCAAGGACAAGAACCAACTGGGTAAATACATTATTTATTTCCTCCTTTACACGGTTACGAAAACGGTTGATCGTGATAAAATCCGGATGCTCATTACCGGCAAGCCAAATATAATGAATGTCACGAAGGAGGTGCTTCTCTATTTTACGGCAAGAATAGATATTATTCATGTAGGCGTAGATTATCACCTTAAGCATCATTTTAGGATGATAAGGACAACGGCCCGTTTCCTTATAAAGCTTCTTGAAACTCTCAAGATTGAGGTTGTCAATAACAGCATTCACGATGCGAACCGGGTCGTTCGCAGCTATGTTTTCATCAATTCTTTGTGGAAAAAGAACGGTTTGGTTGGGAATGTAAGGACGAAAATGTAACTTTGCCATAACGAAAAACTTTATGCCTAAAGATACGAAAACTTTGGGTAATAACAAAGCCCGGGCTTGAGAAAGTCTGGGCTTTGCTTGTTTTTGGGCTATCATTCCGAACAAAAAAAGGCTGTGTCACTTGTGAAGTATTTTTCTTTCTTTGCTTTTAGGGTTTATATCAGTGTTAAACGGTGCATTGCCCTTAAACGGTGCATCGTTACCGCCACATATAGCATACTCCGGTCGATCTCCGAATGATAATTCTTGTCATCTACTTGTGGTATAATCACCTCATCAAATTCCAAACCCTTTGCCATGTGTGCAGAGGTGATAACGATACCTTGTACAAAAGCCGAACTTTGATTCGATAGGAAATGGATATCGGGAATTTGTAGTTTCTCTGCCATTTCACAAGCTTGCGATTCGGTTTTGCAGATAATCCCAAGTGATTTGTAAGCGGATGCCTGATGAGTAACTATTAAATTTTTAATGGCAGACAACTCTTCTTTCTCATTATCGAATTGTAATACTTGCGGTTTCTTTCCATGCCGTGCGACAGGTTCAAGTTCGGTATTTGTCCGTATTTGCTGTGCAAACTCTGTGATCTCACAAGTAGAACGGTAGCTTTTGCATAGCTTCATCACCTCGCCCATAATAAGAGCTTTCTGAATCATATCTGCAGTAGACGAGCCATAAGGATTGACCGACTGACTGGTATCACCCAACACCGTTTTCCGACAAGGGAATAGCTTTTGTATCACCTTGTACTGGATTGGAGAATAATCTTGCATTTCATCTACCAGCAAATGTTTGACATAGTTCTTTGTACCACCTTCCAAAGCGATATGCAGGTACGCCAGTGGTGCTATGTCGGCATATTCAAGTATGCGGTTCTTCCGCATTTTAAAGAGTTCCGGCTTACCCATCCATGCGAAGAAATCTTTATAGACTTGCAGGTCATTGTTTCCGGCAAACATTCGCTTGATTTCTTTTTTAAGGAAATTCCGCTCAGCAGTCGTCACAGTAAAAGCATACTGTACTTTCATCATATCGAGAATATAATCAGTCATTGCCTCGAACCGTTGGCGCATGGGGTAGCGGTTGAAACGGTGGAATTGCTCTTCGATAAATTCAGCCGGGACGGTGATATGTTTGGTTAGCTTCACATCCTCTGCTCTAAAGTAGTGGTTTTCGATGTACAAAATAAAGCGATCCAGACTGGCGATGAAATCGAAAGATGATTTATATTCGATTCGCTCGATAAAGTCCGGTGTTGGTTTTGTCAGTAATTCATTCACTTGCTCAAAAAAGCTAAAGTATTTGTATTTGTGATTCAGTACTTCGGAAAGTATCTGTTCCATGCCGGTTTCGGGTACGGTTTCTTCGCCCAGTTCGGGTAGCACATTGGAAATGTAATCGGCAAACACCTTATTCGGAGAAATAATCAAGATGTCGTTTGAAGAAAGACTACCCTGAAAAGCATATAGTAAGTAGGCGATGCGGTGTAGTGCAATAGAAGTTTTACCCGAACCTGCCACACCCTGAATGATGAGCGTTCGGGCTTCCTCATTACGGATAATTCGGTTTTGCTCCCGCTGGATGGTGGCAACAATGTTCTTCATTTTATCATCCGCATTAGCACTCAGTTCCTTTTGCAGTATATCATCGTGAACGGTCAGGGCACTTTCGATCATGAATTCCATCTTTCCAGCCCGGATACGGTATTGGCGTTTCAATGAAATATCCCCTTTTATCTCTCCCGATGGGGATTGATAAGATGCTTCACCTAGTTCGTAATCGTAGAACATACTCGAAATAGGTGCTCGCCAATCATAAATTACAGTTGTTCGGCTTTCAGTATCGTGAAAGGTGTGGATACCGATATAAACAGGAATTATCGGACGGTTCTCGCTCTTCTCTTGAAAGTCGATCCGACCGAAGTAGGGAATATCCACTATTTGGGCAAGCCGTCGGCGTTTGTCAATTACACTTTCGCCTATGGCAAAATGATTCAGGATGCTTTCACGCATGGAGCGTATCTCATGCGGATCAATATCTTTATTGTTCCAAAGGTAGTCTTTGTACTCCGCCAATGTATCTGCATGGTTTTTTACTGATATATCAGTATGGCTGATTATCTGCTTCAGCCGAGTGATTATTTGCTGCAAATAGCTTCTTTCTTGCTTCTCTGTTTGATTGAATACCATAGTAATTTATTGCTAAAGGATGAAAATAGAGTCACGAACGGTGCACAAAATTACTGCAATTGGGTAGGATAGGAAATGGCTATTTATAGCTATATATCCATATGTTTTGTATCTTTGCACACTTAAAATGAACGATATGGATATTCTTGAACTCGCCCTGCATAATCAGCAAACCGCTTGGAAGGTACTGGAACATACCGGTATTATCCGGGCATGGGAACGTATTGGGGCAACCGTTCATCTGGTAGGCTCACTCAAATCCGGTCTGCTGGCAAAGAGTAGGGATATAGACCTGCATATCTATACCGATACATTGGATATTGCAGCCAGCTTTTCTGTGATGCAGGAACTTGCCGAACGGCTTTCTTTAAAGGAAATCCACTATAATAATCTGATTCAGACAGAAGAAGAGTGCATCGAATGGCATGTTCTCTACGAGGATGAGGACAGGAACACATGGAAGTTCGACATGATTCATATTCGTAAAGGCTCAAAATACGATGGTGTGGTTGAAAGAGCAACTGCTGCTATTACGAACCGACTTACTCCTGAAATCAAGCATACCATCCTTCAAATAAAATTCGATGTGCCGGACGGGTGCAGATTCCCGGCATAGAAATCTATCATGCTGTTTTCGTGGGTGGAGTTCGCAATTACGAAGAACTGGAACAATGGAGAGAAACCAATCCGCTGACAAATAGCTTAGATTGGTTGCCGTAATAGAAATATGTTTAAAGTAGCCCTGCAATACCATAAATGACTAACCTTGTACATATCGTATGTGGTAATATTGAAAATGAAGAAGATTAGAATAACAGCTATAAGAAAGGTGCAACATCGCGATTTGTCGGCTATGTACGAAAATCCTATTGAACACACTTGTGATATTGAACAAGGTACAACTTTTATTTCAGTCGATGGGCAGAAACCGGAAGAGCTGTGTGAAAGCGCATGGGGCTCAATGAGCTATTTTGTTACGGAATTAGCCAATGGAGGCGGTAACTTCTATGATGGCTGGATGAAGAATCCGCACTCGGCCATGATTTCGTGTAACGATGGTTTCCGTCCTGTTAGTTTTTATATTGAAGTGATTGAATAATGATGTACATTAAGATAAAACGCCAGTGCTTAGTTAATAGAGAATACCGAACTTTCGCCCGGTTGATAGCTTCGATCACATTATCGGCATTCAATTTTGCCAATATATTCTTGCGGTGATTGTTTACCGTGTAAATGCTAAGGTTCAGTTTATAAGCAATCTCCTTGCTCAAAAAGCCCTGTCGGATTAATAAGAGTATTTCCTTTTCCCGCTTGGTTAATTGTTGGTTAGCCGGAACAACTGCCGATGGAAGTATCTCACCTGTTTTCCGATTTATAACCGTCCGCCTGATTCGCTCCATAGGTGTTTGGTCAGGCGCAATGTCCATCACTCCCATAATCATCCATGCCTTTCCATTCTTGTCTTTCTGAATCACTTGGTGGCGACTGATTACATTCACATATTCCTGCCGGGCATTCAGCATACGAATCTGGAATATCTGCTGATAATTATTTCTTTGTTCCTGCGGAAGTGAATAGATGAACTGTCCGTGTTCAATCTGGTGTTCGATGAGTTGTGCCCGGTCGTCCGGGTGAATCCGTTCTTCCAATAAATTCCCCTGTTTCTGAATCGTCTTTATCCATGTAGGGTTATATCCGAAGATAGTAGCAAAGTTATCGGATGCAAAATCGTATCGTTCTTTGAAAACATCTACCGTAAAGATGCAACTTTGGCTCATTCGTGAGAATGTCTGTATAGATGCTCTGCGTTCATTCCACAAATCATAGTCCACATCCAGCGGACTGATCTGCTGTCTTGCCCATAATTTCTTCGGGAGTTATCTTATTGGTAGTCATGTAGCAAAGATAAGCGATAAATCTTTTCGTATCTCTATCTCCATTTGACTTTCTATGTAAATGCGTTCAAAAAAAAAAAGAATATCCTATGAGTATATTCCAAATGAATTGAGCCAGAGATAGACAGGATATACCACTTTCGGACAGTTTAGAAAACGGCTCTTGATTCTTTTCTTTCATTTGCTGATGAAAATAGAATAAACACGTTTTATAACCATTAAAAATTAAATGTATGGAAGTAGTAACCATCGAAAGAAGAACCTTTTCGTATGTCTGCGAACGATTTACGGAGTTCGCGATAGAGAGTTTGTGTAACACGCATATGCAGAAAGTTGAAAATTGGCTGGATAGTCAGGAAGTATGTCTGTTGTTAGGCTTTAGCAAACGAACGCTGTAATATTACCGAAGTAGTGGACGGCTGGCTTATTCCCAAATTGGGAGCAAAATTTATTATAAATCTTCTGATATTGAAAGAATTATTGCGAACAGTGAAATACGGAATCAATCAACCAAACAAATTGTGCCTTATGAAAAGAATTAAAGAAAATTATCCGTCTTTCAATCTGTTTTCTATTGTCGGTACATGGGAAGCATTAATCTGAATCCCACGGTTATCATCTATTGGAGCGACAAAGAGTATCTCTTTTCTATTATATATGTATCGGAAACTACCAAACAGGCTTCACCTGCTACTTATGAGATACAGCAAGATGGGAGCCAGTATTTTATTACCATTGCGTCTAAACGGCTCTATGTAGATTATGATCCGGCAAAAGATATACTTAGTATTTCATCGTTGGGTGACTATCTGCGCAACTAATCAGCCATCTAGCCATCTTGAAATCAATATTTCAATAAAACAATCTTTCAATCATGGAACTAATAAATAAAGATACCCTACAAGTCCAAGAATTTATTTCTTCGCTCGATTCGATGCCCTCTTCCTCTTCGCCTGTTACACCGGTACCGCCTATGCCGATGTGGTAAAGCATCACCCGGGAGAACCTCTTTTGGGATGACGAGGACAGCCTCTGGCTGAAATACCGGCGGAAGAAGACCGACTACCTCGGACGCGTCAAGCTGCTGCCGGAGGCCCTCGCACTGATCGAGAAAAGTACCGTGACGATACCCGCACCACCCTCTTCCCGCCGCAGGACTACCACACGCTCAGGGCAAAC